>JGI24922J38493_100725_pt1 | contig 40178 bp, 25 predicted proteins | sample LinPFosplate10_FD_38493 | JGI IMG/M metagenome (IMG submission 38493)
TCGAGCTCGGTACCCGGGGATCCCACGAAACAACGATGCCGATATCGGAGATATCCGGTTCAAAAGGCTCGTCCATACAATCACAGTGTTTCGTAATATGTGTAAGGAAGTTAAAGAACGCCGCCTTTTCCTTCTTCTCTTTTAAAATGGCCAGGCAATATTCTGCAACTTTTTTCTGTAAGTTTGCAGTGTCTTCATCCCACGCGATCTTAACTGCACTGAATTGACAGACGGCCAGGCATTCTCCACAGCCAATACACTTTTCGGGATTAATCACCGCGGTGTTATTGTCCATAGTAATTGTATCCGAGGGACACCAAGTCTGACACACCTTGCATGTTGTACAATTTTTGCTGATAATCTGAGGTATTACACCGGAATGCTGAGCTAATTTACCTCCCCTGGCAGACAGCCCCATACCGACATTTTTGAAGGTTGCACCCACCCCTGCAGCAAGGTGCCCTGTAACGTGCGCTATAGAGATAATGACATTTGATGCCTTTGCCACGCCTGAAATATAAGCGTTTTTGCACAATTCATTATCAACGTCAACGATGTAATTATGTTCTCCTAATAATCCATCGGCAATAATGACGGGAGCGCCGGTGTTTTCTATAGTAAATCCATGCTCATGGGCGAGCATTAAATGATCTATTGCATTGGAACGCTGTCCTACGTATAACGTATTCGTTTCAACCAGAAAAGGTTTGCCGTTGCTTAACTTTACTTTATCCACGGCGGCTTTGATTATTGGAGGTTTAAGGTGGCCAATATTCCCTTTCTCCCCAAAGCTGGTCTTCACCGCGACCATGTCACCTTGCTTGATGATGTTCCCAAGTCCGGCAGCATCGTAAAGAAGTTTCACCTTTTCCGCTAATGAAGCAATTGATTCACCGTTCCTGGTTTCAACAAAAAATACCTTACTCTTTTTGGACATTTTAAATTATGTAAACTCTTTTCTTTATCGCCTTGGTGAGCATTTAATAGAATGACATGCTGGCAAATGACACGGTTGAATTGGTCTCGTCCGCATATTGAGAGTATTTAAGAAGTTTGCCTTCCGAGGCATCAATAATATTCAACATGGTATTAATAGCCGGGTAACCGCATACTTTCCTGCTGTTGTGATCCTTCTGAACCGAATTGTAAAAGCCCTCTGCATCCAGGTTTTCAACATATTTCAGCATGTCAGTGTCATCGGATCGTAATGTATCAAGGTATGCGTCATCCTGAAGTTCAGTGTCGCCAAACCTGGAACCGACATGTGCAAGGTCTACGCTTGCAATTATGCAGATTTTCTTTTTGCTCTCTTTAATTGCTTCTTTGAGTGAAGATACAAATTCCTTAAATTGATAAGTCTGCCTATCGCTGGTTTCATTTTTGTCTGCCTCACCAAGCGAGGAACAGAGTATCGGGACTATATTGAAGTTCTTTTCCTGACCATAAAGGTATTTAAGAAAAACCGCCTGGAACCCGATTGAGTGTTCATCTCTGTGGACAAACTCGTCTTCGAAATAATCGGTCTTACTTTTTTTATGTAATGAATCGAGAAAGTCTTTATCCGTTTCTACATTACCAAACGGTGTCTCAAAGGTCTTGTCCGTCAGGACAAAAAGATTATTGGTTCCAGTGTGCGCAATACCAAGTATTATAAAAAGTTCGGCATCTGACGATTCTGCAATCTCTTTATAGGCCCAGGCGAAGCATGGCCCTCCACACCCTAAATCAATATGCGGTGCTATTACTCCCTTCAATCCATTAGCTTGATTGAGTTCTGATGGCATCCCCGGTCCCTCTGCGGAGGTAAAGAAGCCGTCTAACTGCACCTTAAGTTTATCTTTGTCCGCCTCATAAGCAGTGCCTGCATGCGCGTCCTTGCGTATGGTTGAATTTCGAAAATCGTCTTTCAACTTTTTAATGAAATCTCTGGATCGGGTGTTATCTAAAAGTAAATTCTTATCCAGCTCCGCTATTGCCTGCTTGATCATATCCTGAATATCACTTTCACCAAATCTCTGTGTATATATTTTCTGTATGTCTGTTATGGAGTGATTGCCGTCAAAGTAATAGACAATGTTGTCAAAGACTGCACGGGGAACAAAAGAGTTCCTGGTGTTAAACGGGTCTCTAAAGCATACGTACTGTTCTCCGGATACTTCATGGGGAAATGCATCTAATTGTTGACGTAATTTTGGATTTTCCATAATTATTAGGACAGCACCTTTAATTCTGCAGACAATCCTTCTGGCGTCTTAGTAATTATTACATATCCGCCTTCTCGAAACATTCCGGCATTGAAGGCTAAGGTGTTTTCTATTGTATCACTCCCTCTTGCCTCGTGGATGTGCCCACTCAGCGCAATATCCGGTTTATGTTTTAAAATAAAATCGTGAACACTCTGACTCCCTACATGAACACTGGCTGATATAATATCTAGCTTCGTGTTTTTTGGAGGCATATGCGGTACCATGATTTTAAATGTGGCGTCCTTTATCTTATCTATGCCATCGAGTAGAAAAGTCTCAATCTCTTCTTCACTGAATTCGGTAGGGGTGTTGAAAGGTGTCGCGTTTGAACCGCCTACACCAAATATTCCTACACCGTCCCTTATGAAACCGTTTCTGTGAAGGTTGATACCTTTTTCCGTCAAATAGTCGTTAACCTCAGACTGATCCATATTCCCTAATTGGGCTAATACGTTCTCATTGTACTTCATTATCTCTTCGATTACTCTTTCCGCCTCTTTTCGCCCATTACTGTTAGTCAAGTCGCCGGTAACTATTACAAGATCTGCGCTTTCCAGCTCATTCTTCAAGAGCGTCAAATTGTTGAGATCTCCATGAATATCGCCAAAAGATATTATTTTCATTTGTATTAGATTTTGTGATTTTGCCTTGATTCTCAGAATTTCGTGCTGTTACAACCGCCAAACCGGTATCTTGGCCTTGAATCAGAGAGTACAAATAAATTATAAAAATTATTATAAGTCACCTGAATTCAACATATTAACAGTCCTGAAAAAAATGTTCAAGATATTCTTTTTTGGGCTGTTTTATGTTGACGCTAAAAAGGAGTTTTGATACTATTAAAATTTCGTAGAGGCCGTGGAAATGATATGCAAGCTCAAGTTGTATTAACCTTTTAAATATAGGAGAGAGCGACACGTAAGTGTTTATCTCCCTGACAGATAAATAGATGAAAAAATATTGCTTGTCCGTACTTGTTTTAACAAGTGTTTCAATTTATAGTTGTCTGATAGTAACTGAAAATAGAGTCGTTGATGCCAAAGAAGTGAGATCATCCAAAAAAGTCTCACAGGATATTTCACCTGAACTGAGAATTAAGATTGATGAGTGGATGAAGCTTTTATATTCAGAGGACTCCGCAATACGCACGTCTGCAGTCATTTCATTATTGGGACTTAACCTTTCCACTGTTTATGACTCGCTAATTGATATCCTTAAAAATTCCGACAATGATGATGTGCGTATTTCCCTGATTAAGGCATTTGGTTTTGCCGGCGATGGCAGAGCATTAGATTGTATGATTGATTTGCTTACCAGTGAAAATGAAGAGATGAGGATTGCTTCTGCTGATGCATTGGGAAACATTGGAACAAAAAAAGCGATAGAAGAGATGGTAGACGTACTCCTGAATAATAGAAAGTCGGTTGAATCCCGAATCCTTGTTACGGGCGCTTTGGCGAAGACACGTTCACGTGAGGCAGTTAAGCCACTAATAGATATATTAGAAACAGATAATAACGATTTGCAAATTGCGGCTCATGACGCATTGGTGGAGATTACTAAGCAATCTAACGGTAAGGCAAAATCTTTCTGGCAAGAGTGGTGGGATAGAAACAGGGTTAAAACAAGGGAGCAGTGGTTAGAGGACATTGTCGACAAGCTGGAAGGGGGATTTAAGGAACTTAAAGAAGAAAACAACCTGCTTAAGGATGAAATAGTTGCAAAGACTATACAGATCTTAAAGACAAATAAAGAGAGTGATAATATCAAGCCATTAATTGATGCTTTAAAGAGTGAATACCAGGCAGTGAGGATTTATGCTGCGGGGGAACTGGCAAACCACAATGACCCTGAAGTTGTCAATGTCTTTGTTGATTTAATTTCAGATGATGATACTGAGATACGTGTTCTGGCAGTAAATGTTCTTGGTAAGATTGGTGGTGTCTCTGAATTGAAAAATTTGATTTTGGCACTGCAGGACAAAGAGATCAGGGTAAGGGAGAGTGCAGCAATATCCCTGGGCAGACTGGGGAAAAAGGAAGCAGTGTTTGATTTGTTGTCCGCTTTAAGCGACCTTGCCAGCAGTGTAGTATGTGCGGCGGCAGAAGCCCTTGGTGAGCTAAAGGCAGATGAAGCTGTAGAACCATTGGTCAGCCTGTTTTCAAATAAAGATCCCAAGATAAGGGAGTCAGCAATAGTTGCCCTTGGAAAGTTTCAGGATAAGAGGGCAATTGATCCGTTGATTAATTCATTAAAAGATGAGGTTGAAAGGGTCAGGTGGTACGCTGCAGACACTCTGGGAAAAACAGGAGCCAAAAAGGCTGTCATGCCTTTAATTGCGTTGCTGTCTGATGAGAGTGCCCGTGTTCGTGAATCTACGGCAGCAGCCTTGGGGTTAATCGGTGATGAGAGTGCTGTAGAACCGTTAATCAAGGTGCTCGAAGATATAGATAATAGAGTTGCGGAAAAGGCAGCAGATGCGCTTCTTTCCATAGAGTGTGAGTCTTTGCTATTACTTGACAGTATAGTCAACGCTTTTTATGCCAAAGAAGATTACACAAGGGCTAAAGAAATATTAAAGAAGCAAATCGATAGTTATGAAGGTTTGCCTGAATACGACCATGCATTATGGCAAAGCAATAAAAGGTTGGCAAAATTATATTTCTCAAGTAATGATTGTCAGAATGCGACTTTGCTCTATGAAGAGCTTGTCACACATTTTGATAGTGACATGGAGATAAAACATGAACTGGTACATTGTCTGAAAGAAGCAAAACAATATGACAAGCTGTTAAACGTTTTATCACTATGGATAGAAAGTTTATCAGTAGATAACCATATGTGGTGGCCTGAGATATGTGAGGTTGTAGAGGGATTATTTAAGGAGGGTTCTTTTGAAAAAGTCAGAACGCTTGTAGATGATTTCGAGAAGAAGAACCCATACCTGGGAGGATCCGAATTAAAATCCAGATTTAATGCCCTGAGGAAGAAAAGTATAGCAGAGATGTCACCTCCGGCAGAATGACCTTGAACGTATATTAATGTTATTTCGTGCTTTTTTGTATGATATTTTCAAAAACTCAACTTAAAAAGGTTTATAGATGAAAATTCTAATAATTGGCGCAGGTGCAGTAGGATTCAGTATTGCGAAACAGTTATCAGCAGAAGGGCATGACATATCAGTAGTTGATGTGAACCCAAAATTAATCAGGAAGATCTCTGAAAAACTGGATGTTTCAGTAATTACCGGTAATGCTACTTCTCCCAGTGTATTAGAGTCTGCCGGTGTAGAAGGAGCAGATATGGTATTAGCTGTAACCACCAGCGATGAGGTCAATATTGTCACTTGCATCCTTACCAGTAAATATGGTAATGATAAAAAAATCAAGATAGCAAGGATTCGAAACAGTGAATTTACCAGTAATAAATCAATACTCAACGATAATGGATTCTGTGTTGATCATATGATAAATCCGGAGCATATTATTGTTGAGTCGATTATTAAAATTTTAGAGGCACCCGGGGCAACGTTCGCCGTTGATTTTCCAATAGGTGATGTTATTTTAAGAGGTTTTCATGTTCCTGAAGATGCACCGCTTGTAGGTTTGAAGTTTTCAGAACTGGAAGACATTGAGTATACAGATTCATTCTTAATCGTATATATTCAACGTGATGATGAGATGATTACACCATCGCATAGTACTACAATATTACCCGATGATACTATTTTTGTACTTATATCAAAAATAGGATTACCATACTTTCTGCCAATGGTTAACAGAAGGGCGGATGAGGTAGAAAAGGTGATTATATATAAGGCGAGTCGAACTGGTATGCTGCTTGCCGAAAGACTCGAAAATAGTCCGATTTCCGTAACGATAATTGAACCTGAAAAAGATAAGGCGGAAATGGCCGCGGCTTCTTTAAGAACTGCGGTAGTTTTACACGGTGATGCTACTGAAATAGATGTACTTAAAGACGCGGCTGTCGAGATTACGGACATATTTATTGCCCTTTCCGAGAATGAACAGACCAATCTGCTTACATCCTTGCTGGCAAAAAAGAACGGTGCAAAGAAGACTATTGTACTTACCAACGAACCGGAATTGACGCATATAATTAATCAGGTTGATGTTGATGTGGTTGTAAATCCAAGGTTGGTTACCGCAAACGAGATACTTCAACATGTGAGGAGAGGCCAGATACTGTCGATTGCCAAGTTAGGCGACAGCGAGGCGGAAGCGATTGAATTGATTGCCGAAGAGGGCTCTGAAATAGTAAGGAAACCTCTTCAGAAAATCCGGTTTCCTAAAAAGACTATCCTTGGCGCTATTATAAGAAATAATACCATGTTGCTTCCGAAAGGTATTGAAGCAATCAATCCGGGTGAAAGCGTTGTTGTGTTCACCTTGCCTGATGATATTGAAAGGGTGCAAGCGCTTTTCAGTAAGAAAAAATAGAGCTCACGGTTCTATAAATTTTATTTTAACAAATCTCCCTGGTTCCTCTTAATCAAATATAGAAACTAAGGTGAGGTTGGAAAATCAGTTAATACTATGAATATACTTTTGGTGTTGCACACCCTGGGAACTCTCTTTTTACTTCTTTCGGGTATATTACTCATACCATTTGGAGTATCCTTTTTTTATGGAACCAGGGAAGAGATGTGGGCATTTATCTTTTCATTCATTGCATCGGGGATTATAGGTTTAGCATTCAAATTCTTTCTAAAACCCAAGAAAGAAGACATTACTATCAGAGAGGGTCTGGCGATTGTAGCATTCTGGTGGATGTTCTGTGCTCTGTTTGGTGCCTTGCCTTACTGGTTTTCAGGAACTTGTGATACCTTTTGTGATTCTTACTTCGAGTCAATGAGCGGGCTCACAACTACAGGCGCCTCCATTTTCAGCGACATTGAAGCATTACCGCATGGTATTCTATTCTGGAGGAGCATGACACAATGGCTTGGGGGAATGGGTATCGTTGTTTTCTTTGTTGCAATTCTTCCTACAATTGGTGTCGGAGGCCATAAACTGTTCAGCGCAGAAGCGCCTGATCTTACAACGGATAAGATAAAACCACGCATTGCTCAGACGGCAAAAATATTGTGGGTCATTTATCTTTCTCTTACTGCCATTTTAATTCCGTTTTTATGGTTTGGGGGCATGGAATTCTTTGATGCTGTCTGCCATTCATTTACAACGGTATCGACAGGAGGATTTTCCACTAAAAACCAGAGTATTGCCGCCTTTGACAGCCTGTTTATAGAGATCGTCATCATGGTTTTTGCCTTTATCGCCGGCTGCAATTTCATCCTTTATTACCAGTTGGTTACAGGGAAGTTCAAAAAAGTACTGGCTAATTCAGAAATTCGTTTTTTTGTAAGCCTGATGCTATGTGCTATCTGCCTGATAACGCTTGCGCTGTTTTTCTTTGATTCAACTTCCTATAATGGAGGCGTGAAAGATCATAAATATGATAGCGTCGGCGGTTCGTTGAGATACGCTGCATTTCAAGCGGTTTCTATAATGACCAGTGCCGGTTATTGCAATGCGGATTTTGATATCTGGCCGGATTTTTGTAGGGTCTTTCTTGTTCTCCTCATGTTTATTGGCGGATGTGCGGGTTCAACTGCCGGTGGTATGAAGGTTGCGAGAATAATGCTTCTTTGTAAGAGCGGCGTCAGGGAACTCTTTCACGTGCTAAGACCAAGAGCCATAATGCATGTTAAGCTCAGCGGTAAACCGGTAAGTGAGAATATAATTACAAACACACTGGGCTTTATTGTAATAAACTTGGGATTATTTGGTGTCTTTTCACTTATTCTGACCATTTTTGGTACTGAGCTGATTACATCGTTCAGCTCGATTGCATCTATGATGAGCAACGTCGGCCCTGCTCTGGCTGATGCGGGCGCTACCAAAAACTATAGCGGGATGGCTTACCCATGTAAATGGGTGCTGATTTTCGCTATGCTGATCGGCAGGTTGGAAATATACACGGTTATACTTATCTTTTTGCCACTAACATGGAAGAAATAGAAATGTAATAAACACAAGCAGTCATTTAACTAGAGGTTCGGAAAAAAATAACTTTATGTTTTGTCGAACCCTAAAAACCACGGAAGGTGCTAATGACAGAACTTGGGAAGGTAAAGAGTGTTGCAGTATATGGGATCGAAGCGTACGTACTGGAAATAGAGGTGTACGTTACCAAGGGGCAGCTACCCTCAACGGTAGTTATTGGACTGCCGGACGCAGCAGTTAAAGAGTGCAGGGACAGGGTAAAAGCTGCACTCAAAAACAGTGGATACAAATTTCCGTATAAAAACATCACCATTAACCTGGCTCCCGCTGATAGAAAGAAGGAAGGCCCTTCCTTTGAACTGTCCATCGCAACTGGATTGCTCATTGCTACAAATCAGATAGAAACAGAAAAGATAGACGAATACGGTATCGTAGGCGAGCTTGCATTGGATGGGCGTGTCAGAACGGTAAATGGTTGTTTATCAATGGCGATACAATGTAAAGAGGCAGGGTTGAAAGGATTGATCCTTCCTGCCGATAATGCTCCGGAAGCCGCGATCGTAGATGGCATTGATATTATTCCTGTTAATACACTGTCTGATACGGTAAGTTTTCTGACGAATGAGTTAGTTATCTCTCCATTCCATTTAAACCTTTCAAATGCTTTCAGCGATTCCTCTCATTACGAAATAGATTTTATGGATGTTAAGGGTCAGGAGCACGTAAAACGTGCACTTACCATAGCTGCGGCAGGGAACCATAATGTACTTATGATCGGCCCTCCGGGTTCGGGCAAAACGATGTTGACGCAAAGAATTCCCACCATAATGCCCGGACTAACACTGGAAGAGGCCATTGAGACTACTGCAATATACAGTTCAGCAGGGCTTTTGGGGCAGAATAACTCCCTGATAGCGACCAGGCCTTTTCGCAATCCGCATCACACGATCAGTACTGCCGGTTTGGTCGGAGGCGGCAGCTTTCCACGTCCCGGTGAGATTAGCCTTGCGCATCATGGAGTCCTCTTCCTTGATGAACTACCTGAATATAACAGAAAGACTCTGGAAGTATTGAGGCAGCCATTAGAGACGGATGAAATTACGATTTCAAGGGCAATGAGTTCAGTGAGGTTTCCGGCGGAGATAATGCTGGTTGGAGCCATGAACCCATGTCCATGTGGATATAATACTGATTCAAAAAGAGAGTGCCACTGTACACCGCGCCAGATTCAAAATTATATTTCCAGGATTTCGGGTCCTTTGCTTGACAGGATTGATATTCATGTTGAGGTTCCGAACGTTCAGTATAAAGACTTGACTTCTGACTCTGCCTGTGAATCGTCAGAGGAGATTAGAGAGGAAGTTACAAAGGCACGTGAGATACAGTTGAAGAGATTCCAGGGACTCAAATACTCAACCAACTCCCGAATGTCAACTAAACAGATAAAGAAACATTGCTCACTGGATAGTCAGGCGGAAGAGCTACTTCATCAGGCAATGACCGAACTCAACATTTCTGCAAGGGGTTATAATAAAATACTCAAGGTCGGCAGAACAATTGCGGATCTTGATCACAGTGATACCGTTCGTCTGGAACACATATCAGAAGCGGTCCAGTACAGAAATCTGGATCGCGATTTGTGGAAGTAATGCATCTATAATTATGCAGTAAAGGAGAGACTTGATCATCCCCTGACAGTCTGTCGGCAAGAACGTATTCCTTCTATGAAATAGTAAGAATGTGTCGGGAAGTCATACTTGGTCAAAAATTGGTTTGTGTTTACGTGTGCACTAGCTTGATTCTTAACTTCAGTTTATTAGTTGACTCTTTGATTGGCAATCAAAGGCTCATTTTTGTCATAAGTTTTAATAATTTAATTTATTAAGTTCACACATACTGTCCTCTAATCATCATTTGTAGTCAGCTTCCAAAATTTCCATCCCATTTCTTTGGTTTTCCGGGCAGTGATTGTGAGTATCTTTGTGTCATTCTTATATTTTCGTTCCCGAGCAATTTTGCAATCTTGTAGCATTTTTGCCTATATTGCGATCTAGTTTCGCTACTAACAGCAGCTATTGATCGCCTTGTACACCACTGTGTTGTTCTTGAGTTAAATATCCCCAGCTATCGGATGGAAAAAACAAAAAAAGTAAAAACAAAAAAATGAGGTTCAAAATTGTGTTTCACAGAGGGTACCCTCTGTGAAACACAATACCACAAAACAATGGTGTTAAGCTTAATGGATAACGGGAAAAACGATTGTTGTTAGACAGGAAAAATAGTTGACGTCAGCCAGTTGTTGACGCAGAGCTAGGTTTTTATCGGTAAGGTTTGCTATTAGGTTGAACTTTTCAAGGATATTTCGTATAAGTTTTATTGTAGTTTTCCTAATGGAACCAAGTTAACAGGCTCTATTAGAAGTGTCAATGGAATCGTACTTATGGATTTGTGCGAGGGGCACCAGCTGGTCAATAGTTATATAATAAAAATAAGGAATCTATACCAAGGTGGTTTTTTTACAACCATCCCAGTATGATTCCTTATTAAGACATGTTGATATTCTGGCGGAAAAGTTTAGGTGTCTATCGAATGTATACTAACAACTCTGTTCTCTGGTGTCTTTATACAATAAACCAGTGCATATTTAAATTAGTTTTCTGTAGTATTCGCTTTGGAAGCTTCCCCTTTTCCCTCTTCGTATAGTTCAGAAAAATAGCTCTTCATCTTTTTCGCGTTAAAAGTTAGGAATGTTCCTCCTGATTCAAAATGCATGACAAATATTTTGCCAATAGCATATGTAATTGCACCTGCAGTTACAGGAAGAGTGAGAACACTTGCTATATTACCTATGCCAGGTAATACTTTTATCATACTACCTGCAACAGCACTCGCTAATGGAATAGTACCAATACCTCCTACGAGCGACGCTAAAGTGGTTCTCACAATATCCTTTGGGAAAGTAACATCATATTCCTTTGAAAGTTGGTATAACATTTTCATTTGAAGGCCAGTAATAGCCGCCAAATCAAATATAGGGACGGGAACAACCCCAGCTCCCATTGCGTAATACATATTGCGTCTTACAATTTTGCCCGCTTCTTCTTCTTTAGTACATGAGTCAGAATTGACTTCACATTCTTCTTCAGTCGCTACTGCCATAGTAAAGCTCCTTAAAAAACAAAGATTTGGATATAGAGTCAGCCGACGTATATTATACAAAAAAACAAATCGACGTCAACAGTAAATGTTGATTAACTGATAATATTACATCATAAGTTTATTCTTAAACTACCTTCTTTTTTTGCTGCCATTTTTTTCCTTCTTCATATTGTTCCTTAAAGTATGCCTTAACTTTCTTAGGATCAAAATCAAGGAATGTTCCGCCTGATTCAAAATGTTGTATAAATACCTGGCCTACAGCATAAGTAGCAGATCCACTCAATGCACTCATGGCAGTCATTCCGAGAAATGTGCCTATTCCGGGAACTAGTTTGGTCATACTAATAAGAAGTTTCCCCCCAATCAATCCGGAATCGATGCCTCCTATAAGTGATGTTATCAGGATTTTTACACGATTTTCTGAACACGCTATCCCGTAATTGTCAGACAGTTTTTTTAACATTTTTGCCTGTATTATCAAAACGGTTACTGCGTCTATCAATGGGAACGGGATCAAACCGACGCCTAATGACCATTGTACATGATATGCAACAATCTCGTTGGCTTGAAGCAGTCTATTTTCCTCGGCTTCTATTTTTTCATTAATCAAATCTTGATCATTATTTCTTTTTTTCTTTTCTTTTTTCCCCTCTTCTTTTTCACTGGCAACTGTAGGCTTTTCATCATCCTGTACAGGCTCATACATTCGTCTTCTTGATCGTTTAACTTTGATCTTTGCTTTTTTATCTGCATTACTATCGCCTGTTATATCTTTTTTATTCACAATTTTCTCCATTCTGTTTAGAAATTTTGTCCAGTCCAAGAATATATTTTACATACATATCATAATCTTCCTTAGCTGTACTTTTCCTGTAAGAAGCGAAAATCGTTTCCCTTCTCTGGAGCGACTTTGAAAATTCAGTACTCGTTCTGATTGGAAATGGAATAAAATATTTAGAGTATCCATCCTTTAATTCAAGCAAAGCGGTCTCTGAAGCTTTTTCCCTTCGATCGTATTTTGAAAAAAGGATCCTTACTTTTGGTTCTTTCATGTTAAAAGTAGAGCATATAGAATGTATTTCATTTATTGTTATGTCAAGTCCCTTGAATGAGAACGCATCACTAAACATCGGTACCACAATAGTATCTGCAGCACACACAGATGAGATCACTGCCGTGCCAAGAGAAGGAGGATTGTCTATGATAATCATATCAAATCCATTCGCCTTAAGCACATTACAAACATCTTTCACTGCATTTTTCTGATGACTGGGATTGATTAAGCTCGCATCCAAGAGTCCATTTTCTAATGAAGATGGAATGATATACAAATCTTCATCGATCTTTTTTATTGTTCCCGTGACCATTTCATCAGGTTTTTGCCAAATATCGTAAAAAATAGGATCGTCTGCTTCGGGAGTCATGTCAAAGGCAAGAGTTGTAGATCCCTGTGGATCCATATCGATGATGCAGGTTTTAAATCCGTATTGCTTTGCTCTGGTAGCAGTATTTATGGATACGGTAGTCTTGCCAATCCCTCCTCTCATATTAATAACTGCTACTACATGGCTGGAATAATCGAATCCCTTTTTATTCAAATATTTTTTTACAACAAAGGGGGGTATGCCTGTTTTGCCTCCACGAATATGCAGGCTTTCATTTTGTTCCAAATTTTCCTTAATTTTATCTTCTGTTATACCACAAAGAGTTGCCAATTCTCCACATGTTAGAACATATTTATACTGAGGGCTGAGTTCCCTATTATTCATACTAAATCTTTCTTGTTTATATCAGCTTAATTTATCAAATATAAGGTAGTAAAGGCATCGAGATTTGTTCGAAACATCTTTTAAAAACAAGGAAAACAATATTATAATTATATTATTGAAAAATCTAACAGAGAAATATTTTTACCTACAAGAGATATAAATTTCTTTATAAAATATATTTAATTTCAATAACTGTTGTACAGGATGATAGACACCATTTACCTATTTCTAGGAAGTTGTCAATTGTTATTAGTTGTAAGGTTATATCCAACGTTTTATCTTTTGCAAGTATTATTTCTAATTTTCATTTTTTATTCATTTGTGGAACATGGACGTTGATCAACCGTCTCTATTAAGACTTAAACACCTTATACGATACAATGGAAGTGTTTTGTATAGGCTGTTGTACGGTTCCTTGTATTACTTATAATTTTGTGCATGCGAATTGTCGGTATTTTTTGATTCGATGCTACGTGGCAACTATATCCGGGATCAATAAGTATCTTTCTTATATACCAGAGGTTGTTGCTGACACTGGCAGTTTCACCTTCCCAATGAATGTCGAGAAGAGGGATTGATAGACCTTTTCCTTCGCCTTTTATTACACTTTCCTTTACCGTCCATAGTTCGTAAAAATATTCTAATTGATCGGGCGATTCATGCATCATGTTCCATTCTTCAGAGGTCATGTAATTTCTGAACTCTGAAAAATCCAGAGGTCTCATTCTCTCAATGTCTATCCCAACTCTTCCCTCATTATTGATTGCACAAACAACGTATTCTCCGGAATGTGAAATGTTAAAATCTATTGAATCATCAAGAAACGGCCTATTGTATGGAGAATATGATAAGTTTTTTAAACAGTCAGGAGGATATCCGTATTTCTTCAAGCCTTCCAACAACAAAATTTTTCCCAATAGGCTGGCATGTCTGTCTTGCCATCTTTTAAAACGCATTATCTGCGTCTGAATTCCCTGTGGCAATTTTTGAAAATAGGTATTCCAGGTATCAGTAGTAAGTGGAGCATTAAAATGGGTAAAAAATACATCAATCACCGATAATCTCTAGAGAATTTTGTAGGGTATCCGAAAAGATTTTGCTTATTTCCCGAGTATGTTGATAGATAAAAAAATGTCCCCCTGGAAACTGTCGTATAGAGATTTCCTTTGATGTTTCATCCTGCCATTTCATAGCCTCTTCGTATGTTGTATCTTCATTTGTCCCGATCATTACTGTCATGGGAATATCAAATGGTATATCTTTTTTGTACTCATATGTTGTAATTGCCTTGAAATCAGCTCTTAGTACTGGCTCAAAAAACTCCATGATACCCTCATCATTGAGGATTTCCTGGGGTGATCCCTCATACTCATGCAGCTTTTTTATAAATTCCTTTTTCGGGAGAGCGTGAATGTGTTTATCTTTGTCTTGTACGGAAGGTCCTCCTCTTCCGCTGAAGAAAAGATGTATCGGTTGTGGCAAATCCTCATTCAGGATGCGTTTTACCAGGAGAAATCCCAGTAACGTTCCCAAACTGTGGCCGTAAATTGCGTAGGGGATATTGATGTGCGCTTTTATTTGGAGAAAGGCGTCATCAACTATTTTATGAATGTCTGACAGCAGTGGTTCTGAAATTCTCTGCCCTCTTCCAGGTAGCTCCACAGAAATGATATTGATGAAATCAGCAATTTGTGTTGTGATATCTCTGTAAGAATAAATAGATGCACCGGCAAAAGGAAGGCAAATCAGGTTTATTCTTTGTCTTTGAGTCGATTTTTCTCCTGAGGTAAATTGAGGATTTTCTGATCTGAATTTGCTGTTATGTTCCATCGTCATCTAAATTAGATAATACTCATTATACATTAATAACTTAATCAATACATACAAAGTAGTATGATATTGTTAGCGAGCAAAGATACCAACAAAAAAATACTCCATAATAAAACAAGTACCTTTAGAATAAGTCAGCTGAACCATAATGTATTAAGAATTATGGATCAAAGAAGAGGGGGTAGATTATGCAACTCCGTTATGCATAAAAATAATTTTGGAAGCAAGGAGCAATTCGCTTTCATAATAAAACTAAAACGAATACATTAGGTATCTTTTATTAAACATACCTAATGTAATGAAAGTTTGAATTTATTTAATATAAGGTGGTCTTTTATTAGGTGATTTTTTTCTGGCAGAGGTTATAAGAACTATAAGTCCAACTGCTGGAGAAAAAAGGAGGGAGCAGAAAAGGATTCCCCAAAAACCCATTTTTTTATTTGACCCGAGCAAAGCAATAATTATGCTTAACAATATCCAATATACTTTAATCATCTAGCACCTTTTAAAACAAGAGATAGCGGTCATTATAGTGACAATACATTTTTGAAGTCCAATTTCTTTCTAACTTTGTACTTAGTGATATTTACATAAAACTTAACATGAATGTCAAGGTAAATTCTAATAACGGCTATTCATCCTTGATTTTATATAGTATTTCTGGTATTTTCCCCAATTGATTGACCTTTTGTTATATTTGGGACGAAATGATGCGGTTGTGGCTATTCATTCCTTTTGGCTTAGTGGTTTTTTGTTTGCGTATATTTATTACTACAAAAACTCTTCATATAAACTCCCTTGACTAATTATATCCAATGCACTTAATCGATTTTTACAAAAAGGAGAGAACCTCTTCCGGGATTGACATTTTCGTTATGGCATGTACTTCCGGGCTTTCAAATGGCTCGCTGCTTGCCATTATCAGTTTAGCGGCAAAATCGGCTGCCAACGACAATGATGGCGGTAGATTAAGATATCTTATCCTCTTCATTATCTCCCTGTTATCATTTCTTATGGGGAAGAGATATGCCCTGCGCCATGGGACGATTATTATTGAAGGACTTATAAAAAAAGTCAGGACAAGGATTACTAACAAAATCCGTAAATCTGAGCTTTTGTTTTTTGAGAATCTTGAGAAATCGCATATTTATACCCGGATAAATCAGGATACTAATTATATATCGCAGTCAGCCCTTCTTATTATAAATGCCTGCCAATCCACTCTCATACTTATCTTTTGTCTTTTTTATATTGCCTGGTTGTCAAAAGTGGGTTTTTGTATTACCGTTGGGGCTGTCGTTGCTGCAGTCATTGTTTACTTCATGTATCGGAAAGAAGTGAACAGCCTGCTGCTGGAAATTACTGATAAAGAGGCAGAGTCGTTTGACTCATTAACCCATATTGTCGATGGATTTAAAGAGTTAAAAGTTAACAGGCGCAAAAGCGACCATGTGTTTTCCCACTTTAAGGAAATCTCTGATTCTACGGAGAAAATAAAAGTGAAGGCGGGGTTAGCTTTTGTGACCGATTTTCTTTTTTCTCAGACCTTCTTTTATATTCTCATTGCTACGCTCGTTTTTTTATTGCCAATATTTATAGATACATACTCTGAAGTTGTTATCAAGTTGGTAATGGCTGTTTTGTTTATCGTAGGTCCTGTAGAAATGGTAGTTGGGATAATACCTGTTTTTGCCAGGGCAAATGTTGCAGTGGGAAATTTATACAAATTAGAAGAACAATTAGATACGGCAGGCGGTATTACTCCTGAAACGGGAGAAGCACCTTTACCGTCTATGGAATCCTTCCGGGAAATTCGACTGGATAAGATAACATTCAGTTACAAGGATCAGGAAGAGAGGGTATTGTTTCATTTAGGCCCTATAGACCTTTCTATTAAACCAGGAGAAATTATATTCCTTGTGGGAGGAAACGGATGTGGAAAATCTACTTTACTTAAATTGCTGACAGGTCTATATTATCCTTCGTCTGGGGTACTGGATGTAGATGGTGAGGTGTTAAGCAAACCAATATACCCATCATATAGAGAGCTATTTTCTCTTATCTTTGCGGATTTTCACCTTTTTGACAGACTGTATGGTTTGGGTGAAGTTGACAGTAAGAAGGTGAATGATCTCATCAAACTAATGGAACTTGATAAAAAGACCCAATTTCTGAATGGAAAATTCACCGAAACTAATTTGTCTACAGGACAGAGAAAAAGGCTTGCGCTGATTACCGCATTTCTGGAGGACAAACCCGTATACGTTTTTGATGAGGTTGCTGCTGACCAGGATCCTCAATTCAGGGCATATTTTTATAATGAATTGCTTATGGATTTGAAAAAAAGGGGTAAAACTGTTATTGCCGCAAGCCATGATGATAAATACTTTCATGTTGCTGACAGGGTATTGAAGATGGAATATGGAAAAATACTATTGTCCTGATTCCTCTTTTAATCACTAGTTACTTAAATAATCTTCGGAATAATTACCTATGGGAAATATTTTCAGAAGTTCCAAAAATTTATGGTATCAAAATCGGATTAAGATAGTTTTTTCGATCCTTGGCCTTTTATTCATCTTAGTATTTCTTTCGCCACGAATTATTTATACCGTAGGTCCGGGGCAGTCAGGGGTATTATGGTTGCGTTTTTTTGGTGGAACCGTGGTGGATAAGGTGTATCCGGAGGGTATACGTTTTATTTATCCATGGGATAAATTGTACATTTATGATGTAAGGATACAGGAGGTAAAACACGATATGGATGTGCTGTCTAAAAATGGATTGACGTTTAATCTTAGCCTGTCTATTCGTTATCGTCCGGAGTATGATTTTATCGGAATGTTGCATAAGAGGGTGGGCCCTGACTACCTTCAGAAAGTTATAATTCCACAGGTTGAATCGGTACTGCGTACTACCATTGGAAGGTATTTGCCAGAAGAAGTGTATACAACAAAAAGGGCGGTAATTCAAAAATATCTTCTAGAAGCTTCGGCACAGGTAAGTGCGAAATTTATTATTATTGACGAGGTTATTATTCGACAGATAGGGTTGCCTCTTCAAATTAAAGAAGCCATTGAAGACAAACTCAAGCAACAACAACTGGCTCAGTCATATAAGTTTATCATACAGAAAGAGAAGCAGGAGAAGATAAGAAAAAAAATTGAGGCTCAGGGTATCCAGGTTTTTCAGAGGATTGTAGCAGAAACCTTGACTGACAGGTTGTTAGCATGGAAAGGGGTTGAGGCGACTCTCTCACTCGCCAAGTCTGATAACACAAAGGTAGTTGTCATTGGAAGAGGAAAAGATGGCTTACCAATAATATTGGACCTCAGACAAGATCCTACACAAAGTACCATACCGGATGCAGGAAAAGGAATAGGACTCGTCACTGATAAACAATCGACAAAACAGATCAAAAGCTCCGCGCAGGTTACCGATCAATCGGTAAAACAGGGTGAAAATCATCAGTTGGCAACAGGTCAGATTGCAAACCAAATTGAAAATGTCCTTACTGCTGCCGAAACAAAGGCAACTACCCCGCTGGCAAGTATGGAACGTTACATTAAGAATTTTACCTCAGATGAAAAATAGGAAAAACCAATCAGAATAGGAACCCTTTACACTAGCAGGTGTATGTTCATGAAATACAGACTCTTAGTAATTGTTTTTTTTGTCCTTGTCTCTGCCTGTTCAAAACCGGGAGAGGAAACTGAGAGAAAAGCAGAAAAAGGAAAAGGTGATATTGTTATCGGAGTTGCACTTCCACTGAACGATAGACGTCATTTTCTTGAGGGCGTTGAGATGGCAATAGAAGACCTGAATGAAAAGGGAGGTGTTCTTGGTAGAAAAATCAGAGCAATTGTTAAAGATGACGAATCCCTGGAAGATGTAGAGGTTAATTATTTAATTCGAAAAGGTAAAAAAATTGCCTGGCAGTTTGCGAATGATCCGGATGTTGTTGCCGTGATTGGGCATAATATCTCTGATGTTGCTGTTCCTGTCTCTATTATTTATGAACTTGATAAGACAGTCTTTATTACCCCTTTTGCTACAACTCCTTCGTTAACAAAACATGGGTTTCGATTTGTATTCAGAACCTTACCAACTGATACTGCCTATGCAAGGAGACTTGCTGTACTTGCAAAACAGAAGTTTAAGAATGTATTAATTATAGCAGTTGATGATATTTATGGCGAAAGCCTGTCCAATAACTTTCATGCTTTTGCTGAAGATTTAGGAGTAAATATTGTCGGAAGTATTCATTTTCCTTCCTGGGAAGACGATATGAAAGGAACATTAATGAGGCGTGCAAATATGATTGAGGGAAAAAAATTTGATGATATATTTGATGCTATATTTCTTGCTGCCGAGATGCCAAAGGCCGCCAGGCTTGTCAAAATGGTTCGGGAATTGAATATTACCGGACCTTTCTTTGGAGGGGATGCTCTTGATACAAGAGAGCTGTGGGAAACCGCAGGTGAGGATGCTGAAGGGACGATCGTCTGCACGACAGTCATTAATGAAGGTCCTACATTACAAAAATTCAGAGAAAGGTTTAAAGAAAAGTATGGTTTCCCCCCCGAACATTGGGCTGCGCATACGTATGACACAGTACAAATACTCGCTTATGCCATGGAGACGTCAGGGTCAACGGTACCCAGAAAAATAGCAGAAGCTTTACATTTTATCCAGGATTGGCAGGGGGTTACAGCTACTTTTACATTTGATGAAAATGGTGATGTGTTAAACAACATGTCAGGTTTTAAAGTTCTCAGTAAAGGAGAGTTTACCTATAATGAAGAGCTGAACAAACTTGTAAGTGAAGCTGAGAAAAAAATTGCTGAAAAAGAGAAGAATGGTTATGAAGCTATTGTAGAAAGAGAGAAAAGAAAAGATGTTGATACAATGGACGGAGATGAGGTGGATAGCGGTAGTAAGGATAGAAAAAACAAGTAATCGCAATGAAATATGATTTCGTTCAGTTGAGTTATAATATCATTGGACTTTTCGAGATGATTCTGTTTCCTTTAAATTTTTTAACTAAAGAGATCAAATGTTTATGAAAGTAATATCGGCATTTGTTGTTTCTAGAACATGTAGGCTGTCAGTTATAACAACGATTCTTTCTATAGTTATTATTCTTTCACTAACCGGGTGTTTGATGAAAAAGTTGCATTATAAATCCTTCCTTGAACTGAGGGAAGAGACTTCCAGGAATTATTCGGTACAGGTACTTGACTCAATTGTCGGCGTTCTGGAGCATGCTGAACTTCCTGTTTTTTTTAATGTTGAGGCAGGTCAATCGACCTGGACACCAACCTATACTCTCTCTTCGGGTGATGTCGTTGCAGAGTGGTCTTCTACTTTTACCACTGATACCGATATTGTGACGGTTACGAGTCCAAGTACAAGTAGTGGGGAATCGGTGACCAGTACTCTTCAATATAATGATTTTGGTTCAGCAGCAATGACACGGGTCAATGCGTTATACGCTTTTCTCTGCCTGCCACTACATTTTGGAGAAGTAACTCTTCCAAACGGGGCTATGTATACGATCATAGATATAGCTGATTCTCCCAAAAATTTCGTCTTATCTTCTAAAATTGAACATGACAGATATATAGGAGTTACAAGGGAAAAGATTTTTGCTTTTCTTCAGTTTACGAATGACGTTACATATTGGTCCAGACATGACAAACCCGATGCGAAAGATTTACAATCTGTTGCAGGGATTTTGTACAGATTTTCGGCTGAGTATTCTAAGCAGAAACAGGCACTTATTGGTGCTATAAAGTCTAAAGAGGGAGCACAATCGTCAATATCGAAAGCTCAGCTGGCACTTAAGGATAAAAGTAAAGAGTTTGAAGATCTAAAAACAGAAGCAAGGACAGCTCAAACAAGCCCTCAAATAATGCAGACACTACTTCAGTATAAATATAAGGAAGTGGAGGCGCAGGCAAAAGGATTCGCCAGTGTTAATGAACAGATTTCCAAGGCTGAAGTAACAATGAAATCCAGCACTACTGAATTGGATAATTTAATTATGGTTCTTGAACTTGCCCTTCAAGAGATCATAGATAAAGATCCTGATGTAAAATTAATAAGTGCGGCTACTCTTACCAGTGGATTGCACAAATATATGGAGGGTGTTCTGGCAGGAGATAAGACAACTCTGGATGCAAAAGTGTTGTTGCCTGGAGCAGGTGGGCTTGATGCCGGAGAATCCAGGGACGATCTTTATCGGGAACGTTTTGAATCATTACCACCAAGATTTGATGAAACTTTTCAATCGACAAATTAGAGATTTTATACATACGTAGCTATTAAATGTTTTGATACATCTTGATCTTCCAGCCGAATTCATATGCAGTTTATTACGTTCAAGATTCTTTCAATTTCTTATATAAGATCGTATCAATATTTTTTCACGCCCAAAATCATTACCTGTTTTCTTTAAAATACATGCTTAATAAGATAAAATAAAAGAGTAATCAGTGACTTCAAACTTTGTTACTTGATAATAGATGCTTAAAAGATATCAAATTATGAAAATAATGGGTATTGAGTTCGCTTACCAAAGTGTATAAAATAGCTCAAAAATATAAAAAAACTCAATAATATTTCTTAATTTACATAAATTATTTCGAGTTGTAGAGCACTTAAATAAATACCATATATGCTACAATGGCCAATGGATGTTCCAGCCCATATCGTCAGAGAAACAAATTTCAAGTTGTAGAGTAACGTTTGTGAAATACAATGGTATCTATATTTATTAGAAGATTGTCATGAAAAGGATATATTATGGAAATACAACTGGTTGGTGTTGTCGGGGCGGGAGTTATGGGAAGGGGTGTAGCACAGAATCTCTCTCAGTCCGGATTTAAGGTAATTTTAATTGACGTATCAGAGGAAATTCTCAAAAAGGCTGGAGAGGAGATAAAGCAGAATCTACGTTTCCAGGTGATGATGAAAAAGTTGGATGAGTCACAAACCCCTGAGAGTATTCTTGACAATATTGTTTTTACTACGGATTTTAAACTCCTCGAAAAATGTGACTATGTAATCGAAAACGTAACGGAAAAATGGGATATAAAAAAAGACGTGTATGCTCAGTTGGAGACGTTCTGTCCGGAAAGTTGTATCTATGCCGTTAATACATCCGTGATACCGATTACCCGTATTGGATCTGTAACAAAACGTCCCGGACAAGTAATCGGTATTCATTTTATGAACCCGGTTCCCATGAAGACCATGGTAGAAGTTATACGTGGATATCATACTACAGACGAGACTATTGAGACGACAAAGAACCTATTGTCCCGGATGGGGAAAGAGGTCGTGTTGGTAAATGATTCTCCTGGGTTTGTTTCTAATCGGGTACTTATGTTGACCATTAACGAAGCAATATTCCTGGTTCAGGATCAAGTTGCACCCGCAGAGGATGTAGACAAAATCTTTAAAGGTTGTTTTGGCCATAAAATGGGACCTCTTGAGACAGGGGATTTAATCGGGCTTGATACAATTCTATATTCGCTGGAAGCGCTTTGTGACAGTTTTAACGACGACAAATACCGCCCAAGTCCATTACTCAAGAAAATGGTTGATGCCGGTTTGCACGGTCGTAAAAGTGGGCAGGGGTTTTATACTTATTAGTATTCAGATTTACCTGTACATTGTGTTAATTTCATATCCTAGGTAAAGAGAGAACAGGAAAATTTTATTTAACTATTAGAGGTGAAATACATGACTGATGATACAATCAAAGAGAGGATAAGAACCTTTCTTTTTAAACATATAAAAGACAATGAATTGTCGAATGATGAGAATCTTTTTGCGTCGGGTTTGTTAAATTCCCTGTTTGCAATGCAACTTGTAATGTTTACAGAAAAAGAGTTTCAGGTAAAGGTTGAGAACGAAGATCTTGATCTTAAGAATTTTAGTACTATAAATGCCATTGACGAGTTTGTCAGGAGAAAACTTTGATGGTAGTAGCATAATTAATCACTGCTTATTGGTAAAGTATATTTATATGACGTGCTGGCACCTCTAATTTTTCAGCATGAAGATCACTTATTAAAAAAATAAGTTCAAAATAAATTGTTGAAGGAGAGATAATTGAAAATAGAGTTAACAACTGAACAACTGGAGCAACAGGAGGTGTTCAGAGTGTTTGTCGACAAGGAGGTTGTACCTTGTGCAGATCAGTTTGATAAGGAAGAGCGGCTTCCTTCTGAATTAATCGGAAAGATTGCTGAAAATGGATTTCTGGCGGCGACTATTCCTGAGAGCAATGGTGGTAAAGGAATGGATATGGTTACTCATGGTCTTCTTTGTGAGGAGTTTGGTAGTGGTAGCGCATCTGTACTCAGTTTGTTTACGGTTCATGGGATGCTTGCGCAGGCAATATTACAGTGGGGAAGCCCTGAGCAAAGATCTCATTTGCTACCCCAGTTGGCATCCGGTAAGAAAATAGGAGCTTTCGGTCTGACTGAGCCAGATATAGGAAGTGATGCGAAAAGTGTGCAGACCACGGCAAAGTTAGATGATGCCTCATATGTGTTAAACGGGACAAAGAAATGGATTTCGTGTGGACAGATTGCAGACATTTTCTTAATTATTGCTCAATGCGAAGGAAAGCCAACTGCTTTTCTTGTGGAAAAGGATTGTCCCGGACTTACGATAAAACCGATCACTGGCTTGCTGGGTTTTAAAGCGGCCATGCTGGCAGAGCTCTCTATAGAGGAGTGTTCAATACCACAGGAAAATCTTGTAGGACGCATAGGATTTGGGTTTTCACATGTCGCAGGAACTGCTTTAGACTATGGCCGGTACTGTGTTGCGGCTGGTTCAGTGGGGCTTGCCCGTGCCTGTCTTGAAGCATGCCTGTCGTATACTAGTGAACGGCAGCAGTTTGGTTCATTATTGAAAGGTCATCAATTGATACAACAAATGCTGACAAATATGATTGCCGGAATACAGGCTGCTCGATTGCTCTACTTTCAAGCAGGTTACCTTAAGGATACACTAGATCCGGAGTCTATTACTGCATCTGCAATAGCAAAATATTTTGCATCTACTATGGCTGTTAAAGCGGCAAGCGATGCCGTGCAAATTCATGGTGCGAATGGTTGTAGTGATGAATATCCTGTGCAAAGATATTATAGAGATGCAAAAATTATGGAAATCATTGAGGGAAGCAATCAGATGCAACAGATTATGATTTCTAAATATATTGGTATAAGTGCCAGGAAAAAGGGAAGAAAGTAAGCAATATGTTAGTTTTGATGCACAAATATCCAGTAAATAACATATGTAAAAGTCTTGCAGGAATATTCAGGGAAAATTAGTGGAAGAGAATAAGGTAAAATGTCTGGTTTGGGATCTGGATAATACTCTGTGGGATGGAACGCTCCTGGAAGGGGATGATGTTGAACTAAAGCAAAATAATATACATATTATAAAGACACTGGATAGCCGCGGTATATTACAGTCAATTGCCAGTAAGAACGACTACACTAAGGCAATGGAAAAACTGCACGACCTTGGCCTGGAAAACTATTTTCTTTATCCACAGATTAGCTGGAACTCCAAATCACATTCCATCAAGCGTATTGCAGATTCGTTTAATATAGGAATAGACTCCATCGCATTTATTGATGATCAACCTTTTGAGCGTGAAGAGGTAAAATTTACTCATCCTGATGTGCTATGTATTGATGAAAATAACCGGGACTGTCTACTGGATATGCCGGAAATGAATCCACGGTTTATCACTGAAGATTCAAAGGTCAGACGGCTCATGTATCTCAGTGATATTGAGCGGAATAAGCAGGAAACTGAATTTGTTGGACCAACGGAGGAATTTCTTGCATCTCTTGGAATGGAATTGACCATTTCCGAGGCACAGGAGGATGACTTGCAGCGTGCCGAAGAGTTAACAGTAAGAACCCACCAATTGAATACTACAGGTTATACGTATTCTTACGATGAACTGAATTTTTTTCGTTGTTCAAAAGAGCATCTTCTCCTGGTAGCGTCTCTTATTGATAGGTATGGAACATACGGAAAAATTGGACTGGTACTTATCGAATGCAGTATAGAATGTTGGAATATTAAATTACTTCTGATGTCCTGTCGTGTTATGTCAAGAGGAGTGGGGGGCGTATTAATAACTCACTTAAGGAATCAGGCAAAAAATGCCGGTGTTCGTTTGCAGTCGGAAATGATCTCAAATGATAGAAACCGTATGATGTATATGACCTACAAGTTTTCTAATTTTGTAGAAAAGAAGAAGAATGGAGATCTTGTTATCTTTGAAAATGACTTAACGAATATTCCTGGATTTCCCGAATATATGAAAGTGGCAACCGAATATTGTAGTGAGTGATTTAGTGAGCAAATAGGGCGGCCTTGGATCTGCCTTACGTAACTAGCACAGAATGCTTCAATATTTGTAAGTGGTAATTTGCAGTTGGTAATACTCGTAATCGTTGTAATCTGAGATTTTTTATTTAAGAGAGAATATGACAAACGTAATAGATTGTGTTGTCGTGGGGTTCTATGAGATACCAGTTGGAGGGCTTATTACTGCTAGCCAGAAAACGCACAAATACAACGGTACATATCGGCATTATTTAGCAAATACCCTTGATATTAGTGGCGACCGTATTACCTATCCTGAATTCCTGAATCATGTTACTACATCAGCTACCGGTGAGTCACGTGGTCTGCACGTAAGTAGAATGCCGAACCTGGGCGTATGCTATTTAACAAGTTATCTTCGTAAAAGATCTTTTCAGGCAGAACATGTTAATTTTTTTAACCAGGACCGTGAACGTCTGAAACAGTTACTGGCACAAAATCCGAAATCAGTAGCGATTACAACTACATTTTATGTTGATCATCAGCCGATCAGAGCACTCGTTGATTTTATTCGCCAATATAATCAGGATACAAAAATTATCGTCGGTGGTCCTCATGTTTTTAATGTCATTAATGATTATGATATTGCGGCTCAAGACATGCTGCTCTCTTTAATGGGAGCTGATATCTTTATTTTCAGTAGTGAAGGTGAGCTTACACTGAGTAGGGTTTGCGCTGCATTACAGAAACCGGAACCTGACTTCTCCTCTATTCCAAATTTAATAATTTCAGATAAAGACGGTAAATTGTGTCACACGAAAATAGAAACTGAAAATAATAATTTAGATGAAAATGTTATTGACTGGAGAGGTTTTAATAAGGAATTGCTGGTGCCTACAGTACAAACAAGAACGGCAAGGAGTTGTGCCTTTCAATGTTCATTCTGTCGTTATCCCTATAATGCTGGAGAACTTGTACATATAGACCTCGGTCTTGTAGAGAAGGAGTGCGACTATCTCCATTCAATTGGAGTCAGTCAACTTCTTTTTATTGACGATACTTTCAATATTCCTCTGGATCGATTTAAAGCCCTTTGCCGTATGTTGATCAAAAACAAATATAATTTTAACTGGTTCTCCTATTTTAGATGTGCAAATGCTGATGAAGAGGCTTTTGATCTGATGGCAGAGGCTGGTTGTACGGGAGTCTTTCTTGGTATTGAATCCGGAAGTCATCCGGTGCTCAAGGCAATGAATAAAGGAGCGGATCCTGAGAAATACCAGCATGGTATTCAGTCTCTGAACGATCGCGGTATTATCACTTTTTGTTCTCTCGTTGTCGGCTTTCCGGGAGAAACGGAAGAGACCGTACGTGAGACCTTTGATTTTGTCAGGGAAACAAAACCAAGTTATTACTGCCTGGAACTTTTTTTCTGTGATTTGAAGGCTCCGATTGGAAAGAAGAGCGCTGAATACGGACTGAAGGGAGCTGCGTACAATTGGAAACATAACACAATGGACTGGAAGCGTGCGACGGAGCTGGTGGAAGAGGGGTATCGTACCATTAAGGAGTCTGTCATTCTGCCGTTGTACAGCTTCGATCTCTGGTCTATTGCGTATCTCATGGGCGAAGGAATGGAGAAAGAAAAAATCAGGGAATTCTTAAAGATCTCCTCTGAAATCCTTGTCAGGGGTTTTACGGAATCAAATTTTGATATTACTGATCAGGAACAAAGAGCTGTATCGATATTTAAAAAATAAAGGAAGGATGTTCCGTAATGCTTTCTCCTTCATTAGAAGAGTTTCAAAAAGCTCATGCGATTCTCCAATCTCAAATAAAACCTACATTGCTTCGCTATTCTGAGTGGCTTTCAAAAGAACTGCTGGCGGAAGTATATCTAAAATTTGAATTTCTTCAACCTGGCAGGTCTTTTAAAATTCGTGGGGCCATGAATACCCTGTTGTCCCATAGTGAAAAACCATCCTGTGTTATTGCGTCAAGTGGTGGAAATCACGGAATTGCGGTGACAGTTGCTTGCAACGGAATTGGGGTACCATGTTGTATCATCCTTCCGGAAAGTACGTCGCAGCATAAGATTTCTGTTTTGCGGGAACTCGGGGCTGAGGTTATAGTGCATGGGATTGATTGGGACGATGCCCACTCTTTTGGTACGGGCCTTTCCAACAAAAGAAATGGATTGTATATTCACCCGTTTGCTGACAGGGCAGTTATTATCGGGCAGGGAACTATTGTCCTTGAGCTTGTTGAAGAGTTACCTTCTTTCGACGTCGTGATCGCGTCTGCCGGTGGAGGAGGGCTTGTTTCAGGGATAGCTCTGGCACTGAAGGCCATTGGCAGGAAGGAATATGTGGACGTTGTTTCAGCGGAAACTTCCGGAGCGGATTGTATTGCTCAATCAGTTAGGGCAAAAAAAATTGTAGAACTTCCCACCATCACTTCTATTGCAAGGTCATTGGGAGCGAAGAAAACCACTCCCTTCATCTTTGAAACGGTTTCCAGTCTAGTCGACAGATGTACAGTACTTTCAGACAAGCAGGCAGTATCAGCTCTGTTGCAGTTTTTGGATGAGGAAAAGGCGCTGATCGAACCTGCCGCATCTTGCAGTATTGCTGCTGCTATTGAGAATCGCGATTATCTCAAAGGTAAAAAAATAGTTATTATCGTATGCGGAGCAAATATTCATCTGAAAGAGGTTCTGGAATGGAAAACAATGATGAATTTAACTTAAAAATGACTGGCCAAAGTCAATCCTTTAAAACGTCTACTTAGTTGAGGAATTGACATAATCCAAAATTATATCTGCTGTTCTTTTGGCGCCACCGGAGTTCCGGCAGGCGTCACCAATACGTTTGCTGTTATTCCGATAGGATGGGTCAGACAGGATTTTATTGGCATTTTCCCGCAGGGTTTGAGGTGTTACTTTTCCAGGTTTCAGGCGTATTCCTGCGTGCTGCTCTGCTATACGAATCGAATTGAGATCCGTCTCAAATGTTGTTGGCACTGCAAGCATTGGCACTGAATACCAAGCGCTTTCACGAGCGCCTCCCATTCCCCCATTCATGATAAAGAGATCAGCTTTGTGAAGAACATCAAGTTGTGGCAATAAACCATCCTTTTTAAGACTCCAGATAATGAAATTATCTGGCACGTCCTTAAGATCATTTGGTTCTGTGCTGGCACTCAGGTTAACAAGTACTTGATACTCAGAATCCCTAAAAGCTTCTATGCAATCCCGAAAAAACTGTTTGCCCGGGTCACAAATTGTACCGAAACCGATATATATGAGCTTGTCCCTGAGCTTTTCAAGTGGAAAGTTGTGGTCGCTTGGACGGGTATGTACTGAACCGACAAAATGATAGGTCTTATCCAGGGCTTCGGCATTAGGCTGAAGCTCAGCAGGAGTATGACATATATTTACCCCTTGTGGGTTAGTAAAAGTATCCATGAAAGAGATAGGAGTAAGGTTGTATGTTTTACGTAACTTACGTTCAAGTTTTCTGAATACCAACATGCATTTGAGCGATTTAAAAAACATTTCTGGCATATCCATCCAGTATCCCCTGTTTGCAAGAACAACACGCCAGGTAAATGCGGGAGTGTGTATGGAACATATAGCCGGAACTTTTAGAATACCTGCGATTATCCTACCCCAGAGACAAAGGGAATCGTGAACGATGTAGTCCGGTTTCAGTTCTCTGATTTCGTCTATGAGTTTTGGGATCCACTCCAGGGAGCACCAGGTGAGCATTACGGCCAGACCAAGTTCATGGTGATAGGGGTAATCCACCATTGGTCCCTCATAGGGCTGTATGTCAGGATAAGGACGGAAAACTGCTCCCAAGGCTTCAATTTCCTCCTTGAAACGTGGTGATTCATAGTAGACAATCTCCTCACCTCGACTCACCAGTTCCCCGACCATTCCATACGTTGCAATAACATGGCCCCCTCCGGATACATTTAAAAAAACTGCTTTACCCATAATTAGTAATGTCCTTTATTGTTATTCTTCCAACCAGACTGAAGGAAGTTTTTCCATTATTTCAATATTGTCAAAATTCTTTGTTTCCCTTACACCCACCTTTTTTACCCAATTTACCATTTTTTTTACTCCATTTTCAAGAGAAGTAGTACTCTCTCTCTCAAAAACTTTCATTGCTTTGGAATGATCGGAGTATGCGTGTTTTACTTCATTTCTAGCTGGAAGATATCTGATATTGCCACTTAGGTCCAGGGCCTCCATAATTATCCTTGCCAGTTCATTTACCGCGTAATCTTTTTCCGCTCCGATATTAAAAATTTCATTATATGCACCGGGGATATCTACGCACCTGGCAATTGCGGGTACAATATCTCCTATATAGCTGAACGCGCGGGTTTGATTACCATCTCCAAAAATAGTGATCGGTTTATCTTGCAATAATTGGTTCATAAAAATACCTAACACGTTCCTGTACTTATCACCGATATTTTGATATTCACCATACACGTTATGGGGACGAAAAATGACATAATCAAGACCGAACATCTCCTTTGTTACTTTCAATTCTTGTTCAACTGCCAGTTTTGCAATTCCATAAGGATCTTCCGGTTGTGGTATCATATTTTCCGTCATGGGTAATTGTCCTTGTCCATATACTGCAATCGATGACGTAAATACAAAACATTTTATTTTATGTTTTACTGATTCGTTGATGAGGTTAACGCTGCCGACAAGGTTGTTCATGTAATTGAAACGTTTGATGAAATGACTCAGTCCTTCAGCCGCATAGGCTGCTAAATGATACACATAATCAATCTTGTTTTTTGCAAAAATGTTACTGATGAGTGTATAATCGGTGATTGATCCTTCGATAAATGTTGCTTTTGGATCAACGTTTTCAATGAATCCACCACTCAAGTCGTCAAGCACAATGACCTCATGTCCACATTCAAGCAGCTCTTTTGTTACGTGGGCACCGATAAAACCTGCTCCTCCCGTAACCAGTGATATTGTTTTCTCTCTCATAACTATTCATAAAAACTATCTGAAATGTTGGATTTCTGTTGCAACTTTATACGGTATGGTATGTTGAAAATAAACAGTACATCAGAACGGCACATTTAAATATACACAACAAAAAGTCAAACATCAATTTTCTTTTTGGAATTATAGAAGAACTCTCTTTTGGTTAAAATAAGCACCTTTATTATCTCCTGCATATTTTTTGACATTTAAAAACTAGAAGAAAAAGGCAGAGAGTAATGGTATAATCATTTTATTAACAAATCCATTTAATAGTTGTTGAATGTGGCGGTTTTTTGTGTTTCATGGAGGAGACGTAAAAGTAGAAAACTTAATGTCGGATTAATTCCATTTGAGTTATACATCTTCCTCTTATCTTGAAAATAAAACTTCCGTTTTTTATTGAAATATTACAAAATACAAAGCAATGCTTGTGTTAATGAGTTTCTCATAAATATACAGGTGGATGAACAGAGTGTACTTTTATGTATAATACTGCCTTAAAAAATGAAAAGAAGCCAAGAACTCCGGTAGCCATTATTGGTATTGGATGTAGATTTCCAGGTAATGCCGACAGCCCTGAATCATTTTGGAAAATGCTTTGTTCCGGAGTAGACGCTATTTCCGAGGTGCCTCAAGACAGATGGAACTCGCAGGCTTTTTACTCCCCAGATATTGGAAAACCAGGGTTTATGCCAATTCATCAAGGTGGTTTTCTAAACAATATAGATCTATTCGATGCAGACTTTTTCGGGATTTCCCCGAGGGAAGCTGCTTATATTGATCCCCAACAACGTTTATTATTGGAAGTGGTCTGGGAAGCGCTGGAGAATGGTGGTTTGGTACCTGCAAATCTGGTTGGTTCAAGAACTGGTGTCTTTATTGGGAAATTTGCAATGGAGTATCACCTGATGCAGTTCAGCGAAATGCAACGGGAACTCATAGGTCCTCATTCAAGTACCGGTACTCTCGGTACGCTGCTCTCCAACCGTATTTCACACTGGTTTGATTTTCAGGGTCCAAGTATTGCTCTCGATACAGCTTGTTCTTCATCTCTCGTAGCAGTTCACCTTGCATGCCAGAGCCTCTGGAGCGGAGAAAGTGATCTTGCTCTGGCGGGTGGTGTAAATATTATTTTTAAACCCGAGTGGACTCTTGCTGCCGCAAAAGGTGGTTTTTTATCGGTTGATGGTCGATGCAAAGCATTTGATAAACGAGCAAACGGGTATGTGCGTTCTGAAGGAGCCGGAATCGCTGTTTTGAAACCTTTAGCTGATGCTCAACGAGATGGTGATCGTATATATGCTGTAATACGGGGTAGTGCAGTGAATCAGGATGGTCATACAAGGGGTATTACAGTTCCCAGTGCGAATTCCCAAAAGAACTTAATGGATGAAGTATATGAGCAAGCCGGTATTTTGCCTGAGCAAGTTCACTATGTTGAAGCTCATGGAACAGGTACACCCGTTGGAGACCCCATTGAGGCTGGAGCGATTGGGTCATGTTTCTCACAGGGACGCATAAACAGCAATAAATGTTTTATGGGATCGGTGAAAACTAATATTGGACATCTGGAGGCTGCTGCTGGTATAGCTGGCCTGATAAAAGCTGCACTCTGCCTTTATTACGGCAAAATCCCACCAAATCTCCATTTTGAAACACCAAATCCGGCTATCCCTTTTGATGAATTGAGACTGAAAGTTCCTACTGAAATTGAGTCATTTCCTGATAATGCAGAATCTAACTTTGCGGGTGTTAATTCCTTCGGGTTTGGTGGTACCAATGCCCATGTAGTACTGGAAGAAGCTGCACATGTTGCTGAAAAGAGAGGAGTTGAGATACCTCAAAGAGGAGGTTTTGTATATCAACTCTCTTCCCGTTGTGAAAAAGCTCTCCTGGACTTGGCAATGTTGCACTTGCCACTCTTTAATGATGATAGTGTAGAATTGTACGATATTTGCTATAACGCATGTTTACGCCGGGACCATCATAACTACCGACTGGCTGTAACTGGAAAAACAAAGGAAGATATTGCCGAAAACTTACGTCTCTATCTGGAAGCTGGAAAAGCTCCCGGTGCTTATGCAGGGGTTGCGGAACAGGGGCAACAAGTTAAACTCGCTTACGTTTTTTCCGGTATGGGACCTCAATGGTGGGCAATGGGTCGCGAACTCCTGGAAGAGGAGCCACTGTTTACGGAAGTAATAAAAAAATGTGATCAACTACTTGGTAAACTTGCGGACTGGTCTTTATGGGAGGAGTTAACTGCCGATGAAAAGGATTCCCGTATTGATGAAACCCAAATCGCACAACCTGCCATATTCGCTGTTCAGGTAGCTTTGGCAGCATTGTGGCGTTCGTGGGGGGTACTGCCAGAAATCGTCGTAGGTCACAGTGCCGGTGAGATAGTGGCGGCCCATATAGCGGGGGCTTTGAGCCTGGAAGACGCTATATGCATTATCTATCACCGTAGTCGTTTGCAACATGAGACGGAAGGTGAGGGAAGAATGTTGGCTGCCGGACTATCTGTTATGGAGGCGGAACTCCTGATAGAGGAATATAAAAACCGTGTATGTGTTGGTGCTATAAACAGTCCCGGTTCTGTAACCTTGGCTGGTGATGAGGATGCCCTGATAGAAATAGAAAAGGCACTTGAACAAAAAGATGTTTTCAGCCGTTTTGTTCGTGGCAAAGTACCGTATCATAGCCAAAAAATGGATCGTTTAAAATCAGAATTGATTAAGTCCATTCAAGGAATTACACCGAAGACAACAACGACTCCTCTCGTTTCCACGGTTACAGGGCATTTGATCAGCGGACTTGAATTAACCCCTGCATACTGGTTCAAAAATATCAGGGAAACCGTGCAGTTTGAACCTGCAATAAGAGAATTGATAAAATCAGGTTTTCTTACCTTCCTGGAACTGAGTCCTCATCCAGTGTTAGCATCCTCTATCACTGAAACCCTTATACATCTTGATAAAATACAGGGCAAGATACTACCTTCCATACGCAGGAAAGAACCGGAGCAGATGTTGATGTTGGGAAGTGTTGCAGAGCTTTATACCATAGGATATCCGGTGGATTGGAGCAGATTGTATCCTCAACATAGGGCATTCATACAATTACCTACCTATCCATGGCAAAGAAAGTCGTATTGGGTAGAATCAGAAGAATCACGAGAGCATAGACTTGGCCATAGCTCCAGACGCACCTCAATGGCACGTGAAGTTCATCCTCTCCTGGGAAGTCGTTTTAATATTGCTCACCCTGCCTGGGAAAAGATAATGGATTTGGATTCTTGCGGATATATTAAAGATCATTACGTTGGGGGAAGTGTTGTTTTTCCCGGGGCAGGATATGTGGAAATGATCCTTGCCTCAGCCAGGGAAGAATTCGGTGAAGGCCCTTATCATATAGTAGACATCGAATTTCAAAAAGCGCTCTTTCTACTGGAAAATGAGGTCGTATCTTTACAACTAATCCATGAACCACACGGCAATAATAATAACAGCCAAAATACCTTTAATATATACAGCACCGGTAAAGAAACAAAACGATCATGGAGTCGACACTGCACTGGAAGGTTTGTTGTTGGTAGTGGTATTTTACCAGAAGACATATCTCTTCAGGATATGCGCAATAGATGCTCCAGGTTAATTTCAAGTGAGAATTGTTATGAGAGTTTTAAAGAGAGAGGTCTGGAGTATGGCCCTCTTTTCCAGGGGATTAAGAGCTTATACACGGGCAATCATGAGGCCATAGGTAACATTCTACTTGATGACTCATTAAATGCAGATTCAGAGAACTACCTGCTGCATCCTTCAATCCTTGACGCCTGCTTTCAGGTTTTTCTGGGGGTACTGGAGTTTGCCGGGGACGTGGAATCTCCCGGTATGTACCTGCCGGTACTGATCGATGAACTCTGCTTTTATAATAAACCTGGTAACGATTCATGGTGTCATGCCAAAATCTATGAACAAAGCCCTGTGCATATAAAAGGCGATATACAACTATTTGATACTAAGGGAAACCTTCTGGTTGAGATTAAAGGCTTTAAGTGTCAATCATTAGAAAAATTAGAAGAAGGCGCCCTTTGGCAAATGCGTGGCACTCTTTTTGGTTATAAATGGATACATGACAAAGGTGATTCAGAAGAAAAAGACTTTCCGGATAAATCAAAGCAAGAATCGAGTACTTGGATCATTTTGGCAGACAAAGATAACATTGGCGATAAGATATCAGATCATCTAAAAGAGATAGATGAAATACCGGTAATGGTTTTCCCGGGACCATCTTATCAGAAAATAAATAGTAACCATTTTCAAATCAGACCAGACAATCTTGAGGATATGCAGACTGTTATTAATTCCATTTCAGTAAACCAATCACATTGCAGAGGTGTAATTAGCCTCTGGGGTATTGACGAAACTTCAGATGATGAAACTACTCTGGAATCACTGAAGAAATCTATGGAATTTGTATGTGGTAGCGTCTTAAGTCTGGTAAAGGCTCTTTCTGATGCTCCCTGGAAAAAACCTCCGCGTCTTTTCCTCATTACAAAAAGATCAGAGGTGGTTGATGCGGAAGATACATCTGTTTCAATAGAACAATCCGTATTGTGGGGATTGGGTCGTGTAATAATGAATGAATATCAGGAATTTGGATGTACTCTGTTGGATATAAATACTGATGTCAATTTTGACTTGCAATCCCTTTTTCAAGAAATCTGGAACTCTTCTCAGAATAATGGGCATGAAGACGAAATTGCTATCCGGGGTACATCACGTTATATCCATAGATTAATGCCTCTTGAGTATGACTCTTTTGAAAGGATACCGACCATTCAAGTACTTGAGACATACGAAGGTAAACCGGATGGTAAAAATACTTTATCCGGCACAGCGAAACAATTGGAATTACATACCAACAATGGTGAAGTACAGATACATGCTACTGGCCTCAATTTTAAGGAGTTAACTGAGGCTATGAATGTGCTGGATCTGGAGAACATGAAAGACTCTTTCCCCAAAAAATTTCAGTTTTTAGAAAATATTGAAAACAGCGAAAGCCCATTGGTGGAGGTTAAGGAAACATCGTCGAAAGCCGTACAGGATGATGATGGGGAGATAATGTTTCGTGATGATGCCACCTATCTGATAACCGGTGGTTTAAACGGATTTGGACTTTCAACTGCCAAATGGCTTGTTGCTCGTGGAGCAAGGTATTTGGTACTCATGGGAAGAAGTGGTGCTTCTACAACGGAGGCAAAAGACACAATTGATTCCATGGAAAAAAATGGCGTTCATGTAATGGTCGCAAAAGTTGATGTCTCTAGTCGTGAAGAGGTTTCCAACGCTTTCTCTGATCTGAGAAAAAATATGCCAGAATTAAAAGGTATATTCCATTCTGCCAATGTGTATCACGATGCGATGTTGTTACAAATGGATATTGCCTCGTTTATGAAGGTATTGATGCCAAAGGCTTTTGGGGGATACAATCTGCATAAAGAGACACTAAACGACAAACTGGACTTTTTTGTTCTTTACTCCTCTATATCGTCTGTAATCGGTAATCCCGGTCAGGGAAACTATGTCGCGGCAAACGCTTTTCTGGATGCGTTAGCACATCATCGCCATTCAATGGGATTGCCCGTTTTAACAGTTAATTGGGGGGCAATAGCAGACGTTGGCTATTTGGCTAAAAATATGGATGTCGAAGTACATCTGAAAAAGATGGGGATACATCCTATCGCACCGGAACAGGCGTTGAAGACACTCGGTGCTCTACTGACAGTAAAACAGATAAATATTACTGTCGCTCAGATTGATTGGAAGAGGTGGTCAGAAACATACCAAACAGGGAAATCACCAAGGTTTTCTCTGGTGGTAGATTCTGGAGATGAGTCTGATGACGGTTCTCCAGCTGCCGAAGGATTTAAGCTTCTAGAAGAGCTTAGCGATATTTCTCCTGAAAAACGGAGCGATTTATTAATATCCCAAATTCAATGCATGGTAGCGGATGTACTTGGCATGAGCAATCCTGGTAAGATAGATACGAATGAGGGACTATTTGAAATTGGACTGGATTCCATGCTGGCTTCTGAATTAAGAATCAATATTCAAAACGGTTTTGGTTGTACTCTTTCCCAAACGGTGCTTTTTAAGTATCCTACCATTGCAAAGTTTTCAGACTATTTACTATCGGAACTGTTTTCGGTGGAATCAGATTCTGAGAAAAAGGGAGTTGCTTCACTATCCGACTCCCTGGATGGCCTTTCCGAAGATGAATTAGCCGATCAATTGTCTCAAACATTGTCATCCTTGAAAGATGAGAAGACTATATGAAGGGATTGATTCATTTGTTTATGATAAATGAGTTCGACCCTGTAAGAGTGTGACACTGGATTTCCCCTTGGCATTAGCAATATAAGACGATTTTTAAAAATTATGAGGATTGCATGAAAGAGTATTCAAAAAAAGATAACAGTGAGCTGATCAAAAATGCACTTCTTGAACTGGAAAAGATGCGATCCCGGGTGAAGGTATTAGAGAAGCGGGAAAGAGATAGGATGGATCCTATTGCCATAATTGGTATGGGATGTCGTTTCCCTCATGGTGCTGATAATCCTCAGGCGTTCTGGAGCTTATTGCAGAACGGTATCGATGCGGTTACAGAGGTTCCATCAAACCGATGGAATCTCGATGAATATTACGATATGGATATGGATGCTAAAGGGAAAATCTATTCCAGATACGGGTGTTTCCTTGATCAGGTAGACAATTTTGATGCAGATTTTTTCGGAATTTCTGCACGTGAGGCAGCTCTCATGGATCCGCAACAACGGCTTCTCCTGGAAGTTGCCTGGGAGGCTATGGAAGCCGCAGGACTAACAGGGCCACAATTAAGTGGCAGCAGAACCGGGGTTTTTATTGGTGTAATGAATCAGGACTATTTGTGGCTTTTTCCCGAATTTGCCGATTTTGATATTCATACTGCAACAGGCAATTCGGCCAGTGTTATTGCAGGTCGTCTTGCCTATATTCTTGATTTACATGGCCCGGCCCTTGCGGTAGATACTGCGTGTTCTTCTTCCCTCGTATCTGTGCATCTTGCATGTCAAAGTCTGAGGCAGGGAGAGTGTGATATGGCGTTTGCAGGTGGTGTAAATATGATTTTGTCTCCAATCGTCTCCATTGCAGAATGTCGTGCACATATGCTTTCTCCCGATGGTCGCAGCAAAACATTTGATGCTGCTGCTGATGGTTATGGAAGGGGAGAGGGATGTGGTATGATACTTCTAAAGCGTCTACCCGATGCCTTGGCAGATGGCGATAGTATTGTTGGAATTATAAGGGGTTCAGCGGTAAACCATGACGGGGCCAGTAGCGGTCTTACGGTACCCAATGAACTGGCACAGGAGGGAGTGATCCGGCAAGCCCTGACAAATGCGGGTATAGATTCGAGTCAGGTGGACTACCTGGAGGCCCATGGAACCGGAACTGCCCTTGGTGATCCTATTGAAATAAATGCCATAAATGCAGTCTACGGTAACAATCGATCTAAGGATGACCCTCTGTTCGTGGGATCTGTAAAAACTAATATGGGTCATCTTGAGGGAGCTGCAGGAATTGTCGCTTTTCTTAAAACCGCTCTTGCCATACAGCATGGTGAAATACCTCCACATCTCCATTATGAAACACCGAATCCAAATATCAACTGGAAGGATATTCCTATTCAGATACCGAAGCGTTCTACTGCATGGCCTTCAAACCGAATGGAAAAGAAGAGACGGATTGCGGGAATCAGTTCCTTTGGTTTCAGTGGAACAAACGTACACGTTATTTTAGAACAGGCGCCGGATATTGAAGACCGTAAATCGAAAAAAAATGAAACTGCAAGTAAAGTACACATACTGACACTTTCAGCAAGAAATAATAATGCGTTAAAGGAACTTGCAGTTAGATATGATAACTATTTTGAATCCAATCCTGAGATCTCCCTGGAAGACGTCTGCTTTACTGCAAACGCTGGTCGCACTCACTTTGAGTATCGTACCGCAGTAATCGGAGAAGCAGAGGGGGGATTCCAAAAAAAACTGAAAGAACTCTCCTTGCATGCTGACGTCGAAAAGTGTCCAGGATCTATTAAGCCGAAGATTGCATTTCTCTTCACTGGTCAAGGCTCTCAGTATACCGGTATGGGATGGGAACTTTACGAGACCCGACCGGTTTTTAGAGAAGCGATGGACCTCTGTGATAAAATATTGAGTCAATACATGGACAAACCACTTCTGGAGATTTTATACCCTGATGAATTTAAAAAGAGAGATAAGGGAATTAAATATCAAACGGAGTCTACTGACATTATTCATGAAACTGCATATACACAACCTGCAATCTTTGCCATAGAGTATTCTCTGGCAGAGTTATGGAAATCATGGGGAATAGAGCCATCCGTAGTTATGGGGCACAGTGTGGGAGAAAATGTAGCAGCTCACCTGGCCGGAGTTTTTACATTGGAAGATGCGTTGAAAATGGTTGCCATGAGGGGATGCCTTATGCAGAGCCTTCCTAAAAATGGCAGGATGGTTGTCGCGCTTGCTAATGAGAGTCTGGTTGCCGAAACAATCCGGGCATATGAAGATCGTGTTTCCATTGCCGCTATAAATGGACCACAAAGTGTGGTTATTTCTGGAGAGCATGAAGCAGTGACAAAAGTAGTTAATTCGCTTCAGGAAAGCAGGATCATGGTAAGCGGTTTAAACGTCTCCCATGCCTCCCATTCTCCCCTCATGCGGCCTATCCTGGATAAATTCAAAAATATTGTCGAAGATATAACCTATACATCTCCATTCATGGATATCGTTTCAAACGTTCCTGGCAAGTTAGTAAAAGATGAAATAACAAACCCTGAGTTTTGGGTGGATCACGTTGAAAAACCCGTAAGATTTGCGAACGGAATGACTGCACTTCATCAGGAAGGGTATGAAATATTTGTGGAGATCGGTCCGGGTTCAACATCCCTTGGAATGGGACGTCAATGCTTGCCAGATGGATTTGGAGAGTGGTTGCCCAGTATCCGTGAAGAAGTTTCCGATTTAAGACAGATGTATGAAAGTCTTGGTAGTTTATATGGAAAAGGGATTTCAGTGAATTGGAATGGTTTTTACTCCGATTCGTCGTTACGGCGTATTTCCCTGCCAACATACCCGTTTCAACGCAAGCGGCACTGGTTACCGGAGAAGGTTTCTGATCCCGGGAAACGTTATGAAAATTGGTTCTATGATATATCATGGAATGCACTGCCTTTTCCCGATACGGTTCCTCCACATGCCTGTTCCGGTCAGTGGGTTATATTTGAAGATACCGGCGGTGTCGGACATGATCTTGGGCTGACATTAGACTCAGTCGGAGTAACCTGCACTCGGGTAGCTCGTGCAAATAGCACAGTACGTACCGGAGAAAATACGTTTACCGTCAATCCACAGGAACCAGGATCTTTTGAAGAACTTTTCAATATGATTTCTCTCAACCAGACATCACTGGAGGGAATAGTGTTTCTCTGGGGTCTCGATACAACACATACGGAACAACTTGAAATCTCTTCTCTTGAAAACGATATACGAATAACGCTGCACAGTACATTAGGGATTTTACAGTCTGTTGCCAGTAACGGTAACACCATTACACCGCGTTTATGGTTGATTACACGAGGAGCAGTTTCTGTTCGTGGGATCCTCTAGAGTCGACCTGCA
>JGI24922J38493_100491_pt1 | contig 40152 bp, 45 predicted proteins | sample LinPFosplate10_FD_38493 | JGI IMG/M metagenome (IMG submission 38493)
TGCAGGTCGACTCTAGAGGATCCCACATCTTTTTTATCAGCGGTGATTAAATCGTGTTTTTTGGCTAGTGCACGAACTTCTGTTTTACTAATCTCTCCTAGTGGAAATAAGCTTTTACTGAGCTGTTGTTGATTTAACAAATGCAGGAAATAGCTTTGATCTTTGTTATTATCCAATCCTGTTCTAAGTTGGTAGCTGTTATTGTCATGGGTAATTCTGGCGTAGTGGCCGGTGGCAATTTTGTCAGCACCAAGAGATAGGGCATGTTCAAGAAAAACCTTAAATTTTATTTTTTGATTGCATAAGACATCAGGATTGGGTGTTCGACCCTTTTTATGTTCTTGTAGAAAATGCTCAAATACATCCTCCCAATAATCTGCTGAAAAGTTAATACTGTGAAGTTTAACACCAAGCTTGTCTGCCACTTTTTGTGCGTCAGATAAGTCTTGTTCAGCCGTGCAGTGGCCATCTTTATCATCCTCATCCCAATTTTTCATGAATAGAGCTTCAACATCGTAGCCTTGCTCTAACAGCATAAGTGTAGCAACTGACGAATCAACGCCACCAGACAAGCCAACTATAATTTTTCCGAGCTTATTCAAAGATTTCGTAAGCCTGTACAATGCGTTGAACTAATTTGTGTCTAACCACATCTCTGGAATGGAAATGACAAAAAGAAATTTTGGGTTCACTTTCTAGGACTTTCATAGCATGAAGTAAGCCTGACTTGTCAGGTCGAGCTAAGTCAATCTGGGTGACATCCCCGGTAATTACCATTTTTGAGCCAAAACCCATGCGCGTTAAAAACATTTTCATTTGCTCTGTAGTGGTGTTTTGAGCTTCATCTAAAATGATAAAAGCTTCATTTAGTGTGCGTCCACGCATAAAAGCGAGTGGTGCCACTTCAATGATGTTTTTATCTAATAATTTGGTCACCTTGTCAAAACCCATCATTTCATACAAGGCATCATAAATAGGACGCAGGTAAGGATCAACTTTTTCAGTAAGATCACCTGGCAAAAATCCTAGCTTTTCGCCAGCTTCAACCGCAGGGCGAACGAGAACAATACGCCTAACATCTGAACGCTCAAGTGCTTCAACAGCGCGTGCTACAGCAAGATAGGTTTTTCCAGTGCCAGCAGGGCCAATACCAAATGTGCAATCTTGGTCTTTGATGGCCTTGACATAATGCTGTTGATTTTTTGAACGCACATGAATAAACTTGCGCTTGGTTTTAATATTGACCGATTCTCCAGGTAAGTCATCTTGTGTATAAGCTCTCAAGCTCATTTCCACATCATGTACCTCGATTGCCTGAGTTTTTGATAGAGTGCTTAAATCTTGTAAGATTCGCGCAGCAATATGCTTGTTATCGCCATGTATAACGAACTCTTCGCCTTTGTTATTAATCTCAACATCAAGGCTTTTGGCAATGGATTCAAGGTTGCGGTCAAATGATCCGCAAACGCTTGCGAGTTGCTCAGTGTTATTAACTTCTAGGGTAATATGCATAAGGTATATTTTAGCATTTTTGATGGCACCAATAAAACAGTTGACTATTTGAATTGGGCGTAGGTTAGTGATACAATGATAAAAAAATAATCAATAACAACGATAGATAAACATGCGCCTAATGACGGGAAAAATTTCCTTAAATGCTATTCGTATGACTATATTAGTCATGCTGTTTCAGCTATTGTCTCCAGCGGCTTCTGCTTTTATTTCAGATTCAAAGCAAAACGGACATTATTCTATTATTTGCACCACACAAGGTTACCAACAAGTTTGGATTGCACAAGATAACAAGCAAGAGCGTTCAGACACATCTAGTTGCCCAGTTTGCCTGCTAACGCTTGGTGCGTTAGACGTGATAAGCTCCAATACCGAGCAACTCGTTAGCCTGACAAGTGGCGGTGTAACTCACATTTTAACGATTCAAGACAATACCCAATTAAATAATTTATCTAAATCTTTTGCCATTCGCGCACCCCCTCTTTTTAGCTGATACATTTTTTCATATAACCCCATATGTAAATTAAGAGTGGGGCTCACATTAGACAGTTAAAAGGAAAAAACAATCATGTTAAACAACATTAAAATAGCACTATTTACATTAACAGCATTAGCCAGCACAACCGCTGCCATTGCACAAAACCATGTTCATCAACAGAATGACGATCAACATCAAATCACAATCATAGACCCTTGGATTCGTTCAGCGCCAGCCAATGCACCTGCATTAGGCCTATTTTTAAAAATTAGTAATAATACCAACCAAGAGGTAAGGCTTGTTTCTGTTCATACTCCAGGCTATAAGCGTATTGAGTTACACAGAACAATTAATAATAACGGCATGATGAAAATGGTCAAGCAGGACTTTATGCCAATTCCAGCTCAAGGAAAACTACACTTAAAGCCAGGTAGTTGGCATGTTATGTTAATTGGCCCGAACAGAGTGCCAGGCAAGGGTGAAAAAATTGAGTTAAGTCTTGAATTTAATAATGGCAATACACAAACAATTCAGGCGCTGGTTAGGAAGGGAAAAAGAATGATGAAGCATCATTCAGCGCATTAAATGAATATCAAGATTCTCACAGCAATTGGCGCACTTCTTTTATTAATAACTGTAGCGTTCTATCCTTTGGATGGTGCTAAAAATTATAAAAGTTTAAGTGCTCAATTGGCAACTGCGCAAATAATGCATAACCCTGATAAGCCGCTATCAGATTTTTCACTAAGTGACCATAATGGTCATGTGTTTAGCAATAATAACCTTAAGGACAATTGGACTTTATTGTTGTTTATCTATACGCATTGCCCTGATATCTGCCCAACAGAGCTGGCTAACATGTCTATGTTAAAAGCGCAACTGGAAAACACGCAGGCAGAGGTTGTCCCTAATGTGGTTGCGGTGACATTTGACCCCTTAAGAGATACACCTAAGGTGTTAAAAACTTACGTTACTCATTTTGATAAAGGGTTTGTAGGGGTGTCGGGTGATCCGCAGCAAATTGATCAACTGGTTAAGGATTTTGGTGCGTATTATGAACGTGTCATTTATGATGAGAATGGCAAGCAAATTACACTTAATAAAAAAGAATCCTTACCTGAGGATGCAATCGAGAAGGGTTATGTGATCAACCATACAGCCAGAATTTATCTTGTTAGCCCTGATGGGGAAGTGTTAGCTGGCTTTCCAACTTCGCATAATCTGAGCAATATGGCAAATGATATTGAGAAATTAGTCAAGGCTTTTGAAGAGTAAATCCGCCTTAGTTATTGTTTTGACGGCGCTATTCATTGCTAGTGGGTATGCCTACCAATGGATGGTTGAAAGGTCTATCACTCATGATATTAAGGTGACTGAGTGTCAAATATCAACATCAATCTGCATGGTGAGCTTAGGGGGTGGTAAAAGCATTGAATTTGATATTACACCGCGCGGTATTCCTACTACTCAAGCCTTGTCGCTGCGTGTATTGACACATGGTTTGGATGCGGATGAGGTATTAGTTAGTTTCGAAGGGATTGAAATTAATCATCATTTACCACCGTATATACTTAATAAGGTAGGTGTTGGTCAATATGTGGGCAAGGGGTTTTTGTCGCTATGTGTGCTTGATACTATGCATTGGTTAGCGCATGTAAGTATTCAGGAAGACGGCGTAATTTGGCGCATTTCACTGCCTTTTAAAACGCATAAAAGTTAATCGGCTAGCTCACCCACTAAAGAATTACCGCGAGCATCGATGATTTTTACATTGACAATTTGTCCAATGAGAGATTGATCCCCTTGAAAATGCGTATTGCGCATATTTTCTGTGCGGCCAAATAAGCCATCACTTTTTTTAGCTAAATTCTCCACCAATACTTTTTGTATACTGCCAACCATAGATTTAGAAATAACTTCGGTAGATGTGTCGATAGTTTTTTGGACTAAAGCCAGTCTTTCTTTTTTAATCTGCATATCGACATCATCAACAAAATTACCCGCAGGCGTACCAGGGCGCGCAGAGTAAATAAAACTAAAGGACTTATCAAATCCAATATCGTTAATGAGCTTCATGGTATCGTTAAAATCTTGAGTATTCTCCCCTGGGAAGCCAATAATAAAGTCGCTAGAGATGGAAATATCAGGTCGAATCTCACGCAGTTTTCTGATTTTAGATTTGTATTCAATGGCCATGTGGCCGCGTTTCATTAGGCCTAGGATTTTGTCAGAGCCACTTTGAATTGGCAGGTGCAGATGCGAAACCAGCTCAGGCACTTCGGCGTAAGCTTGGATTAGGCTGTCTGAAAATTCAACAGGGTGAGAAGTGGTGTAGCGAATACGATCAACACCTTCAATCTGCGCAACAATATTAATCAAAAATGCCAAATCGGCCAGGGTGCCATCATCCATTTCACCTTGGTAAGCATTGACATTTTGACCGAGTAAATTAACCTCACGAACCCCTTGCTTGGCGAGTATTTCCACTTCTTTAATTACATCATTAAAAGGGCGAGAAACCTCCTCTCCACGCGTATAAGGTACTACGCAAAAAGTACAATACTTGCTACAACCTTCCATGATAGAAACAAAGGCACTTACCCCGTTTGATTCAGGCTCGGGTAGGTGATCAAATTTTTCAATTTCAGGAAAGGAGATGTCAATACTGGTTTTTTTGTCACCCAGCACCTCATTCAGCATTGCCGGAAGTCGGTGCAAGGTTTGCGGGCCAAAGATAATGTCCACGTAAGGAGCACGTTTGAGAATCAACTCACCTTCTTGTGAGGCGACACAACCACCAACACCAATCACTAAATTAGGATTTTTTTCTTTAAGCTTGCGCCAACGACCCAATTGGTGAAATAGCTTTTCTTGGGCTTTCTCACGAATGGAGCAAGTATTTAAAAGTAACACATCTGCCTCATCTGCTTGATCGGTTAGTGTTAAATTGTGTGAGTGTTTGAGTACGTTAATCATTTGATCAGAGTCGTACTCGTTCATTTGGCATCCGAACGTGCGGATATGTAATTTATTCATCATTTAATCTTGCTACTACGATTCAGTATTGTTTTGAATATGCAGTGTTTGGGTTGGGAAGGCGATTTCGGCCTGATTAGACTCGATAATTTCAGCAACCTTAAGTAGAATTTCTTGCTTTATTAGTTGGTACTCACTCTTGCCAGTTGTATTGGTAAAAGCGTAGATATTAAAATCAATCGATGAAGCATTAAAATAATTAAAATACACACGTAAAGCTTCAGTTTGATCAATATCTTTGTGTGCTTTAAGCATTTTTTCAATCTCATTTACAATGATTGGCATTTGCTTGATATCATCATAACGAATACCCACCACTTCTTTAATACGACGGTTTGTCATGCGTGATGGGGTTTCGATTGGAATTGAGGCAAAAATTGAATTCGGAATATAAACTGGATTTTTGCTAAAAGTGCGAATACGCGTCATGCGCCAGCCAATTTTTTCAACCGTGCCTTCAAATTCGGCCGAGCGAATCCAATCGCCAGTTGAGAAGGGTTTATCCATTTGAATCATAAGGCCGCCAAAAATATTGCTAAGCATGTCTTTGGCGGCAAAGCCCATGACAATACCACCAACACCACCAAAAGTAAGCAAGCTCGAGATTGAGAAGCCTAAGTGTTGCGCCACACCCAGTAAAATAGCAACAATGACTAATATTTTAATCAGTCGTGTAAATAAACGGACTGAGTCATTATCAACATGATTGTCCGCCTCAACTAAATAAGACTCGACCCCGGAAATAACACGAACCACACCCCAGGTAATAATGAAAATTGGCAGAATATCGATATATTCAATGAGCGTAGTAACAAGGTTAATTTCAGTCTTAAACGCGCTAATGGAGAAATAGATCCAGCCAAACCAAATGAGCACCTTTAGTGGTGCAGATACTGCTTTGATTAAATGATCATCCAACTGGTTTTTAGTTTTTCCAGTGTGTTTAACAACCTGGTTTAAGATAAAGCCAAGAATTACATGAGCAACCAGAGCAATGGCAAATAAAATGCCGGCTATTTGAAAAGGTGTTGTATTTTGTAAGAAATCATTCATAATTAATATTTTAGCGTTTATTTTAAGTATTTGAGCGGATTAATGGTTTGTTTGAATTTTTTCATTTCAAAATAAAACAACTGATTATTCGTACTAGCAATAATTTGATTTTTTACAACTTGATCGCCCTCAGAGACCAATAAAGACTGACTTTGAGTGTAGGTGCTATAAAACCCCAAAGGGTGACGAACAACAATCATAGTGCCGTGGCTTTTCATTTTGTCGCCAATATAAATAACCTTGCCATCACGGATGGCGCGAATTTTTTGCCCTTGTCGAGTGTTAAATGTTAGTCCTTGGTGCTTTTTAGAAAAGCTTTTAGCAATTTTGGCATTAACTGGAGTTTGCCATGTATTAGACTTCTTGTTGGATTTTTGACGTACAGATTTAGGCTTGTTTTGTTTGGCTGATTTTTCAGCACTTTGATCGGTTATTCGGCGGGCTTTTTGGGTTGGCTGTTCAACAGAGTGACGCTGTTGGTTAATATTCTCTAAATGACGAGACTTCTCAACAACAATAACCGCCCGTTTAGGTGTTGTAGAATAACATCCACTTAGAGAAATTAGCAAAATAACGCTTAATAATTTAGCCAGCATACCAAACTCCAAAAATAACAATAATAATTAATCCATATCCTAGGCGGTCAATATATTTTTGCAACCATTGATCGCAAGCATTACCGTATGCTCTAACTAGTCCAGCCACTAGATAGTAGCGTGCAGCTCGCGCTACTAGAGAGATGGCGATAAAAGGCAATAATGGCATTGCCATACTACCGGCGCTGATTGTGGCAAGCTTGTAGGGGATAGGGCTAAAGGCTGCAATGCCCACTACCCAAATACCATACTCATCAAAAAAACCTTTGATTAAAATCACCGATTCAGGCTTAACAAGCTCATAACTTAGTAAAAAATTTAATAAAATATCACCCAATAAATAGCCAGCCAATCCACCCAAAACAGAAAAAATTGTGGCAATAGAAGCAAATGAGTAGGCTTTATTAGGCTGTTTCAACGCCATTGGCGCTAAGAGTACATCAGGCGGAGGGTAGGGTAGTACGCTGGATTCTAAAAAACTAACAACAGACAACCAGTAAACAGCAAATCGGCTATGTGCCCAATTTAGTACGGTTTGATAAAATCTAGAGAAAATTTGCATTTAAGCTTAGTTGTCTTTCACCATTGGAAAGCCAAGAGCTTCACGCGAGTCAAAGTAAGTTTGTGCAACTTTTTGACTCATGGCGCGCACACGGCGAATAAAGCGTGCTCGATCAGTCACACTAATGGCGTGACGCGCATCTAGCAAGTTAAATAAATGCGAAGCTTTCATCACCTGTTCATAAGCAGGATAAGGTAGTGATTTTTCAATTAGCTGTTCGTTCATGGCTTCAGCTTCGTCAAATTGTTTAAACAATACGTCAGTATCAGCAATTTCAAAATTATAGGTAGATTGCTCTACTTCGTTTTGATGAAACACATCGCCATAGCTCACACCTTCGGTCCAAACTAAATCGAACACACTGTCAACCCCTTGAAGGTACATGGCTAAGCGCTCAAGACCATAAGTCAGCTCGCCAGAAACAGGTTTGCAGGCTAAGCCACCAACTTGTTGAAAATAGGTAAATTGGGAAACCTCCATGCCGTTTAGCCAAATCTCCCAGCCAAGCCCCCAGGCACCAAGTGTTGGGGATTCCCAGTTGTCTTCAACAAAGCGCACATCATGCTTGGTTAAATCAATACCAATTTCAGCCAAAGATTCTAAGTACAAATCTTGAATATCTTTAGGCGAGGGTTTTAGAATGACTTGAAATTGATAGTAATGTTGCAAGCGGTTTGGGTTTTCACCATAGCGCCCATCAGTGGGGCGGCGTGAAGGCTGCACGTAGGCCGCTTTCCAAGGCTCTGGCCCAATAGCTCTTAAAAAAGTGGCTGGATGAAAAGTGCCTGCACCCATTTCCATGTCAAAGGGTTGTAATAATGTGCAGCCTTTTGACGCCCAAAAAGTTTGCAGTTTTAAAATTAAATTTTGAAAGGATGCACTTGCATCTAAGTCTGAAATTGACATAATGAGTCAGTTGAAATAAGTCTAAAAATTACAAAAATTTTACCGCATCAAACTTATGGTAAATGGGTATTTGTAAATAGATGAAGTGTTAAAGGATTGGGGGTTTATGTAAAGCCGAGAAGAATTATTCAAAACCCCCAAAATTTAAAAAAGCAATATGGAGATAAAGTCTTTTTTAACAATTACTAAATGTTGAGGTTATTTAGTAATTGCACCCATTATAGCAAAAAAAAAACGATTTTAGTATAATTGACTAAATTAATAAATTACTTTTTTACTAGGTTATTTTTAATTTAACAAGTTCAGCTTTAAGCATGCCTTCATCTAGGTGGTCATAGTCTTCTAAAGTGGCGGTATTAACACCACCACAGGCTTCATACCAGGCGTAACCCTGTGTCCAGCTTTCATGTGTATAGTCGTCTTGACGCTGGCGAACCACGCATAAAATAGCCTGATCTCGATAGATTAAATGATAAGGCTGCTCGTCACGATGTAAGCTTTGGATAAATTCCCAGGCATCTCCTACGGCGTTAAACCAATAATTAACCAAGGGATGTTTGTCGTTGTTTTCAATCGGCAGTGGTGCTTCTCTTACAAAGCATTGTAGATGAAAATGATTAACCGATGCATAGGCACCATATGAATTGTAAGCTAAGCTAAAGCCTTTGATGTTTAGACCAACCGCATTGGCCATCATCCAAGCAAACTGGTGAAGATCAGACGTGAGTAGTTGTGGATGTTGCTTATCGGCCTCAACAACAACCAAGCCGTGTAGTTTGGCAAAGGGGAATTTATTGTAAAAAAGTGAGATGTCTTTAGAAAAGAGGCTACCTTGCCAAAACAACTCTTTTTGTAAAAATGCCTTGTTAAAGTTAAACCCATTCTCATTAAAATCTTCACTCATACCCTGGGTTTTGGCACTCGACATTCGTTGTGGACGTAGCGCTCGAAGTGGGTTGTATTGCAATTCAAAATTACCAAGTGTTTTATACTTGGTCACTTCAAGGGTGTTTAAATCTAGATTGAGTAGTTGCTTAAAAACAGTCACATCATCTGCAGCGCCAATAATATCGCCATTTTTTAAAGATTCAAACTTTTGAATTAATACAGGTTTGAGTGTTCGCCAGAGTTTTTCATCAGATAGTGCATTTGCCAGAACCAAAATAAACACGCCTAATTCATTATTTTCTAGCATTTTTTCCAAATTATTGGAAAATTCTTGTTCAAATAGCTGTTTTTCAGTAAAAATAGGATTTAACATGGTAAAAAACCTTAAATATTGGCGATATTTTAATAATTTTGTTAAAAAATAGCTGATTATCGCTTAAAAATGGCTATTTTTAGTAATTTATGTCTAATTTTTAATTGATTAAAAAAAATTTAGCAAATTTTCAATATGACATAAAAAATGCGACTCAAGAGTCGCATTTGATATTTTACTAAAGTTGGAATCTAGTATTTATAAGATTCTGGCTTAAATGGTCCTTCTTTTGAGACGTTGATGTAGTCTGCTTGTGTGTCAGTTAGTGTGGTCAATACACCACCAAAGCCACCAACCATACCGGCTGCTACTTCTTCATCCAGTTTTTTCGGTAAAACTTCAACGTAAATATCACCACCTAAGTCTGCAAATTTTGCATCAAACAAGTGCATTTGAGCTAACACTTGGTTAGCAAATGAACCATCCATGATGCGAGAAGGGTGTCCAGTAGCATTGCCTAAGTTCACCAAGCGACCTTCAGATAATAAAATTAAATAATCGCTCTTATCATCACTACGGTAAACGCGATGAACCTGAGGTTTAACTTCATCCCAACGCCAGTTATCACGCATGTATTGTGTGTCAATTTCGTTGTCAAAGTGGCCAATGTTGCAAACCACTGAGCCTTTTTTCAACATTTGTAACATCGCAGAATCACATACGTTGTAATTACCCGTTGTGGTAACGATTAGATCTGTTGTGGCAAGTAAACGCTTATTAATATCATCTGTATTTCCAGTGTTGTTACCTTGCTTATAAGGGGAAACAATTTCAAATCCATCCATACAAGCTTGCATAGCACAAATTGGATCGATTTCAGAAATCTTAACAATCATGCCTTCTTGGCGAAGCGATTGTGCTGAGCCCTTGCCTACGTCACCATAGCCAATAACCAGTGCTTTTTTGCCTGACATTAGCATGTCGGTTCCACGTTTAATCGCATCGTTTAATGAATGACGACAACCGTATTTGTTGTCATTTTTTGATTTGGTAACCGAGTCATTTACGTTAATGGCAGGTACTTTTAATGTGTCTGCTTCCATCATTTCTAATAATCGGTGAACACCGGTTGTGGTTTCTTCACTGATACCGTGAATATCATTGAGCATTTCAGGGTATTTTTCATGCAACATTTGCGTTAAATCGCCACCATCATCAAGCACCATATTAGCGTTCCATGGCTTGCCACCATCTAGAATAGTTTGCTCAATACACCATAAAAACTCTTCCTCAGTTTCACCTTTCCAGGCAAAAGTAGGGATGTCTGCGGCAACCATGGCTGCTGCAGCGTGATCTTGTGTTGAGAAAATATTGCAACTTGACCAACGCACTTGAGCGCCCAAATCAACCAACGTTTCCATCAGTACTGCAGTTTGAATGGTCATGTGAATACAGCCTAAGATGCGCGCATCTTTAAGTGGTTGTTCATTGCGGTATTTGTCACGCAGAGTCATTAGCGCTGGCATTTCCGCTTCAGCTAGCTCTACTTCTTTACGGCCGTAATCGGCTAGTGCCATATCAGCAACTTTATAGTCGTTGTTATCAATCGTTGGATTGCTCATTTTTTCTCCTTTGGAAAATTTAAAAAAATGAGCGTCGTTGTATTGTTCTGATTGCCAAGCCTGATTGAAATGTAATTTCAACGCAACGCTCCTTGGCAGTTTGGCTATTATACCAAACTTGATTTATAAGTTTATTTCAACAAATGCACTCGGTCAGTTTTTTCCCAAGTGATGTCATCTTCAGTACGACCAAAGTGACCATAACTGGCAGTTTGTTGGTAAATTGGACGCTTAAGGTCAAGCATTGCAATTAAGCCTTTAGGGCGTAGATCAAAATGCTCGCGAACCAAAACTTCAATAGCCTCATTGGAAATTTTTCCAGTGCCAAAAGTTTCTACACTGATGCTAGTTGGCTCAGCTACGCCAATTGCATAAGACACTTGAATTTCACATCGGTCTGCCAATCCGGCAGCGACAATATTTTTGGCAACATAGCGTGTTGCATAAGCTGCAGAGCGATCAACTTTTGAAGGGTCTTTTCCAGAAAATGCACCGCCACCATGTCTAGCCATGCCGCCGTATGTATCAACACTAATCTTACGACCTGTAAGACCAGCATCACCAACAGGGCCACCAATAACAAACTTACCTGTTGGGTTGATGTGATATTGTGTATCAGCGCTCAACCATTCACTTGGTAAAACAGGCTTAATGATTTCTTCCATAATAGCTTCTTGTAAATCTTTAAGCTCAATACTTTCATCGTGCTGAGTAGATAGCACCACCGCATCAATGCCCACAATCTTGTGACCTTCATAAATACAAGAAACTTGTGACTTTGCATCAGGGCGTAACCAAGGTAGTTGGCCGTTTTTCATCAACTCTGCCTGCTTGGCAACCAAACGGTGTGCATATAATATTGGTGCTGGCATCAGTACATCAGTAGCATTACAGGCATAACCAAACATCAGACCTTGATCGCCTGCACCTTGTTCATGATTTTCAAATTCGTCAACACCTTGAGCGATGTCTTGAGATTGCTCACCTAGAAGATTTGCAATATTACAAGTTGTGCCGTTAAAGCCTAATTCATCGTCGTTATAGCCAATTTCATTAATGGTGTCACGAACGATTTTTTCATAGTTGATGCTAGCGCCGGTGGTGATTTCTCCAGCCAATACAACATTGTTGTCTTTAATTAAAGTTTCGCAAGCAACACGCGAGTTTTTATCTTGGGCTAGTGCCGCATCTAAGATAGCATCAGAAATTTGGTCGCAAACTTTATCGGGGTGTCCTGCCGAAACAGATTCAGAAGTGAATATCATTTTTGTTCTCCTTTAGACTGCTTTGTATTGCAGTCCTTATAAACATTAAAAAACCCTTGTCAAGAAGGGTTTTCAATGAAGAAGAACGCCTGCTTTAGCTTAATTTAACTACTCTAGGTAGTAACGCTAGCAATCGGGACAAATCAGCGCTTCTAGTTATTATAACAAACAATAAGGTTTATTCTAGACTTATTTTTAGGGCGATGGCGCTCACAAAAGGTGCACTCATTAAACTTAGTACTAAAAACATGGCTAGGAAATACAATTGACCGCTAATATCTAAGCCAAATTGCGCCTGTGAGACTGCACTTGAGGCGAAGATTAGAATGGGGATGTAGAGTGGCAAAATAAGTAAAGATAGAAGCATTCCGGAATTTTTAATACCGACAATTAAAGAGGCACCAATACTGCCAATCAAACTTAAGCTTGGTGTCGCTAATAATAAAGTCATCATTAGTACTTTAATACCCTCTTCATCTAAAAATAAAAACACACCGAGCAGAGGTGACAATAAAATAATTGGAACGCCAGTCAATAGCCAGTGTGCGGTAATTTTTGAGAGTATGAGTAGTGGTAAAGAATGATGCGAGGTAACCATTTGCTCTAATACACCATTATCAAAGTCATGATGGAAAAGAGCATTCAGAGATAAAAGCACAGCCAGCATGCTAGCCACCCAAATAATACCAGCTGCAATCTGAGAGAGTGTTGCAGCTTCCGGACTAATGGCTAGCGGAAATAATGAGACAGAAATAATAAAAAATAACAAAGGGTTGAGAATACTAGAAGGGTTTCTAAGAGCTACGCGCAGGTCACGACTTAAGGTTTGTAAGTAAATATTCATAAAGAAATCATGCGCTGATTGGGTAAAGCTGAATCTTGATGCGTGGTAAATAGGCATAGTCCGCCATTCGTGCAATGCTGGGTAATTCTATTTTCCACAATTTCAACGCCCTTGGGGTCGAGCGCAGTAAAAGGCTCGTCTAGTAGCCATACTTTGGCGTTAGAAACAAATAAGCTGGCTAAAATAACTCGACGTTTTTGGCCAGCTGAAAGGTTGGCGCAGTACTCATCTTCATAGCCTTTAAGGCCGATATCAACCAATGCTTGAATAAGTGAATCTCGCTTAACAGGCTGGTTTAAAGCGCTTAAAAATTCAAGATTTTCAAGACTGGTTAGCTCAGCACTGAGTGCTGCTTGATGGCCTAGATAAAAAACTTCCTGCTGGTATTCGTCACTTTTAACACGATGCTGGTCAAGTTCGATACTACCTTGTTCATGGATATTGACACCGGCTAGGATTTTTAAAAGTGAGGTTTTGCCACTACCATTAGCGCCGGTAATTCGTAATATTTCGCCCGTCTCTACTCGAAAGGATAAGTCGCTAAAGAGTTGGTTGTAACCTCTTTGGCAACTTAGATTGTTAATAACAAATGACGACACGATTACTGAAGTTCTACCAAAATTTATACCAAGGTGTTTCTACCTCTTTGGGTTTTTCTTCAGTTTTGGTTTTTTCAACAGCCTCTTGGAGTTTTTCAGCGGATATTTTTTGCTGTTCAAGCTGTTGTTCTGCTTGGGCTTTTTTTAACTCAGCTGTTTTGATTGCATTTTGCTGTTCAATTTGATGCTGCTGAGCTTGCTCTAGTTTAATTCTTTTTTTTAAAGCTGCCGCCGCCTGTTCTTGGGCGATCTTTTCTTTAGCAATGCGTTTTTCTTCTGTAGCACGCTTTTCTTTTGCAATTCTGGCTTTTTCTTTTGCCAGTTTTTGCGCTTTGATTTTTGCTTTTTCTGCAGCGATACGCTGGTCTTCAAGTGCCTTTTCTTTATCAGTTAATTTATCCAGGCTGGTGATACCGGAAGTGTCAATTGTGGTTAATTTCTGATTGGTGAATTTAAGCACTAAGCGGTAATGAGTGTCATCCTTCTCGTGGCGTGTTGAATGGTTAATATAATCCCACTGATTGTTGTGAAAAGGGTCGCTAATGCTAGGTGAGCCAATCAAGTCTTGTACTTGTGCTTTTGACATGCCTGCTTTGAGTTGATTGATTTTAAATCTTGTTAAAACCGAACCTTGTTGAATATCGTCTTTATATAAAGTGGGTAATGACATATCTGGCAGAATATCTGGCATGTCTGGAAAATCTGGCAATGTTGGCATGGAAGGGGTGCAAGCTGACAAAAATGGAAATGAGAATGAGATTGCAATTAAAGTTAGTTTGTTCATTTGGATTTAATTGATTAAAATGATTAGGAATTATTTTTCTGATTTTACCTCAAGGATTTGAATATGGATGCTCAAGATTTAAAAAGTGCTGGACTAAAAGTCACATTGCCGCGACTTAAAATTTTAGAAATTTTAGAAAAAAGCGACAATCACCATATGAGCGCTGAAGATATCTATCGCACCTTGGTTATGCAAGGTGAAGAGGTTGGTGTAGCCACTATCTATCGTGTATTAACGCAGTTTGAAGAGGCGAGCATGATTAACAAATTGAATTTTGACAATGGCCAAAGCGTGTATGAATTGTCAAATGTTGAGCATCATGATCATTTGTTGTGCGTTAAGTGTGGAAAAATCGATGAGTTTTCTGATGATGTAATTGAACAGCATCAGCATGATATCGCCACTAAATATGGTTATAAGCTAACTGACCACTGTCTGTATTTATACGGTTTGTGTAAAGATTGCCAATAACTGACTAACTTGGTTGTGGAAGATTTCATCTTAAGAGCGCTAATAGCTGCGCTCGGTATCTCTATTATTGCAGGATCACTTGGTTGTTTTGTGATTTGGAAGCGCATGAGTTATTTTTCTGAGTCTATTTCGCACTCTGCCTTGCTTGGCGTATCACTTGGCTTGGCAAGCGGCATGGGCATGCATGTGGGCTTGGCGAGTGTGGGTGTTGTGTTTGCAGGGTTGATTGTTGTTTTGCAACAAAAACAGTTTTTATCTAATGATGCTATTTTAGGTATTTTTTCACATCTGGCTTTGTCACTTGGTATTGTTATATTGGGTATTGTTGGCGGAGAGAGCACTGATTATTTCGCTCTATTGTTCGGCGATGTTTTGTCAATTGATAATCAAGATATTATCTGGATTTATGTTGTACTGATCATTGTAATCGGCTTATTGGTTGCTTTTTGGCAAAAATTACTCTTATTGACTTTAAATGAAGAATTGGCGGTTTCCCAGGGTCTTAATCGAACTTTTTATCAATTGTTGTTTATGTTGATGATTGCTTTAACAGTTTCAATTTCTGTGCAAATTGTAGGTGTTTTACTAATCACTTCCTTGTTAATTATTCCACCTGCGGTTGCCAGGGTGTTTGCCAACTCCCCATTAAGCATGGTCTTACAATCAATTGTTGTTTCTATGGTGGCTGTATTAATGGGGCTGACTGTTTCTACGTTTTATGATTTAGCGACAGGCCCAACCATTGTAATTGCGCTTGGCGTATTGTTTATTCTATCGCAATTATTTCCAAGAAGGTTAAGCTAGCGCGTCATTTAACTCTGTCAACTGGTTGGTTTGTTGCTCAACAATCAATGGCTCGATGATTGACTCTAAATCACCTTCCATGATTTCCGCCAATTTATAGAGTGTTAGATTAATTCGATGGTCGGTAATGCGTCCTTGAGGATAATTATAAGTGCGAATTCGTTGAGATCGATCGCCACTGCCGACTAATTCTTTACGGGCTGATGCTTGTTCTTTTTGCTGAACTTGTTGTTGTGCATCTAAAATTCTTGATGCTAATACTGACATGGCTTGCGCTTTATTTTTGTGTTGTGAGCGTCCATCTTGACACTCCACCACGGTTCCTGTTGGAATGTGGGTGACACGAACGGCTGAGTCGGTCTTGTTAACGTGCTGTCCACCAGCGCCACTGGCTCTAAAGGTGTCAACACGAACATCGCCCATATTAATGTCGATATCTTCAATATTTTCCACTTCTGGCATGATGGCCACAGTACAAGCAGAGGTGTGCACACGACCTTGACTTTCAGTTTCTGGTACACGCTGAACACGGTGTGCACCTGATTCAAATTTAAGTTTAGAGTAAACATCAATGCCACTAATGCGGGCAATGATTTCTTTGTAGCCGCCGTGATCGCCTACATTAGCACTTAAGGTTTCCAATTGCCATTTTTGTTTTTCACAATAGCGAGAGTACATTCTAAACAAGTCCCCTGAGAAAATAGATGCCTCATCACCGCCAGTGCCAGCGCGAATTTCCACAATAATATTGCGAGAGTCGTTAGGGTCTTTAGGCAGTAAAGATTTTTTAAGGTCAAGATCTAGGCGCTCTAGAGTGTCTTTAGCATCGCTAATTTCCTCTTTGGCCATGGCCTTGATCTCGGCATCATCTTCCTCGAGCATTAGCTTGGCATCTTCAAGGTTTTGGTTGGTTACCAAGTATTCTTGATACTGCTCATTAACAGGCGTTAGTTGTGAATGTTCAATGGATAGCTCTCTAAATTTCTTAGCATCACTGGCCACACTTGGATCGCTTAACATGGCGCCAACTTCTTCTAGGCGCATTGACATTTGCTCTAACTTAGCAAGGATAGATTCATTCATTATTTTTTAATATTAGGAACGCAGCCTTCACACTGAGATAAATCTGTATGTGCAGTCTGCTTAATGTTTTTAAAGGTTGTATGTAATATTTTATTAGTGAGTTGGTCGGCCAATTTTTTAATAATTTTCTCCCCATCGTCACCATTATTAAGGCGTTTAATGGCATCTAATACAATATCATCTTTAATTTGATTGGCACTGGTTCGATAGCTTTGTACCAGTTGTTCATTAGGCAAAACTGATAACCATTTGTTAAATACTTGAGCTTGCTTAACAATAATCTCTTGCGCAAGCACTTTCTCTTTTTCGCGTGAATCTACATTGTCGCTCACCACTTGCTCAAGATCGTCAATAGTGTATAGATACACATCGTCTAGTTGGCCTACTTCAGGCTCAATATCACGTGGTATGGCAATATCAAGCATAAACATTGGCTTGTGCTTACGACGTTTCAATGCACTTTCAATCAGCCCTTTACCGATAACAGGCACTGAAGCAGCGGTAGAGGAAATAATAATATCAGCCTGATGAATGACTGAAGAAAACTGCTTTAAACTAATGGATTGAGCACCATAAATGGAGGCAATTTTTTGTGCATTTTCAAGCGTTCTGTTGGCAACAATGATGTTGTTAACGCCTTTTTGGCTTAGGTGTTGAGCACACAGTTCAATCATTTCTCCGGCGCCAATAAGTAAAACAGTTTGCTCAGATAAATCTGCAAATATTTTTTCACTGAGTTTGACAGCGCAATAAGCAATGGAAACGGGTGATGAGCCGATTTGAGTGTCGGTGCGTACTTTTTTAGCCGTTGAAAAAGCGTGCTGGAATAATTTTTCCAGCTTTTTATCTAGTGTTTTGGCTTGCTTGGCGCTATGATAGGCATCTTTAAGTTGGCCTAGAATCTGAGGCTCTCCCAAGACGAGAGAATCTAAACCGCAAGCGACATTGCAAATATGCTCTAAGGCTGCATCATTTTCAAAATAAACCAGATAAGAGTCAAGTTCTTGCCTAGAGACCTGGTGCGTATCTGATAGATATTGGCTTAAGATTTCTTGAGGGTTGTCGTTGTCCACGACAGTATAAATTTCAGAGCGATTACAAGTGGATAAAATAACACAAGCCTCAACACCTGAAATACTGTTTAACTTTTGCAATTCATCGGCCAAGTGGTTAGGTTCAAAGGCCACACGCTCACGTACCGAAACCGGTGCTTGTGCATGATTAACACTTAAAATAGCAATGCGTGACATAAACCCAAATAACAAACTCAATAAGCACTTAATTATACCTAAATCTCAATTTTTAGGCGTTCGCTATTACAACTCCAATGTTAGAATGCTCACCCTATGAAGCAGCTCTTTACATTGTGTATTCTTTTATTTTTACAGGGTTGTGAAACACTCAATACTCAAACACACTATAGTGTGCCAAGTATCGCTCCTGATGCATGGAGTGCCAAGGGTCGGGCGGGTATTTTAGTTAATGGCAGCAATCAAAATATTAGCTTTAATATTAGCTTTGTTGAGCAAGAATTTGAGATGGTGCTAGTGAGTGCATTGGGATTGGGCGAGGTCAATGTTCGTTCAACTGAGCACGGCTTGTTTGTGGATCATGTGCAAACACCACTTAATTTGCAACAGTGGATGACGCAAGAATTAGGTTGGAACTTCCCACTACACAGTTTGTCCGATATCATCTTTAAGCATCGGCTCGATGCACAGAATGAATGGCAGGTTCAGATTGACAAATTTATGCCATATCAAGGATCAAGTGTCGCCAAAATGGTTAAATTGAAACATCGTAATAAGCCTATCAAAATCAAATTACTGTTACAAGAAGTTAATCAGTTAAAATGACTTAAAAAATGATTAAATTAGTATGATAGAAGAAGATTCTTTAGTAGGTGGCAAAGATCAAGGTGGCGAAGATATCGTCATTGCTTCGGTGCGCCCAGACAGCCTGTCTGAGTATATTGGTCAAGATGATGTAAAAGCACAGATGTCACTATTTATTAAGGCGGCTAAAAAACGTCAAGATGCATTGGATCATTGCTTAATTTACGGACCACCTGGGCTAGGAAAGACAACCTTAGCTAATGTCATTGCCAACCAAATGGGTGCAGGAATGAAGCAAACTTCCGGACCTGTTTTAGAGCGTTCGGGTGATTTAGCCGCTATTTTGACCAAGTTAGAGCCTTACGATGTTTTATTTATTGATGAAATTCATCGCCTCAATCCAGTTGTTGAAGAGATCCTTTATCCTGCACTAGAAGATTTTAAGTTAGATATTATGGTGGGCGAAGGGGTGGCTGCGCATTCTGTGCAATTAGAATTACCTCCATTTACTTTGATCGGTGCAACCACGCGCGCAGGCATGCTCACCTCACCACTACGTGATCGGTTTGGCATTGTTCAGCGTTTAGAGTTTTATAACGACCAAGATCTGCAAATTATTGTGGAGCGCTCCGCTAAGATTTTAGGTATTGAGATCGAGCCAAGTGGCGCCCATGAAATCGCCATGCGTTCACGCGGAACACCACGAATTGCTAATCGATTATTACGTCGGGTGCGTGATTTTGCTGATGTAAAAACGGATGGCATCATTCATCAAGCAATTGCCAATGAAGCCTTGAGCGCGCTTAAAGTAGATGAAGCTGGATTGGAACAACTTGATCGTGATTATCTCTTCATTATGACTAATAAGTTTGCTGGCGGCCCTGTTGGCCTTGATACATTAGCCACTGCTATTGGTGAAGAGCGCGGTACGTTAGAGGATATGGTTGAGCCTTATTTAATACAACAAGGGTTTATTCAGCGCACTCCTCGTGGACGTAGTGCCACGAACTTAACTTACAAGCATTTAGGATTAAACCAACCTTCGAACCACCAAGATTTATTTAATGAGTGATTTAGAGCTTAGGGTTTACTACGAAGACACAGACAGTGGAGGCGTGGTTTATTATGCAAATTATCTGAAGTTTATTGAGCGCGGCCGTAGCGAATTTTTGCGCGAATTAGGTTTTGAACAAGACCAGTTGATTAACGACCAAGGTGTTATTTTTGCTGTTAGATCACTTCAAGCTGAGTATCTGTCACCTGCTCGATTTAATGATTTATTAACCATTCACACCCAAGTGGAAAAATCTCGCCGTGCTAGCTTGATTTTTTCGCAGAAAATAAGGGATCTTAAACAAAATAAGGTATTATTTGAAGCACAAGTTACCGTTGCTTGTTTGGACGTGCAAAATTTTAAACCGCGCGCCATTCCAAGTGACATTCTGGAGAAAATAAATGGACAGTAGTTTATCAATTTTTAGCTTAATTATTAGCGCTGGTTTTGTGGTGCAAGTGGTTATGTTTGTTTTAGTGTTAATGAGTATTTATTCCTGGACTATTATCATGTCTAAGAAGAAAACGCTAATGGATGCCAACAAAGATGTTAAGCGTTTTCATAATAATTTTTTGTCAGATACGGATTTGTCAATATTGCATGGACAAATTCCTGATCAAGTTTCCAGCCGAACTCCAATGGAACATATTTTTGGCGCAGGATATGGTGAGTTTACCCATACAACCTCCGCTTCTAATCAGGCCTTGGTTATGAATTCGGAGCGTGCATATCGCTCTATGAACACCGCAGTTAACAATGAGGTTGATCGTCTAGACCATGGCTTAAGTGTTTTGGCCATGATTGCCTCGTCAAGCCCGTACATTGGTTTGTTTGGTACAGTTTGGGGAATTATGCATTCATTTATTGGTCTTGCCTCTGTTAAGCAAGCAACGATTTCTATTGTTGCACCAGGTATTGCTGAAGCACTAATTGCAACCGCATTTGGCTTGTTTGCCGCCATTCCTGCAACCATTGCCTACAATCGTTTAATTACTCAAGTGGGCGAGATTCAAAATAAGTACACCTCGTTTGTTGAAGAGTTGTTTGTTACTTTTCAAAGACAAAAGTAGCTATAGAACATGATTGAACTGCCACAACGTCATAGGCCAAGTGTTGATGCACATATCAACATTGTTCCGTATATTGACGTCATGTTGGTATTGCTGGTGATCTTTATGATGACAACCCCTATTATTGAGCAGGGTATTGAGGTAGACCTACCAACAGCTGACGCCAAAATGGTGGACTTTACAGAGCAGCAACCCACCATTGTCACTATCAATAAAGAGGGTGAGTACTTTATTAATTCTCTAGACGAGGATGGTTCTGATGTTTCTAAAGGTGAAAAATTACCACTGGGTATTATTGCTGGCCGTGTTAGTGCGCGTTTAGAGATTTATCCAAGCATGAAAGTTTTTGTACGTGGTGATGCAAGTGTGGCGTATGGAGTGGTTGTATCGCTAATGTCATTTTTGCAAAAAAATGGCGTAGATAAAGTGGGTATCGTGACAGAATCAGGTGATGCAAACTAATGAAAACCGAACTACTTAAAAAAATCAAATTACCTAAGATTGCTAATAAACACCCGGTAGCTTTTTGGACGGCGATTGTTTTGCATGTGGTATTAGTGATCGGCTTGATATTTTCAAATGTTCAGCGTTGGGAGATTCCTAAACAGGCACCAAAAACCTCTAGCGCCATACCTAAAGCTGTAACGGTTGACCTAACTGAAATTAAAAAAGAAAAACAACGATTAATTGATATTAAGCAAAAGCGCGAAAAACGCCTTGTGGACCTTAAGCGTGCTGAAAAGAAGGTTGAAAACGAGCGTTATAAAGAGCAGCAGCGACTAAAAAAATTAAAAGCAAAAACCAAAAAAGAAAAGCAGGCTAAGGCGCAAGCTGAAAAGAAACGCAAAGTAGCTGAGCAAAAAACCAAGCAGATTTTAAAGAAAAAGAAGCTGGCTGAAAAGAAGACAAAAGAAGCTGAGAAAAAGAAAAATCTAGCCGAGAAGAAAGCTAAAGAGGCTGAGAAAAAGGCTAAGGTAGCAGAAAAGAAAAAACAAGAAATCGAAAAGAAGCGACAAGTTGAGGCTAACAAATTTGAAAAAGAGCAAGATACCCGAGCTCTTAAGAAAGAGATTCAGGTTGAAGAAGATCAAGAGCGTGAATTTGCGCAAGAAGATATTTTAAATGAACTTAAGTTAAGTTATATCAATCGCATCGCTTCACGAGTTAAAAATGAATGGCGACATAATAAGGGCACTCCAGATGATTGGGGTTGTGATGTTCACATCCTGCAAGATGTTAATGGAAATGTGCAGCTTGTTAATTTACAATCTTGTAATATTAGCAATAGTGCCAAAGCAAAAGCTTTTAAAGATTCTATTGAGCGAGCAGTTTATAAGGCGTCACCATTACCAAGTGCACCAGACAAAAGCGTATTTGACCGTGAAATATTGTTCCACTTCAGGGTAAATTAATGCACAAAGATACGGCTTCAGAGCAAGACATCGTCAACCTAAGTAAGGATGAACAAAATCAATTAACCTTCCAGTTATCTCAAATTTTAGAAAACTGGAAATTAGAAGATGGCGACCAGCTAACTGTTTTAGGCCTTGAAGAAGTGCTTAAGCCAAGGCATTTATACTTGTATCGTCGTGGTGATAAGTCTTTTGAATTTAATGATGAGATGGTTAAGCGCACTAGAATGATTTTAGGCATCCATGAATCATTAGGCACGACATTTCCAACTAATAGAGAGTACGCCAGTGTATGGCTAAAGCGTAGTGTTAAAAAGTTTAAACACAAAACACCACTAGAGCTCATGTTGAGTGGCGATACGGGCATGAATCGAGTTTGGCACTTTCTGGATTGCACTCAAGGGTGGCGCAGTTGAATAAAATTGAAGTTATCACCCAAACAGAAGCACTTTACACCTTAAAAGTTTTAACTAACAATACCGATGCTTTGGTTGAGGAGATCACCACACTTGCCAGTGATAATAAGGCGCAATTTCAGCATGCACCTGTTATTCTAGAAATTGAGAATAAAAATTTCCAGGCAAATGAGCTGGCAGTTTTAATCGAAATTTTGGCTCAAAATGAGATGGTGGCTGTAGGTATTCGCTCACAAAAACAAGAGTTGATTGATTTTGCCAAATTTTCTGGTTTAGCAGTTTTTGGCAAGTCTTTATCATCAAGTAAAAAGACCAAAGCCAAAACGCAAGCTGTAAAACAGCCTGAATCAAGCAACTCTAATCCGCATCAAGATAGAACTTATCAAGCGCCAAAAATTGTCACTAATAAGGTTTATTCATTTCAGCAAATAATTGCCCAAGACAGAGATTTAGTACTGCTATCTAAAGTTAAATCGGGGGCAGATGTAATGTCATTTGGATCTATTTCTGCCTATAAAGAAGTTCAGGGTAGTTTGTTTGCTGGTATTCAAGGTGATGAAAAGGCCACTATTTTCGTTCAATCATTCAATGCAGAATTGGTTTCTATTGCTGGAGTTTATAAGAAATTCGATGTAGTGCCAACTAAGCTATACGCTAGATCGGTGATGATTGACTTGTTCAACAATCAATTACGATTCCAAATTATTTAAAATTTATTATGATGAATACACAAGATTTTTTACTTGAATTAGGCACAGAAGAGTTGCCACCCAAGTTATTACCAAAACTTTCAAAAGCATTAACTGACAATGTAATTAAAGAGTTGTCAGAATTAAAACTTAAGCATTTGGAGGTCGAGTCATTTGCCACTCCGCGCCGTTTAGCGGTTTTGGTGCATGGCTTGCAGTGTCAGCAAGAGGATCAGGTTATTGAGCGAAAAGGTCCTGCAATCAGTGCGCCTGATCAGGCAGTTGAAGGTTTTGCTAAATCTTGTGGTGTTTTACGTGCTGACCTTGCACAAAAGACTTTTGGTAAGGCGGAATACTATTTCTTTAGCAAGCAACAAAAAGGGTTAGAAACTAAGGGCTTGCTAGAGCAAGTAGTTGATACAGCAATTAAAAATATTCCAATTGCCAAGCCAATGCGCTGGGGTAGTTCTGAGGTGCAGTTTTCTAGGCCAACTCATTGGTTGGTTATGCTATTGGGTGAGGAAGTAATCAGTGCATCAATCATGGGGCTTTCTGCTGGAAGCGTAACCCGTGGATTGCGCTTTACAGGCCCACAAAAAATTGAAATTTCCAAAGCGTCCGAGTATCGTCAAACCATGATGGATCAGGCACAAATTGAAGTGGATTTTGACACTCGCAAGGAAATGATTCGCCAGCAAGTTATTCAAGTGGCTGCTGATGATAAGGCAACTGCTGTTATTGATGAGGCGCTATTGGGTGAAGTGTGTGCTTTAGTTGAGTATCCGCGGGCCTTCTCAGGCGGTTTTAGTGAGTCGTTCTTAGCGGTTCCTGAAGAAGCGCTTATTTCCGCGATGAAATCACATCAAAAGTATTTTCATATGTTGGATAAAAATGGCAAATTATTACCAAGCTTTATTTCTGTGGCCAATATTGAGTCTAGTGATATTTCGGTAATTGTTAGTGGTAACGAGCGTGTTATTCGCCCAAGATTAGCGGATTCTGAGTTTTTCTGGGAACAAGATAAGCGCCAAACACTAGAATCTCATCTAGAAAAATTAGATCGCGTATTATTTATGAAATCACTTGGCTCAATGGGTGATAAAGCTAAGCGTATTGGGACTTTATCAGGCTCAATTGCAGAAATGATTGGCGCCAATGAGCAAGATTCAAAGCGTGCCGGACTGTTGTGTAAAACAGACTTAGTGACTGAAATGGTCGGAGAATTTGCTGATCTACAAGGGGTAATGGGAGGTTATTACGCGCTAAACGATGGTGAAAATAAAGCAGTTGCCAGTGCTATTAGTGAGCATTATCATCCAAGATTTGCAGGCGACACTCTCCCCTCAACACCGGAAGGGCTGGTGGTTGCCATTGCTGACAAGCTAGACACCATTACCGGAATTTATGGAATTGGTCAAGGACCTACAGGCTCTAAAGATCCATACGCATTGCGTAGAATGGCATTAGGATTGTTAAGGATGATGGTGGAAAGTAAGCTGAATCTTAATCTTAAAGCGCTTATCTCAGCTTCATTATCTGCTCACTCAAGCGAGGTAGATGGCGAGTGTGCACCAGCTATTTACAAATTTATGATGGATCGTTTACGCGCATACTACAAAGAACAAAAGGTTAGCGCCAAAGCATTTGAGGCGGTATTGGCGGTTGAGCCTGAATCTCCCTATGATTTTCATCTTCGGGTTGAAGCGTTAAACATCTTTACTAAAGATGAGGCTTCGGCTAGTTTAATTGAGGCTAATAAGCGTATCGCTAATATGCTGAAAGATCATCAAGAGCTTTCAATTGAAGTTGATCACTCGGTATTGGTGGAGTCAGCTGAAAAAGCTTTATTTGAGTCGACCAGTCTTGTTGCTAAAAAACTTGCTCAATCAACGGACTATATTAGTAATATGCATGAACTAATTTCGCTCAAAGTAAGTATTGATACGTTCTTTGATGAAGTAATGGTGAATGCAGATAACCCGCAGCTTAAAACAGCGCGCCTTAGTTTAATTAACTGGGTAAGATCTTTGTTCTTATCAGTAGCGGACGTCTCGCACTTAAGCTAAGTCCTGATGAAAGCTTTAATTCAGCGTGTGTCGCATAGTAAAGTTGAAGTAGATAGTAAAATTGTTGGTGAAATTAACCAAGGCTTGCTTGTGTTTATTGGTATTGAAAAGCAGGATGAAAAATCACAGATAGACAAAATGATTAAACGCTTATTATCGTATCGAGTATTTTACGATGCCAATGACAAGATGAACTTATCAGTGTCAGATATTAAGGGTGGCATATTGGCGGTTTCTCAATTTACCTTAGCAGCAGATACCAATTCAGGCACAAGACCAGGATTTTCAACAGCCAAAGCGCCCAAAGAAGCAAGAGCATTGTACGATTATTTTATGGCGCAAATATCACAACAGCACGCCGATGTACAAAGTGGAGAGTTTGGTGCTGATATGCAGGTATCACTTACCAATGATGGGCCGGTCACTTTTTTATTAGCATGCTAGACCAAGTGCTAACACTTGTAAGTCAGTATGAAGAAATATTCATTTTAGTGGGTATTGTTTCAGCTGTTGTTTTTGTAGCTACATTATTATTAACACCCTATTTATTAGGATTAATTCCAGCTGATTATTTTTCAGCTAATTATGCATATCAAGTAAAAAGAAAAACACTACTTTGCCTACTTAAGACTACGGTTAAAACATTTGTTGGCGTTCTTTTGGTGTTAGCTGGCATTATTATGTTGGTGACACCAGGACAGGGATTTATCTCAATAATATTGGGCATATTTCTAATGGAATTTCCAGGAAAGAGACAATTGGAAATTAAATTTATTAACCACAATCCAACATTTAAAACGCTCAACTGGTTGCGCGATAAAGCTGGAAAAACACCCTTTATTCGATGAAAGAAAGACACATAGTTGGCTACACATTATTAGGTGCAATCCTTGCATTTGTGGCAATATTTTTATTCACTCGTGATGTTGAAATGCCTAAAAATCAGGCAATGCCTTGGCAAAGCTATATCAATGAAAACCAGCAAACTGTGGTGTTTAACTTAACCATGGCTGAGAGTCGTTTAATTGATGCTGCTCGTCAATTTGGCACTGAAATAAACGCCTCTTTATTTGAGAGTGAATTGGAAAAACCAGAACTGGAAGTGTATTTTTCTAGCACCAAGGTAGGCGGCATTAGTGCTAGAATTATTTTAAATTTAATATTGGATGAGCAAATCATTGAATCATTGTCAAACAATATTGATGAGTCAATGCAAATGCCATCTGGTGTTAAAAATACAACCTTTACTTCAGCAGGAGAGAGGTCCATGTCTAGGCTTAAAATTAAATCACTAACTTTTATACCTGGTGCTAATTTAGATAAAGAGGTGATTGAAAATCTATTTGGTAAGCCGGCTAGAGTGGAGCTTGCCACAGAAGGGGTGTCGTATTGGCATTATCCGCAAAAAGGTCTGCGTATTATTGTTGATAGAGAGCAGAAAGAAGTTCTTGAGTTTTTCAATCAATAGGCGGTCGAAAGATGAAAATGTATGGAATCAAGAACTGTGACACTGTTAAGAAAGCTCAAAAATATTTACAATTAAATAATATTGAGTTTGAATTTATTGATTTTCGTGAACAGCCGCTTGACGAGAAAACCTTGCAAAGCTTTGCTGATTCTGTAGGCTGGGATAAGCTCATCAATAAGCGCTCAACCACTTATAGAAATCTTACTGATGTACAGAAAACTGACATCACTTTAGAGTTGACGTTAAAAAACCCAACCTTAATTAAGCGACCTGTTTTAGTAACAGGCGCTGATGTCAGAGTTGGGTTTAGTGAAAAAAGTTATTCAGATTTGACTTAACCTTTAGCTTGTTGTTCTTCTATTTCCTTGCGAACGATATCCATATCTAACTCTTTAGCTTTATTGAGCACTGTTTCAAGATCGGCTTCTGCCATTGCACCCGGTTGAGAGAAGATAGCGATTTGATCTCTAAAAATCATTAATGTCGGAATAGAACGAATTTGGAATTTACCTGCTAAATCTTGCTCATCTTCAGTGTTAATTTTTGCAAAAGTAACACCTTCAATTTTTTCGCTCATGGCTTCATAAGTTGGTGCAAAAGATTTACAAGGGCCACACCACGGTGCCCAAAAGTCCAAAATCACAAGTTCGTTATTCTGAATAGTGTCGTCAAAATTGTCTTTATTTAGCTCTAGTACTGCCATGATTTGTCCTTGTTTAATCTAAAAAAATTAAAGTATATCATAAACACCTTATATTTGTAATTGCATTATGGATTTTTTGTTAATCTTCGATATGATCATGGCTCAAAAGTCATTGGTTTGAGTGCTATGATAAATCTATATTGTAGTAAACTGTTTTTAGTTATTTAGTGTGAAATTGTCTATGAAGATTTTAGGGGTAGACCCCGGCTCAAGAATTACTGGCTTTGGCTTGATTGAAGCAGAAAAACTCAAATTTGCTTATCTTGCTAGTGGCTGCATTCGCACCAAAGGCGAGCTCACAGATCGCATAACCACTATATTTTTAGAGATCGACCAAGTGGTTAAAAAGTACCAACCTGATGTGGTGGTTATTGAACGTGCTTTTATGCGTCCAGATAGGCCCAATCCTGATGCGGCCATTAAGCTTGGTCATGCACGAGGTGCAATTATTTCTGCGGCGGGCATGAATGGTATTGCTATGGTGGAGTACAGTCCTAATCAAATTAAAAAAGCAGTTGTTGGCAAAGGCCATGCTAGCAAAGATCAGGTGTCTTATATGGTTTGTGAATCTTTAAAGCTAAACAAGGCGCCCCAAGAGGATGCGGCAGATGCGCTAGCGGGCGCTATTTGTCATGCGTATCATTGTCTTTAGTCTTTACTAAAGTAAACCTTAATCCTTCCAAATCCTTCTAAAGCATCTACTGTTGTGTGTAATTTAGCAAGGATTTCATCACTACTTTGGTCTGACTCTAAACAGCTGAGTGGCAGATAAAAATCAACATGAATTCTACTGTCTAAATAGTGCAATTGGATGCGCTCAATTTCACCGTCACATTTGTTATTGAAAAGCGCTCTAGTTAAAATTCCCAAGGCTTCAGCTCGCTCTGGCAAGGTTTCATAAGGAGCGACCATTTCATCATCTTCAGGATCGATATGAACCGTCACATCACTAAGATCTTCTAAGCATTCTTTAGCAACGCGTTCAACACTCACACTAATAATGTGCCCCTCACTCACACTTAAAAATGGATCAACTTGGACATGCACATCGCAAGAAATTGTATGTCCAATTTTGCGAGTACGTAATGAATGCACGCTATTGACACCACTAATTCTGCCAATAGAATCTCTGAGTTTTTCCACCTGATCAGCATCAATCGAGGAGTCAACCAGCTCTTTGGTTGCACCCAGTCCTAGCTCCCAAGCTATATAAATCACCATCAGTCCAACCACAATCGCTGCAGCACCATCTAGATATAAATAGCCATTAAGACTGCCCAAAATGCCAATAAAGACCACAATAGAGGATAGTGCGTCTGAACGATGATGCCAAGCATTGGCCTTAAGCATATCGGATTTATACGCTTTAGCTACTTTTAGTGTGCACCAGTAGAGCGCCTCTTTAGAGAAGATTGAGAGTGCGGCGGCACTGAGTAGTAAGGTGTTATGTGATAGCTCACTAGGATTAAATAAACGTTCAAATGCATCAAAAATAATACCGGCACCAACAATCGCCAAGATAATGGCAAGGCCAAGCGTAGCAACAGTTTCAAATCTTTCATGGCCATACGGATGCTCATCATCAGCCTCTTCTGCGGAATGCTTAGCAGCATAAAGCACAACACCATCTGATAATAAATCCGAGAATGAATGAATTCCATCGGCGATTAGGGCGCCAGAATTTCCCAGTATGCCGGCAACAACTTTAAAGACTGCCAGTGCAAAATCAACAATAGCACCAATAACGGTGATTTTTTGCGAAGCGTTTGCGCGATTTTGTAAATCCATGTTTTTGTCAGTATTTTTATTGAGTATTTTGGCTATTTTATGACATCTGACGCTTATTGTGTATTTATCAATGCGGTTTGAAAATATTGAAAATTTTACAAATCAACCTTTAATTAGTCGAATATAGCACTAATATAGGCTTTTTATCATATTTAAAGCCTATTTTATGTACTAAAAAGTTGGTTTTTACATTGCTTACTGTTGATATTTTAATTATTTCGCAAATTATTAAAATCGACTAAATTTATTTATTTTTTATTGCTAATGTAAATGATAACGTGTATCATTTACATAAAATATCAGTTAATAAAAAAATGAATAAATCTTATATAAAGTTAACACCTCAGCAACTACAACGGTTTGTTGATAGTTTAAAATAGCGCCAATTATGAAATTATTATCTTCTCTTGAAATTAACAACCAAGTTATGGTTGAAAAAATCAACGCAACACACGAAAAAAAGATCAAGCTATTAGGCTTGGGTATTAGTACAGGTGTGTTGCTATCAATTCTTAGAAATCGTGGTGGCGATATGGTGGTGTCTATGGGCAATGCTAGAGTTAGCATCGGTAGAACGTTAGCAAAGTTTATTGAAGTGAGGGAATTATGAGTTTTGAAAAAATAGCCTTAATTGGTAATCCAAATGCTGGAAAAACCACACTTTTTAATTTATTAACAGGCGCTAAGCAACGTACCGGTAATTGGCCTGGGGTGACAGTTGATCGTAAAGAGGGCGAATTTAAAAATCAGGGTAAAACCTATAAGGCGGTAGACTTGCCGGGTGTATATTCTATTGATGATGAAAATTCATCCATGGATGAACAAATTGCTCGAAATTTTGTACTTAACAATCCAGATCATTTGTATCTTAATATTGTTGATGCATCAACACTTGAGCGAGGATTATATTTAACAACCCAGCTTAGAGAGTTGGGTGTTAAGGTGATTGTGCTACTTAATATGATGGATGTGGTGCGTAAGCGTGGCATGCAGCTTAATGTTGATAAGTTAAAGCAAACTTTGGGTTGCGAGGTTATTCCGATTTCGCTAAAAGAATCGTTAGATTTGTCTATTTTTTCAAATGCAATTGATCAATTTGAGTCCACTTCAAAGCTGGTGGTTAGCTATCCAACAGATCAAATCCTCTCCGCTAAAGAATTAGGTGATGATAAGCAGGTTGAGCTCTTAGAGGCTGAAGCAAGATTTACCCAAGCAAATGAGTTTGCTCGTGTGGCTATTGGGCACAATACCGATTTGAAAAAGACCGTTTCAGATCAAGTAGATAAGCTGGTGTTAGGCGCTTGGACAGGCGTGCCATTTTTTCTACTGGTGATGTATTTATTGTTTTTAGTGAGTATTAATTTCGGTGGCGCCTTGATTGATTTCTTTGACATGGCAGCTGGAACAATATTTATTGATGGTACGGCTCATGTGCTTAACAGTATTAATACGCCAGAATTTATCACGGTTATTTTGGCTGATGGTGTGGGTGGCGGCATTCAGGTGGTGGCCACTTTTATCCCTATTATTGCAGCATTGTACTTATTCTTAACCTTGTTAGAAGAGATGGGATATATGGCAAGAGCTGCTTTTGTGATGGATCAGTTCATGCGCAAAATTGACTTATCGGGTAAGGCGTTTATCCCATTAATTGTTGGCTTTGGTTGTAATGTGCCGGGCATTATGGCGGCGCGTACACTTGATACGCATCGTGAGCGTGTTACTACGGTATTAATGTCACCCTTTATGTCTTGCGGAGCAAGGCTCGCTGTATATGCTTTATTTGCAGCGGCATTTTTCCCAGTGGGTGGTCAAAATATTGTATTTGCATTGTATATCATCGGCATACTTTTTGCACTACTGACTGGTTTGATATTAAAGCACGCTTTTAAGAGTGATACTGATACGAGTGATTTTCTAATGGAGTTGCCAACGTATCAATTACCATCGTTTAGAAATTTAGCAATTAATACGTGGAACAAGCTAAAAGGCTTTGTATTGGGTGCTGGAAAGGTTATTGTTGTTGTGGTTACGCTTATTAATGTGGTAAATAGCGTAGGCATGGATGGATCATTCGGCAACCAAGATTCTAAAAATTCAGCGCTTAGTGCTTTGGCACAAACAGTCACTCCAGTCTTTGAGCCAATGGGTATTCATGAAGATAATTGGCCAGCAACCGTTGGTATTGTTACAGGAATTCTAGCCAAAGAAGTGGTGGTTGGAACGCTAGACTCGCTCTATTCAAGTATTGATAGCGAAGAGGTTGCCAAGGTCGAACAGGCGAGTGAATACAGCTTAATTGCAGGCCTGGGTGAGGCATTAGAAACCATTCCGGCCAACTTAGATGATGCATTACAAAACTTATCTGATCCACTGGGTTTGGGTGTGCTTGATGATACGCACTCACAAACATTGGCAGCCGAAACACAAGAAGTATCAACAGATACATTTGGCGCAATGGTGTCAAGATTCGATGGAAAAATTGGCGCCTTTGCTTATTTATTATTCATTTTGCTATATTTCCCTTGTGTGGCTGCTTTTGGCGCCATGATTCGTGAAGTGGGTAAAACTTGGGCGATAGTAGGCGCACTATGGGCAACTGGGTTGGCTTATTTTTCAGCGACCGTATTCTATCAAGTTGGTACATTTACTCTACATCCAATGAGTTCAATCCTGTGGATTGGTGTGTCAATCGCTATTCTCATTGGTTCAGTGATTATGTTGATGCGAACGGGTAAAAAAACCAGAGATACAGTGATCCCAGTTACCACCATTTCTAAATGCCAACATTGTAAATAGTGCTTTAATTAGTGGGTAATGATTATCAAATTCTTATATAATATTGATAATCATTCTTATTAGTATTTACATTTAATGCTGGAAATCAAAAATTTATCAGTCAACTATCAAAATAATATTGTTTTAGAGGATTTCAATCTTAACCTTGAGAAAGGGGAAATTTTTGCACTTCTAGGCGATAGTGGTAGTGGTAAGAGTTCAACGCTCAGATTTATAGCGGGGCTTGATGAGGCCGCCACAGGTGAAGTTGAGCTAGACGGCATTCAACTATCTAAGGGTGGTATGCATTTAACAACACCGGAAAATCGTGAAGTTGGCATGGTGTTTCAAGACTATGCACTATTTCCACATATGAGCGTTTTTCAGAATATTAGTTTTGGTATTCAGCATTTTTCTAAAGCTGAAAAAAAACAAAGAGTGTCGGAATTGTTAACGCTAATTGGCCTGGAAGGAATTGATAAAAAATATCCACACCAACTTTCTGGTGGTGAACAACAGCGTGTCGCATTAGCACGTGCTTTAGCGCCATCACCAAAGCTATTGTTATTAGACGAGCCATTTTCAAGTCTAGATAAAAACCACCGAGATCAATTAGTAACACAAGTCCGTTCAATTCTTAAGAAAGCACAAGTAACTTCTATTTTGGTAACGCATGATGAGGCAGAAGCGAACACCCTTGCCGATAAAGTTGGCACAATTCAGAATAAACAGTTGACAATTAAATAATAATGAGTATCATTAGCAATTGATAATCATTATCAATTAAGTTATTAAAGACAAATCATTAAAGGAGAAATAAAGAATGAATATTAATACATTAATTTCATCAGCTGTTGTATTTTCAGTATTGACAGTTTCAAGTATCACAACAGTTCAAGCAGTTAGTGACGATTCAGTTACAGTATATAGTTCACGTAAAGAACATTTAATCAAACCACTGTTTGAAGCATTTACAAAAGATACAGGTATTAAAGTTGAGTATCTAACGGGTAAGGGTGGTGCGTTAATTGAACGTTTAAAATTAGAAGGTGATAACACGCCAGCAGATATGTTTATGACCGTAGATGCAGGTAATCTTTGGTATGCAGGTTCGCAAGACCTATTTCAACCAGTACAAACAGAAACATTAAAAAGTAACATCCCATCACACTTAAGAGATCCTAATGGTTTGTGGACAGGATTATCGGTTCGTGCAAGAACCATTGTTTATAATACAGATCGAGTAAATTCTGAAGATTTATCTACCTATGCGGATTTAGCATCAAGCAAATGGAAGGGTAAATTATGCCTAAGAACCAGCAAAAAAATCTATACTAAATCATTGGTGGCATCTGTCATTTATAATCATGGAAAAAATAAGGCAGAAGAAATTGTCAGTGGCTGGGTAAATAATTTAGCAGCAACGCCAAATGCTAAGGATTCGCATGTGATGAATGCTATTTTGTCAGGACAATGTGATGTAGGTTTGGTTAATACCTATTACTTTGGACGTTTAATTGAGAAAAATCCAGCAGCGCCACTTAAGCTATTTTGGGCCAATCAAGATACAACCGGTGTGCATGTTAATGTATCAGGTGCAGGTGTGACTAAACACGCATCAAATGCAAAAGGTGCAACGCAGTTGTTAGAGTGGTTATCTTCAGCTAAGGCGCAGGCTATTTATGGATCTTTGAATAAAGAATATCCAGCTAATCAAAATGTTGCTTCTGATGAGGTGGTATCTTCATGGGGGTCATTTAAGCAAGATGATATGAACTTGTCTCAAGCGGGTATTTTGCAGGCTGATGCAGTAAAACTTATGCAAATACAAGGTTATAGATAAACTCAAATTTACTCATCAAAACCTAAGGCCTGAAAGGGTCTTAGGTTTTTGTTGTTTTATAAATACTAGAAATTAACCAAGGAATATTTTGGAAAAAAACTGCTTTAAATCGAAGATATGGGTAAGTGTTATCGCCTTATTGGTGGCAACACCAATCTTTGTGGTGGCTTTTTCTTGGGCATTGCCCGAGCATGAGTTGTGGGCGCATTTTTCCGAGAATATCCTGTCTGATTTAATTAGCTCAACTTTAATTCTATTATTAGGAGTGGGTGTAGGTGTAACACTACTGGGCACGGTGTTAGCTTACTTGGTAGTGATGGTTGAATTTCCTGGCAGAAAATGGTTGGAATGGGCGCTATTTTTACCTTTTGCCATTCCTGCATATGTTTTGGCATTTGTGTATTTGGGTGTATTTGATTATTCAGGCTATGCGCAAACATGGATGCGAGAAGATTTAGGGCTGCCAGGATTTGATATTCGTGCAGGCTCTTGGGCAATCATCTTAACCTTTGTACTGGTGTTTTATCCTTATGTTTATATGATGACCAGAGCCTCATTTAAACGTCAAAAGATCAACATGATTGAGGCTGGAAGACTTCTGGGTGCCAGTCCATTGCGTGTGTTTTTTAAAATATCTTTGCCCTTGGCACGACCAGCTGCTGCAGCTGGATTACTAGTAACACTAATGGAAACCTTGGCTGATTTTGGTGTGGTGAGTTTATTTAACTACGATACTTTTACAACAGCCATTTATTCTGCCTGGGGAGATTTTAGATCAATTGAAGTGGCCGCTCAACTTGCTTCGCTGTTGGTGCTGTCAGCATTTTTCTTAATTTATTTTGAGAAAAAAGCACGTGGTCAAGCTAAGTATTATTCGGCCGATGTGTCAAATATCAAACCGTATCAAGCGGTGGGTATTATTGGTTGGATAATCAGTTTATTTGTTTTTGGTGTTTTTATGCTGTCATTTGCAATGCCAATGTTGCAGTTGATTATTTGGGGCTGGTCGTCGGTGGCTGATGAATGGAGTGCTAAGTACTTTGATTTAATTACGTCCACCTCAATCTTAACAATTACCGCAGCGTTAATTACAGTCATGCTGGCTACAATACTGGCATTACCGGGTAGGTGTAAGCAAGCCAGTATTTGGCTGAAAAGCGTCATTCGATTAGCAACACTTGGCTATGCTTTGCCCGGCTCGGTGATGGCCGTGGGTTTGTTGTATGGGATTAATCAAGTTTCAGTTTTGAATATCTATTTTGGTGGGGAGAGTATTAACCATCTTATTTTTGGATCGATCGCTTTACTGTTGTTTGCTTATGTATCTCGATTTATGGCAATTGCCTATAGTTCGATCGAGGCCAGTGCTCAGCAAATTAAACCGGTTTTTACTCAGAGCGCTAGACTATTAGGTGCTACGCGTTTACGCCTTATTTGGCAGGTGTATTTACCTATGATGACGCCGGGTATTTTGGCAGGTGGCTTGTTGGTGGCGGTGGATGTAATGAAGGAGTTGCCAGCCACTTATCTTTTAAGGCCGTTTGGCTGGGATACGTTAGCCATCCAGGTGTATGAGCTTAGTGCTGAGGGTTTGTATGAGCGGGCAGCTGTACCAGCGCTTATTATGGTGATATTTGGTGCGCTACTAATGAGTGTTTTTCAGACCTTAGATAAAAAATCGTCCAGAACGACTTAAGTCAGTAAAATACCTGTAATTATTAAGGATTTTATTTTTACAATGGCCAATACATTATTAAATATTAAAGGGGTTACTTGTGCAGCAATTAATGCTGGCATTAAGAATAATGACGCACTAGATTTGTCAGTTATATTGCTGGCGCCTAACAGCGAAACGGCTGGCGTATTTACTCAAAATGTATTTTGCGCCGCGCCGGTATTGGTGGCTAAAAATCACTTAGAAAACGCGCCTTTAGCCCTGCTTATTAATAGTGGCAATGCCAATGCAGGCACTGGCTCCCAAGGGTTGGAAAATACACTAAAAACTTGCAATATTTTAGCCGCAGAGTTAAACATCAAATCTGAACAAGTATTGCCTTTTTCAACGGGTGTAATCGGCCAACAATTAGAAGTTTCAAAATTTGAAACAGGCATTCCAAGTGTAGTATCTCAGCTATCTGCTGATGCAATTGGACAAGTTGCAAAAGGAATTTTAACCACTGATTTGGTTGAAAAAACCATTTCAAAGCAGTTTGATATCAATGGTGAGACTGTTACTATTACCGGCATCGCCAAAGGCTCCGGCATGATTCGTCCTAATATGGCTACCATGCTGAGTTTTATTTTTACAGACTTACAAGCCAGCAAGGATCAGTTGCAAGCGTGCCTAACGACAGCAACCAATCAATCTTTTAACCGGATCACGGTAGATGGCGACACTTCTACCAATGATGCCTGTACTTTAAGTGCTACTGGAATGAGTGGCGTTAGTATTGATGAATGTGAGGCTGAGTTTCAGCAAGCACTCAATAGTGTTGCTAAAGCATTGGCACATAAAATTATCAAAGATGGCGAAGGGGCAACTAAATTTGTTGAAGTGCGGGTTAAAGGCGGTTCAAGCAATGAAGATTGTTTGGAAGTGGCTTATACTGTGGCACATTCGCCATTGGTTAAAACTGCGCTATTTGCAAGTGATGCAAATTGGGGCCGGATTTTGGCGGCAGTAGGGCGTGCCAATATTGCCAATCTTAATATTGAAGATATTAATATTTATTTAAATAATGTTAGCATCGTTAAGTCTGGTGAGCCTGATGCGAACTACACTGAACAAGCGGGTAGTGCTGAGATGGTCAAAGAAAATATTGTAATTACCATCGAGATCGGTATAAGCGATGCGCAAGAAAGCGTATGGACTACTGATTTTTCTTATGATTATGTCAAAATTAATGCGGAGTACAGGACATGAGTGTTTATCGATTATTAATTTCTTGCCCTGATACTCATGGATTGGTAGCAGTTGTTAGCCAGTTTATTCTTGAATATAACGGTAATATTAAAGAAGCGCATCATCATTTGGATGAGCAAAATCAGCATTTCTTTATGCGCATTGAGATCGAGTCAGATTCTATTTCTTGTTCTTTAGATGAATTTAAAGATGCTTTTTCTACTCTAGCAGAGCGGTGTAATATGGTTTGGCAATTAAGTGATGCCACTCAGCTTAAGCGTATATTAATTATGGGATCAAATGCGTCACACTGTGTAGCAGATCTTTTGCACCGTGGACATGAAGATGAGCTTGAAGGTGATATTGTTGGTGTTTTGTCTAACCATGATAAATTGTCAAAACTAGCCAGCTGGTATGATGTGGCCTTTAAAAAAGTTAGTATTAATCAGGATACTAAAGTGGCTGACATGAAAAAAATGATGCAAGTAGTTGAAGGCTTTAATCCAGATGTAATTGTACTTGCGCGCTATATGCAAATTATTCCTGAGGAAATGTGCGCAGAATATAGTGGCAAAATTATCAATATCCATCATTCATTTTTACCTTCGTTTGTTGGCGCCAATCCATATGCGCGTGCTGCTGAGCGCGGAGTTAAATTAATTGGCGCCACTTGTCATTACGTAACCGCCAATTTGGATGAGGGGCCTATTATTGAGCAAGATGTGGTGCGAGTTGATCATGGCGACAGTGCAGATGATATGAAAAAGATGGGTCAAGATGTTGAAAAAATAACTCTTGCCAAAGGTTTAAAATATCATTTAGAAGATCGCGTATTAACCTGTAACAACAAAACCATTGTTTTCTCATAGAAAATTTGACTTAGGTCAATCAATTTAATAGCACCATCCGTAAAATAAGCCCACATGGAAGTTGCTTATTACATTGAATATTTATTGCCACTATTATTTTTTATAGTGGCATTTGTGTATTCTTCAGTTGGTATGGGCGGTGGCTCATCTTATACGGCAATTATGGTTATTGCCAGCATGTCAAGTCTGGCAATTCCCATAATCTCTTTATCGCTTAACTTATTTGTAACCACTATCGGTAGTTACAATTATTTGCGTAATAAACATGGAAAGCTACGTATTATTTTGCCGTTTTTGCTCTCAGCAATTCCATTTGCTTATGTTGGTGGTGCGCTCCAACTGCCTAAAGAAATGTTTCTGTGGATATTATTAGCATCGCTGATTTTGGTTGCGATGCGAATTTATTTTTGGAAGGATACTGGCTTCAGGTGGCAATTAAATCGCCAAAGGAAGATTGTTATCTCTTTGTTTTTAGGTTCAATCTTAGGACTTATAGCCGGAATTGTGGGTATTGGCGGCGGCGTGTATTTAGTGCCTTTGATTATTATGTTAAACCTGGGTACACAAAAAGAAGCAGCAGCAGCAGGTACTGTTTTTGTCTGGGTAGTGTCTTTGTCTGGCTTAGTATCACGTTTACAATATAACTCGATTAACTTATTAGAATATACACCACTAATTATTGCGGTAATGATAGGTGGTTTTTTAGGCTCTTACATGGGTTCGTTTAAATTCAGCCCAAAAACTATGGAGAAGACACTCGGTATTATTATTATTATGGCAATTGTGTTATTGATTAAAAAAATAATCGTTTAACTGTTATCGACAATAAACTTTTTGAACCGTGCAGCAATAGGAGAGAGTTTACTTTTTGAGTTGTGTACAACGTACCAATGGCGAGTAATCGGAAATTTATCAATACTGAGCTGTTTAATAACATTATTATCAAGCTCTAATTTAACAGTGTGCTTGGACACAAATCCAATTCCTAATCCAGCTTGAACAGCCTGAATAATGGCTTCATTAGAATTAATTTCAATATCTGAGTTAAGTTGCATGCCAATAATGCGCTCAATGGTAATGCGTGTACCTGATCCTTGTTCTCGAGTAATGAGTGTTTCATTAGTAAGATCTTTAATGGTGTTGCTCTGATTGTTAAGTAATGGGTGTTCTGGATGGGCAATAGCAATTAGAGGGTTCTCCATAAAAGGCTGAGTAACGAGTGGCATATCTGTTGGAGGTTCACCCATAATAATTAAATCTGCTTCACTATTATCAAGTTTTTCTAGTAGTGATTCGCGGTTAGTCACTTCTAAATAAAAAGACATTCTGGGATATTGTTTTTTAAATTTTGCCAAAATATGGCTAACAAATGAGTTGGTAGTGGTGGCAACAGCAATTTGTAAGTGACCCGCCTCAGGGTCAAGTGTTTGCTCAATGTCTGCCTTGCTTTGCTCCAATTTATCAATTACCTCAAGGCTAGTTTGATAAAACTTCTGTCCAATAAAGGTTGGCGTGATAGTTTTTCCTTGAATGTTGACCAATTCTGAGCCCAGGTTTTCTTGCAATTGTTTGACTTGCATATAAACAGCGGGCTGGGTGATGTGTAATTCTTTACTGGCCTTGGTAAAGCTCTTAAGTCGGATGACAGCTTCAAAGCTATAGAGTTGCTTAAGTGTGTAATTAATCATAAGTAAAAGTTATTATTTACTAAATAAATATTATTTTACATTATACAAAGTTTTACATATAATAGGTGTTTTTTAATAGATAGGAGTCCACAATGGATCAATCGAATAGATATGCTGATTTGTCATTAGACGAAGATACGCTAATCGCAGAAGGCGGCCATATTTTGGTTACGTACACCATGCACCCAATGCCTGGTTTCTTTGGTTACTTAGAAACTGCTGCTCACTTTGCAGCTGAGTCTTCAACGGGTACAAATGTAGAAGTTTGCACAACAGATGATTTTACTAAAGATCTAGACGCAATGGTATACGAAATTGATGAAGCTAAAGGCATCATGAAGATCGCATACCCATGTGGCTTATTTGACCGTAACGTAATTGACGGTCGTGCAATGGTTGTATCTTTCTTAACACTTGCTATTGGTAACAATCAAGGTATGGGTGACGTTAAAGACGCACAAATGATTGACTTCCATGTTCCTAAGCAAATGCTTGACATTTTTGATGGTCCATCTATGGATATCACAGACCTTTGGAACTTATTAGGCCGTGACCGTGAAAATGGTGGTTACATTGCTGGTACTATTATTAAGCCTAAGTTAGGTTTACGTCCTAAGCCTTTTGCTGAAGCTGCATACCAGTTCTGGTTAGGTGGCGATTTCATCAAGAATGATGAGCCTCAAGGTAACCAAGTTTATGCTCGCATGAAGGATGTTACTCCTTTAGTTGCGTGGGATCCCCGGGTACCGAGCTCG
>JGI24922J38493_101157_pt1 | contig 40014 bp, 45 predicted proteins | sample LinPFosplate10_FD_38493 | JGI IMG/M metagenome (IMG submission 38493)
CAATCTGAGCCAGGATCAAACTCTTCAGTTTAATCACAGTAACTGCTTGTGGCAGTCAATCTTGGCTCGGAATTGTTCGTAAATCTTAAGACAAACAAAATTATATAAATATAACTCTATCCATCCTAGGGTTACTTGCTCTTCCGATTTTCTTTTGACAGAAAACGTCAATGCAAGTACCCACACAAATTATCTAATCTAGTTTTTAAAGAGCTTCTCGAATCAGTCACGCTGTTCGAGGGGGGCGTATTCTACACCTCTGAAACTGATTGTCAATAAATAATTTAAACTATTTTTAACAACCTGTCTCATCACATCTGCCCTGCAGAACCACTTCCCGTGGGCTGTACCTCTGCAAGAGCGGCGCATTCTACAGATACCTCAGATTCTCGCAAGCTTTTATTTCAATTTCTTTACATTTTTTATTGAGCCGCCCTAACGGGCCACCCACTACTTTCAACTATCAACAGGATAGCGTGCTATTTTGCAGCTGGAAGCGTCTTCATATAGGTTGCAATCCCCTCTGCAGTTGCGGCATCCAACCCCACAAAGGCTGGCATGATAGGGCCGCCACTGCGAATCTTCGCAACCAACTCCTCTACACTCTTATCGGTACCATTCAGCTTAAACAGGAAACCAAACTTACCCGCTCCCTCTACCCCGTGACACCCTTGACACGCCTCCGCAAAGACTACATCAGGGGCTGACCCTGCAACGGGTGTATAGCTATTTTCCCCACCACAGCCACTCAGCAGCAGTGTTGCAGCAGCTATGGATACCATTGAAATCCGTCTATTCATCGTCAATTCCTTAAGTCTATTCAAAAGATGGCGCACAAGTTACCGTGATAGAGGAGAAAAATACAGCTAAAACATGATAAACATCAATTAACATTTTCGATGTTTTCATAAAATAACGCCATAGCCCTGCTACTTCCCCCCTGACCGGAGAGCACTAATTACGTTATTTAGAGAGTGGACTCAGAGTGCATCCATCAGGTAATCTTCTAGATCCTCATCCCCAGTCTCTAGCATCGCAAAGCTGCGAATTGAGATGCCCGCCTCATGCACTGTTGCCTTAGAACCACTCTGCAACGGATGCCAGCTAGGTAGTGGTTTTCCTTCATGAATCAAGCGATAACCACAAGTATCAGGCAACCAGTAGAACTCCGCCGTTCGCTCTGGCGTCAAATGGACACAGTTGGGTACGTTACGATTACGGTTACGGTAGTCACTACAGCTACACTGCTCTAGATCTAAAAGATGGCAAGCAACGGCGGTATAGTAAACCTCTCCGTTATCCTCATCCTCCAGCTTCTGTAGACAGCATCGCGCACAACCGTCACAGAGCGCCTCCCACTCCTCTGTGGATAGCTCTTGCAGTGGGTAACGCTCCCAGAAGCGCTCGCGCAACATCAATCAGCGTGAGGCCAGCTGCGCAATAGCAGCAACGCCCCCACCACCGTCACCGCACCACCGGTCATGGCAAACTCTCCAACCAGCAGTGCGCCGCTGATCAACATAGAGCCGCCTGCAACCGCGCTATAGGTGGTGTGACGACTACTCTTCAGCTCATCACGCACCTGCTGTAACTCTGTAGAACGCCACTCCAGTGAGAGTTTTCCCTGCTGCGCCTTATTCAGTAGATCAATGACTACCCTCGGCACCTCTGGAATCTGCTCCAGCAGGTCTGGGGTCTCACTCATCACCTTGCGCTTCAGCCCATCAAACCCCTTGCGGTCTCGAATCCAGTTTTCGAGGAAGGGTTTCGCGGTATCCCACAAATCCAGGTCAGGATAGAGCTGCTTCCCCAGCCCCTCAATATAGAGCAGGGTCTTTTGTAACAGCACCAACTGTGGCTGTACCTCCATCCCGAAACGACGTCCAGTACGGAACAGTTTCAGCAACAGCAGCGCGAAGGAGATCTCACTGAAGGGGCGCTCAAAAATCGGCTCACAGACACTGCGGAAGGCGGCCTCCAACTCATCAGGGCGCGTAGTGACCGGCACCCATCCAGACTCTAGATGAAGCATCGCTACACGACGGTAATCTCGATTAAAGAAGGCGAGGAAATTTTCAGCCAGATAGCGCTGATCACCCTCAGTTAGGCTACCGACAATACCGAAGTCAACCGCCACATATTTCGGGTAGGCGGGGTTATCAGTATCCACCATAATATTACCAGGGTGCATATCGGCGTGAAAGAAGTTATCGCGAAAGACTTGGGTAAAGAAGATCTCTACCCCCATCTCAGCCAGCCGCTTCATATCTACACCCAACTCACGTAACGTCTGCAGCTCGCCCACCGGCACACCACGCACTTGGCTCATCACCAAAATACGCTCGCGGGTCAGCTCCCAATCAACCTCTGGCACGGTAAGCACATGCTCGCCTTTGGAGAAGTTGCGCCCCACCTGAGAGAGGTTGGCCGCCTCACGCATCATATCCAACTCATCGAGGATGGTCTGCTCATAATCGGCAACAATCTGCTTGAGGTGGAGACGCCGCCCTTCAGCCCAGTAGCGCTCGGCCAGTGCCGCCATCTGCTTGGCAAGGCCAACATCTCGACGAATCTGCCGCTCGATATCGGGGCGCACCACCTTTATCACCACCTCCGCCCCCTCTTTGGTTCGTGCCGTATGCACCTGCGCGATAGAGGCAGAAGCGAGCGGCGTCTCATCAAAGGAGTCAAAGAGGTTCCCTATTTGGTCCCCTAACGTCTCTTCAATGATCTGTTTTGCCTGCTCACCAGAGAAGGGGGGGACCGCATCTTGCAACTTGGCCAGTTCATCCGCAATCTCATCAGGCAACAGATCACGCCGAGTGGAAAACATCTGTCCCAGCTTAACGAAAACCGGTCCCAAATCCTCCAGCGCACGACGGATACGCTCCCCTTCGGTTCCACAGTCTCTACGTACCCAGTAGAAGGGGGAGAGGTAGAGCAAGAAACGCAGAGGTCGAAACAGGTGTAGGGTAAAAATAATCTCATCCAGCCGATGGCGAGCCAGCACCCGCTGAATCACCAACAGACGGAATAGCTGTCGAGGACGAATCATTACTGCTTAAAGCCGCGATGTAACGCAACAACACCGCCCGTCATATTGAAGTACTCGGTACGGTTAAAGCCCGCCTCGTCCATCATCCCACGCAGGGTCTCTTGATCAGGGTGCATACGGATCGACTCTGCCAGATAGCGGTAGCTCTCTTCATCATTGGCGACGACCTTGCCAATCACGGGCAGAATATTGAAGGAGTAGAAGTCATAAACAGAGCGGAACTTCTCATTGGTGGGCTTAGAAAATTCCAGCACCAGCAGTCGGCCACCCGGCTTAAGCGCCTTGTAGATAGCCCGTAGCGCCTTATCTTTATCGGTCACATTACGCAGCCCGAAAGAGATGGTGATGCAGTCAAAACTATTATCGGGGAAGGGGATCTGCTCTGCGTTAATTTGTACATACTCAACGTTACCCAGTACCCCTTCGTTAACCAACCGCTCGCGGCCATTATGCAGCATGCTCTGGTTGATATCCGATAGCACCACCCGCCCTTTGGGGCCAACAATCCTGGCAAACTGTAGCGAGAGATCTCCGGTACCTCCTGCAAGGTCGAGCACCTCCCACCCTTCGCGGGCACCACTAAGCTCAATCGCCTGCTTCTTCCAGAGCCGATGAACCCCCATCGACATCAGATCATTCATCACATCATATTTACTGGCAACAGAGTCGAAGACACCACGCACCCGGCTCGCCTTCTCACCTACGGCGACATCTTCATACCCAAAGTGTGTAGTCTCTTCTTTCATTCTTTTTTCCAATAGCTAAATCGGTCTATTCAACGGCAAGGGCTTCGCCCCCCCCCTGCAAGGAGGAGGTTGCGGCGTATTTATGTGGCCAGTCGCTCTGAGGTGGTCATGCGCTGAATGCCCTCGGCCTCCAGCTTAGAGAGGTAATCTTGCCAATACTCCTCCATGCGCTCACCCAGTGTATGGAGCCAATCCCAAGAGTAGATTCCCGTATCATGCCCGTCATCAAATTTGAGTGAGACTGCATAGTTGCCCACAGGATCAATCTTCTCAATAGCTACATCCTCCTTGCCCACCTGCAGCACCTCTTCACCCGGCGCATGACCGCGCACCTCGGCAGAGGGGGAGTAGACGCGCAAGAACTCTGCCGTGTAGTCCCAAGACTTTCCATCTGTGTAAGTCAAAGTGAGGGTCCGCGACTCCTTGTCATAACGGATCTCTGTTGGGGTGATATCTTTTTTCTTTTCGCTCATTGGTACAACTCCTTGAAACCATGCTCCTCAAAACAGGATATGCGTATTATCTAAATCTTACAAAATATAGCGACTGAGGTCTTCATTCTCTGCCAGTTCGGAGAGGTGCTTATTAACGTACTCTGCATCAATCACCACCGACTCTCCTGTGCGGTCTGTCGCCTCAAAAGAGATCTCCTCCAGTAGCCGCTCCATCACGGTATGCAGGCGACGGGCACCGATATTCTCGGTACGCTCATTCACCTGCCAAGAAAATTCTGCAATGCGGAGGATGCCAGACTCATCAAAACCCAAATCAACGCCATCAGTCTTCATCAGTGCGATGTACTGCTCAGTGAGTGAGGCATCTGGCTCTGAGAGAATTTTGGTAAAGTCCTCTACACTCAACGCCTCCAGCTCCACACGAATGGGCAGACGACCCTGTAGCTCAGGAATCAGGTCTGAAGGCTTGGAGAGATGGAACGCCCCCGAAGCGATAAACAGCACATGGTCGGTTTTGATCATGCCGTATTTGGTACTGACGGTACTTCCCTCCACCAGCGGCAACAGATCACGCTGCACCCCTTCACGAGAGACCTCACCACCACTGCTCCCCTCACTACGCTGCGCCACCTTGTCGATCTCATCCAAAAAGACGATACCATTTTGCTCTACACTATCAATGGCGCGGGATTTGATCTCCTCATCATCCACCATCTTGTGAGACTCTTCCTCGACCAAAAGCTTGAGCGCATCCTTGACCCGCATCTTCTTGGGCTTGGGCGGCTTGCCACCCAGGTTCTGAAACATCCCCTGTAGTTGAGAGGTCATCTCCTCCATGCCGGGAGGCCCCATAATCTCAACCCCTACGTTAGGGGCGGCGACCTCGATCTCAATCTCACGCTCATCTAGATCACCTTCACGCAACTTCTTACGGAATTTCTGTCGTGTAGGAGACTCCTCCGGCTCACTCTCTTCGGCGTCAAAACCGGTACCACGCACTGGGGGGAGTAGGGCATCCAGCACCCGCTCTTCCGCTGCGTCTTCGGCACGCACTTTGACCCCAGCAACCGCATCTTCACGCACCTTTTTAATTGCGATATCCGCGAGGTCGCGCACGATAGACTCTACATCACGCCCGACATACCCCACCTCGGTAAATTTGGTCGCCTCAATTTTGATAAAGGGGGCATTCGCAAGTCGCGCCAGACGACGCGCAATCTCGGTTTTGCCTACACCGGTAGGGCCGATCATCAAGATATTTTTGGGGGTAATCTCATAACGCAGGTCATCACTCACCTGCATCCGCCGCCAGCGGTTACGCAGTGCAATCGCTACCGCACGCTTGGCATCACTCTGGCCGACAATATGCTTGTCCAACTCGTGAACGATCTCCCTTGGAGTCAATTCATTCATACGTATTTAATCCATTCCAAAATTTGAAAATTCAATCGGGTTACTCGCCTTCCTGCAGGTCGCCCAGCTCTTCAATCACCAAGCTTCGATTGGTAAAGACACAGATATCTGCAGCAATCCCCATACTCTTCTCAATAATTGCTTTGGCATCGAGGTCACTATTCTCTAACAACGCACGTGCGGCTGAGAGCGCATAGTGTCCACCAGAACCGATCGCTACTGCGCCGTGCTCCGGCTCGATCACATCACCATTTCCGGTAATCACTAAAGTCTCATTCTCATCAGCCACCAGCAATAGCGCCTCTAGGCGGCGCAGCATACGATCGGTACGCCAATCTTTCGCCAACTCTACCGCCGAGCGCACCATATGGCCGGAGTACTTCTCCAGCTTGCCCTCAAAGCGCTCAATCAAGGTAAAGGCATCGGCGGTACCCCCTGCAAAACCGGCGATCACCTTATCGTGATAGAGGCGGCGAATCTTACGCGCATTCCCCTTCATCACCGTATTACCCATCGAGACCTGCCCATCCCCACCGATTACCACATGGTTGTCGCGGCGAACGCACAAAATCGTTGTTCCGTGATACTGCTCCATATTCCTGTCACTACTCTTGTTGCAAAGAAAGGAGGCGAATTCTACCGCAAACCACTATTCTCTGCCGCTATTGTCCTCATCCGATGGAACAAACCCCTTCACTTTGCTCTTCTGCTTTGCTCTGGGGTGTGCCCGATCATAGACCTCAGCCAGATGCTGAAAGTCGAGATGGGTATAGATCTGTGTAGTACTGACATTCTCATGCCCCAACATCTCCTGTACCGCTCGTAGATTTCCACTCGACTCCAGCAGGTGGCTGGCGAATGAGTGCCGCAGCAGATGGGGATAGACACGCTGACTGATCCCCTTCTCTTTAGCCAGCTTAGAGAGGCGCTGCTGGATGGTACGGGCTGCGATCCTTCTACCACGCTGCCCGACAAACAACGCATCCTCCCCAACCGCAACCAGTTGAGGGCGTAATAACAACCACTGCTGCACCGCTTCCAACGCCTTAGCTCCAACTGGAACAATACGCCCCTTCTCCCCCTTACCCACCACTGAGATATGCGCATCATCCCATTGAATAGCATCACAATCTGCCTGCACCAACTCTGAGAGACGCAGACCAGAGGAGTAGATCAGCTCAAACATTGCATGATCACGCACGGCGAGCGGATCATCACTATCAACCCCAGTCAGCAACCCTGCCATCTGATCAACATCTAGGGTAGAGGGCAGCTTACGCACCCCTTTTGGAGCAGTGACCCCTTTGGCCGGATTGGCACTGATCACCCCTTCTCCTTCACGCAGGATAAAGTTGTAGAAGGTGCGGATTGCCGAGAGGTTACGCTGAATGGACTTACTCGCTGCTCCCTTGCGGTGGCGCGATGCAACAAAGTCACGCAGCTGATGCTGTTTCAACTGCAGAAATAGCTCATCACGCGCCTCAAGAAAGTGTTGAAAGTGGGCTAGGTCACGCCGGTAACCCGCCACACTGTTGCTAGAGAGTCGTCGCTCATTCTCTAGGTGAGAGAGAAAAGAGGCGATCCAGCCGCTGAGTGAGCAATCTTTAGGGGGTGCCACAGCGCTGTAGCGCTCGACTTACCAGCGCCGAGAGTTGAACCAGAAAGTGGGTGCCCATTTTGTCGTGATACTGCTCTGGGTCTGAGCTACCCAGTGCGACCAACCCTTGCGCGCCAAACTCACCCAACGGCAGTAGCGCAACGGAGGCGCCATGCTCCATCTCCTCTCCAAACAAGGCGTGGCGCTGCTCCTCTTCTAATTGACCACAGAAGGGGACACTGTCACGCATCAGCGCTTCAAACAGCTCATGACTCTCTTCGGTCTCACCATGCGGCAGCAGTATTACCACCTGATCGATCCCAAACTGTTCACGCAGGCTCTCGTAGAGGGAGGCGATGACATCGTCATGATCTTCACACTCTAGCAGCTCCAACGAAAGGTGCTGCATGCTGTCGCTAAGCTTATGATTATCACGCGCAACCTGAACCAGCCCCCGAATCTCTCGGTGCAGCTGGCGATTCTCCTGCCGCAACAGATTAACCTGTCGCTCAATCAGCGAAGTTGCACCACCACTCTCGTGCGGAATCTCCATCTCTCGCAACAGCACCGGCTGATCCACAAAAAAGTCACGATGCTGCTGCAGATAGGCGACTACCTGATCTAGCTCTACCAATTCACTCATAACTCAATCACCCCTTCAAATACGCTCTCGGCTGGCCCAGTCATCATCACAGGACTCTCTCCCCCTTCCCAACGGATAGAGAGTTCACCACCCAACAGGGTCGCCTTCACCTCATGATCCAACTTACCCTGCAGAATACCTGCAACCACTGCGGCACAAGTTCCTGTACCACAAGCCAAGGTCTCTCCTGCGCCCCGTTCATAGACACGCAGCTTAATCTCAGAGCGACTCATGATCTGCATAAACCCAACATTCACCCGCTGCGGGAAACGGGAGTGAGACTCCAGTTTGGGACCTAGCTGTTCAACCACCTCATCGGTGAGTTTATCGACGGTCACCACCACATGAGGATTACCCATCGATACCGCGCCGACAGAATAGGTTTCACCTTCTACATCCAAACTATACTGTTGAGCCTGCGTATCAGCAGTAAAGGGGATCGCCTGCGGATCGAGAACCGGAGCACCCATATTGACTGTAACCCAGCCATTGGGCTCTCTCTTCAAGAGGATAGTGCCACTCGCTGTCTCAACCGCCACCTCCTCTTTTTCACTCAACCCTTTGTCATGGACAAAGCGCGCAAAGCAGCGTGCGCCATTGCCACACTGCTCAACCTCGCCACCATCCGCATTCCAGATACGGTAACGGAAGTCGGTCTCTTCGTTGCGTGGCGGCTCGACCAACAGCAGCTGGTCACAGCCCACACCGAAATTGCGGTCTGCAAGAGTGCGTACCTGCTCGGTGGTCGGCTCAAACGATTCGGTGATAGCATCGATGACCACAAAGTCATTTCCCAGCCCGTGCATTTTGGTGAATCGTACCCTGCTCATATCAACCTACTCATATCGATTTACTCATATCCACTTATTCTGGGATCTTCTCGCCCGCATAGAGGGACTCGATGGTTTCACGCTCACGTACCAACCACTGCTGGTCACCGCGCACCATCACCTCTGCCGCACGAGGACGAGAGTTGTAAGTGGAGCTCATCACAAAGCCGTAGGCTCCAGAAGAGAGTACCGCGAGACAGTCACCCGACTGCACATTCAACGCTCGCTCCTTACCCAGAAAGTCTCCCGTCTCACAGATCGGCCCGACCACATCATAGGTGGTCGAATCACCCTCACTACGCATCTCTACCGGTACAATATTCTGCCAGGCACTGTAGAGCGCCGGGCGAATCAGGTCATTCATCGCCCCATCAACAATACAGAAGTTCTTCTCTTCTCCCTGCTTCAGAAACTCCACGGTGGTCAACATCACTCCAGCATTGCCGACCATCGCCCGCCCTGGCTCCATAATAATCTCAAGAGAGCGCCCCTCTAACTTGGCGGTGACCGCCTGCACATAGGCTTGTGGCGTGGGTGGGTTGTCATCTTGGTAATCAATCCCCAAGCCACCACCGACATCGATGTGGTGCAGGTTGATCCCCGCCTCGGCCAGCTGATCAACCAACAGTAGTACGCGATCCAATGCATCTTCAAAGGGGGTCAGCTCCGTCAGCTGTGAACCGATATGACAATCAATACCGACGACATCCAGATGAGGGAGCAGTGCCGCCTCTTTATAGACCCGCAACGCCTCATCGATGGTGACACCAAACTTATTCGAGCGCAGCCCCGTCGAGATATAGGGGTGTGTACCCGCATCCACATCAGGGTTGACACGCAGAGAGACGGGGGCCTTTACCCCTACCTCTGCTGCCACCTCATTGACCCGCTGCAGCTCTGCCTCAGATTCAATATTGAAGCAGCGAATACCCACCTCAAGAGCGCGGCGAATCTCATCTGGGCGCTTGCCAACACCAGAGAAGACCACCTTGCCCGCATCACCGCCCGCCTTCAGTACACGCTCCAGCTCACCCACAGAGACAATATCAAAACCAGCCCCCAGCTTTGCCAATAGCGCCAGTACCGCCAGATTGGAGTTGGCCTTAACCGCAAAACAGATCAGGTGATCTTGCCCACTAAAACCGGCCTCATAGGCACTCCACTGGTCGCGAATCGCATTTTCGGAGTAGACAAACAGCGGGGTTCCGTACTGCTTTGCCAATGAGTGCAGGGAGAGGGACTCCACATAGAGGGAGCCCCCATTTCTTTCGATATAGGGATACATGAATTTGGACTTCCTTGGGTTACTTGGTTTGCTGCTGCAGGATCAGCTGACCCAGATCGTAACGGATGCGATTGACCTGTTTCAGCGCCTCATCGGCGGCTTCCGTTTTGCCTGCTGCCCTCAACGTCTGCTCACTCGCCTCTTGCTGGGCCAGCTGCGCACGCAGCTCTTGCTCCTGCTGGTGGCGTTGACGTAAGACGCTTGCCTCACTGCGCAACTGCTCTGCCCGCGCTTCGGTAGATGCCTGATTTGCCTGCTGCTCTAACTGTTCTGCCTTGAGGTTATCCGGCAGATAGAGTTCGCCCGACTGACCACACCCCACCAATGCAATCAGCACCGGCACCATCCATACAAAGTTTTTTGTGTTCATATTCGTAAGTATAAACTTCACTCTCGGTGGAAACCATAGCTGATGGTTATTCGGTCTAAATTCGAGGAGAATTTTAGGGATCAATTGATAAACGGATTGGAGCGCCGCTCCTCTCCAAAGGTAGAGATAGGGCCATGACCCGGCACAAACTCTATATCGTCCCCCAAAGGGAACAGCTTATTGTTGATCGAATCCAATAACTGCTGATGGTCACCGCGCGGAAAATCACTTCGCCCGATACTACCTTGAAATAGCACATCTCCGACAAATGCCATACGCGCTTCCGTATGCACAAAAACCACATGCCCCGGCGTATGCCCCGGGCAGTGGTGCACATCCAGTGACTGCTCCCCAAACTGCACCACATCACCTTGATTAAGCAACTGGTCAGGGGTAACACTACGGCCATCCAGCCGATATTGTGCGCTCCACTCTGGAATCGATTCCAGCAAAAACTCATCCTCTTGGTGGGGACCTATAACCGGAATACCCCAGAACTCAGCCAGCTCTGCCGCAGCACCCGCATGGTCAAAATGACCGTGCGTCAGCAGCAACTTCACTGGCTTCACCTGTAGCTCGGCAACACGGCTTTTCAACATTTCGGCATCACCACCGGGATCAACCAGAACCGCCTCATTGGTGACCTCACAGGTCAATAATGAGCAATTTTGCTGCAGGGGCGTAACCGGAATAATTTCTAGCTTCATAACTTTAAGATACCTCTAAAAATAGTAATTTTTCTGTGAGTGCAAGAAAGCACCGCACGGAGAACCGCAGTGTACATGCGAGTACATGAGGATTCGAGTACGGAGCTGACGTAGCAATCGCCAAAAAAGTGCATTTTTAGAGGTGCCTTTTAGACTCTCAACAGTAACAGGGAGATAGCGTAGCATATTTATGAGTTACCCCCACTTTCACTAGAGCACCGTCCAGATCATCAACACAATGATTGCTACTGCGATATAAATTAACATAAAAGAGTTTGGTAATATAAGAATTGTACGATATAGTAAACACATTGCTCAGCTACAGAGATCTATCTCTAACCGAACAACACCAGAGCATGGCTCTTTGTCTTTCACAAGTACTCGATGAACAGTGTGAAGGTCCTCCCAAGAGCAAGGCAGTCGGCATGCAATTCGAAGCTGCATGCCGACTTTTTAGCCTGCAAAAACTAATCCTTCAGTTTACACAACTCATCAAGCAGCTCAATATTCTTTTTTCTCAACTGGTAGACAACCTGCGCTAGCTAGAGTGGGTGACTATCCAGTATGGTAAGCCTTGATTTTTGGGTGTTAATTGCTCAGTGCCCCCCTACAATCAGGGTATGGGCACATTGATTCTACTTGCAAGCTCTATTGGTCTGTTTGTGATGCTGGTCATGTTATTTCAGTACATTAAGCACTAAAATAGGACAATAGAGGGCTTCCACTTCCAGGTGTAGATACTGGGGTGACTTTATGCACCTAGCTGATTTAGAAAAATTTCACTAGGCAGAAACTGGAAGATCGCACCAGCGCTACCTATTGGTGGGCCAACCAGAGGTATTAACAAGTGGAGAGTATTGCTCTCCGGCCTGGCCTATCCGCCTGAAACTACTCAAAGTCGGTGGCATCATCCTCAGAAATACACGGCGCATCCGTCTACAGCTATCAAGCAGTTTCCCATAGTCAGGAGCTCTTTCAGAAGGTAGTAGCAGCACAACTACAGCCACGCCCTGGATAAAACTAGAAAGAGTCCTCCCCTAGCACAATGATAAGCAGTGGGGGTAACATGTAGTTACTTTATCGAACTGCTGTCGTTTGATGCTCATTCCCCCAGCATTTTTGAGAGAGTTCCAGCCCAAGTTCCAGGGTTAAACGGTTTTTCCACCCATCCAGTTGCACCTGCTTCTATCGCCTCTGGCTTTAATGACCCATCATCGGCTGTAATACAAAGTATTGGCATACTGTTACACTCTTTGTCACTGGATCTAATTGTTCTAATTAACTCTAGTCCAGACATGTTTGGCATATTCAAGTCTGTAATTACTAGATCATAACAACTCATTTTCAATCGGGTAAGTGCTCTATCCCCATCAGAAGATACCTCTACATCATAACCCATTCCCTCCAACCCTTTTCTCACCATAGCGCGAATTAATACATCATCATCTACTACTAATATTTTCTTCACTTATAATTCCTTATAATTACCGACTTAATGAGTGACTACAGTTAGTGCGCCAAGCCGCCGTAGCTGGGAAACCAAATATTGCAATCCAACCTGAACAATCATTGCGCCTGAATTCGTATATTAAATTATACCTATTTGTACGTATGGTTATAGATACCAGGTCGAGTTACTAGCTCTGGCAAAGCTGGGCCTTCGTTACTGAGACAGAGGCCAGAGCACGATTGGATCAAACATCCAACAGATGTTGACGGAAGCTTCATACACTTAGCTGCCTCTGCTCCTAGTCTTACGAATTGGAAGAACTGGCTAGAAGCAAGTTGATAGATAGATTAGGATAGTTATCTTCTAATCTCTGTATGAACGAACAAGGCAGTCAACGATGAACTGCTCAGTATTTATAGCCACAAGCGTTGATGGTTTTATCGCTAGAGATGATGGCAATATAGATTGGCTTGAGTCGTCTGGTAATCAGGATGCCGAGATGGGTGATAATGCTGACATGGGATTCAATGACTTTATCGATACTGTCGATTGCATTGTGATGGGGCGAATCAACATGCACACGCTGAGGCACAGCTTCGCTACTCACCTGCTAGAGGATGGCACCGACATCCGAGTTATTCAGGTTCTACTGGGCCACAAGAAACTGGAGACCACCGGCCTCTATACCCAGGTTGCTACCGATCTGTTGCAACAAGTCATCAGCCCTCTGGATCGACTTAAGATCATCCAGTAGACACTCCCCGTGTCCCACTCCACCCTAGAGGTGGCGGATATTTTCCGCACCCATGGGGAGTCATGGCGCCAGAGGAATATTGGCCATATCAGCTATGGGCAGTATCGGGTGATGTCTGCCATCGAAAACTGTCGAACAGCATTATTGGGTGGCCATGTACTACACTGTAATAGCTGCGGCGAGGTAGAGATCTCCTATAACTCCTGTCGCAATCGACACTGTCCCAAGTGCCAATCTACAGCCGCCTATCGTTGGCTGGAGTCTCAGCAGGCCAATCTTCTTCCGGTCGAGTACTACCACTTGGTTTTTACCCTACCGGCTCCGATCAGTAATCTAGCCTACGGTAACAAAAGCATCCTCTATGAGATACTGTTTCAGGCCGCAGCAGAGACACTAAAAACCATTGCCGCAGACCCGAACCATCTGGGGGCACAGATTGGGGCCACTCTAGTGCTCCACACCTGGGGCTCTTCAATGACTCACCATCCGCATGTCCACGGCATTGTGCCCGGAGGTGGGTTCTCTATCGATGGGGAGCAGTGGGTCGCCTGCAGGCCCGGTTTCTTTCTTCCAGTACGGGTACTCTCCCGACTATTTCGCAGATTATTTCTAGAGCGACTGATTCAGGCTTACAAAGAAAACCAGCTCCAATTCTTTAAAGAACTACAGCCACTGAAGAGAGAACACACATTTATGGAGTGGATCAAACCGCTGAGACTATGTGAGTGGGTGGTCTATGCGAAACGTCCCTTCGCGGGTCCTGAGGCGGTACTCTCATACCTTGCCCGCTATACCCATCGTGTAGCGATCTCCAACAGCCGCCTACTCTCATGCAATGATGGAAGCGTCACCTTCAAATGGAAGGATTACCGGAAAAAGGGAAAGTATCGCTACAAGACCATGATGCTGACAGTGGATGAGTTTATCCGCCGTTTCATGCTCCATGTGCTGCCATCAGGGTTTCACCGTATCCGTCACTATGGACTGCTTGCCAATGCACACCGCAAGGATAACCTTGTAAAGGCACGTAAGCTGATCAAGCAGGAGGGTGCCGATCTGATAGAGCGCCATGAAGGTGGTGCAGTGGGCACGGGTAGTGAAGAGCTGGAACAACAGAGGCAGCCAGAAGAAACAGCAACCTATATCTGTCGTCACTGCGGTGCGGTGATGACCATTGTCCAATCTTTTATGCGTGGGCAATTTCCCAGAGCACCACCCGTAATCGAGGCGATATCATGAGTGCCTTTGCAGACTTCACTCCGAAGGCAAATTTTGATTACCGGCCTGAGTCGGTAATAGGGAGTGCTGCGTGCCGATCAAAAATAGGCCAGAAAATCAGACTTTTTGTGCTACTGCTAACGCCAGAACACATCACTCCGAAGCTCTACTCTTCTGGGTCTGTTACCTATCAAGGAGAATTGTGGCACTTACGGAAAAAGGTAATTCGACTAATCTCCATAGCCATTCACGCTGTAGAGACCTACTGCTATCGGCCCACGGTTTCCTTCACTAGGGCCAGCCAGACATCTACCCCCTAACAACATGCTACTCCTGAACGGATATCTGTAAGGGTAGATGACTGGCAACCCTTAATAACAGTACCCTCTTGCTGTCAGGTGGATTAACCCACTCTCTGGGGGGCTACAGGTCAATAGAATGGCGCTCTGACTAAAGATTGCACTTCACTATGACAGCACCTTTTGATGTTTCAATCCTTGATGGAGAGGGCTTACTGGAGCAGGTAAGTAAATCCTTAGTGGGTTATAGGGAGCCTCTTAGTTGCGTATAGGAAGACCTTTAGTTATGGTTATTTCAGTTTAAATAACAGTCTATTACGTTGAGCTTCGGCTCTGTGTAATATTAGGTAATATATCTTGTTTTCTAAGGTTGTAGGTATATATTTACACTATTCACTAAGAATCACCTTAGGCGCAACCAAGAGAGACCTTAACTGTGAAAAAAGCAATTTATGCAATATCAATTACAAGCTTACTACTTCTGTTGTCTGGGTGCGGCTCGCATCATCATCTATCTCACTATGATCCTTACTACTCCCACTATTCTCATCCTGTAGTTACAGACGCCCATTACTTAGCACCAAGAGTGATCGTTGCGCCAGCTTATGCGCCTGCAGCAGTCGTCACGCAGGCTTACGCGCCAAGAGTAATCGTTGCACCAGCTTATCCTACATATGCACCAACAGTGATATCGCCAAGAGTTGTTGTACCAGCTTACTCTGGTATTGATCCAGTAGTTACTTGTGCTTACGGCGGTTCGTGTCTCTAAAGTTTGAGGGCAGAAAATGAAGAACATTTGTCAGGCAAAAAGATTGGGCTCAGTAATTGCTCTGTCGATAGCATCTATTTCTTTCTCGCAGTCATCGCAAGCAATCGACCCATTCACAGTTGCCGTATTGATAGGAGGAGTCGCGGCTGCTTCGTCACATCACCATCACTATTCATATCACCATACATATCCGAGATATAGAACTGTAACATCACCAGTATATCTCTCTTCATATGGTTATGCTCCAGCATATAGGTCTGGTCGAACACAGCGTGTGGTTACAACAAGCTATATCGTAAGGCGCGGAGTGCGCGGTCACTCTTGTGGCTACGATGGAATATGCTTGGGGCATTAAGCGCACCTCCAGCAGTCTCAAAAGACTTCTCCGTTCTATCTGATAGCCTCAACCTGAAGTCTGTTTGGTAGAAGTGAGAAGCTTCAGAGGCTGCTTAGGTCGCACTGCTGCCTCCCACTACCCACTCAACACCCTAGGTCATCGATCATGCACAGCCCCTTCATGCTCCAGCATGATGGTAACCACGTAGATTCGGCACTCGTCTCCAACACGGGCTAGTAGCCCTTGAATCCATTGCCCTCTGGTCACATCGAACCAGTGGCTGGTGCCCTGTGAATGTAGTAGACACCTCCGAACATGATCGCATCACGTTCTTTATCGGCTCTCTTTTCAGTATAAATGAATACCTCAACAAGCGTAGTCCTGGTACTGCACAGGAGACATTAGAAGCCTTCCAATAGAAGGCTCTGTGCAGCCTCTGTTCATTCCAATGTCTACGCTACTAAAGTGACACCGTAAAGCTCGAAGGATTTTCAAAAAATAAAATTTTTCAGAGAGGTCGATTCTGTGGGAGGGAGAACATGATAACCGCCCCCCTGTTATTCGTAGATGGGGGGGGATTGGCACTGGTTGCACCTGGGGTACTAAAGACACTCCTCTGCAGCTAAGTTACCCCACCAATGGCTCTATACCACTGGTGCAGCGATTATGAGCGCTTCTATACCATCAACTATGCCAATCACCCGCCACAGATAGTCAACATAGGCTGTAGCCCAAGTTTACAGACCAATCACTCGATAACCTGCTGATAGTCGTGTCAGGATAGAATTATTAATTTATTTCTTGACACTCTGTAAAGAGTTGTCTATGATCCTATCGTGACAGGTGCAACTGTCGCAAAACGAACGAAGCCCCGAGCGGGTGCAACCGATCAGGGCTTCTAAACACAATCTATCTGGTTTGGAGAAAGATCATGTCTACACAACATATTATCACGCCTGCCGTTTATGTCGGCACTTACAGAAAGTACAACAATGGCTCTATTGCTGGTGATTGGCTCGCGCTCAATGACTACAGCGACAAAGAGGAGTTTTACGAGGACTGCCAGAAGCTACACAAGGACGAAGCAGACCCAGAATTCATGTTCCAGGACTGGGAAGACATCCCTGACAGCCTTATTGGTGAGTCCTGGATCAGCTCAGAGTATTGGGAGATTCTGGAGACAGAAGGAGACGCAGAAGCAAAGAGCGCCTTTATTGCCTGGTATGGCTCATGGAATGCTGAAGCGTTCGAAGGGTGCTATCTGGGAGAGTATGAGTCAGAGATTGAGTTTACCCGCCAGCTGATCGACGACACCGGCTATCTACAGGAGGTGCCCGATACCGTGGCTCAGTACTTCGACTATGAAGCATACAGCAGACATCTATTCATGAGCGACTATTGCTCATTCAATGGTCACGTATTCCTCAACATATAAGCACGCAGAATCCCGCCACTGGCAACGGCGGCGGGTGTACAGGAGAAAGAACAATGTCAAACGTAGGATATATTAGGGTTTCATCTATTGGCCAGAATACAGACCGTCAACTCGATGGTGTAGCACTGGATGAAGTCTTTGAAGAGAAAGCCAGCGCCGCAACAACCAACCGCCCCAAGCTGCAGGAGTGCATCAGATTCTTGCGCAAGGGTGACACACTGCACGTGCACTCCCTAGACCGGCTGGCGCGCTCTCTGGCCGATCTAGAGGGGCTGGTGAAGCAGATCAGCGATAAGGGGGCTGTTGTCCACTTCCACAAAGAAAGTCTGATCTTTTCAGGAGAGGACAGCGCCATATCGATGATGATGCTGCAGATCTTGGGGGCAGTAGCTCAGTTCGAGCGAGCACTGATCCGAGAGCGTCAGCAGGAAGGGATAGAGAAGGCAAAAACCAAGGGTAAGTACAAGGGCCGCAAGAAGGCTCTATCTGATGACCAGGTGAAGGAACTGAAGCGGCGTATTGCAGCAGGTGAGACAAAATCAGCTGTTGCTGCTGCTTTTGGGGTCTCTAGGCAGACTCTTTATCAGTATTTGCGCTGATCTCTCTGCAATTAAGGTGCCTCTATGTATGATCTATATAGATCAGTATTACCACTCAGGGTAATCCAGAAGTAATCCGAAAGTTAAAAAAGCATAAGAAACAAAGCTATCAAGCAAGAAAAAACCCCTGTAAGCCATTGCTATACAGGGGTTTTTGTATGGTGCCGCCACGAGGATTCGAACTCCGGACCTACGCATTACAAGTGCGTTGCTCTACCAACTGAGCTATAGCGGCAATGGCGGCGTATTCTACTGACTGTAGTCGCCAATGGCAACAGGCCCGTAGAGTTTTTTTTGGCTGGATGGGGATGGAAGAGCTGGTGGCAAATTTGATCAAATAAACCCTTCATCGCTGCTAGCATCAGATTCATCACCGATGTTTTCATACCCCTCCACAACTCCATCCTTGAGATCTCCAGCAGCTTCTTTTGCTTTTTCCTTGATCACACCTAGGGCAGCACTACCCTTCTCCTTCCAGTCAGACTTATTGTCGTCGACATAATTCTCTGCTGAATCGTAATAACCCTCTAAGTGCTGCTTGGATGATTCATAGGTCGACTTTGCCTTCTCCTGCAAGCTCCCATCAGGATCAATACTGCCCTGAATTTCACGGGCTTTTTCTCCTATCTTTTCACCCCATGACTTGTACCAGCTTTTCTCCTCCTCTGCGTAAACTGGCAGAGAGTGAATAGGCATCAAGAGAATACTCCCAAGCAATAAACATCTAATTTTCATCAATTTTTATCCATCACCAAGCATTACAGAAGAACACATTATAAACTGAGTAGAAACCGATTCAGTTTGGAGAGAAAGGGGCGCTGTACTCAATTAACTCTTGAATCCATTTTCCTGACCAATCTTCCCAACAGTACCCCAGTAGCCACCCCTGCTGTGCTGGCGAAGAAGTCCATCCACTCACCGCAACGGTTCACAAACGGCTGGATCAACTCAATCTTCCCTCCATAGAGCACAACTCCAACGACGATTAGCCACCATCGAGCGGGGGATCGTAGTGCCACTGGGTAAGCTACAACGGCATAGGCCATCAGGTGGTGAGTTTTATCACTACCCGGCACTTCAGGCAGAGATGGTAACGGCCACAGGGATAATGCCGTAACCAGCAGAAGCAGAAATGCGGTCAGGGACAGCCAATGGTTGCTGGAGACGTTCAGTACATTGCGAAAAATAAGCATCATGGATGAGAAGCGTACCACTAGCACAACTAATGAGCGCGATATTTACTCTCCAGAACTAAAACGGAATCACTGCGTCGACCACCCCAAAACGTATCCGAGAACCAGAACAATGTCTGACAAAAACAGGCCCATTTCACACCGCTGAGAGTAATTTTTCAGAGGTCATGAAGAATTGGGGAGGATGGGCTACTTGCTCAGATGCTCCTAACCATCCCCACAACTCAATCTCCCAACACACGCTACAGTTTTCACCCTTGACGGACACCTAGAATATTCATTTTCGACGCCTTCCGAGAATCACGCCCTCCTTCCAGTAGAAGAGGAGCACCAGCAGCAGAATTACTCCATAGATCCAGCTTATCCCCAGCCAGCTCTGTACCTGCCCCCGCTCAATCCATCCATAACCGATATTAAATAAATTACTAAAAACCAGATAGAGCAGCACGCCTGGAACCATCCCTCCATATTTTCCGCCGCGCGGGGAAGTGCTACTCAATGGTATCGCCAGCAACACCAACAGCACTGTCATGATGGGCAGAGAGAGCCTCCACTGCAGCTCTGCCTGATACTGCAGACGATCTGATCCCCATAGGTCACGAAACGGGATCGCTCTCCCCTTCGGCTCCCCACTGCTGGTTCTCTCCAAATTGATCAAAAATCCATAGCTTTCAAAGTTGACGATTTCCATATCCACCTCACCTGGGCGGCCACTGTATTGACGCCCCTCTCGCATCACCAACCACTTTCCGTACCTATTTTTGTCTGGATACATCTCCGCATATTTGGCAGTAATCAGTCGGAAACGGTTTTTCGGCAACCCCTCATAGAAGAAAACTCCCTGCAGCTCACGTTGATCCACAGAGATCTCCTCAGCATAGAAGATTCGCTCATTAGGACCAGAGATCGGTTTGAAACGACCCGCTGGCGGTAGCGAGGGAGCGGCATTTATCTCGCCATAGATACGGTTAATCTCAGCCTGTGCCCAGGGGGTAACAAACATCACCAGCAGCAACACAAAGACCGCGATCACCCCAGAGAACCAGCGCACCCCTCGCGACGCCTCAAAGATATCGACGCCACCCGCACGAAATGCGGTCACCTCGCTACTCTGGTAAAGACGGCCGAAGGCGAGAATAACAGCAAAGAAGAGCGTCATCGGAATCACTAGTCCCAGATAAGCAGGTACCTTGAGCCACACCAGATGCCAAAGGTAGCTCAAAGGAATTTGACCGGTAGCAACCTGCTCTATGATTTTTGTGACACGCAACGCCATCAACAACACCAGCAAAATCGGTGTCGCCAACAACCATGCCCACATCACCTGTATCACCAGATAGCGCTCTAGTGTGGTAAAAGTGTGACTCTTCTTTTTTTTTAATGGTATCGAACTATCCATTCGCCAATAATAACCTTCGTTTACTTGTGGCTCTGAGTGATTCGATCACCCCAAAGATAAGGCGTAAGATCTTCTGTTGTGGCTTCTCCCATAGCCATGTAAACGAGTGTATCGTGATTACCTTTAAGCATGGGTTTGCACATGAGTTTTTCTAAATTGTATACAGATTTTCATATCAGAGACGGGTTATGTCGTTAAAAAACATGATCCCACCAGCCTCTAAATGCTCCCCAGATTTCACCTTTTTTCTCCCCCCACCCAACCTTCAACTCTTTTTCTACCGGCAGCTCAATACCACATACTTCGCTTCGTTCCTCATGCTTTGGCTGTGGGTCATACAAGTCTTGCAATCTACCTAAATCTTTCATATCTTCACATGCTGCGTACACTTCAGCGCTAGTTACAGTAACAATCGTCGCAACCCCTAAAAATGGGATACTCTCAAGCGACATAGAGCCAACATTAAGTGTTACAGCCTTTGCGGTTCTTCTTCTGATTCTATCTATAATCCGCGTAGCTTTATTTTTGAACTGATTGATATTCGACTTCATCTCTGAAGTTATTGCATCCATTTTTTTCACCCTCCTACCGAGAGCTTTGTTCTTTATTTTTAGATCTGTACTTTTCTTTCTGGCATCATCGAGATCATCTATAAGATTCTTATTACTAAGCTTCAATCTTTTTACGTCTGTTGAAAGATCTTCTATAATGCTAGAAACTCCAACCCAAGTCAGAACACCTGCAAAAGCTTGTCCTACAGCGCCCAATGTATGACTAGCCACTGTAGCTCCTATCGATAGCACTAGAAGAATTACAGTGAACCACCTTTTAAAAAACATGATCAATCTTGCGATCAACGACTTTATTAACAGAGCTGATCTTCGCTTCAAATATAGATAATTTTCTTTCATAATACCACCATCAATCTAGATATTTATTGAGTAAACCTTACAAAATTAACTATCGATCAAGATAAAAGCAAAGATCGCAATCAACATCTAGCCATCAATATTCAATAGTTCTGCAGCTTAATAGCAGAAATACCTCCTGAAGCTGTCAGATGGATGACAACATCATTGTTAATGATTTCTATTTTTTTTATCTCTGCATTTGAAATATAGCCATCAACCCCTTCGTCTTCACCAATATCTTTATTGACCCCAAGAACTGACTGATCCATTTTTGCATTTAGAGCATTTAGCAAATGCTTCTTAGTCATCCTTATCGGAATATTTATATTAAAATCATTCTTTAAATGTTGTGCTTTTCCAAAAGAAGGAAGAGGACTTGGATTTATCTTATCTTGCTCACCAAACTTTGCCGTAGGCGAACCTATGATCAATATCTTATCTTTCAACTTGCCGTCAATTACCTTGATACCGGTATGACCGATACCTGTTGGAGAAAACATCAGATAAAGCTCATAAGAACCATTACCGCTAATTTTCTTTGGCTGCTGCAGGCCAGTGATTTCAAGGTGTCAAACAGCATATAAATCAATGAGATAAAAAACTGCTGGACAATTGATACTCCGTAACACACCATATGGTTGAAAAAATATGTGTGCAACCAGCGGAGCCGATAACTTGTTTACCGATATTTTCAATAAATTTTCAGACAAAGCACCAATATCAATTATTTTCAGAGCCACCCTTGAGAGAACAATAAACCCAGAATTCATAAATAATCTATATGATGATGTTTCACAGAAGCAATATACTCGTAAATTGATTTTTTCAACCATATTTGAATTAATGAATGTGGTAGTTTGTAAAATCAAACCCAGTATCAATGCTGCTTACAAAGAAAATAGCGACAATATAAATAGCTCACTCACAGCCGTATATGACAAAATAAATGGTGTTGAAATAGGGACATCACAGGCACTCGTCAGAGAGACAAGCATCAAAATGGCAGAAGTAATCCACAGTGTAAGCGGTAGGTGTGAACCATGGATTCCAGGATATCGGATCAAAGTTATGGATGGTAACTGCATTGAGGCAACTGAACACAGAATTGATGAGTTACGTGATACAAAAAGTGGTGCCTTGCCCGGTAAATCACTTGTCATTTACGAGCCAGAACTGGAGATGGCAACCGATGTTTTTCCAGTTGAGGATGGGCATGCTCAAGAACGATCATTGCTCGACCAAGTGTTACCAACGATAGAGAAGAATGACGTTCTGGTGATGGATCGTAACTTCGCTGTGCGCAGTTTTCTGGCTGGAATCACTAAGCAGCAAGCATACTATATTGTAAGAAAACACAAAGGGTTAGCGTGGTCTGTTGCTGGAGAAGAGAAATATGCAGGAAAAGACGAAGGTAATAAGATATATGAACAGTTATGCACTATAGAGGACGATAATGGCGTATCTATTAAGGTGCGTCGTATCCGTATTGAACTCAAGGAGAGTATCCGAAATGGAGAGAAAGAATTGGTGATTTTCACCAACCTTTCACGAAGTGCCGCACCAGCTAAACTCATTGCAGAGATATATAGAAAGAGGTGGAGTATTGAGACTGCATTTCAGGAATTAGAAGCACACCTGCATTCAGAAATTAATACACTTGGATACCCGAAAGCTGCACTATTTGGATTCTGTACAGCACTCATTGCGTATAATGCAATGGCAGTAGTGAAGGGTGTTTTAAGAAGAGTTTATGGTGAGAAAAATATCAGAGATAATTTTTCTGTATTTTACATGGCAATTCATCTGCAGATGGAGCGCACAGGAATTGATATGATGGTGGAAGAGAGTGAATGGAATATTTTTAAAAATATGAGTATCAATAATTTTTCTGTTTTTCTTGTAGAGCTGACAGAGAAGGTTAATTTGTCCCATTATCAGAAAAGCAAACAAACGAAAAGAAAAAACAGGTCCAAAGCAAAAAAAGAAGATCCTTATGCTGGCCACCCACATGTCTCAACAGCACGGCTGCTGCGTGGAATTACACCTTGAAATCACTGCTGCTGCAGGCTTTCCCATTTTTCTTTTATTTTTTCTTTGAACTTTATGTCCGGGATCTTTTCTTCAATCTTTTTTGATATTTTTTCTTCTATTTTCTCGATTCGTTCCTTTAAAGCACCTTCTAGTGGGAGAATACATAGATTGCGCAAAACACACAGTGTTTTCGGTTTTTTAGTCCATACATGTTTAGTTTTTGGATCTAAGGTGAGCGTCCAATCCTCAGCTAGTTTCGGTGTCAAATTAAGATTTAAGTTGGAAGAAAAATTTGTTGATGCTTTTGCAATTGTGATTCTTTTTCCTAATAACATTTGAGTCCATCTTTTTGTTGCTTTCCCTGATACTGGAATCACTATGTTTATAGAATTTTCTTTACCTTCATTAACTATTATATTTCCATCTATTTTCATTAGACCGGTTAAGTTGTTTTTCTTATTCCCTATATCGAACTCTTCTCCAAGGTGCTTTTCATTAAGGTTCGCTGAAATATTTTGCAGATCATACTCTAACGGTAAGACCACATATGAATAATCTTCTTCATTAGCCACAGAACTTTCTAAGACAAACAAACAAACTGTAATGAACAGCACCTTGATGTAACTCAAAATATCTCCCGAATATATAATTTACCATTGGCTTTATGGGTCTTTAGACAACCTTAACAGCATTCCTCTATAGCTACAAATATTTCAGTATGTTACTGGACAAACATCTTCGACTCAACAATATGATATTGCCGGTATCTCCATTCGATGGATCCCTGTGATGCTCCAAGTATTCCTGAACCATACCATCAATAATATTTCCCGTAGATCAACCGTCATACCCTATTGCCCAAAAACATCTGCCCCAGTATCGTTTCTTCAGTTCTGGAAATTCATCCTGTAATATCCTTGACGACCTTACTGGGTAACCTATGTGCATATGCACATAGTCTTTACTTACCACTCCCTTCAATATACGGACAGCCTCAGCATCACAAGTCTGAATCAGCAACTCTCTGCATCTCTTTTGCACATCACCTTTCAACACTGGATATCTGTATTTTGTAACCCATACCAAGTGCACCATCATGATGGTCACAGTATGTCCTGTTCGCCTTTGCTCTTTCATAGCCCAACAATACCATAACTGTGTAGCAGCTAAAGCCTTGCACTAAAGTGCAGAGTTTCAACTAGCGAACTGCGACAATAAATCCCGAACTTCTCTCTATCTACTGACACACCACTCCATTCAATAAAAACAATTACATCCGCCCATAACTCCCATATTTGGGGGCTGATTTTGTTTGTATTATAATTCCACGCATTAAAGTTAGCCGCTATCACAGAAAATGACTCTGCTGTCGAAATTGGTAAAACAAATAACATAGCGAGCACCAACTTTATTATCCTACGGTGTAGTCTCTCAAGCACATACAATTCTCTCTTAATCATTAGCTATTTCTCTTTAAAATAATAGACGCATATCCTTGCTGCTTCAAAAATAATGCTTTAGAAATTGCTAACGAGTAACTAGAGAACGGACCAATTGATACTTGATACAACAGAAGGTCAGATGTACCGGAGCGTTCGATTATTACCTGCTCAACATCCATCAACGTCAGTTCAGCCTTGACTTGATCCGCATTACTGTGATCACTAAATGACCCAACTTGAATAAAGTACTTATTCGTGACGTTTGCCTGTTTGGTGGACTTACTGATAGATTTAGAAGAACTTTCTTTTATACCTGTGTATTTTTCATTCTGAAGATCATCATAAAAAGTATATTCTGAGACATCAAAGACCTCAGCCTTGGTCTCATTTTTTTTAATCAGACTCTCAAGCTCATCTTCACCACTCAACCACGATAGATATCCGCCAAACGAGATAACTGAGAACATAACCAGAAAAAGTAATTGAAGAGCGGAAATATCACTAACTCCGATATCTGCGTGGACATCACTGAAGATTACAGCAATAGAAAAAAATCAGTATATCACGACAGTCCGCAATCCTCCTCTGTACCCCAATGTAATATTTTGACACATTGGTGCATGCCCTTAGAGGTGAGAGTAGGATCAACAGTAAGGACATAATCATGACATCAAATCGACACCAATCCATTTTCTTACAATTGGCGGCACTACTTGCTCTGACTCCTCAGGTTGCACTGGGGGATGTAAGTGTAAGTGTTAGTGGGCGGGTAACAGTTACTACTTCATCAAGTGGCTTCACCAATGGCTACCTAATTTCAATCAGTGGAGATGGATCAACCATCATCGGCGATGTAGACACCATTGGCCACACCGGTAATATCCACTACCAAAGCTCATCTGCAATTACCGGTGATGGCAGCACACCCCAAATTCCTTCCGACTACACAACAGAAGAAGGAAGCATCACATTCTCGTATGAGAATTTAAACCACAGCATTCAAAACGATAACCTTGTCTTCATCCCAGGTGGCGGCTACACAATCACCAATTTATCAACCAGCGACATACGCTCTAGACCATCGGCTTGGAGCAACAACACTCAGACACAAACCTTTTTGCTAGAAGATGGATCCTTCTCTAGACTATCTGATGGTTCTCTTTTTTTTGAAGGATCTACCCTGACTGATCCAGGTAACCGACTATACGCATCACCAATCTTGCAAACCTTCACATCCACCAACCAAGACGGATCAACCATTGTGGGGAACTCTGTTACATCACCTACTTCAGAAGCTTTCAAATGGACAGAAGGGGAAGGGGTTACACTACTAGGGGATCTCATCGATGGAAGCGTATACAGCACAGCAACAGCGGTTAATGCAGATGGAACAATTGTGGTTGGTGCCCACTCACTCACTGATAAAGAAAATGCCCAAGCATACTGGTGGTCTGCAGATACCGGGAAAATCAGTGTCGGAAAACTGGAAGGAGATAGCTACAGCACAGCCTACGATGTTAGTGGAGACGGTCTAGTTGTTGTAGGTGTCAGTGGAGAGTTCAATGGAATAGAAGCTGATCCTCGTTGGGTTAATGCTTTTCGCTGGAGTAAGGCCGACGGTATCGTAAATCTAGGTAATTTTGAAGACTACCAAAATATCACCGCCGCAAGCACAAACAAAGACGGCTCAATAGTAGTCGGAGCAACATACACACTAGACGAGAGCAAGTATGAGACGGGGGGATATGCTGCAGCCCTAACAGGCGAAGCATATATGTGGAGCCACAACGGGAAAATCGGCCTAGGACACATTAGAGAAAGTGACATCTACAGTTCTGCAACTAGAATAACACCTGATGCAGCAGTAATAATTGGGATTTCATCAGAAGCACTTGAATGCGATCAACCGATTACATCTGTTGATCCAGAAGATGTTTGTTTTATCTCACATGAAGCATTCCGCTGGACAGAAGCAAAAGGCATGCAGTCCATTGGAGAATGGCTTTTAGAGTCTGGCTATGAGATCCCAAGCAACACCACCCTTCAGACCCCAACAGGAGTCAGTGATGACGGGACTGTGGTCATCGGCAACGATGCATTGATCACTGAGGATGGCATCACCACCAAAATCTGGGGGCCTTGGGTAGCCAGAGGGGATAGAGGCTTCATCACCATTGCAGACTTCACAGAAAGCTTCTCCTCAACAGCATCAATCCCTCAAGCGGCATCCAGCATGCCAACAATGGCTCTCCACGGAGCACACCACCAGCCCCTCCTCGCACAAAAACGGCTCTCATCAGATCGGTGTGCATGGATAAATGGAGACTTCGCCAACTACCACGACAAGAAAGCAGATAGTCACCTAGTGGAAGCTGGAATTTGTAAAGACCCCACCGACAACATCAGAGCAGGTATCGGGATCGGTAAGAGCAAAACCCAGCAAACCCTCGACTACTCAGGCAGCAGCGACATAGCAGGAAGGTACATTCTTGGGGAGTTCAATTACCTGCATAACGAATAAGGTTAGATTGTGATTCTCGCGCCCAAACACAGGCACTCCCATCAAGCGGGGGGAGTAATCCAACAGTCTGTTGTGGTGTCAATCAATAGTAGCGAGAAGCCACAATCTGAACCGTTTGTTGTACAAGCCCGGTCAGAGCCCTATGCAGATAGCTTTTTGCCGTTCTCACCGGTCGGGCTGAATTTGGGATAAAAATCAAGAACCCTCCGCAGCCAGAGAGAGCCATGGTTGAGTGATCGACTGTTGTCGTCTGATCAGGGCCAGCCACGCCCCTCAGCCCCAATATGCTGCTTCCATTGCGCTCAATTTGGTTGGCCGTTACATAACCGATAGTTCTCTCCTCATCTCACCCAGGCATCAGTGATCGCAAGTCACCAAGAGTGATTCTGGTCTGCACAATCACCATCGCACTACCACAACTCTTACAGGCCATTGCAGGGCGTGGCTTGAGTTTGGCAACCCACCGGCTCGGATCCGTCACCTTGAATAGGTAGCGCAACCAAGGCGTGATCAGCTTACTATTGGGGTGGAGAAAGCCGAAACTTCGGGCTCTCCGAAAGCGTTTCGGTAAAACATGCTGCAAGATCAGCCAGAGAAAGTGAGCACCCGACACCGTTCGGGTCTCCCGCCTCTTTGTATCACTATCGAGATAACGAAAAGTAACCTTACCATCCTTTACAGAGAGAATATCCTTCTCCGCGATCACCCCACGATAGAGGTATCTCCCCAGATAGGTGATAGCCTTCTCACCACTGCCCACATGCTTACAGTCTACTATCCATTTGCCAGGATACCGCTGTGGAAGCTCCAGCCCCACACCGTTAATCCCCGCCAGCATCTTGGCTCGAAACACCTTCGCCAGCGCCTTATGGTTAAAGAGATATCTCCCGCTTTTCACTTTCCATAGCCCATTTATTGAGTCCACCACCGCAGCTGGAATCACCAGATGGATATGAGGATGGTAGTTCAATCGGCGTGAGTGAGTATGCAGAACCGCAGTGGCACCAGCACAGCCACCAAGCTGTGGGTCATTATTGCAAAACTCCAAAACCGTCTCCCACGCCATCTTGTATAGCAGCGAGAGCATGGTCCGTTGATTACCGTACACCAGATCACGAAACTGCGAAGGGAGGGTAAAGGTGATCATGAAATAGTTAGCATCCACACGCTTCTGACACTCCCGCTCAATCCACTCCCACGACTCATGGTTCTGACAGTGCGGACAATTGCGATGCCCACAAGAGTGCGGAGTAAACAGCACCTCATCACAGGCAGAGCAACAGAGCTTCATCAGAGTACTCCCAGCGGTGCGGCAGCGCTTCAATGCACCCAGTGCCTTGCGCTGACCAGGGAGCATGCTATTCCTATAGCGCTTGAGGAAATCATCCTCAAATTGAGCAATAACCGAAGAGAGCGTAATCACCTTACACCTCCCCACTGAATATCAAAGCGATCCATCAACTGATTGATCTGAGTGAAGCTATTGTGCTCAGTGACCGCCGTCAGATGCGTATAGCGAGCGGTTGTCAAAATGCTCACATGGCCGAGGATCCTCTGCAGCTCCAGTAGATCCACCCCCGCCTCCAACAGGTGAGTTGCATAGCTGTGGCGCAGCGAATGACAAGAGATCCGTTTCTTGAGATTTAGCTCCCTTACTACCGCTGTTATTGCAGCCTGTGCACCCCCACGATCCATTGGAGAGAGGGCCTCGGCAGCATACCTTAATCCACGCTTGCGGCTGGGAAAGAGAAACTGCTGGTGACGATGAACACACCAAAATGCGCGTAAAACCCGCAGCGCATTTTCAGGCAACGGCACAAAGCGATCCTTGTTCCTCTTACCCTTACGAATATGAACCCGCATACGGGTTGCATCGATATCCCCTAACCTCAAATTCAACCCCTCGCTTATACGTAACCCCATACTGTATAGAGTGAAGAAGAGCACTCGGTAGCTGAGCTCGCGGGTTGTGATAAAAATCAGCTGCGCCTCATCCGGGGTTACGATATCTGGAATGCGTACAGCCTTGGGTGGCTTAATCATTGTAAGTTCACTCCATTGCCTCTTCAGAACATAAGTGTAGAAAAACTTCAGACCATAAAGATCCAGCTTGACCGTACTCCAAGAGCGGCGCTCCAGTAGGTCAGTAAAGTAATCGAGTAGCTGATCCTCAGAGAGATCATCAAGGTTATAGTCAAAATACGCGCCGACACGACGAATTGTGCGACTGTACGCGTCAATGGTTTTGGGCTGATATCCTTTTAGCTGAAGGTGTTTGCAATGGAGAGAGTAATAATGGTTGAACTGGAGATCATTTGGTGGTGTCATAGCTTCGTAACCTCATCGGTTGTTGATAGAAACTACGACTTTATCCTTTAGTGAAAACTGTGGGTATGAGGTTGCACTGAATGATTGAGGAGCTGCTGTTGTGGCTGTGGTTGTTTCTCCGCGTCAGCGGCTTCGTGCAACAACTCCACTCTACTCTCTACCACTATGCTCCACGGCAGATGGGATGCCGATATCAACAGGGGCTACCTCAATGCAGGAACAGAAGACCTGTCTAGCGGATCAACCTCAATCAGAGCAACAGCCATCCGTGGGCGCATCGACTGGAGAGAGCTTTACTCTGTTGGCGACACCACAATCACACCCAAGATCGAGTATACACTGACCAGATCAGAAGTAGATGGTTATACAGAGACAACCGGTGGGTTCCCCGCCAGATTTGATCCACAGTCACATACCGCAAGAGAGAGTAGGCTGGGCATCATTGCCGAGAACGATCTAACTGCAGACACCACAGCTAGAGGAATAGCAGAGGTAGTCCACCGGTTCGATAAGTCTGGAGCGGCATTCTCTGGCGAGGTGGTGGATATGTTCCCCTTCTCGATTCCCGGGTCCGAAAACAGACAAGATTGGGTTAGGCTAGGTGGGGAGATCGACTATCAAGTAGACCAAGATTCATTCATCTCTTTCTCTCTCATGCGATCCAGTAGAGGAGAAGATGCCGATGTGTCGGGGGCACTCAGTTGGAAGACCGCATTCTAACTAGCCCTACGCAAAACAAGCCATCTTATATGAAGAGCACTGCACAACAGCTCTCCACATAGACTAACCATCCCCACAACTCAACAGCCCCATCGGTCATAACGACTCTTGGGGCTTTTTTACGCATGGAGAAAAGCAAATGCATAACAAAACCACACACCGAGACAAAGAACTCCGAGAGGCCATACAGTGGTCACACCGCCTGTCGATGTACCTCAAGCTGCAAGATTGGAGCGTCGAAACACTGCAAACAATCCACGAGCGACTGGATCAAGCTCAGTCCGTTCGCTGGCTACTGTTCCAGCTCAAGATAGTTGGCTGGTACCAAGATTGGCTCGGAAATCAGATCAACTCAAAGGAAACCGCCTAATGTGGAGTCTGTTCCTCTTGGCTCTACTGGATCACCTTAGACCGCTGCTGGTACTGGTGGTCTCCGCAATGCTCTGGATGTTCATCATCTGGATCACACCATACGTCTTTGACTGGTTCTTCAGCCTTCCGTGAGAGCCGCAGCAATAGCTCTAATCATGCTCTGGGCGCTCCAGGTGCTCTCCAAAGTCATCCCACTAATCTTCGCGAGCCTTGTACTGCTCGCCATATTCTGGAAAAAGTAAATATGAACGCACAACTACGCAACGGACTGACAATCTTGGCATCCATCATCCTCTCTCTGAAGTTTCCCGGTCTCGCGATCATCACAAGCATCGTTTGGGTTGGCTATTTACTCACAAGATCGATCATCGGATTCTTTGGAAGGTTGCACACGAACAGATTGGAACGTCGATGGCGTCCTTCCTAAGAGTGTTGTTCATCATCTGGGCCGCCCGCTACGTATTGCAGGCCCTGTTCGTCGTCACCTTGGTGTCGCTGGCCATTTTTCTCAACCGCCACCTGTAGCCCCGCCGGACTCGAAAACCATCTCAGAGTCGGCCAGAGATGGCCACCACCGACACACTCGGGCGTCAGCTGTACGTCGGCCATGGGGAACACCAGCACACCAGATAGGGCCAGAGTTGGGAAAAGGTGGTGGAGTTCACTAAGCACAAGAAATGCATCGAGTTCTGGCTCGTGCCCATGGAATGCATGGACTTACTCAGAATTTCAGCCCTACCCCCCCAATACACTCCGGAAAGCTGAAAACTGGACTCGGCTCAACAAATTTATGGGATCAGGAGTGCATCCGGCGAGAGATATCAACAAGCAGTTGGATACTCTCCTCAGAAAGGTTCTGGCAACTGGAGTCGAGTTCCTTGATCAATGCTCTCTTTCCGTTTCCACTTGTAGTCTTGCTGTTACGTTCCGCTTTATATGAGCCACTTTGTATCGACCTATTTGAGGTGGGATAAACAAAAAAATCCCACACTGCTTAGGGGGTAATAATCTCCTGCTGCAGAGCGGGATAGCTCGGTGCCTTACGATTTCAGCGATCGTCTACTGTTGGTTGTGGGCTGTACTCAAATGGCAGTTTCAGCGGTATCTGTTCTTCATTATCGTAGTAACGCCTCAGCTGAGAGCTGTAGTGGTTCTCGATAGCATTCACCAGTTCCTGTAGGAAATCGACGAGCTGTGCAGCCGCCTCATCGTTGAGTTGCGGTAACTCATAAAGTAGCAGCTTTACAATCGACTCTTCTATCGGAGGCTGTCTGTTCATCGTAACTCCTCAATCGTCTGTTGCAGTAGCTCATCCGGTAGGTGGTTTATCCCTTGTTGGGTTGCCAGCTGCATTGCCCCTTTGATGATGCGTCCAGCATGCCTGGGTAGCCCCATTGAAGCGCTACGCAGCAGCTCTACCCCTGAATCGCTCAGCAGGGTATGGCTGCACCCTGCGTGCTTCATTGCATGGTCGATCAGCGACTGAAAACGATCGCGTTCATTGATGGGCTCGATCTGAATCCGACACTGGATTCGACTTGCCAGTGAGGCGTAGGGGGCACGGTTAAGGATGGTGTTCAGATAGGGATGGCCCACTAGCCAGACAGTCATCATGTCCCTGGAGTCAAAGGCAAAATTCAGGAAGGCCGGAAGGTCACGAAAGAATTCTGTAGGGAGATTTTGTGACTCATCAATGATCCAGACTAGCTGCTGTTTCGCTCCTTTCTTTAGCTCCTCGATTCTCTGTTTCAGGTCACGCCATAGCTGTGCACGACGATAGGCAGGCTCCAAATCCAGGGAGATGGCCAATCCACGGTAGAGGTCCAGTCTGCCAAAGTCGGTCTCTGCAAGGTAGATGACCTTGTAGCGGTGTGGATTGATACCGGTGGTTAATTGACGTAGTGCCGCCGTCTTGCCGACTCCCGCTTCTCCAGTCAGCACTCCAATTCCAGGACTCTCCAGTAGCCATTGAAAACGCTCCCCTAATCGAAGTAGTACTCCGTCATCCCAGAGCTCTTTGTTCCCCTTCCCCAGTGGAAATTGCTTCATACCAAAATGTTCCAGCACCATTACTGTTCTCCCTTTCTGTTGACTATGGATCCCTGCCGCTTGCGGGCAATCTCTACTAGGTCATCTCCGGTTGTTGTCGCAGAAGAGGATTCACGCTTTTCCATAGGATTAAATGTCTCTTTATCGTAATGCTCAGGCTTGCGTCGCTCCCGATGGGTGTTGGCCTGTTTATCCTCAAGGATTGCTGCCCCCAGATACTCTCCATCTTTATTCTCTACCGAGATCACCTGTTTGGTGTGTGGGTCGACCACCAGACGGACACTCTTGCCAGAGAGTTCATAGGGGACCTCAAAGCGCCTGGAGGTATAGCTAACAGTGCCATCCTTGCGCACTTTACGGGTGATGCGGTGGTAGAAGATCTCATCCAGTGCGGTAGCACGATCCCCCAATGGACGTATCCGTGGAAGGTCCATCTGATAACGCTTTAGCGGGGTCATTCCGTCGATCCCCGCATGGGGGCGTTGGTGGTAGATCTGATCAATCCACGCCCAGAGACGTTCGTTGAAGTCAGCCAGATTGGAAACTGCACTCAGATCCATCTCTTTGAGAAATTGTGCCCGTACTGTGCGGTGCCAGCGCTCCAGCTTCCCTTTTCCCTGCGGGGCATAGGGGCGACAGTGGATCAAATGAGCCCCTAAACGTAGGCTAATCTCCTTGAGGCTTTGTGTCTTGTAGCCCGATCCATTATCAACAACGATCTTTTTGGGGATGCCGCGTTTTAATAGTGCCTGTTTGAGAGAGGATTCGACATCGACCGCACCCTCCGCAGGATAAAATTCGCTATGAGTCAGCAGGCGGGAGGCATCATCCATCCAGGAGATGAGGTACGCCTTACCCATCTTGCCGTCAATGATCACTTTGGGGCCATGCATTACATCTCCGACCCAGATGTCCCCAGCATACTGCGCCTCATAGCTTCGGTACTCTTCAGGCTCAGAGGGTGCACCACGAGGACGAGAGAGCCCGTTGCGCTGTAGCAGGCGGTGGACACTGGAGCGGGAGAGTGCTCCCTGCTTGATCCGGCCTCGCTTTTCCATCAGCTCAATTAACTGATCCAATGATCGGTGTGGCTTCTCCCGTTTGGCAGCCAGAATCTCCTCCTGGATCTCTACTTCAATCTTGGAGGCACCACGATCTGAGCGCGGCTTGGGAGTGAGTGCATCAATCCCACCACGACGATAGTGGTAGTACCATGACTCCAAAGTCTTCTCCCCAATCTTCTTGCGCTCTCCACTGGGGAAGGTGTAATAGTGCTGGCAAATCGTATGGATCTCTCTTTTTAGATCTCCACGTTTGAGCTCTCGGGTTACCAGTGGCCCCAGCACCGTAGCGCGAAACATGGCTATTAGGTTAACGGTTGGGGTGGTGTTGGCGATCAGCATCTCTTCTGTTACCAATAACCCGTCCATCTCATTGGAACGAGCAGAATACTCCTCTATATCTTTCATCTCTGTAGACTCCTTTTTTCTCTTTGTGAATGGAGAGAAAGGAAGTAAAACAGAGTGAGTGAAAAGGCGGCAGGGCTAAACTCTGTTGGGACTGTGAGGGGTGAAAAACCAACCGATCCCACAGCACGCAGGGTTAGAAGATCATGGGACTCTCACCCCCGCACAGAGGTTGATCACCATCCCCTCTCTCAATGAATACCTAGCAAATAGCGCTGACCAGAAGTCAGCTGCAGAGCGGTTGTAACGCCCTAACTCCTCATAAAGATGGTTTAGGATATGGTGACTGAAGATCTGGTATTGACGATTAAGCCACTGCCACCAACGCGCCACAGTACGCCTTGACGGCGTAAGGCAGCGACTGACCTGACGGGCAGATCTTCCATCAAGTAGTTGAGAGAGGGTCTGCTGCTGGACCTCCCATAGGTACCAGCGGCGCGGGGGGAGACAGGCCGGTAATGTAGAGCTGGTTCTGCCGCACTCTTTATCCGGACAGGTGAAGCGAAGGATCTTGACCGGATTCATACTCTCTGATGATGAGTTCTCTCGGTCAGGAACCCTGTAATAGCAACAAAATAGCCGTAGGCCAGAGATGCCACAGTAGGGACAGTGATCCGGACAGTACTCTTCGGGGTGCTCCTCTACATGAATCTGATGCTGGGCTAGGGTTGTAATATTGGCAAGAACTGGGCGTATAATTGGTTCCATAGGCTGACCTCTTTTTTGATCGTTTGCAAAACATAATCATAAGGGAGGATCAGCCTTTTTACTCCCTTTGTCTCGATCTCTTCGAGGAGGTGGTGCTAAGCATATCCTGAGCGTATATGGGATCAGTGGTGCTGGGGGCTAGTGGGTAGGATGGGACGTAACACTGGGTGACTAAGGACTAGCTTACCCCCGGGCCGTTGTTGGCTGGGGGAGGCTAATTATGAGCTTACTCCTAGATTAAGGGCTCAATTTCTACCTCGCCCTTTATTCTTCTTTCTATTTTCTTTTCCTCTACGCTCTGATGCTTTACGTTCATCTTTGGCTTGTTTCTTAGCTTCTTTTTTTTCTTTGCGCTCTGCCTTACGTGCTTCACGCTCAACCTCTCTCTCATCCTTCATGGCTTCACGCTCTTTCTCTTCCATCTCTTTGCGGTCCTCACGACCTGCTCTTTTCTCCTCTTTCTTAACATCTCGTTTTGCTTTTCGTTCATCTTGACGCTCTTGCACCCAGCTTGGTTTACCTTTGCCAGCCCAGTCAGGTTTTTCTGCCAACACAGGCGTGGCAATAAAAATTGCAATGATAAATGAAATTACTGTCTTCATCTTTATATGACTCCATCATGTTTGTTTCTTAACAGCGCTCCATTCTATACCATTCCACTTAATCGATAATTCGATCTTCGGTTCGAGAGGTCGCTCCAATCTCGCAGTTATTTTTCTTACACTTTTGGAGAATTTTGCACTGAGGCTCGAACAAGCGAGTTCGAGTTTCGATCGCACTTCGGCGGGGAGAGTGTGTTGTTTTTCTTAGAGGTAGTGAGGAGAGCGAAATCTAGTTCGATCGAGCTAGTTCGCACTAGGTTCTATCTGCTGATTCTGGAGAAGATAAAACTCTTAAAAATCTACAACTTACTATTAAGTATCAATTTTTATAGATGCGCTACTCTACCAACTGAGCTATAGCCGCAATGGCAAAATTATCTTGATAATTTGCATCTCAGAGGACGGTTATTCCTCCTAAAAACCAATCATCCTATATGAAGAACACCTAATCTCCGCCAACCCGAAACCTCATCAACTCAGCCTTCAAACATTAAGCAAAAAAATATTATGCGGCAACCTCTTGAACAAGGTGAAGGTCAAACAGCCGCTGAGAAAGCGTTGGGCTGCCCTCTGCGGTTAAAGCTCTTTGGTTGCAAAAAGTGGTCAGACTGTCCTCATCAACACCACTATCATCCAACAGCGCCCCATTGATAAAGACACAGACCTTACTATCAACCTCTACATAAGCAATTTTACAAGCAGGGTGTAGTTGATAAGCCGCATGAGCATCAAACTCCACCCCTTGCTGTTGATACTCAAATTGTTGCAGTATTTGCTGGTCTAGTGGGTCGAGCTTGGTCACAAACTCGGCAAAATCGGCTGCAGATATTTCAGATATTTTGTTGGCCATTTTCAGTGCTGAGTCTGGAATTTGTGCAGGACAATTCTCGGTATTCCAGACAGGATCTTGATAATAACGGCCATCTGCCTCATCAGCCAGATCTTCAAACATCTCACTAGCACTATATGATCGATAGCCAAAGGACAAGCTGGTGCAGTCATCACTTAAGCTCACACCATGATGCGCTACTTTAGGGGGAATATATAAAATATCACCCGCTTCAACATCAAAATGTTGCTCCGCAGTAAATTGCTTCATGATCCTAAGGGGGACACCTTCTAGATAGTTATCTAGGTGGCAGTGCTGACGACTCAGTGACCAGTGTCGTTTACCACTTCCTTGCAGCAAAAACACATCATAAAGATCAAAATGGGGCCCCACGCTCCCCCCTTTTGCGGCATAAGAGATCATTACATCATCTAAACGCCAGCGTGGAATAAAGTTGAAGTGATCAATGAGCGACTCCACTTCCGGGATAAACCGATCCACCCCTTGAACGAGTAAAGTCCAGTCAACTTCTGGAAGTTTTGTAAAAGTCTCTTCTGAAAAGGGGCCTTCGGCTAATGACCAGCGGTTATCTTTTATAGCCCCTCTGACCAACCTAGACTCAAACTCCTCTTCAAGAGAGAGCCCTGCTAACTCATCCGGTGAGATTGGAGTGATAAAACCGGGCAAGGCCTGCTTAATTAATAGCGGTTTTTTCTGCCAATAGTCTGACAAAAACTCCTCTTGGGAGATGGTGCCGAAGACAATCATGATTTCGAACTGCCGATTAGCGCTGCTAATGAGCTTAGTGTTTGGTGGAAAATATTGGACATTGACGTTGAGTATAACAGCTTAGTCTCTGGCACCCCTTTCCTATCAACACAGTGACCTTGGCAACTCAGAAGCTTCCTACTCATGAAGAGGCCCATAGATCCACCCCCTCCAACACCAACTCAGAAGCCACCTCTGCCTCAGCTGATAGCTCTTGCTGGATTTTTTCTGCAGCACCACCAGTTAACCATACGCCAAACAAACCATAACGGCTTTCAAGCTGCACAAGAACTTCATTGAGCATCAACCCCACACCGTGTTCAGCAGCCTTCAATGCCTCTTCAGTCGTTCGCCCCAACAGGAGTTGATGCTGCCCCTCTCGGTAGTGTGCCTTGAGGTGTGGGGCACGCTGCAGTAGTGTTTGGAGGGTAGAACCAACAGCGGGCAGAATCAACCCTCCCTGATGCTCTCCATCGGTATCAACAAAATCTAGAGTAACCGCCGTACCGCAATCAATCAGGCAGAACGCCCCTTTGGTTCGTTGCCATGCGGCAACCATACCCAGCCAACGATCAACCCCAAGCTGCTGCGGGTTAGCATATCCATTGGTTAGTGCGCCCCACTGCTCAGCGCTCTGAATAATCTGAGGCTGTAGCGCCCAGCACTGCTGTACCCACTGCTGAAGCTGCTGCTCCCGTTGTTGACCCGCACTGTTAACCATCCACACTTGATTTGGGGCGGACTGTCGCCTCCAATATTCTGGAAGCTGCTCCAACTGCTCAGCATCCACTACAGCTGTCGACTCCACACCACTTTCTCCACCCCACCCCCACTTGACTCGGCTATTACCAGAGTCGATCAGCAGCCGTCTCATACTGCCCTGTTGGTACTGAGGCGTAGCGAAACATCACCACTGTAGTGGCGCTGAATCTCCCCATTGGACTCCACCTTGAGCGCTCCCATGGGATCAATCCCACGTGCGACTCCATGAACCTGCTTTCCCTCTTGGTGGATCACTACGGGCTGATCACAGACGCGATCGAGTGCCTCCCACTCCGGCATCAATGCTGGCAGCCCCTCTTTCTCAAAAAGGTCCAGCAGAGGTAACAACCTATTGAGCAGTGCTGCAGTAAGCTGATTACGTGTCGGAGGCGTCTTTAGATGCTGCTCCAGAGCGGTCCAGGGCTGGTCAATCTGTTTCGACTGATCAGAGAGGGAGACATTCAGCCCAACCCCAATCACCACATCAGTCGGCCCATCACTCTCCCCCTCCAGCTCAATCAACACCCCGCCCAGTTTTTTGTCATCATAATGGAGATCGTTGGGCCACTTCAGCATTGCGCCATTCAGGCCGAGCTGTTCCACTGCCTGCGCCATTGCAATCCCCACCACAATACCGAGACCACTCAGCGCCATCAACCCACCAGAGAAGCGCCACAGCAGAGAGAGGTAGAGGCTGCCTCCGAATGGGGAGATCCACTGCTTTCCTCTACGCCCCCGCCCACCAGACTGATATTCCGTCAGCAACACACTCCCAATCACCGCCTCTTTTTTCCGCAAGCGGCGCATTAATTCACTATTGGTAGAGTCACAACTCCAGAGGGTTTCAATCTGCGGTAGGCGCGCACGAGCCTCCTGCTGTAGCTGCGACTGGATCTCGGCGCGATCCAGCAACGTAACCGATGAACTCAAACGATAACCCTGACGCTGCTCAGAGTGGATCTCTATCCCACTCTCCTGCAGCGTCTGAACCTGCTTCCAGACTGCCGCACGGCTGATACCAAGGTGCTCTCCAAGCATAGTACCGCTATGACGTGCACCATCTGAGAGCCTTTGCAGCAGCCGCTGCTGAACTGGAGTGATCACTTAGCCGCTGCCATCTCCTTAGCTACCAGGTACTCGATCACCTGAAACATCTTCTTAATACTGCCTGCAGATCCCGCATCGGTCAGATATTTACCCGCAACCACTACCGCAGGCACACCCTGGATCCCCGATTGGCGCGTCATGCGATAAGCCTGCTTCACCCGTGACTGCACACCAAAAGAGTTCCAGGTCTTGCGGAAGGTCTCAGGAGCAACCCCCTGCTTCTCAAACAGCCCCTCAATCGCCATCTCATCTGAAGCCAGATTGCGATTGCCTTCGAGGTGAATACCGTTAAACAGTGCGGGGTGAACCTTATCAAGCACCCCCAACAGTGCCGCAGTATAGAAGGCCTGCGCACCCTGCGCCCAGCTTGCACCCAGGATAGCGGGCTGCATCTGGAAGTTTACATTTTTGGGATTCCCTTCCAGCCAGTGGTGAACATCGGGCTCCATGCGAAAACAGTGCGGACAGCCATACCAGAAGTACTCACGCACTTCGACCTTACCCGGCTCATCAACCGTACGCAGAGGCTTACTGATCTGGGTGTACTCAACCCCCTCCATGAAATCTTCCGCTGCCAGCGCCACACTACTCATCAACCCAGCAACCAAGGCTACCGCTGTAATCCATCCTCTTCTCATTACACCATTCCTCTTCGTCTTCTGTTTATTACCCGGTCCATTTGGACAGCGCTAATGGTAACGCGGTTCCTCTACTCTGTATTAATCCTTGCATAAATATTTGCAGTTTCTACCCCCCCTCCCCCAGCAAGGGGCAGGGAGCTTAGTTAAACAAAACAGTGGGGCATAAAAAAGGCCGCACAGCGTGCGGCCTCTTCAAGCTTACC
>JGI24922J38493_100104_pt1 | contig 39953 bp, 43 predicted proteins | sample LinPFosplate10_FD_38493 | JGI IMG/M metagenome (IMG submission 38493)
TCGAGCTCGGTACCCGGGGATCCCACTTATCGCTGTCCAACACAATTTCGACATCCTTGCGATCAACCACCATCAAACACAGACCGGCAGCCACAAGCATGCGAGTTTGGAGCGTCAACATGACCATGAACCACGGGAGATGTTTCTCAATGTGAGCCCCGCAAGGCCATGGCATGGTCCAGTAATGTACCACCCCGAAGAAAGAGTACATCACAGACAACAACCGAAAGATTTCGGGAACCAAGTGTGTGAATCCAGTCATGCCCACGAAAACCGCAGACGTTCCAAACACAAAAAAATGCCCCAACGTTGTGTTGTTCAAACACTCCCCATCCCACCATGCGGCAGGCGTTTCGGGGGGTGTCATCCCCCCACCTTGCAGCCAATTGTGGACCAACAGACCGTTCCCCACCAGACCAAACAGTGCAGAAAATACCAAAAAATATGCAGAAATCATTCTTGAGAGAGATGAGCCGTTTATTCACTGTATCCCCAACATTAAAGTGTGTGGATGAGTGGTGACCTGCACGGTTGCCATGCCCTGACCGCCGACCCACCCCACATACACATTATCATGCCAGACGACGGGAAAATCATGGGAGTTCGCATAAATGTTTGTTTTTTCATTGTAGGGTTGGTTGGCCGGTTACATTTGGGTGAAATGTTCAACGAACGTTTCTAGTTGTTCTTGGAAGCGCGACGGGTCAAGAAGGTCTCGACCTCCCCAATGAGACGGTTGCGTGTGACGTCCTTGAGGCCCATGACGGTGCGGCGTTTCAGCATGTCACCCATAAACTCTTGGGCCTTGGCTGGGCCCACCTGGGGAAGGGACCGCAGGACCTGCTCCACGCGCATGCGGCCGTAGATGACGTTGTTCCCGTCCTTGCCGGTCTCGAGAACGTGACGAAACGTCTCCCTGCCGTTGGCGAGGCTAACCTTGATGGCGGCGCGCTTCTTGCGGGAGTCGAGGGCCTTGGCGAGGTTGGCGACGCGCTGCTCCTGAGTAAAGGTGTAGGGAATGGCCCGCTTGGTTACACCCGCAGACTTTGTTGCACCGACAGGCACACCCGCCACAGACTTGCTCTTGCGAACTTTTCCAACAGTTTTTGTGGACTTCTTGGCAGATGAGGGGGAGCGAGGTGAAGTAGTGGACTTCTTGGCCGATGAGGGGGGGTGAAGTGAAGTAGTGGACTTCTTGGCCGATGAGGGGGGGTGAAGTGAAGTAGTGGACTTCTTGGCTGGCATTTCGTAAAGTGTGAGGTTACAACAAACTATTGTTGGCTGAGGTGGAAAAAAAACTGCTTGGGCAAATCTCACCACATGAGCAACAAAACCGAAATATATTTTTAATATCCAACCCGTGTTTTTGGAAAATGAAAACGAGACCCCAACCCAACAACATCGGACATTTCGTGCGTTTTATCAACGGACAACCACACCACCCATGGATGATGGCAACGCTGGTCCCAACAACACAGCAGTTGTGCGTTTAGGGTCAGACTCAGAATGGAATTTCCAAGACCACGACAACGATCCCACCAAACTCGCCAATTACGGCTCTTTCCTAACAAGCCCCCAGAAGTTTGACCTTGCGGGTTTCAACATCGGCGTGATCCCCGGCATCCAACTCCTGGTAACACAAGATTATGAACAAAGAGCCATTTCTTGCGAAAACATGGGGAACAACAAGAGCGAATACAACAGACAAAAACACTTGGAAGAACTCATGGAAACCATGCTTGGAAGCAAAGAAAAACGTGAAGCAAAAGACTATGAATTGTTTAAGTTTTCAATTCCCGTCCACGAAAACCTCCCGTGGACCGGGTTCTGTGCGCAGTGTGAAAACGGCATCCCTTTGCATTTTGTGAATGGCCACCGTCATATGTTTCATCGACATTCACAACTTACCAACCCATGCGGGTGGTTGAGAGCACACGTCCAGTTTGTGTGCCCCGAGTGCCGCTTGTACCATCTTTACAGTTTCAAGATGTATTCGTTCCACTACGCCGGATATTATGTGATGAGTGTCGGGCCGTTGGAATCCGGTACCAAGATTCCGGAACAAAGGGGGAACAACCCGCCAAGAAAACCACGCCAAACCCTTTCTGCCTCCAAGTTTCCGTCTTTAATAGAGACAGCAGGGACACCTCACGGGGGGAACAACGAAAGACCATGGAACGAAAAATGTGTGACATGCCAAGGGGAATTGGCTTTTCTGGACAGATGCTTTACTGGTTGTGTCACGGGGCATTCGTCTGACATCCAAGACTGGTATTGTCCCAAGTGCCGTTTGGTGGTCCACTTGGAAGAACACGATGACTAGAAAGTGAACCACACCCATTGTTGTGTTTTGTTTCGTGATGTTATCGTCAATGCGTGAGGAGTTGTTCATCCAATTTTTTGTTGGCTTTATGTCAGATGCAAAAAACATCCAACAGCCTGTCATCGACGATGGAAAATTCTGTGTCTGGGGGTCTCTCTGAAACATTTTCAAACGTCTTCTCTCAAAAGATTCTGACCTTGTCTTTGGGTGTGCTGTATGCTGTGTTTATCATCAAACTTGCTGATGTTCTTTTTTCCATGGACGACGAAGAAACATACACCCATTCTTGGGACAACAAAAACACGGGGGTCTTTGATTCCGGGCCACTCGACCCGTCCAAGAGACGCGAAAGGCAGAAAAGACACGAAGAACACCAAGATAGGTTGAATACTCAACGGGCAAAACGCTTAGCATTCGTCATGGCCCTGGGGGTTGGTGCAATCGTGTCTTCTTTTTTCTTTGGTTCGGACCATCCGGCGTTCATGGGCGGTCTGTCATTGGGCGGTCTGTTTGCAGTTGTCTACATTTCGTGTACTCAGTGGTACCATGCGAACGACAAGCAACGCATGATCATTTCGGGTGCTGGGCTGTCGGTCGTGGGCATATTCGCGTGGATGTTTGCGTCTTCGCCAGACCTTTTCAATCAAATGTTCCCCGTCATGACGAACTAATGAATGCAGTGGGTGTGTGTGCAGTGGATATTTGTTCAGTAAACATTTGCACAAAGTTGTTGTTCGACTTGGGTTATCGTCTGTCATGCATGGGGTGGGCTATTGTCTGACATAGGGGGGGGGCTATTGTCTGACATGGGGGGCTATTGTCTGACATGGGGGGTCATTGTAGTGGAGGTTTTTATTGTCGTGTGGGTTTTACCCCAAATATTTTGGTCCACGCCCAAGATAACCAATTGGTCTGGGCCTCCCGTGTGGGGTTGCTCTCAACACATGTGATGCTTGGGTCCCATGTGCTGATGACATCCTCAAACGATTTGTAGTCCAACTGTTCTTTTTGGTGAAACACCACGATCACAGACTGTTTGTCGGCGTCTGTCAATATCTTGGATACGTCTCCGAAATGGTCAGAGCGAAAACATTGGCTCCCGATTAAGCGCCAAATAGGGCGATGTTCATCTGAAGGAACGGAAGAGACAAGCACGAAATCAAGTGCCCCACGCAAATCCAGAGGCAACAACCTGTAATTGTCTTCTTTGGAAGATTGGTTGTAAAGAACAACAAACTGTGTTCTTCCCCTCGCTTCTTTCACGATGTTCATGACAACCCCCCTGGTTTCTTCAGACATGGAGGACCATCTTGACAAACAAAGGACGATGGTCGCACCTTCACTGCTTTGAATTTCATCGTGGTCTTGGGATGTGATCTTGTTGGATACAAGTGAGATGGTGGTGCGATTGGGGCGCGCGGCATCCGCGAAACACATGGCGAGTTCTTTTCGTTCTTTCAGATTGGGGCATCCCAACACCATGCAGATCCCAGACGGGCAACGCGGCGGAATCATGGCAGGAAGGTCACTTAAACTAGTCATAGAATGTGCACTAGTTTTGGTCATGGTGCGTGTGGGGTTCGTGTGATAAAAAAGAGTCTTTGTTGTGTGGCTTAGACTTTTTTTCGTCAATTGGGTGCTCTGTCGTGTGTTGTGTGGGGGGATTAACTGAAATGAATGTATTTCAAAGTTGTCTAGAAAATCGCAGACAGATTATGTGGTGTAGGTATGTCATGAACGGAACCAACCATGCCTGATCTTGTGTGTGTGAAAAGTGTAGGACGTGCCACATCAGACAAAACATCGAATGGTCTTGCCATGTTCGTTTTTGATGATAAAGACAGGGTTGTGTATCACAGCCCCGAAAAAATAGACATGTCCCGACATGAAAAAACCATCGTATTTTCAATGTCATCTGGAAGAAATCCGGGTGAACGTGGAAAAGCAACCACAAGAGGGGGGTGGTATGACAACAGCGGTGGCGTGTTTTTTCAGTGTGATGGTTCTGAAATGTCGATAGTGTTCAGGACCACGTCAGACGAGGGCGTCCCTGTGGATGAGGTAATTTCCCAAGACCAGTGGAACATTGATTCCACGGATGGGGAAGGACCGTCTGGGGTGCGAATCAGAAAATGGAATGTTTGCAACATTTTTATTGTCAAAGCCTGCTTGTTATTTGGACGTCTGAAAATGGGCGTCATCAACCCTGAATCAGGGGGCATGCATTTTTGTCACGAATTTTTCAACATTAACGTCCCAGGACACACGTTTATGACAAGGACCCCCATGCCGTTTTCTTGTGAAATAGAGAGCCATGGTGGGGAAGGAAGCATGAATGTGCACGCATATGCGGTCGAGCCTACCATGTGGGGGGGGACCAATCTCCATCTTGAAACACACATGAGAAGTGGGTAGCGGCTGAGTTTTCCCCAAAGACAAAGCACGTATCAATTAATTCATTTTTTCATTATTGGCTTCCATGTTATCATCATGTACCGTCACCATCGTAATCTGTTCCACCATCACTATCTGCACCGTCATCATCATCAGTTTCGTGACACTGGCATTCTCCGCGCTTTGCGTTGACCACCTGAACCCACGGTTGTAAATCTTCGGAATGTGGTGGTTTTGTCTTTTTTCCGCAAGAATGTGAAGAAATATCAGATACACACAACACATCCTTAAGTTGATCAGGTGTCAACCAATCAAATGCTCCGTCTGGATTGTGTCCAATCCACGTGTTCATGTTGGTGACCCATGATACTCCACCACTGTGCCCATGAACGCCGTATTCATACTTGTTTCTGAAATCCACACTGAAACGTCTGGGGTTTTCTTCACCACCGCTGTGAAGTAGCCAGTGGGTTCTTGACCAGATATCACCTTGCTCTTCCATGACCCCCCCGTCGGCAAACCCATCAAACTCCTCGATGTTGTTGTATTCGATCCAAACAAGCGTCACATTGCCAATTCTAACATGAGCAGCAACATTGGCAAATGCTCGCTCCAAAATAAATTCTTCAATGTTAAATTGACCAGGAAAGAGCGCCAGGCTTGTTTGAACCAACTGTTGAATGGGAGTTTTGTTCATGCTGTCTTGTCTGTTTTTGGTTGGTCGCTCATGAGTAACAACACAATATTTTGTCATTTTTATTCCAGCCACAGAAAAACAACGTGTGAGAGTATCTGTCCTGGAAATGCAACGATAAACGACGACTAACATGTTTCATTTCAATGTACACACACATACGACCAACAACACACACATACGACCAACAACACACACATACGACCAACAACACACACATACGACCAACAACACACACATACGACCAACAACACACATACTACCACCAACAACACACACATCTTATTCCCATGACCAAAAGGAAGAGGGCGCTCCCGGTTCAAATCCCACGCAATCATGTGTGTAAGTGCACCGGAAAAAGAAACCCCTCATCAAATATCAGACAACTGGCTGTATGCGTGGCAAGTGCTTTTACCCCAAAGCACCCACCAACCACACCCAAAGAAATTGCAGACAAAATCATCGATAATGCGCAAGGGAGTTTTTTGAAGCGGCGACGTTTAGGCCAAAAAGATGTGGGGTCCCTGCCAGACATTTTGTGTGACAAAATTGGAAAAAAAAAGGGGATGTGCGTGTCGAGGGACCTTTGCACAAAAGCGGTTATGCACGCGTTTCACAGGACGCCTTGGAGTGCCCTGATGCCAAAAGACAAGGGGGAGTTTATTGACCAGTCCATAAAAGAGACACTGAAGACACTCAAAAAGAGTCACCCCAATGTGGTGGATAGTTGTGTGTTCAGTGTCATCAACTCAGACATGGTCCACCTCAACCCTTTCATGAAAAAGGCCTTTACTTTGGACAACGGGCCAGACCACAACATTTTCGATTATTCGTCAGACTGTGTGAGGAGGCTGAAGGAAGCATCTGGGAAGAAAAACACAAAACTGAGCAAGACCGATTATTGTGGATTTATGGAAGTTTTTGACTTGGTGGAAGATTTAGGAGAGTCCCTGCTGGCACTGAACCCCCGATGCGGTATGTCATGTGCATGCAACATGGGGTTTCAGATGGTGTGTAATACTGCGGCGGCGCTGGAGGGAAACCCTGCCGTCGCCACAAACGACGAGCGTTTACATGAGTTGTACGAGGGGCTTGAATCACACCAAATGTTTTCTTGTCCAAGTCACCGAATCAGGAATGGTGTGGGGTCTGTGGGGGGAACACTTTCACCGGGGTCTGAGGGGAATACCGGGGTCTGAGGGGAATACCGGGGTCTGAGGGAACACCCCCGCTACCCTCACTCACCGGCCAGTAGTGCTGGGGTTGGTACACCCCCCCCTGAACCCCCCCCCCGTGCTCCCAATCCTTTAGTCTGTAAAAAGTGGTACATTTTGGTCTTAGATTGTATGGCATTAAACACCCTTGGTTTCCAAGAAATCACCACACACCAGAAAACTTCATTTTTGGTTTTGGTGTTTTTATTTTGAACACACACACCCAAAACCCCTCTGGTCCACTAAACTTTCTTTGAGGTCCATCATTCACCCAGATCTCAAAATGTGCCACTTTTTACAGACCAAGGGATAAAATTCTCTTGTGTTTTTGAGGAAAACTGTCGTCCAGACAAAATTGTCAGCACCACCATGCCAAATTTTGGAAATCCCCATTCGAACATGTCTGATCCTGGCTTTGAGCAACAGTTCGGCATAGCGCCCCCACCACCGGCTGTGCAAAGGAGCCGGGGTGAAACAACAGACCCGTCTGGTAATCCTCAGAGGAGCATCAGTGACAGGAACAAGGAGTTCATGAACATGCTGTGCGGGGGCAACGCATCTTCCTCTTCCCTGCTGCCCCCCCACCCAGAGGAGGAAGAGTCGGACGACGAAGAGGACGGTGGTGGTTTGCGCCCAAGGCATCAGTCTGAGGCGTTCCAAGGTTTTCACCAGGGCCATGCCCCCAATATGCAGGGCCACAACGACGGGGTCACATTCACCGGAAAGCCCACGCTCGGGGGGACAGACCCCAACACAGCCATGATGGAGCGCCAAATGATTCGGACACCCTCCTTGGGTGGGGGTTACGGCGACGGCATGGCAGTCCTCATGGAACAAGAGGATGCGCGCGTCCAGAAAGAGGTGCAGAGGAGGAGCCGGACCGCCGCGCCCGCTGGAACTCGGGGTACGCGGACGCCGGGCATGGGGACACTCCAAGCAGACGCCCTGATGCGCCACATGGACGCCCACATGTGGCTGCGCCCCCAGCCAAGGTCCCGGATCATTTACCCCCCCAACATGCAAGGAAATTTTGTGCCGGCCCCGTCTGGCAACATCGCCCTCATCAGTGACGACTACATATCATGTGTCTATGCCAAACTTGCCAGACCCCCCAAAAGCGGTAAATTGTTCCCCATCGCAGAGGTTCACCTTGTCGTGGACGGAAAAATTGCCAGCGTCCTGTCTGGAAACTACATCATGGCGTGGAACAACCAGTTCAACCACTACCGTGCTTCCCGGGGGGAGTATATTTTCCCGTTTTTCCATGTGGTCGATGGCGACGGCGCAAACGAAACCAAAAACTTCAACGTGTACATCCCCAAGTGCAAATATTCCAAGATGTTTATCAAAGTGTGGATGTGGAAACCAAACCAGGCCAACGAAATTTTCATATCTGTGGAAGGGGGTGACCTCAATGAGCGGGGGAAAACCATCATTTCCAAAATGCACTCGGGGGCGTTCGATTACACGCTGGGGGTGTTTGTTCCCAACGACGAAACGAGAGACTACGATCCCATTGACCTGAAGTTCGAGTTGGGGAAAATGACCGCCAGCCAGTGGACAGACACCGACCCTCCAGAGGGGGCCCACCTGTTGGCTGCGTGAATAAATCGCAAAACATGCAATTTTTCATGTCTGTCGTTTGAACGAATTGTGACCATATTGAATAAATTGTGACCATATTGAATAAATTGTGTCGAAAAAACAAAAAGGATAGAGTTGTGTGATGTGTGCATTACCCACAAACATGCTTGGAACGACCAACACCAAACCACCCGCCACGGGCGTAGAACCCATTGATGATGAGCATGAATCACTTTTGAGGGACGCGCAAGCCCTGTTGCACAACCTGCGAGAGCACCACAAGACAGAAACATCCCATGCCAGCACCAACGGCATGCTTGACACCCCTCGGTGGACTCACCACGACAAGCGTCACAAACAGTTGGAAAAGGCACTCGACGCATGGATTGATGGCCTCGAGTTGCACACAGGGGAGGGGGGAGAAGATCAGAGAGACTTTGCGGTCACACCCACATTTTGGTAATGGGGTGGGGGAGAGGTATGGTCTGCGCGTGTCTGTTCTACCCCAAAACGAGTGGATTGTTTCCTGGAAAACCACTCTTCTGCAAAGCAAAATATGTTCAAACCCAAATAAAATTGGATCGTTTGTAGTGTTTGTTTCCCCCCGGAGATGATGCTGTCTAACCCTTTCCTGACCAATTTTGTTCTTGTGCTCCCAGAACATCACCCCCACTTCACGCACCGCCTTCCACGATGCTGCGCAAAGAGCGCTGTGAAGTTTTATCACCTCTCTGTCGTGTATGGGTGCCATGATGGGAGCAGTTTGGTTTTTGCTTCAGAGAAGGGATACCTTGAGACTGTAAAACGTTTGGTGGTGGTTACTTGGGTGTGGTCGAGTATCTGGTGGGGTGCGGGGCAGACGTGCACGCAAAAAATGATGGAGCGCTGGGATGGGCGTCGATGTTCGGCCGCTTGGAAGTGATCAAGTACCTGGTGGGGGTGGGAGCAGACGTGCACGCAAACCATGATGACGCGATGTTTTGGGCGTCGATGTCCGACAACCAGGAAGCGGTCGAGTTCCTAAAGAAATGAAGCGGTAATCAATTTCCAGGAGCGTTTGCACTGGTGTTTATGTTGTTGTAGAAATGTGCAATAAAAAAATTTGGCATTCACTCAGTCTTGGCATCCAACAGGGCGTCGCCCATCAACTGCCCACAAATGAACATTGACTGGAAACTCAAACAACTCTCTTGGGGGGAATCTGTCTGCCAGGAAACACCAATGGACTTGCAACTGAAAATCTTCCAAGATTGCTTCTTGGTGGGGGCGTTCGACATCCAGCGGGACAAAACTGACCAAAATTATTCTGTGGCCTCACTGGTTGTGTTTTCGATAGATGTACATCTCAAAGAACTGGTGTGGTATGACACGTATGTCAACCACGACACGCCCACTTACTTGCCTGGCTTCCTCGGGTTCTCAGAATGCCCGTCGTATGAAGTTCTTTGGAACAGGTGCGGATGCAAACCCGACATTGTTTTGATCGATGGGAACGGGATTCTGCATCCCAGACACTCGGGGTCTGCATCCCAGTTTGGTCTAACGATGGGTATCCCCTCGATAGGTGTCGCCAAGTCCCTCATCGGTGGTATTCCTGGCATTCTCCCAGAGAAGAGTCTTCGTTCCGAGGCAGCACACACTATGCCTGGGGTCGGTGACTTTGTGGAACTCACAGAAAATACAACACAAAAGACATTAGGGGTTGCTCTGCGAACCTCAAAAGACACAAAGCCCATCTACGTGTCTGTGGGCCACAAAATATCGCTTGAAGACGCCATCAAAGTCGTGAGGATGTGTTGCTGGTCCGGGGTGAGACAACCAGACCCAATTAGGGCAGCGGATCAATTGTGTCGCGGAAAAACCGAGATTTCGTCAATCAAGAAAAGTCTGGGGATTTATTAATTAATTAAGTGAATAATCATTTTGTGCACATGCGTTTGCTCCATTCTGGATCAGGAATCTGGTTATTTCCAAGTGACCATTATTTGACGCCCATCTAAGTGCACAACCATCTTGTGCATGTACGTTTGCTCCCACCCCCACCAGGTACTTGACCACTTCCAAGTGACCATTATTTGACGCCCACCTCAGTGCATAATCATCACCTACATGCACGTCTGCGCCGCTCCCAATTAAGAATTTCACGACTTCAAAGTGACCCTCCTCGGACGCCGACCCCAGTGCATAATCATGATCTGCATGTACGTCTGCTCCCTGGGAGACCAAATACTTGACCACTTCCAAGTGACCCCCCCCCGACGCCCATCTCAGTGCACAACCATCTTGTGCATGTACGTTTGCTCCCATCCCCACCAAGTATTTGACCACTTCCAAGTGACCCCCCTCCGACGCCCACCTCAGTGCATAATCATCACCTGCATGCACGTCTGCGCCCACCCCCACCAGGTGCTTGACCACCTCCAAGTGACCCTCCTCGGACGCCGACCCCAGTGCATAATCATCGCCTGCATGTACTTCTGCCCCCACCCCCACCAGGTACTTTACCACTTCCAAGTGACCCCCCTCCGACGCCCACCTCAGTTCGTCACCCGCATGTATATTTGCTCTCCCCTGTGATATCAAATACTTGACCACCCCCAAGTAACCTTTCTTTGACGCACCAGCCAAACATTCATCCTTTGTGGTATCATGGTAGCCATATGTTGTACTCAGATAGTAGGTTCTCTCCTCGCTCTTTTCGCGACGCAGCATGAATTTCGCGTTCCACACCAGAACATAATTTGTCTGGAATGAAACACTCAACATCTTGACAAAAACCCCTGATTTTGCTCAAAGGAAATTGATTACGCTCATGTTGTCCCAACCCCATTTCCAGGTCTTTGTTTGCCTCAATGGAGGGTCAACTCGGGAGTGGTTGGGTGGGTATCAAACACACAGGACATCAGATTAAAACTCTTGGGTGGGCATCGTCTCCTTGGTCTGTATTTTGTGGGACATGAATGAGCAGACTTTTTTTCTGTGGGCTACACGACATGTGTGTCTAAGTGCGTGCAAGGGGGGTTGTCTTCATTTATGCCTCTCCGGCAATCGTGCCCAAATATCCGCCCCCTTTGGGACCGTATTCGGGGCACGCGTGTATCATTTTGACGGTTGCTTTGTCTTGGATGTTTGTGATTTCTTTTTGGAATTTCGAAATGTCGATCCCGGTGGCGGAACTGATCTGTTGGTCTGTGGCAATGTCCTTCAAAGCCCACAGGTACCCGGCCCCGTAATTTGCGTGCAAGACGGCCACCATGGGAGATTCATCCTGTGCGGAGGCCACAGACCATCTCGCGGCCTGTCTAGTGAGGGTTTTTATGTGATTCCCCATGGTGTCGTGGGGGTCGTTGGACGACGAGTGGTATTTTTGTTTTACCTCTGTGAACGAAAACATGACGGCCGCTCCCACAACAAACGCGACCACGACCACCCACCACCACCACAGTGAATTATCATCATCCATTGTGATGTTTGTGGTTGCTCTTTTACAATGCTTGGGGGTGGTTTTTATGAGTGCTTGTCAAAAAATTCCACACATGATATTAAAAGAAAAGGGACAGCCTGTCAGTTTTACCACACCCCCCCCATGGAGGAATCACAAAAGTTTTTGGTTTTTGCGATTGTCGTAGTTGTTGTCACTCTGGGGGTGTACGTATGGTACCGCATGAACGGAACACCGTGTGGTGGTGATGGGGAAACTTTCGGTCAGCACTACACCCCCAAACCTGTCACAGACCTGCTGGACTCCTACACACCCCAAGAGTTGGTGTTTACGAAGCCAGAACGGTGGTTGGCCAATTTTCCTCCGTACCCGACCAACGGTTACCCGTCATGCCCGGTGGAGCAACCCAGACCCCACCGTCTGGTCAAGAATACGGGACTGTACTGTCCCCCACAGTGCATTGACCGTGTTGCCCACATGTGCAATACCGAGTGCGTCATGCGGGAGTTCACGGGACTAGGGACAAAAGAAGGATTTTTGGCCTTGGACTTGGCACGCTCCGAAGCGGGGGCGGAACTCCCCACGGGGGACCAAAGCGATTTTTTGGCAAAGAACGGGTTGGGCGTTACTGGGTACAAGGTGCCGACATTCAACGAACCCCACACCGCAGACCATTCACCCCCTGTTGTGTTTCACGGCGGCGGAAATAGAGAGGCGATCATGTTTGACACCCCGTTCACAATGTGGTCACCATACGATGCTTCCAAAGATGTGGAAATGAAATGAAAATTCAGAGCATTCACAAAATTCGACACATTCACAAACGAGTGGGTGGGTGAGAGTAGGCATGCATGCACGAAACGGGTTAGAGAATAAAACAACAAATTTATTGGTAGTGGACCGTCTGATGATGGGTGTGTTTTGTTTCACAACCGACAAGCGTGGTTTCACGCGTCTGGCACACCTACCCTGCCGTTCCCGTGCATGGGAATGGCATCGCTGTCCATGCCGTCAACCCTTTGTCTCTTTGTCCCAAGACCGATGCCGTCTGGGACAACAACAGAAGAGGGAGGAACGCCGTCTGTTGTTGTCGAATCGCGGTCTTGAATGTTTTTCAATTTTTCGGCGATGGTTTGGTCGTGAGTCGTGGTAGTCTCATGGGTGGTGATGACAAGAGGGGGAGAAAGGGGTTTTGGTGCGGATGATGAGATCTCCTCCAAGTCTTTTGCTGTGATGGTCACCAGATCGTAATCTTCTTGGTCCTCAGTTTCGTCTTTGGAAACTCCTCTGTCTTTTTCTTGGTTGTCTACCATACCGTCGTCGTCAAAACAAACACCTTTAGGGATCTGGACATTGACTTTTTTTGTTGGCTTGCCCTTGCGACGCCGTTTGTTGTTCCCAGTATTACCTTTTGTGCTTGGTGTGTGTTCTGTGCAGTAATCATCGCTGAAAAAGTCAGGCTTTTCTTCACCCTCAGAAGAGTCAGACTCCGCCGAATCCACATCACTACCACCATACACCATATCTGGCATGTCAATGGTGGTGCGGGGTCCGGAAGGAATTTTTGTGGGAAATACAGACGACTTGTTTTCACAAGGAATGCCCCGGTTCTTGGGTGCTCCGAATTTCTTGGCCTCGCCGATCCACTGCAGCATGCGTGACACAAAGGCCGTGTGTTGAAACGAATAGGCGTTGGCTTTTGGATCATTGTAGAATTCCTCCAAAAGATTGATGCCGACGTCAGGACCCACATCATCGTCGCATTTCCCCCAGTCTCCCAGGGGTTCGTCGATAATCCTGACTGCTCTCCCCCCGATTGTTTTGTTTTTTTGCAGAGAGAGGGTCGTGCTTTTTCCTGCCGCGATGTTTCCCTCCACAGAAATCCACACGTCTGTGAGTTTTGAGGGCAACAGACGGTCCAGACAGTCCAAATACGTCTCCATGTTTTTTTTGGCGTCCACACCTTGCGGCACAACCAAAACGGGCCGCCCTTTGATGAACGGTGTGAGTTTGTCGGTCAGGATACGAACCTCCACCCCGTCGGGGTACTTTGTGCGAAGGACTGACCCGTCAATGAAGATGTCTCTGTGCAGTTTGTCGATGGCTTTCATGTAGTCCATCGGGATTGTTTTCTCTTCTGCCCTCCCCCTCTGCGTTTGTCTGTTGGAGCAGACCCCAGAATCGACGTCCAGATAAACAAATGCGTCTGGGGTGAGGCACGGGAAGGTTTGCATCATCTTGTTCCAAAACCTCTGGTACGAAATCCTCTCAGTGGGGGTTGTCCACCCATCAGTCATCTCGGCATTCCTGAAAAAAACAAACCTGTCCGCCACCATGCTTCTCTCAACAAGAGTCATGTGGTACCGACATTTTTTCCCGCCATCAGAAATGTTGACACGCGGAACTTTGGTTGGAGCCATTGATGTGTGTGTGTGTGTGTTGTTGGATTACGAAATATGTTGAGGAAATAAATGTGGGTTGGATTACACACAATGTGTGTGGTTTTTGTGGTTTGACGGTGAATGAATTTATTTGAAAACATGACCAGAACCATGTTTTTAAATTTAAGATTCCAGGAATTTCCATGCCCACATGTGTGACAGACGGACCACGTAACAGGCAGACTGTGCAACAATAGGTAAATTGTGCAACAATAGGTAAACTGTGCAACAATAGGTAAACTGTGCAACAATAGGTAAACTGTGCAACAGCAGACGGACCGTGTGCGCCCCAACTTTATTCATCATCATAAATACATACGCCGTCAAGGACCCTCCTGAGGGTCTCTGAGCGACTCCGGTCAATATCCACGGGCATTATGACGGTCATCCTCAACAAAAGGTCTCCGCAGGCAGTGGTGGTGACGCCGTTGTTGTTGCCCCCTGTAGGAGGGCGGCGGTCATTTGTGGCGTCATCAGGCTGTGCTGCCGCCACCACGGGCATGCCCTTGTTGGGGACCCTGATGGACTCCCCGTCCCGCACAATGGATTCTCCAAACTCCATGACGAGACGTTTCCCGTTGGGGTGGGGGATACCCACCTCAAATCCACAGAGGGACTCTGTCAAAGTGATGTCAACATCCACGTGGAGGTCGCTCCCAACCCGTTTCATGTTCAACTCGTTGTCAGAGTAGACAGACACCAGCAGATCCTTGGGTTTCCGCGACAGGTCATGCATGTCACCCATGCTCTCAAACAGGAAGGTTTTTCCTTCGGGGCACCCCTTGGGGATGTTCAACTCTAGGTCCAATGTTTCACACAGGTGGCCTGTCCCCGAACAACTCGAACACGACGCGTTGGGCACACACGGGGTGCTGATCCCCTTCCCAGAGCATGCGTAGCACTCGGAGTCTGCAGACAGGGACACGTAGCGGAACAAATTGAAAGAGGCCCTGACCTTCCCCTTTCCGCCGCACGCCGTGCACGGGACGCTCCGGATGCATGGGGGGCATGCCACACTCCGGTTGACTTGGATGTTTTTGGTCCCACCTTGGTACATGTCGCCCAGAGGGATGTCAATCTCGAATCTCTGGGCTTTGGAAGGTTCGTTCACGGTCCGTTTGCTCACAAACAGTTTTGTGAGGGCGTCCAAAACATCCAACATGTAGGCGCTGGGCCCGGGCATGTCCATGACTGTTCGGGCCTCCAGCATGTCATCATAGTTTTTCCGCGCTTCCGCGCTGGTCAGTATTTGGCGAGCGGAGTAGATCGACCGGAATTTTTCGGCATCACCCCCCTTGTCTGGGTGGTGTTTCAGGGCCAGCCTCTTGTAGGCGGCCCTGATATCCTCTGTGGTGCTGTCGTTCTCAACCCCTAAAACTTGGTATGCTGTGGGTTCACTGTTGTCGTCGTTGTTGTTGTTCATGGCGACTGTCATAAAATGCCCACTGCTGGTCTGGACACTCAGTTTGAGGAAATAATTTTATTTTTTCACAACACAGGCACCACCACTGGTTGGTCTGTGGAGTTATCTAGTGCTTTTCGGGAATGGTGGTGTTGCGGTCTGCATGCTCCCCAAACAAGATATCTAATGTGGCGATCCGTGCAAAGTCGTACCGAGATTGTCCCCCGAGGCTCCACAGACGCTCAAACCACAACTGTGTAATTTGGGGCGGGAACACAAGATCATTGTCTTGGCATGATGTTTCCAGACATTCGGCAATTCTTTCGTGTGGGTTAACACCCCCTCTTTTTTTCATCATCCAATAGTCAACAAGTAGTTTCGCCTGCTCCTCGTGGGGCTTTTCGGCTTGGTGGAACATGGGCCTTCCTATCACCATGTCTCCTATCATTCCACCTTGGTGTATGCGGGCGCCGTAAATCCAAGTGACATAATCACACAAAGCATCAATGGCGGACATTCTGAGTGCCCCCTCACCGGCGTCTGGGTCTTTGGATTCCACAACAGCCCTGGATTCTTCCACAACAGCGCTGGATTCTTCCACAACAGCACCAGGCGACAAACACATTTCTTTCCCCCCATCATCAACATGGGGTACCACCACACTGGCCCCAGAAGACTTTGGTTCGTCTGTTGTTGTCGTGGGCGGCATAAATAGATTAATTCATTCATTGTGTGGTGCCAAAAAAAGATCGCCATTGAGGGCACACATGCGTCAGTCAGGGGGGGACTTTTGAGCGGTGTGTGGCTTGATACACGAGCGAGGAACACGCTCTTTTGAGGGATTTTGTCAGTGTCTTCAAATCCCCCCCAGACAGGGCATCCATCCGGCAGGCAAGACCGTCATCTTTGTGTATGTCTTGGAGGGCGTCTTCCAAAAACACAGAAACCACTTCTTTGATGGCGGCGTCTGGGATTTTGCTCATCACAGATTCCAGACGCCCCAAAGTGAGAAACTCCAAACATGAATGCACGAGTTTGTCTGATGAAGTTGTGAGTTTCTTGAAGACCCTCTCTTCAAACTTGTCAGACTTGTCTTTCACAATGCAACGATCACAACCGCTGTACATGGGCTGGGTTGGTTTGATCACGTGACCCTCTCGTTGACAATGCTCTGAAATTCCCCCTGGGAGCGCGAGCCCCAACATGTCTGGTATCCCTGTGGGGTCATTCTTGTGCCTCGCGCTCCACTCGAGGGCCGCCCCGAGCGAACCCCTAAAGAGTTCCTTGGCGTACAGCACCGCACGTGCTTCACAAACCCCAGACAACAGATCATGGGACAAATAGGTTCGTTGTGCGTGTGGGCCCGCCGTGCCAGGGTCTTCTTCCTGGCGGTGCATTAGGCACACGTCAAAGCAGTAGAATTCGTGGCTGGGTGTGTAATGCATCCGTTTTTGGATGGGGGCATTGTTGGTGGAGAAACCGTGAAATGACCCACCAAGCAACTCCCCGTAGAACACAATCCCCACAAGTCTGTCTCCCTTGCCGTCGTCTGGTGTTAGGCGATCCAACACGTCAGATGCGCACATGCAAATGCGCTCCATGTATTTTTTTGCCGTGTGTTGGCACCCGAAAAACTTTTCGGCTTCTGTTGTTCCGTCTGTCAGAAAAGACGACCGTTTGGCGATCCGGACCCCCGAGAAATCTCCGCGACGCACAGGAAGTGGAACAGGGACATGAAACGAAAAGTTTGTTCCGTGAACTTTTTCGGTCACCACAAAAGGAACATCGGGGTCTTTCTCAGACTCTGCAAACATTCTCTGTACCCACTTGTCCCTGGGGTTTTCGATAGAGTCATATTTGGTGAACCTGTGTCCTTGGATGAGTGAGTTTTGGGGTGCACTGATGTCGGCGTCTGCCATTTTGTCTTTTCAAAAGAACCAAGGGTGCCAAGAAAGTGCTGTTTTGTGTTTTGTGTTTTATGCCACAGTTTGATGGCACATTTCCAGGACAATTCGGCATGTGTGTTTATTGTGCACACATGCACACCACCTACTTGTCAGCATCCCACCCGGTGTTTTTGGTCGGCGGCCCACACAAAATGGATTTCCTTGATGATGACGACTTCCGATCCCTGGCGGTCGACGGCCCCCCCAACGAAAACCTCCAGAAAGCCCTTGAATCGTTCACCCAAAAACGGCACGGAAAAATCTTGTCTAAAAAAATCATTCCAAACACTACGCCTAAAATTGGGGGAACAAGACTGGTGGTCACCGAGACGGGTTTCGTATTTTTGTTTCCGCCCAAGGTATGGAACGGAATGGATGTTCAGGTCAATAAATATTTGAACATCTCAGACAGCCACAATCCAGCATGTTGGGCCGCGAATTCAGACTACACGTTCACAAAGATGGATGTGGACAAGAAAATAGTGCCCAATTTTTACACAAACACGACGAGGACTTTGGACTGGGTCGAAAAGTTACTCCACAAGAATTTTGTGGAGAACCCCAGGGCTTTCCCAGACCCCAACGGGACGGGCAGACACACCATCAAGCACAATTTGGGCGTGGGGGACCCGAACGCTCGTGTTCCCTTCAGGATTCGAATGGGTGGAGATTTCTCGTTCCAAATGATTGATTTTGAATGAATATTTTTTAAAGCCTGCTGTGGGGTGACTGGGTATTTGGGAAATTTATTTGGCAGACTCCATGTCCCGCCGTTTCCATTGGCGTAACATGGCAGGCGGTATCTCAAACTCGCTTTTCTTGGGTGGGGGCTTGGCGGACGACGCTGTTTTTTGAAGGCATGGGCAGGGGTGCCGTTTGATTCGGGCGGAACGGCCCCCAATTCTGTTTGTGGGGTGAGCAATTGTCTGGCCACCACCCCCCAGGGGTTTCCCTCCCCCCTGAGGGGGCGTTTGTGGTTGGTTTTTTTCACCGCCGTTGATTTCTTCTGTGTCAGACTCAATTTCCACAGAATTGTTGTTGGTCAGCAACATGTCAACAAATTCCTTGATGTTTTGATCGTCCGAAGACACATCGCGAGGCATAACATCATCATCTGGATAGTGTGACTGGGCCGCCCCCATTGTGGACCCCATTGCAGTCCCTGTCGCAGCCCCCATTGTGGACCCCATTGCAGTCCCTGTCGCAGCCCCCATTGTGGACCCCATTGCAGTCCCTGAAGCGACGACACGCCCCCTCCCCCTGTGGGACGACATGGGCGTTTTGGTGCGGTCTCGGGTGGCCACGCGGCGCCTCGGCGTTTCGGCAGCGGCAAATTTTTTCTGCTGTCTCTGGGTGGTTGCTGTTCCTGTGGATGTGGTTGTTTTGGATGTGGTTGTTTTGGACGTGATCGCTTTGGATGTGGTTGTTTTGGACGTGATCGCTTTGGATGTGATCGCTTTGGATGCTGCTGCTTTAGCAGGGGGCGGCGGCCGTGGAGATGGCGTGAGGGCGGTTGAGGACATCCCAACATTTGGTGGAGCGGGGACCCTCGTCCTTTTGTTGGGTGCCCGGTTTGGGATGGCTTTGCTGGGGGTTCGAGCAGACGGGGTTGCCCCCCCTGACGAGGACGGCACAGTGGTTTTTTTCTTCTCTATGGAGTCCCTCATGTGTTGAATCCAGTCAACAAGATCCCTCCTCCCGTCAAGAGCGGAAGACAGATTATTGTTGATGTGGGTCTGCATGTGTGCGGCACATCCTCCACACATGAAAAGGTCCATGTACTTTTGGACAGCCACGAAAAATTTTGCTGCCACTTGGGCGTCCCGGGGGTGGGCCTTGGGGGGGTACGTCTCTGCCATGGTGAACAGGGCGTCCCACACGGGTTTCCCCCACGTGGACGGGTTTCTGGATGTGTTCAGGGGGGGTAGCGCCTTGGTGGGGGGCATTCCTAAATTTGTGGCACAGCGAACAACGGCACACAACGGCGCACAGCAGCACACAACCTTTCAACCATGGGAAGCATTAAAATATTTGAAACCTCGGTGGTGGTCCAATGTTGGGCGAAAAAATTTTCGCACCCCCATACAAGAAGAAGAGAGGTGCTTGCTGTGAATCATGACTCACCTTTTGCCTCCTAGCGAACAGTCCAAGGCAAGTGCCGGCCAGGCCATCCTTGAGACCACGTACGCCACCCCCATCAGTTTTTACGCCCACCCCCGCAAGGCCGGAGACGACTTCAGTGCCGACCCAGACGCCGTTTGGGACGAGGCGCCGTGCGACGACACTGACGATGTCACCAAGGCTTCCTACGAACTCAAAGTGACCCGTGCCGGCGCCATGGTGAACACCACGCTCATGCACACTGAGAAGTGCCAAAAAACCCAGTTTGCGTCGGCCGCGTTCTACAACAAGTATTTTGCAGACCGCGAGCAGGGAAAAAAGGACCTCAAGACCTGGGAGGACGGTTTCTACGTGAGCCGGAGGGACGGCAAGGCCAGCACCAATTTGGGTGCGTACGCCCGCTACTTTGTAAAGGGTCGCTGTGCCGGAACGACCAAAGCAGGGGCAGACGTGTGCACCACAACCGTGGACTGCTGGAAGGCCCAGTGCGACAGCGATGTCAACGACGGGCGGGTGGTCGAGGCCGTCATGTCCCGCAGCGACGAGAAGACTCTCAACAGTCTGTACTACTGCATGACAGGCGCCAAGGGCTCCTCGGAGATTTCCAACTTCCCCGCCATCAAGTGCCTGGGTCTGCAGTTCACCGACAAGGATGTGGCCAAGGAAACTGAAATGGTTGGAACCATTAAGAGTGGTACGATTGGGAAAAACGCCCCATTTGTTCAGATTACGTGTGGTAATGGGTACACTGCCACCCGCATGATGTGGCCCAAGGACGGCAAGGCACCCAACGCGGAAACCACCCAGTGGGTCCTCCCCGATGACGATCTCTTTTGCGCGTACACCCGCGACCGTGCCGACGATAAGGGGAACTGGACCAAATCCGCGGCATTCACAGACGTTCTTTACCCCGACAGCAACAAAGCCGACGAACTCAGGAAATGGTTTGTGTCTTCCAACACCATGGCTTCCAAGTATGTCCAACACGACCTTGCAGCCCATGTTCGCAAGGACGACTCCCTCAAAACCGCTGCAGACGATAATGGCGTCCGTGTCGCCCACTATGTGTGTGACGGTGGAGCCAAAAAGGTTGAGATTGAAGTTAACAGCACGGGGGACATCACATCTATCCATGGCTCTGCCAACGTTGATGACACTGTGTACATCAAAATCGGGCTTATGGATGATTACGATACTTGGGACAAGGCTGTTGCTGCCTACAAGGCGGGGACTACCCTAACCTTTCCAACAAACGACATTGTTGAGTTCCGTGCTCGCTTGCCTCTTCGCCGTGCTGTGGTGCGTTGTGGGAAGTCCCTCGCCGATCCCAAACTCCAGATCGTCGATGCTTTCGGTGGCGTTATGCAGGGTGTACCAAGAAGTTCCAAGGTTACTTGGGGGGTCGGAACAAAGTTCGAGAACGACACCACTTCAGGCGATCCCATGACAGCCGACGAACTTGTTGGCTTGCCTTTCGGACAGGAACGCATGTAGGGGGGATGCCGTGCATTGGGGTGGTTTCCACGCATTGGGTTGGTTTCCACACACACATACACAGCATCCTGCGCTTGACCGCAGTAAAAATAAATATAGGCCCAACCCACAACTGTGCCCGTTTTAGTTGAAACAAATTGTTGCCCTTTAATGATCCACATGATGTCATGTCGTTTCTGCGCCGTGTAGAACGACCCCTCATAGAAAGCCGTGTTGTCGGGCTGTTGCATTTTATCACCAAAACTAAAGAGTCATCCAAGACCACAATCCCTGGCCAACTTCCGTCCACGTTGAGCCAGAGCACGCTGTGCACCATTTTGGAAAATCCCTACTGGTGCACAGAAAAGTCTGATGGCGAGCGGGTGCTTTTTCTGGTGATCAAGGATTCGCTCCAGTTGAACACAAAATTCCCCATCACAGAAGAGTGCTACATTGTGAACAGGCTTGGCTACTGTTTCCCGCTCCCTTGGGAAACATTTGGACACCTGGCCGGCGGCTCGTGCTCATTGTTTGACGGGGAGGTCATGAAAACAAAAGACGGGATCCCTGTGCTGCTTTTATTTGATTGTTTCATGCATGACGGACGGCACTGTGGCGACTGGAATTTTTCCAAACGTCTGGCCATCATGCGCGAGGCGGTGGAGAAGGCCCCAGACTCCCTTCAATCCAGCCCCCCCAAGACACTAAAGGTCATTGTCAAGGATTTTGTGCCAGACTTTGCCACGCAAGAAATCTCTTTGCGCATCGACGCCCAGAATGTGTACACCGACGGTGTCCGCCAGACAAAGAATGACGGTCTGGTGTACACGCCGGAGAAATCTCCTGCGCTCATGGTCCCAAACAGCCCCACCCCCCTCCTAAAATGGAAAAACAAAGGAAAAACATCCATTGATTTTATGGCAAAGTTTCCGTTTGTCAACTTGATCAAACAAATCCCGCTGTTTGTTTGTGGCGCGGACGGGTCAGAAATGGAGTGCAGTTATGCCGTGTTTGGCAACCAGAAGGCGGTGGAGGGGCTGCTCAGGGTCGCTCAAGAAGGGCAAAAAACGTGCATTGTGGAGTGTTTTTATGATTTCGTGGATTTTTGTTGGAAGGTGGACCGGGTGCGAAAAGACAAATCAAAGCCCAACTCACCCTATGTGGCTTGGAAGACGATGGAGAGTTTGCTTGCGCACGTCTCTCTGGATCAGTTGCATGAAGCCATGGCCAAAAAACCCAGGTGGACGGAATGGAAAAGGTCGTGTGATGTGCCCCCCGGTGGTTCGATGCTTGGTGCCACAATCCTAAACACCACAATCCCAAACACAGCAATGCCAGGTACCCCAATGCCAGGTACCCCAATGCCAAACACCGTCATGAATGTGTGGCCCTCAAAGCGCCCGAGGATCGAGGGCCGCACATGAAACCATTTCAATAAATACTTTTGTTAAACGATTTATTTACACTACCCACAACTACTGCAACTACCGTCACCATGAGTGGTCTGGGAATAATACCCCCGTGTGGACCCCCCCCGTGCGGGGCGTCTTGGGGAACGTGTGGTGGAACGTGCTGTGGACCCCCGGGTGGACGACGACCCCCGCCGTGTGGAACGTTTTGTGGAGCGTCTCTGTCTGGAGTGGCGCCTCTGTCTGGAGCGGCTCCTGGGGCGCCGTCTCCTGCTGCTCCTGATGGGAGACGCAGACTTGGGCGATGGCCCCCCCCCACGTCGTGAGGGTGCCCCCGACCCACGTGAAACCCCAGACTTGGGTGATGTTGCCCCACGTGAAACCCCAGACTTGGGTGATGTTGCCCCACGTGAAGACCCACGTGGCCTTGAACACGATTCAATCACCAGTGCATGGGGGGACGCGAGGCCCCGTTTTTCTTCATGCTGGGTCATTTTTTCCTGGGTGGTCCTGATTTTTTTGGACAGTTGCTCAACCTCCTTTTTGGTTTCCGAGGCAGACAGTTTCTTGCATGTGGTGTAAGGGATGTATTTGGAGAGGTCTGTGGCGGATTTTTTGGCACGCATGGCCTCGTATTTCACCACAATGTCCCGGAACGTCATGTTTTTGCTTTTTTGCAGTTTGCTGTTGACCTTGTTGTGGATCAGAAACAGCCAATAGGTCAGGGAGTACCGGTCTTCCAAGTATTTGTCTATGGGCGTCTCTTCGAAATACTGGTGGTACGAATCCCTGCAATATTTACAGGGGAGCATTTTCCCGGTCATTGCGAAAAATCCCCTGGCGGCACACTTGTCATCAAACGACGGGTCTTCGGGGTAGTTGAATGTGACAGCATGCAAGAATCTCCATGCAGGCCCCCCCCAATGGTTTACATTCATGTCTGACTTTTCCTTTTAAAGAAGATTCAGAGAATTTCTTCTGCGGACATAAAAAAGGGCACGGGCCGACGACACCATGAACGCCACTCTTGCTTTCGTTCTGGCGTTTTTTTTCATGGCGTGCATCATCACGGTGTCTTCCCTGAACATCAATTACATTAACAGAACCATCAAAGACACGTCCGGGGAACTCAAGAATGTGGGAAATTTCAACAAAGACCTTAATGTGGGGGCGCTCATAATCAGCGTTTTCGTCACCCTGATTGTTGCGTACATGGCATACAGTTACTATTCTGACTCTGGCCAGGGAAAACCAACAAACTTGGGCGCGTGGATAGGGGGGAAAGCAAGCACACGATTTGGGGGGGTGCCAGGCGCACCCTATGGTGGTGGTGCAGTGCCCGCCTACACCACGCCCGGAGCATCAGCACCCTCCTATGGAGGGGGGGGACAATTTCAGGCAGCACAATTTCAGCCAACACTCGCCTCAGCAGGACAACAGCAGTAGGGTGCCCCCACTCTGAAAATAAATATCTGCGGCATGTGGCCAGTTTACTTTCTTGGGGGTCTATTGTCTTTGGGCAGTGTTTTTTTGTGTGTCTTGTGGGGTGGGACAATATGGAATGGGAGACCTCCCATGTGTGGAAAACCCCCCCCCATGCGTGGAAAACCCCCCCCCATGCGTGGAAAACCACCCCCATGCGTGAAAACCCCCATGTGTGAAAAACCCCCATGCGTGGAAAACCCCATGTGTGAAAAACCCCCATGTGTGAAAAACCACCCCCATGTGTGGAAAACCACTCCCATGTGTGGAAAAAATCTCTTGCTCATGATAAAGAGCGTTCGGGTTTTTCACAACACCATGTCTGAACAGTTCAAAAAGGAAATCAAGCAACTCGTTGCGGTCTTGGATTCTGAAAACAGAGTGTTCCAATCCGTTTCCGACAAGGAACTAGGATGGTATTTCAGGGAGCCAAACATGCATGCCACCAATATTGCCACGCTTCGCAGCCGTCTCCAAAGGATGCTCCAAAGCACCTGCGATGCTTTGGACAGGGCCACCGGAAGTGTAACCATGACAGGTGATGAGAAGACCGTGGGTCTGGCCCTCAAGGCGATCAACCAATGGGTGGTTGGACTCACCAACAAGTCGGTGACACTCCCCCCTGCGCCAAAAGCCCCCATGAACAAGAAAAAGACAGAAAACAAAGATGACAACTGCACCACTGTACATGGGAACACGTTCACCCTCACCATCAATGCCACCAACGACAAGGGGTTCGAGGCCGCCAAGGAGGCCGTCGCACAACTCCAGAAGACCCTCGGCAAGACCAAGAAGGATGAAGACAAGGTGGAGATCAAAAACCGTGATTTCAGGACCAACCATGATCAGTTTGCCTATGCTTTTTCTGTCCTCGCTGGCAGGTGGATGGCAAAAGGGGGCGGAACCATCAGTGGAGAGCGTGGCTTAGTGACAGACAGCAATGCGTTGACCCTGGCCATGAACAGCACCTCTTCGGGGTCGATGTCTAGGTCTGTCGTCTCTGCTGCCCCTGCTGCCCGTTCTTACTGGTCTCGCCCGGTTGCCGTGGTGTCTCCTTGGGGTAACGAAGACTCGGATTCGTATTCCGACAACGCCGGTCGTGCATCGTCTCCCAAAAAGAGACGTGGCTCTCGTGGTTCCCGCAGCCCCCGTCGTCGTAGGTCCACCAGCGGGTCTCGCCGCCGCAGGTCCACCACCAGCGGGTCTCGCCGCCGCCACCGCTAAGAGAGCCAAAAGTGAAAGCGCCCCCCAACCCCACAGTGGTGTTGACCAAGGGGAGCAGCAACCACAATAAAATTTAATCGAATGCGTTGGAAATATTTATTAAAAAAAACGTTCTGGTATCACAACATGGGTGAATTCAGGGGGACTTTTTGTTTCTAGGCTGCTCTTTTCCCCCACTTTTTCTGGTTTGCTTTTTCGTCGGCATCCAGCCACCCGTCGTAGCCAGCGCGGTGCCTGTAATGGGGTGTTCTGTACTGGCTTGCAGACCAATTGTGGCCTGTCGCCGTGTCGCCCATCGCGTACATGTCCCCATGTTTGATCCTGAAGACCCGTCGGTTTCCCACGGGAAAATTATCAAGGAACCCTTGGAATTCCAAACGTCTCGACTCCCCCATGTTGGCCCCCAGCACGATGTTCCGTTCGGCGTCCCCATGGAAGCCAATCCCAGATTTCTCCGAATGGTAAACGTTTGCCTCGGCAAGGAGACCAGACAGTTTAGAGAACAGGGCTGGGTGATCCTGCGGAGAAACAATTTCTCCTATTTTCGCGCGGACTTGGGCAAGAACGGGCATTTGGCCAAAGGGGTGAATTGTGCCTTTTCCTTCTGGGTAGTTTGCTTCCTGGGCTTCTTCGCCGACGTTGAAGTTGTATCGAGCATTTTTGTTGAGGACTCTTTGGCGTCTTTGGTCAAAATACTTGGTATCGGGCCTGGCTCCCTTGAACTCTGCAAATAAATCAACGGGATCCACCCCAAGCGCATGGACCCCTTGGCGGATCATCAAAACGTGTCCAGAGTTGAAAGTTGACCTAAAATCTTTCGGAATGTCGTCCTTGAGATCAATGATGTGTGCAAGCGCACCCCTGGCATTGAACCAGTTACTGAGAACCACAAGATCCGCGGAAGTAAACGCGTCTCTGATTTTGCCCACTTTCTGCATCCCCACATGGTTCTCCACAACCCCACTGAATGTGTACACCCCGCCCAGCGCATCCGACATTTGGGTTTTGTGGGGCTTGAACTTTTGGGTCTTGCGTGAAAAACGCAACCTGGCCCAGCCTCAACAAATGCGTGTGGCGGCGGGTCCCAAACGAAACACACGCGTTAATATGGACACACAACCCTGGAAAAATGTCTCGCACACGTGTGAGAAGGAGAATGCACCCACCACCACACCACCCACCACAACACCCACCCCTACACACCGTCCCGTCATGGGCGTCCAGTTTGTGTGACTCTTCGCGTCTTCCTGTGATTGGCGAGGAGGACCACAGCGCTTCCGTCCTTTCAAAAGCGGCGTCTTTTGACCAAAGGGCGTGGATCAGCCTACTCTCGCGCGAGTCCTCCCGGGGGTACCTTTCGACCGTGTTCCCAGACGCGTGGATCCACTCCATTGATGATCCCCAAAAGAGAGAAGAGGCCAGGCATGATACAGACCGCTACAGTTTTGAGTGGGACCCATCCAAGAAGACGGTGAAATTTCGCATAGAGGGAAAGAGGGGGACCAAACACCGCCATGCTATGACCGCCGAAGATGCTGCCACGGTGGCCGAGGCCCTGTGGTCCCTTGGCTACACATTCAAGCCAGACAGTGAATGGTGAATTAACGGCGTGGTTTATTTGGAAATCACCCGGTGGGGTAATAATCTGCGGGTAAGTCTGTGGGGCAATAATCCGTGGGTAAGTCTGTGGTGTGGTGGTCTGTGGGGTCTGGTGACGCGGCGGTTCCGTGCTCTATGATGTGGTGAAAGTCCACAAAATTGTGGCCTGCTTCCAGTTCCATAAAGGTTGACAACTCTTTGGCCCTACCCAGGGCTTCATGCACCTTTTTCCCTTGGTCGATGCGCACAATGTGGTCAGAATTGCCGTGTGCCACAACCCAACGAACTTTTCCTTTGAGCGCCGTCGGCAGCATGGAGAGCGCCCCCACGGTGTCGTATTTGGGACACAAGAGGCCGGACAGGGGTCCAAGCAGGTCTCTTGCCGCGTCTTTCAGACTTGAGAACGGAGACACCAGGCACACATGGGATGGCGCGACACACGCGGGGCTATCCGAGAACAACTTGCAAAGGCCCTGAACGGCCACGCCGGAGCCCAGTGAATGGCCAAGCAGGACCGTGCGTTTAAAAGAACCGTTCTCGTCCTGTTCGTTTAACGCTTTTGAGAGCGCCTCCGCCGCAAATTCGGTGCACGAGGCTGTCGTGGGGGTTCCGTCTGTTTCACCGTACCCAGGGTATTCAACACACCAAACATCGTGGGGCGAATCTTTGAACATGTATGCGATTTCTGCGGCTGTCATGGCATTCCCATGGAACACAACCACCCGCATTTTTCCGTGGGGGTCTCCTGAGTGGATAATCTTTCGTTTTGTGAAATCGGTCTGCCCAACGTTGGGAAAATAAATAAAAAAATTAAGGATCTCGAAATGTTTGTCAAGAATTTTCACCAAAAACCACACAACACACAACAGCGCAACCCCAACAATTACTGTCGTCCAAACAAAAGTCAAAGTGTCTGTTGTTGTGGTGTCGTCGGTGTCCATGAATGAATTGAATCGAATAACTCATTTTTATTCCAAGAATATTATCAAAGCCCCCTGGCATGTCTGTCGATGAATGCGTCGACCTCGTCCATGAGTTTGGGTGTTAAAACCGTCACTGTGGAAAAACACTCTTCCATGTGTCTGTGCGGGTCAATGAAGAGGACCTTGTCCCCCCCCATGGCATCCTCAAGAATTTTGCATGTGCCCAGGAATTTTGTTGTGCCCAGATGGTCATCAATCCACACCGTGGGACGTTGAAAAACTTCGGGGCCTTCCATGTCTGCCACAGACAAAAGACCAAACTGTTCCTCCAGAAACGCGTGGTTTTTCTTGACATCCAACTCGCCACAACTGACCATCATTTGCACCAAGATTGTGTCTGACATCACATCTGTCTTGGTTTGCACATGGACATCAAATGGATTCAGACCCAAGGACGGGGCCAAAGTGTCCTTGGCGCGCGTTTCCCATGAAGTCAGCCAAACGATGCTCGCTTTTTCAGACCATTGATTGATCCGCTTGATCATTTCGTTGGAATATGTGATGTGGACACCCTCCAAGGTTGTTTGCACAAAATCAGTAAACCCTTCATGAACAATCCTGTCACTGACAAGTGTTCTGTTGACAACCCCATCCACATCTAAAAGAATCAAGGGTTTCATGAAAAGACCCCACCGCCACCACACCCTCTCAACACACTCTGACATGCACAAGATAAAACTTTCTCATGTGTAAACACACACAGCAGTCTGTGACGACACACGCGAGAATATGCCGCCGCCGTCAACAAACGCACGGCGTCGTGCCCGTTCCCGCACACCAACCATGCTGCGTGCCCGTTCCCACACACCGCGACGACGACCAACAACAACAAGGGGGGTCACAGCATCACAACAGCGGCGCACCACCACAACACCACAACGGCGGCGCACCACCACCACCACCAAGCAACGCCCAAAAACATCGAAATCGCCCTGCAGGTCAAGGACAAACACAGACCGCCAAAAATGGATAAAAGCCAACATCCCGGGGGCCTTGCAGTCGTTGGCAAAAGTTTTTGCAGGGGGGCTGCACAATAAGGGCATCCGTGTCATTGCATGGGATGTGGATCAGACCGTCCTTGATACGCACACGGGTGGCCGTTTGCCAGACGACCCCAAACGGAACGAGGCTTTTTTCCACACACACATGTCCAGACATTTTGTGGCCCTGTTCCTGGCGGCATGTGAGTTGAAAATGGAGAACACGTTTGTCACCTTTGGGGACAACAAAGACAACGTGCCCAGGAAGACCGTTGCTGGGGAGCGTCTTGTTGGGCGAATGCTGGGGGTATTCACGTCTGCTGTGTCGCCCAGAACTGTCGCTTTCCACCCAAAAAACAACACACCCCGGCTGTCTCTTTGCAACGGCAAAAACGCGCACCTAGAACTGCTGGGCTTGGTCCCAACAGCGTCTGTGTTGATCGATGACGACCCTCAAAACATCCGGGCGGCGCAAAAAAGCGGGTACCACACGATCCAAGTCGTGGGTCAGGGGGGATTTACCATGGAATGAGGTGCGATGCATGTTTATTAATTGGGTTGAGTGGGGAACTAATCTCCAGACAACGTGCCGCCGCCACCGGTGGCGGTCGGGGACCGCTGGGGTGCCACCCACTCGATGAAGCGCGCGGCCTTTGTGGTGGGCACAAAATGTTTCTCCCCACGGGAAAGAAAATCGGGGATCTTGTTCTCCAACAGACACAACACATCACGGTACCCCTGGTCCAAAGTAAAAAATATGTTGGAAACTGTGCGCTGGGACGATGTCTCAATCAGTCTGCTCTTGGCGGCGGAAGACTTGGTGATATCCAGAGAGGTGAGGGCCTTGGCAGGGTCGCTCCCCCCCGAGCACACCCTGGCATCGTGCATCTTCTTGATCAAGTCAATCTGGGATGCGTTGAAATCCGCCACCCATTTCTCCTGTGCCATGTGTTCGTCCAAGAGACCCTCAAAAAGTTCGATGTTGACGGCGATGACCCTGTCTGTCGCAACAAGCCGGACGGCGATGTGCTCGAACTGGTCGGTCGCCAAAACGTCGGTAACATCACGGTAGCGATCTATGACGTTGCACACCGAAGTGACGCGAAGTTTGATGTCGTCAAAACGGTCAAATTCGGTCGTGATCGTGTCTGTGAGATCAGACACATCATCCATCGTCTTGGGTGGCGTTTTTTCCACTTTTGATTTTGTGATTTGGAAATCGGATGCTGCCCTGAGTGCCGCCTTTGTGAGTTCTTTGGTTTGGTTGGCAATGTGCTGCAAGACAGCATCTATGGGGTTTTCACGTTCGCGCTTTTTCCCTCCTGGTGGCATTATGCCCAATTTTACCCCACGCTCATTGAATATGGTGGTTTTTAAATGCACTCTTTTAGGCGCATTCGGTCAACAGAAAAAAGAAAGAGCCTAAAATGAATTCATTTCAAAAAATACAATAACACTCAGTCTCTGCGTTCAATGCCTATGGGGTGGTGGGGTGGTGAGGGGCCAGAAACATCTCCCATTTCCGCCAACATGGTGTAAACAGCGGAACCCTGCGGATATTCGAACATATCTGCAACGGCATCCACATTCACAGCCTCTATGGTATTCTTATTTCCATCATTCACAGCAACGATCCAGCGGATAAGATTGTCCCCTTTGGGTTCCCCCACAATTTTCTGTTGGAGTCCCACAACCGTCTTGTTTGTTCTCTGTCCGGCCTGGCCAATTTGCATTTGAAAGCGACCTTTTGACTCAAAAAGCCCTAAACGGTATGTCCCAAACCGTCCACTCTCCGTGTCTTCGATAACAATGTTGTTGTGGTCGGGCCATTTGCTGTTCTCGCCCATGTAGTCAGGGCCAGCCGGGTTGTAACCCTTGTAGTTTGACTCTTTGAGCCACTGCAAAAAAGGAATGGGGAGGTCAGTTGCAGAAGGGCCACGTTGGTGGTGGGCGGTTTTCTCGGAGGCCATTATATAATACAACCAACAGCGTAAACAAGTGTGGAAAATGGAAAAACACAAAAGGTTTCCTTGGTTCCCCCATATCTTACCACCACGCATCCCACAACACGGAAATACATCACCCCTGGAATGTGTGTGTCTCCACACATGAAACCCTGGAAACAACCCATGGACGGGTTTTCTCATGGGGATGCCCCAAGGAGCCCACCCACACAACCATGTTTGTTTTTGACCACCGCACCGTAATGGCCAACGCCGCCCGGGCCACACGGGAAACTGACCTGAAGGAGCGCCACCAAGCCTTCCTTCAGCAAACAGAAGCACTGTCGCAAAGACTTGCAAACGACGAGAACGTGGCAGAAACATACACAAACAGTGTGATCAAGACGTTGGTGGAGTCTGTTGCTGGAAACCCATCCCTTGGTGCCCATCAACGGCACATTGCATGCTTGACCATCCCGACCCAACCCTTTCAGACACCGCGTGTTGTGTTTGGGGAAAACGGGTCTGCAGACAGTAAATCACTCTATTTTGGTGCTTGGAGTGATCAAATAGACGTACATGAACGCCGCATGATGCTTTACGCGAAGAAAATGACGGCAGAACCCCCGTTTCCAGACAAATACTCAAGCCATGTCACAGAAACAAACAGCACCACATACCCCCTCGTGGATGTCTACGCGAACAAGCGCTTGTTTTCTTTCGACAGTGATGTGCTGAAGGCCCCCCCCCAAGACGGTGAAGTTCCCAGACCATTGAAACTTGGGGATATGGGTGACTTCAAGACGCTGTGGTCATGGTTTTCGTGCGACATGTTGCGGGGGATGGACTGGTCAAACCTCTGTGTCGCGGGGGGAAGTGTGCTCGCGTGCGCACATCGTGTGGAAGGAGACTTGCCGGTGGGGGAGTTTCCGGCGTTTTTCATCGAGCGGACCATGCGAGCGGCCTTTTACAGACATGGGAATCATAACGATTCTGACATCGACCTGTGGGTGGTGGCCAACAGCAGTGGCAAAGATGAGTCCACCCTGATTCTCGATCAAACAAAAAAAGTGTACGACACTTTGTGCCAAAATCTCCAAAAAGAGGGACGCACCGAAGTCCCAGAAATCATCCACACAAAAAACACCTTCACCTTTGTCATGCCGTATCCGTACAGAAATACCCAAATTATCACCAAGGTGTTCCGGAACATTCAAGAGGTCATCACATCGTTTGATTTGGACTGTGTCAAGGTGGCGTACGACGGAGATCGTGTCTGGTGCGTCCCGAAGTTCCTTAGGTTTGTTGTGTGTGGGCAGGTAATTCTGAACCCATCAAAGTTATTTTACCCGACACGTATCCGCACCATCAAATATGCCCAAGAGAGGCACATCCAATTCAGGTTTAAGGAACCCTGTGTCCACTACCCACGGTGCAGCGCCCCCTTGGAAAGTGCTGCCACGAAGTGGTTGGAACGTTCCATCCGCCCAGACAACATGCTGGTTGTTGAGGAGAGTGGTGATCCAGATGATTTTCCCACAAAATTACCTGTGACAAAGCAAGATATTCTTGAACGACACCAACAAGACCAAGAATCTTCGTGGGCCGGAATCTCTGACGAGAGTGGAAACACAGACAAATTTTTTGATAAAACCACGCATGCGTCCATGCAGGGATACAACGAGACGGAGACAATGGTGGCTGTGATTTACACCGATCCCATGCTTGTGGATGGCTTGGGCAAAACGCCCAAGCAGGTGGTCAAAGAATCCATGGCAAAGTTCTCTGAAGAGGGACGTGTGTGCCCATTTACACATGTTGGTGGCGGCCCAGAGGGTCTGGGGCGACCGGCATTTCCACCAAGAATGGAATGGTTGCCCCGTCTGATGAAGGAAAAATTAGGCGGCATCGCACACACATGTTACATGTGTGGGGGTTTTGCCATACCATTTTTCATGGATGCGCGGGAATACCCCAAATTGTGTCGTCCATGCAGAGACTTGAACCTCAAACACTTTGGGACGATCCGCTACAACCTTCCTTCATCTAAGTGCTGTAAAACAGCCCTTGTGACGGGGGGGAGGACCAATATCGGCAAAGCGGTGGCAGAATGGCTCCTTTCATCAGGTTTCAGGGTGATAGTGACCACACGATTTCCCCACTTGGCGTCTCAGGAATTTTCAAAATCCCACGCCAAACATATTTCCAACCGAACCCTTTTATTTGTGGGCGTAGATTTCCGCCTTCCACAGAGCGTCGTCGCCATGTGTGAGGTGGTGGCGAAAACATTTGGGAGGCTGGGGGTGATTGTTAATAACGCTGCCCAGACGGTGTTTCAAGGGGTGTGCGAAGAACTTGTCACCCAAGAAACAAAATTGCACACAAAAACAACAGACGAATCAAGCCACGGAATACTCGCGAATTATGTGCAAATGGCGCATGTGGGGACAACCATAGGGGAAAATTCGGCCATAGAAGAAAATTCGGCCATAGAAGAAAATTCGGCCACAAGGGAAAATTCTTCCCAGCGGCTGTTGCTTCTTGACAATGGAGACGACAACCTGCAAAAACGAAAACGCCACAAGGGTGACGATGAGAACAAAAGGGAGGCCCAGGCACATAAACGAGCACATGTCAGGGGCGAAAATGTGGAAACGCTCAGGGGAGGAAGAGACAAACAACCACCACCATCCCACATACAACAGGTCCAGTTTGTTCCACCATCTGAAGTTGGTGAATCGTGGAACAAGACCATTGACCAAATTCATCCGATGGAGTGGGTTGAGGTCATGAATATCAATTCGATTGCACCTGGCATCATAATCTCCAAGTTAGTGCCCTTTATGGGAAGAAATATTGCCCCAACATCCTCCACAGATCTCGCCCGTGATTCATTCGTCATCAACGTCTCTTCACCAGAGGGCGAATTTACCCACCATTTCAAGAAAACGACACACCCCCACACCAACATGGCAAAAGCAAGCATGAACATGCTCACAAGGACATCGTCTGAAGGTTTGGCTGAAAGGGGCATTCATATGGTGGCGGTGGACCCAGGCTGGGTGTCAAACCAACACCACGAACAAAAAATTGCTCCTCCCCTGAAAATGTCAGACGCGGCGGCACGAGTCTTGCATGTCATGACCATGCAAGACCCCATTCCACATGGTGTGTACATGAAACATTTTGAAATTGACAAATGGTGAGCATTATTATCAGTAAACAAACCCCAGTAAAAAACATATTCATTTGTGTAAATCTCTTGGGTCGTTTTGTGCAAAGAAAGACTCAATGTCATCTATTTCGTCTTGTACATGGTTGTGAAAACCACCATCATTGTCATCTTCTTCCCAGCGGGTTCCCGTGGGCAAAATAGAGGCCACGCCCTTGATGTGACGTGGTTCAGGAGTGCTTGTTTTGGGGGTGTTTGTTTTGGGTTTGCCTGTTTTGGGTTTGCCTGTTTCGGGTTTGCCTGTTTCGGGTTTGCTTGTTTCGGGTTTGCTTGTTTCGGGTTTGCCTGTTTCGGGTTTGCCCATCAGCACATCAAAAAACGATTTAGGGCTGGAGGATGCTGTCACGCCTCTGGACTTTGATTCGTCGAGTTCTGCTTTTGAGAATGGCCCTATTTTTGATTTTTCAAATGTTGTAAAATTTGTGGGTGATGTCGTAAAATTTGTGGATGATGTTGGGACAAAAGTACCTTCCTCCTCCTCATCATCATCATCTTCGATGGTCCTTCTACGGCTGCGCCTTTTGCGTCTTCGCTTCTTTCTGACCCCGCCCCCTGAATCCACCGACTCTACACTGTTCACAGATTCCACAGATTCCACAGACTCCACAGACCCAATAGAATCCAAACTTCGGATTCTGCTGTTTTGGTCACAGTCGTCGTCAGACGAATCTGGGTCTGCGTGTTTGTAGGTGATTCCGCCGACAACAACGGCGCCCTTGTTGGAATCCCCGTGGTTTGCAGACTCACCCCTGGGATCGTTTAGTTTGACTATCTCACGATATGAAGGTGGTGGTGAAGACTGTGAGCATTTGTAGAGTGATGTGGGCCTAGATGATGATGATGTGGGCCTAGATGATATGGGTCCAAATGCGTTTTCAATAACATCCGCGATCATTTTGTCCACTTCAGGAATGGTTTCAACAAAACAATGGGGGGATGATCCTTCTTCTTTTGGTTGGGCAGGATATGATGGTTCTTCTCGTTGGGCAGGATATGATGGTTCTTCTCGTTGGGCAGGATATGATGGTTCTTCTCGTTGGGCAGGATATGATGGTTCTTCTCGTTGGGCAGGATATGATGGTTCTTCTCGTTGGGCAGGACATGGCGGTTTTTCTTGTTTGACAGGATATGATGGTTCTTCTTGTTGGGCAGGATATGGCGGTTTTTCTTGTTTGACAGGATATGATGGTTCTTCTTTTGGTTGGGCAGACGAAAGGTGGTGGGTTGGTTCTTCTTTTGGCGGGACAGAGAAGCGACGGTGCACCAAGGGTTCTTCTTTCCTGTACGGTTCGTAATCCTGCTCAGTGTTTTGTTTGCGCGTTTCAATGGATGTTAAAAGTTTGTGTGTTTTATCTTGTTCTTCTTGTTGAAAGGTTGTTATGATGTGGGTTCTTTCAACCTCCGCTTGTTCTCTGATTCTCCTCACCGCTTTAGAGGTGGCGGCCTTTTGAGTCTCTATGTACTCTTTGAGGGTGTCTTGGAAAATGACTTGGTACTCTTTGGCCGCTTCTTCAAATGCGGTCCTCATCTGTTCAGCCATAAAGTCATTCGCGTGCTGACTGATGTCACTGTGAGTAAATTTGTTGTTCGAAAATGATGTCTCCTCCTCCTTGGGGGTGGTCTTGTTTTCCATTGCCTTTTGGTCGTCCATTGCCTTTTGGTCGTCCATTGCCTTTTGGTCGTCCATTGCCTTTTGGTCGTCCATTGCCTTTTGGTCGTCCATTGCCTTTTGGTCCATTGCCTTTTGGTCCATTGCCTTTTGGTCCATTGCCTTTTGAAGCCTCTGTGTGATGACGTTATCTACACTGTGGGTCAAGTTTGGAACAGGGATTTTGGGATCGGGGGGACCATGCCCCAACTCCTGCACTTCTGGCAAAAAGGCTTGCAGGGAGGTTTTGGGGTTGTCGTTCTTCCTGGGTTCCCTTGAGGCAGAGGTACTCTCATCAAGCGATCTTCTGGGGACGGTTACCGTGCGGGCGGGCACGTTTCCTTGCAGGGGAACTGGAGGAGGACCGTTCCTCCGCTTTGGGGAAGCATCACTGAGCGCGGGCGGTCCGGTGGATGGAACGATGCGCGTTTTCTTTTTAGCATACGTGTTGTTTTCTGTTGTGTGTATGGGTGTGTGTGTAGAGGTGTATATGGAGGCACTAGACGTGGGGGCCAGGGGGGGTTTAGGAGCAGTCTTTGGGGGGTTTTGTTTTTCAGATACGAACGGGTTGAGCATTCTGTTGATCAATTCCTGCGTATCGACGTCGTCGTTTTCAGAGGAATCCTGGGGGAAACCGCGCGATGTGTATGGATGCCGCGGTGGGAGGCGCTGTTGTGACGAGTGTTGTTGTGACGAGTGTTGTTGTGACGAGTGTTGTTGTGACGAGTGTTGCTGTTGGGGAAAGTTTTGTGATGAAACAGAACTTGCTGGGCGACGTCGAGGTTCTTCATACTCATCAGACGAAAACCCCTCATCATCGTGATTCCCCATGATGCCACTCAATGCAAACGAAGAAGATTTTGTGACAAACTCGGAGGGTCTGTGAGGGGAGGAGAAGGCGTCCTGAGCCGTGGCCAGCCTCTTTTGTGGTGCCGGAGAGGGCGCCCTCATGCGGTTGGGGTTGCCATATTGGAGTTGGGGAGGTATGGATTTCCCTTTTCGCAAGATGCGGGCAGGTTGTTCAATGTTGTATTTTCCAGGAGGAGGGGGTTCTGCTTGGCCGGAAGGGGCCACCATGTCGCGTATCTTGTTTTGATCTTTTCTCCTGACATACGCAAATCGGACTCCAGAGGAAGGGTTGAACATTTGGCTCGCAAGTCTCAAACGTTGCCTAGATTTTTTTCGGGTGGGGTAACAAAGCGTGACAAACTTGTGTGCCCTTTCCATCCACCATCGAGGGAAATATGTCCAAGGCCAAGATTACGCAAGAAATCGAGAACACCATCCAGAAGATCCGCGATGATCTCGACAAATTGCAGCGCAAGGACACCAAAGAGTATGTTGTCATGGAGCACCACTACGATTTTGTCAGTTCTTCTGCTGCAAGAGACCCAAGCAAACTTGCCGCCACTCCTGGTGCGGACGGCATCGTGAAGTTTGTGGGTGTCAAACAATCGATTTATTTCTCAGACGTCGCCCGCGCGGTTCGCGATCTCATAGAGAAGCGCATTGACAGCGAGTTTGCGGAGTGTGCCAGGAAGGGCTTCAGCATCCCCAAACCCAACATTTCCCGTGGTCCTGTCTCAGAGGGGGACGCAGTGAGGAACGAGGCGGAGGACGCCGGTGTGGACCAAGGACTTTTGGACCAACTCGAGTGTGATGATGGCGAGCGTTCGGAAATCGCCATCACCTTTGGCAACATGTGGGACAATGTTCTGGGCTGGTTCCAGTCTGAGAAGGGCTTTGATGGGGAGCAAAAGATGCTTGAGGAGCAGAAAAAGGAGGAGGCCAGGGTCGCCCACATCGTTGACTCGGTCCCCGCCAAGGTGACCTTGGACGCAGTGTACACCCTTGCGTGCAAGACCCTCCCAAAAAAATACTGCCGCAAGGGAGCGGGATGCAAATTTGAAGACAATTTTTGCCAGTTGGTCAAACTCGCCGGTGCCAACTACGCCTACTACAAACTTGTCGAAAACGCCTGGGCCAACCGCAGCCTCACAGACTGGGTCCCCATGCTTTTGTACATCGCCGCCCAGGCCAAGAACCTCGAGAGGCACGTTGCGGATTCCCTTGCCATTTGCGACAAGTTTCGCAGTGTGTACGGCCCCCTGATCCAAAAACGTGAAGCCGCAAAACAGATTTTGTGGGAACTCGAGAAACAGCCATGTGTGGACGGCAGCAACGAGGCCCCCGCCACAACTCCCGCCGCCGAGACCGCAACATTTATGCAGGCAAGCGCCAACTCCGGGGACATCCTTTCTTGGGTCAGGAATGACGACGGCGGTGGGGATTCGTTCGAACAGACCACCATCATGAGTTGGCTGGGACGCTCGTAAACCAACAACCAACCAACCAATAAATTTGATTCATGGTGCTCTGTGCAGCATGCCACGGAATTGCATTGTATTGTGCCCACCAAAAACAAAATGTGTAAATGTTAAAAACGGCACTGGGATACGACCTTCATTTTGAATTTCACAATATGGGGTTCACCAGTGCGATCGTTGTGGGAGTGGGGGGAGTCATGGGGGCTGCAGCAAACAAATCCCTTGGTCACCACTTTTCAGGTTCCTACACTGAAGTCGGGTTTATCGCGGTCGGAATGCTGTTGGCCGCGTTCGTGGGAAACAAAATAGGCATGGTTAGTTTCATCGATATGATCGCCGTGCTGGTTGCTGTGATAGCGGCCGCAGTTTCGTTCATGGCCGCTCGTCATCATTTTAAGAAAATACCCATTGTGGGCCACATCATTGCGAAAATACTTTTCAATTCATTCGTGGAGACACTGTGGTTGGTGGGCATCCCGGTGCTGATCATGTGGTTGCTACCCATTTAGACTAAATAAATTTCAAAAAACTCCGCTTGTCCATTATCATTTTTTACACATAAAATGACAAATTCAACGCACAATTCAACCAATAATGGTGGTTTCAGTGTTGGGAGTGGGAGTGGGAGCGGAATGACTCAAAGGATGTGTCAACTGTGAATTACGTGAAACCCCCCCCATGGTTTCGACAAAAGTTAAATATATTGGGGAATGTCCATGGGGACAATTAATACCCCCCCCTCCCCTGTCATCGAGAGTTGAATGATTGCCTTACCTGACCCGGAAATTGAAGTTGAGACAACATAAGCGTGGTCATTGCACAAAATGAAGGCCCCCCGTTAAGATGTTGGGTAATTCATTTCAGACGAATTATGTCCTGGTGGAGCAACGAAACGCGAAATTCACACTGTGTCGTAAGAAGAGCGAGGAGAGAGCCTACTATCTGGGCGCAATATATGGCTACCACCAGGGAACCAAGGAGGGACGTTTGGCTGGTGCGTCGAGGAGAGGTTACTTGGGAGTGATCAAGTATTTGATATCACGAAGGAGAGCAAACATACATGCAAATAATGATTGTGCACTGAGATGGGCGTCTAAGAGAAGTCACCCGGAAGTGGTCAAGTATTTGATTGGGGCCGGGGCAGACGTACATGCAGACAACAATTATGCACTGAGGTCGGCATCAGAAAAGGGTCACGTGGAAGTGGTGAAGTGTTTGATAGAGGTGGGCGCAGACGTACATGCAGAGGATGATTGTTCACTGAGATGGGCGTCTTGTGGAAATCACATGGAAGTGGTGAAATTCTTGATTGAAGGTGGTGCTGACATACATGAATGGGATGATTTTGCACTGAGGTTGGCATCGAATAATGGTCACTTGGAAGTGGTCAAGTACCTAATTGGGGAGGGGGCAGATGTGCACGCAAGGGATGATGAAGCACTGAGGTTGGCGTCTGGAGGAGGTCACTTGGAAGTAGTGAAATTTTTGATTTCAAGTGGGGCAGACGTGCATGCAGATGATGATGGTGCATTGAGACTGGCGTCAAAGTGGGGTCGTTCGGAAGTAATCAAATATTTGACTGGGGTGGCGTGAACAGCATGGGAGAGTGGGAAACAAAATAGGCATGGCCAGTTTCATCGATATGATCGCTGTGCTGGTTGCTGTGATAGCGGCTGTCCCCATCAAACTCAACAAGGGGGGAACTGAACAAGTTAACAAAAGGCGGTGGGTGTGTGGGCGGCCTAAAGGTGTCTTTTGTGGACCCAGTGACGAATGCCGTCAGCCCTGGAATGTGTCACCTGCTGCCGATGTGTGGGTCCACCGACGAGTCTGGTGGGCCTAAATGAACAAACACAATGTCCACCTTGGGTTTTTTAAAATCTACGGTGTGTATGATTGATTGGCGACATACAACACATGTTTATGTGGAACATCACCATCTTGGCCGCGTCGACCGCTTTTTCTGCGGGTGTTTTTTGGGGCATCCGAACTTTTTTGCACAAGGGGCTGGGGTGGGACACCAACAAGTCTGAGAATGTTGTGAGTGCCACACATGCGGCGGGTGCGTGGGATCCTCTAGAGTCGACCTGCA
>JGI24922J38493_101066_pt1 | contig 38869 bp, 44 predicted proteins | sample LinPFosplate10_FD_38493 | JGI IMG/M metagenome (IMG submission 38493)
GCAGGTCGACTCTAGAGGATCCCACTTGATATTGGAACAATTTCATTTTCAAATAAGCCACTATTATTTGCATGAATAGCCTTTTGGTGGCTCTCATAAGCAAATTGGTCTTGATCTTCTCTAGAAATACCATATTTTTGAACGACTTTCTCAGCTGTTAGTCCCATACCATAAGCAATAGAAATATTCTCGTCTGACAAAATTTTAGGATTCATTGATGGCTTGAAGCCGGTCATTGGAACACTGCTCATACTCTCAACTCCAGCGGCAATGACCAGATCAGATGAGCCAGACTTAATGAGGTCAGCTGCATTAGATACAGATTGAAGCCCGGACGAGCAGAACCTATTGAGCGTATAGGCAGGGGTCGAATCTGGCAGACCAGCAAGCAACGTTGCTATTCGCGCTATATTTAATCCCTGAGGCCCCTCTGGCATTGCACAGCCGACAATAATATCATCAATACTATGATTAATTTTTTGACTAGAGTCTGATGCCTTAAGCACGCTCTGTATTGCATGAACCAATAGGTCATCAGCTCTTGTCTTTGAAAGAAGTCCTCTGGCTTTACCTACTGGAGTTCTTTTTGCATCGATAATATAGGCTTTTCTCATCATGTTCTCCAGTTAGTTGCGAAGGGGTTTACTGTTTCTGAGCATATACTCAATTCTGTCTTGAGTTTTCTGAGTGCCCAATAGCTCTACAAAGTATTTTCTTTCAAGGTCTAAAATCATTTTTGAGTTCACTACTGTGTTCTCCTCTACTAGAGATCCAGTCATCACTTTGGCTAATGAGGAGATGCAGTATTTGTCATGCTCTGACATAAAGTGTCCCTCAAAAAGGTTCGCAACTTGTGCCATAATATTTGCATGTCCAGCCTTACCTACTACTTTAAACGTATCATCTAATGGCGGCCTGAAACCAGACTCAAGCATGGCTAAAGCCTGATGTTTTGCCACATAAAGTAATTCATTTGGATTTGCAATAATGACGTCTTCACTCGTTAGATAACCCATCTCTCTAGCTTCCAGAGCACTTGCTGATACTTTAGCCATTGCAATTTGCTCAAAATGTTTAGAGAGTAGTGGAAAAATATCATCAGACTCTTTATTTAAATAAGCTCTAAGTGCCATCTCTTTGCTACCACAGCCAGCAGGAAGGGCACCAATACCGACTTCCACTAGGCCAATATAAGAATTCATTGAAGCAACAACTTTATTACAATGGAGTAAAAGTTCACAGCCTCCTCCAAGTGCTAATCCGTCAACCGCTGCGATCGTTAATATTTTCCCATGCTTTAGCCGCATTAATAAATCTTGTAGCATACGAACTGTTTTTTTAATAGAGTATAGCTTCCCTAGCTTTGGAAGCTCTGGATGCATTACCTCAAACGCCTTTTTCTTGGCCTTTGAGGCTATACCTGGATCCTTTTCAAGAAGACCTAGTTTGACAGCCGAAATAACCTCATAAAGGTTTGCGCCAGCACAAAAATGTTCCTGTTCCTGTCTAAAGACAAGGGCATGAAAGCCATTATTTTCCAAATAATCAAGGCGCTCAGGCAGTTCAGTTAAAACGCTAGAGCTTAGAACATTCATTTTTGTTTTGAAAGAGACACTGGCAATACCATTTCCTATGTCAATTAATTTAGTAGACTCGCCATCTATCAAAATATCAAATTGGTTTTGCTTTTCACCATTTAAGAGAGCCTTATTCAGGTGTCTTTCATAAACTGGATGTGAAGACCTTGGAATAAACTGACTCTTGTTTGGGTCAAAAGCCCCTTCATCGGAATAAACAAAGGGCTGATCCATCACCCAAGCAGGTAAAGCTTGACTTGAAAGGGTCTTTCCTTCTTTTAAATCTTTATTTAGTAACTCTCTAACCTGCGACCAACCCGTAATTTGAACTTGCTCAAAAATACCTTTCTGCCAGGCAAAACCAGACTTCAGGGCTAAATCAACACACCTCGCAGTTTCGGCAATGTGCTCCAGATGAAAAGCCGTGTAATGAAAAACATCACGATGAACCGACCACAAAAACTGTGCTTGCGGATCATCAGATTTAGAAAGTTCCAAGAGTGCATTTTCTATACTTCCACAATCTTTTAAAATTTTCTTTACTTTGGAACTAATCGTTTTATCAGAAAGTCTGTACTCTCCATCATTAGGATCGAAGACACGTATATCCTTTCCAATTTTTTCATAGATACCCTTTCTCGTTTTACTTCCTAACGAACCTTTTTCAATCAAAGATTCAATCCAATCTGGAATTTTAAATAACTCAATCCACGGATCATCTTTAGCATTTTCATAAATATTTTTTACAACATTGGCCATCACATCAAGGCCGACAACATCTAAGGTTCTAAATGTCGCACTTACAGGCCTTCCAATCCTCTTTCCGGTTAACGCGTCAACGGTATCAGCTGGAAGGTTAAAGTTTTCAGCATGCTTCAAGACTGCCATAAATGAGAAAACGCCAATCCTATTGGCAACAAAAGCAGGGCTATCCTTTGCATACACAACCTCTTTACCAAGAGCAGAAGTAATAAAGCCCTCAGCTTTATTTAAAAGACTCTCATCACTGTATGAGGTTCTAATCAATTCAACCAGTGGCATATATCTGGGAGGATTAAAGAAATGAACACCAAAAATTCGACTTCTTAAACTTTCAGGAGAAGTCTCTGCTATTTGTTGTATCGACAATCCTGAGGTATTTGTTACCAAAACAGCATTGTCATTTACATGGGGAGAGATTTTCTTAAAGAGCTGTTTTTTGATATCAAGATTTTCTACAATAGATTCTATGATGAAATCGCAACTTGATAATGCATCCAAATTATCATAAGTTGCAGTTTTAATTGATGCTGATACTGAAGGGCTAGCAAACGGTGTTGGTTTTAATTTCTTCATCATTGCTAATGACTTCGATAGAGCTTCCTCGCTTGTATCAAACATCAAAGTGTCAAAACCTAAATTGGCAAAGTGTGCGGCAATTTGTCCGCCCATTGTTCCGGAGCCTAGTACAGCAATCTTAGTAAAGGCTTTATCAAAATATACTTTCATAGTTATCCTAAATCTTTATTTATCAAAATTCTCATAGTCATCAACCTTTAACGCTTCGAGAACTAAATTGTTCAATCTTAACCAATCCTCTTTATCTTTTATCGTCAAGGTTTTGTTATCAACAAGCCCTTGAAGCCATAATTCCAATGTAATGCTTGGTTGGTATTTGTAGCCTGCTTTTTTTGCTTTATCTCTTAAAACCTTTAACTCTTTTCCAGCCTCAAAGCCTTGAAAAAGTATATAAAAAGGGTGGCCAGGCTTGTCTTTTAAATTAGCGCAAATGCAGGTTGAGAGGTTGCTTTCAATCCACTCTGTATCAAGAACAGATTTTGAAGTATTGATAATGAGCTTGTCATCAATTTTAGAAGCTGCAACAGAGAATGGAAAAAACAAAACTCTCAATGACCATTTAGCAACTCTGTTGATTGGCATGCTGTCAATATTTTGAAGCATTGAGGTATCTGCCTCTTCAATTAACCTAAGAACTGCAAGCTTGAGAATATTCTTTGCATTATCATCATTCAGGAACTTCTCTTCATATAGTTTTAAGCAAGAACTAATTTCGTACATCGCTGAAATCGAATCTGCAAACCTTCCCGATATCATTTCTTTTCTCTTGAGCGAGCCACCTAACAACAATGAAGCGATATCAGTCAAACAAGCAAACTTTGCTGACAATACGGAAAGATTTCGATAATAGACTTTGGTGGTTTGGTCTCCATAAGGCTTAGCTAGATGACCACGCGTCCAAGAAAACAAAATCGCTCTGGCAATATTATTAATAAAACTGCCAACATGAATCACTAAGGCCTTGTCAAACTTGTTGATTGAGTCTTTGCTTTCATCATGAAGAGCTCTGAGCTCATCAAGCATTGTTTTATGGCATCTAATTAGACCTTGGCCAAAAATCATCAAGCTTCTTGTTAAGATATTGGCCCCCTCAACTGTGATGGCAACCGGTGCACCTGAATAGACGTTTGATACATAATTTCTCTTCCCTTCCATGACCGCTCTACCACCATGAACGTCCATCGCGTCTATTGAAGAGCTTTGAAGGAGCTGTGTGTTTCTATACTTTACAATCGCGGAAATAATTGAGGGCCTGTGCCCTGCATCAAGAGCCCATGTCGAAAGGTTTATATTTGCAGTGGCCCTAAATGCATTGGTAGCAAGATTTGAAAGCTTCTCCTGTATACCCTCCATTTTTGCAATGGGTATTCCGAATTGTTCTCGTGTTTGTGAGTAAGTACTTGTTGTTAAAAGCATTGCTTGCGTGGCAGATGCCCCTGTTACTGGCAGCGAAATTCCCCTTCCAACGCTGAGACATTCCATAAGCATTCTCCAGCCGTGGCCAATCATCTTATCTCCACCAATGACCCAATCCATCGGGATGAAAACATCCTTTCCAAAAATGGGTCCATTTTGAAACGGCTCTCCTATTGGCTTATGTCGGGTTCCTATAATAAGGCCTTCAGTATTTCGTGGTATTAATGCGCAGGTAATTCCTAAATCATTTTTTTTATAAAGAGGGTGATCCTTTGGAAGTAAATTATCGGGATCATACGCCTTGAAAGCCAGCCCAATAACTGTAGCAATTGGAGCAAGGGTAATATAACGCTTCTCCCAATTCAATCTTAGACCTAAAACTTTTTTTCCTTCAAACTGGCCATGGCATACGATTCCATTATCAATCAAAGATCCGGCATCTGAGCCAGCCACCGTTGAAGTTAATCCAAAACATGGTATTTCCTTGCCTTTTGCAAGACGAGGCAAATAATGTTGTTTTTGTTCATCACTACCATATTTTAAAAGTAACTCTCCAGGCCCAAGAGAATTTGGAACCATTACTGTAATCCCTAAAAATTGTGATGCAGAAGAGAGCTTTCCAACAATAATTGCATGTGCAAAATGAGAGAAACCTTTCCCATTAAACTCTTTTGGAATAATTAGGCCTAAAAACCCTTTATTAAAGATATATTTCCAGACTTCTTTTGGTAAATCATGAGTGAATTGAATTTCATGAGAGTCAATCATTGCGCATAGTATTTCTACCTCATTGTCGACAAAGCTTTGCTCCTCATCATTCAACTGCGTAGCCTCTAGTTCAGTTAATTCTTTCCAATTCGGGTTGCCCTGAAAAAGCTCTGCATCCCACCAGACGCTGCCGGCCTCAAGAGCGATACTCTCTGTGACTCCAATCGGTGGCAGGGATTTACGCATTACTTTATAAATAGGTTTTGTAAATAACATCACCCTAATACTTGGCACTATAAGTATGCCAACAGCAAAAAGAATCAGGAGTAAAAATTGCGCTCCAAGGTGATTAGCAATGACAGCACCTGGGTAGGTTAAACCAACTGCCAATAGCCATAATTGCCACATCTTAATATTTATTTTAACAAGAACCAACAGAATTAATACTATGGATAAAAGAAAAGAGAGTAATGAGTATTCAAATATTGTTTCAAGCATAAAACTTCCTTGTCAGTGTTGATGAACTGACCGTGCCATTCCGGCAGTCAGTGAGATTATTAGTATAGATATAAATATCGAATTAAAGTTAACATATTATTATAGAATATTAACACTTTATTATATTTGAAGCATATTTTTTTTAAAACTTAATGTATTATCTTAAATAATGAACACTTATAGCGGCGTCTGGAGATGTATACAAAGATTGCATCAAATATATCCCTTTGAGGTTAAAGCCATTTTTCAAAGGGTTGGGATAGAAAACAATTTATTGTCCAATCAGAATGTCTCAATACCAGTAAAAATACTCCTCGACTTCATCATTGATGCTCAGTCAGCTTTTAAGGATGAATTAATATCAATCAATTTTGGTCGGATGGCTCAAATAAGACCGAACTATGGAGAAGCATTTGGTTTAGTATTTGTATACTCAAAAAATCTCGAAGAAGGTTTAAAGATGCTGCAATCTTTTATTCATACTGAATTAGAGGACATTAACTTTCTAATCAGTGAAGAAAAAAACCTAATTAAAATTCAATCTGTTGCCAACCCAAATATTAAACATCCATCAATTTATGAAAACCTTGGACTATCTATTCTCGCATCATTTATAAGATCAAAACGATTTCAAATCAAACAAATCAATACAAAAACAGTTACTCATACAAAAGGTCTAAACGAAAAATCTGTATTTAATTGCCCGATTAATACCTCTTGTGAAGAAACATCCCTCTTAATTAGTAAAAAAAATTACTTAAAAAAGAATAGTATTGCTAACCCTAATCTCGTAAAGTATCTGAGCACTATTCTGGAAGCCAAATCACAGAAAATGACTTTAAATATCAGTCTAACTGAGAAGATTGAGAGGCTAATGAATAACTATGAAAATCATTTCAACTTAATCAACATTCAAGAAATATCAAACCATCTCGGTTTAAGCACGAATTCGCTTCGCAATCAATTGTCAAAAGAAAATAAAACTTTTAGAGAAATTTTTAATAAATTTAAGCTAAAAAAGGCAGAGCATATGATCAAAGATGGCTTCTCTGTCAAAGCAATCTCATACCACTTAGGTTATTCAGAGCCTTCATCCTTTGTTAGATGGTTTACTAGCCAAACTCAATTCACACCTACATCATTTAGAGTCAACGAGAATTAAAGCGCTAGAAGATTTGCATTCCCGCCTGAAGCAGTAGTGTCTTCTGTGACCACCTGCTCTTTAACTAACTGCCAAGACTCATAGAGAGAATCAACAACATCAATCAGCCCTTCATGGGAGTTAAGAATTAACTCCTGAACTGAACTTGTATCAGAAAAATAGAGAGCCGCATTGTATGAGTCACTTTCCAACAGATTCGAACTCGGCTCATGATTAAGTTTATGCACATTGTTCTTGCTATAGCCGATAGCGCCTAAAGATTTGTATTCATCATTAGTTATTTGGCAAATGACGCTGTTGCCCAAAACAAGCGATAGTAGGGTTTGCTTCAATACGTCAATAGAGGCTGGTCCAAGACACAGAACTGTACCTTTTGGTTTGTATTTGAGGTAATTTGACTCTCCAGTAGGCCCTGGTAATGAAGTTTCATGATTATATTTAGATGCTTCTTGGTATAAAAACTTAAAGAATTCATCTTCTATACGTGGGAACTCGCTCTTCATAAGTGACAGCAAGTCTTCGTTCAACTGAAGAGTCGGATTGAGAAGATTTTGAACCTCAAAAAGATCACTAGTGAATGTCATTTTATGACTAGATTTTTTACTACAAAGTATATTTTGGCTATAGCCATTAAGTGAGTTTGGGCCGCCTGCTTTAGGACCTGTTCCTGATAAACCTTCACCCCCAAAAGGTTGTGATCCAACCACAGCTCCAATTTGATTCCGATTGATATATATATTGCCAGCATTCACTCTCGATGAAACCTCCCTGACCTTCTTATCAATTCTTGAATGAATTCCAAAAGTTAGCCCAAATCCCTTTGAATTGAGTCGGTCAATGGTTTTCTCCAGGCCACCATTCTTATATGAAACTACATGCAGGATTGGGCCAAAAAACTCCTCATTAATGTCCTCAATTGAATTCAGTTGGATCAAGATAGGTGAAACAAAGTGGCCATTTTTTGGTACAAAATCGAGCTCTTCAATGACTTGATCTTTTTGTCTTGCTTTCTCGATATACTGTTGCAGTTTAATTTGAGCAGCTGAATTGATGACCGGACCGCAGTCAACATCAAGGTGTTTTGGATTTCCCAAACTTAGCTCTCTCATCGCCCCCCTAATCATACTGATAGCTTCATCATAACAATCATCCTGAAGCAATAGTATTCTCAGTGCTGAGCAGCGTTGACCAGCGCTCTTAAATGCACCATCAATAACGTCCCTTGTGACTTGTTCGCATAATGCAGTAGAGTCAACCACCATGGCATTTAAACCTCCAGTTTCAGCAATAACTCTTGCTTCTGAGTTTCCACAGTCCATTAAACTTTGTTTTATTTTTTTAGCTACGGCTGTTGAACCAGTGAAAGCAACCCCAGCAACTAGAGCGCTGCTCGATAGATAAGAACCTATCTGAGACCCCTTACCCAAACACAACTGAAATAGTCCGATAGGAATGCCGGCCTCGATTAATAACTCACTAGCCCTATAGGCGATAAGTGAAGTGCTCTCTGCTGGCTTAGCAATGACGGAATTTCCTGCGGCAAGAGCCGCAGCTATTTGACCAGTAAAAATTGCCAACGGGAAGTTCCATGGACTGATGCAAACAAAAACCCCCTTAGCTTTTCTTTGGCCAGGCATCACTATTCTTGATAAATTTGCATAATACCTCAAGAAATCAACTGCTTCTCGCACTTCATCCGTTGCATCCTGGTAGGTTTTCCCAGCCTCTCGCATTGCTAGAGTCATTAACTCGTATTGATTTTTCTCATAAAGGTCTGCCGCCTTCTCTAGACCTTGAAGAATCATTTCGTGTTCGATCACATTGGAGTCGAATGCAATTTTTGCAGATACAAGGGTTTTCTCTAATTGAGACTCATTGGCATAAAGAACATGTCCAACGATGTCATTCTTTTCAGCTGGATTGGTGACCTCTTGATCCAGCTCACCCTCGACATTGATTCCAGCAATGATTGATTTTGCTTCCCACTTATTACTAAGCCATGAGCTTTGATTTTCATAGAGTTGATCGATAGCATCCTGTTCAGTCAGAATGACGCTGCGTGAATTGTGACGATTATTTTTAAAGATGTCCTTTGGTAGTTGAATCTTGGAATGAGACCTTTCTGAATCCTGCTCTACCATTGTAAAGATATCACTTGCTAAACTTTCAGGACTGATACTTTCATCAAACAAATGATTGATAAAAGAACTGTTTGCGCCGTTTTCCAGTAAGCGCCTCATTAAATATGCTAACAACTCTTTATGGCTTCCGATTGGGGCGTAGACCCTTGAGTGAACCCTGTATTTATTTGAAATGACATAGTGCAAAGACTCTCCCATTCCGTGAAGCCTCTGAACTTCATAGCCTTCGTTATCGCCTGCCATTTCGCAGACACTGACGAGTGAGTGGGCATTGTGACTGGCAAATTGAGGGAAAATGTTGCCCCTCATCGCTAATAGTTTTTGAGAGCAGACTAAAAAAGAATAATCAGTATTTATTTTTTTGGTAAAGACCGGAAAATCAACATCCCCAAGAATTTGAGACTTCTTAATTTCGCTATCCCAGTAGGCCCCTTTAACTAGCCTCACCATTATTTTCAAATTGTTCTTTTTACAATTGCGATACAGCCAATCTATCACAAAGGATGCTCGCTTTTGGTATGCCTGAACAACAACGCCGAAGCCCTCCCAAGAAGAATTCCTAATTGTGTTCATCACTTTGTCAATAACATCTAACGATATGTCTAGACGATCAGCCTCTTCAGCATCAATGTTGATTCCTATGTTATATTTTTGAGCAATTTGAACTAACTCAAGGACCCTAGGTAATAATTCTGACATCACTCTCTCTCGATGCATAAAGTCATACTTTGGGTGGAGTGCAGAGAGTTTCACTGAAATGCCATTTGCTCCAGCGACTGTTTTAGATTTGTTGCGTTTACCAATTTCAATCAATGCATGTTTATAGGCTTGAAAATACTTATCAGCATCCTTCATAGTCCAAGCGGCCTCACCAAGCATATCAAACGAATAGAGACCATTTTTTACATCACGACTCTTAATAGCACTGTTAATGGATTCTGCAAAAACAAACTGTTTAGCAAAAAATTGCATGACGTTGTTAGCACTAAAACGTATCCCTGGCCTAGAGAGAATCTCTAAAGCTTTTTTAATTCTGCTCTTTATTTCTTTGTTACTTCCATGCGCAATCATTTTGTCAGCGATATTAAGCGCTAGGGTTGCAATGTTAACCATAGAAGATTTGCTGGTACCGATATGCTGAGACCACCCCTTCTTTGCAACTTTATCAATAAATAATTTATCCCTAGTCTTATTATCAGGAACCCTTAAAAATGCTTCCACTAGGGTCATGAGAGAGAGACCTTCATCACTCGTCAGATTGTATTCAGAGACGAACAATGACAGCAGATCAGGCTGACTAGAGGATCTCAGTTGTTGAATTAAGATAGAAGTGTTTGTTTGAAAGTCAATCCGTTGATCTGAGCTAGTAAGTTCAAATAATTGGAGATGCTTTATTGCATCGACCTCACTCATGACCCTTGCATCTCTCACATTGCATCTTACGGAAGAGTAATCAACTTTAAATTTGAGGTGTGCTTGACTTTCCATAACCAAAAAAATTGCTTTACATATTTATATTTTATTTTATAAGTGATAGTGATAATGACTATTAAATTCAATATTAAAAGTTTTTTGTTATATTATTTTTATAATATAATTAACTTAATAACTAATATATTATAAATAATAGGAATTATGACTACTATCGATAACTTTGATCATAGAATACTTGAGCTTTTGCAGAGCGAAGGACGAATGACTATCACCGATCTATCTGATCAGATTGGGTTGTCTAAAACGCCCTGCTTGAAGCGTGTTCAAAAGCTAGAGGCTGCAGGATATATTAAGGGGTATCAAGCAATCATTAATCATGATTTAATCGAAAATAATCACATTGCCTTTGTTCAGATAAAGCTCAACGATACAAAAACAAAAGCTCTCAATGCTTTCAATAAAGCCATTAAAGAAGTTCCTGAGGTTGAGCAGTGCCATATGATTGCTTCAAATTTTGATTATTTATTGAAGGTGAGAACTGAAAATATGGAGAGCTATAGAAAAGTTCTAGGGGAAAAAATTTCGGCACTACCACATGTTCAAAATAGCTCCACTTTTGTCGTCATGGAGGAAGTAGTTACTAGTCGATATGCCTAATTAAGAGAGTTTCGATTTAATGAGCTGTGAGACTTGACCCATATCAGCTTTACCATCCAGCTGACTTTTTAGAATACCCATGAGTTTTCCCATATCTTTCATAGAGTCCGCTCCTGTATCAGAAATCGCCTTAACGACAGCTGCTTCGATCTCATCTTCACCAAGCTGCTTAGGCATGTAATTATTAATAATTAACAACTCTGCCTCTTCAACCTCAACAAGGTCGGTTCGGCCTGCGTCTGAGAATTGAGAGATAGAGTCTTTGCGCTGCTTAACCATTTTTTGAATCACAGCCATGACTTGATTGTCATCTAAATCAATACGTTCATCTATCTCTTTTTGTTTGATTGCCCCGAGGATCATACGAATCGCTTTGAGGGCAGGTTTGTCTTGGGCCTTCATAGCCAACTTCATGTCATCAGTAATGAGTTGTTTGAGCTTAGACATATTGTTTCGTTTGCTTGAGTACTAAAAGCAAGGTTTAGTACATGCGTTTACGATGAATTCTGTTTTTTGACATTTCCTTGTGGGTTCTTTTAACTGCAGCGGCTTTTTTACGCTTGTTGACCCATGTAGGCTTTTCGAAAAATTCTTTTTTTCTTACATCTGTTATAACGCCTGCTCTGTCACATAGACGTCTAAAACGACGAAGTGCAATATCAAATGGTTCGTTCTCTCTTACTTTTATTGCTGGCATATGATAATTCCTTTAAGATTCTTTTTTTGCTGCTTTAGCTTCTTTCTTTGGTGCCGCAGCTTTAGCTTCTTTCTTTGGTGCCGCAGCTTTAGCTTCTTTCTTTGGTGCCGCAGCTTTAGCTTCTTTCTTTGGTGCCTCTACTACAACTTCTTCCTGACCTTCAAAGTCAACCAGCTGAACTAAAGCCATTGGTGCTTTGTCACCGGTACGAAAGCCTGCTTTCAAAATACGCACATAGCCGCCAGGACGATCCTTATAAAAAGGGCCTAGTTGCGTAAACAGTTTAGCAACCATTGCATCGTCTCTTAGTTTTGAGAAGATGTGACGACGGTTAGCAACACTGTCTGCCTTTGCTTTTGTAATTAAAGGCTCAATTACACGTCTAAGTTCTTTAGCTTTTGGTAAAGTTGTTTTGATTGTTTCATGCAATATCAAAGAATTAGCCATATTTTTAAACATAGCTTTCCTGTGCGATGAATTTCTATTTAGTTGTCTTCCTGACTTTCTGTGTCTCATTGTTTGTCCTTATTCACTCATTAAGTCAACTGGCGGCCAGTTTTCAATTTCAGTACCTAGCGCTAAGTTCTTTTCAGTTAAAACTTCTTTAATCTCATTAAGCGACTTACGACCCAAGTTAGGGGTTCTCAATAAGTCTTGCTCAGATTTTTGAATTAAGTCACCGATATAATAGATTTGCTCTGCTTTTAAGCAGTTCGCTGAACGAACTGTCAACTCTAGCTCATCCACTGCAGATAAATACATTGGTGGGAAATCATCTGATGTTGGTTGAGGCTCTTCTTCAATAACTGGCTCAAGCTCAACAAATGATGATAATTGATCTTGTAAGATAGTAGCAGCTCTTTTAACAGCTTCTTCTGCATCAATCGAACCATTTGTCTCGATAACAATGTTAAGTCTGTCAAGGTTAACCTTTTGCTCAACCCTTGCTGCCTCAACTGTAAAACTCACCCTTTTGATTGGAGAAAAACTTGCGTCCAACTGAATGTTACCGATCGTTTCAGAGTCAACACTCCTTGCAACCGCAACGTCATAGCCTACACCAGTACCAACTCCAAGAGTCATTCTAATTTTCCCGCCTTCATTAACCGTAGCAATAACTTTTTCAGGATTGAATACTGAAACGTCAGTTCCATTTGCTTCAATGTCAGCAACAGTCAGCTCACATGGTCCTTCTTTTTCAATGATGACTGTAGCACTCTCACTTGCATTAAGGCCAATTGAAGCCTCTTTTAGGTTAAGAAGGATATCTAGTACGTCTTCCTGAACACCTTCAATCGTTGAGAATTCATGCATAACACCGTCAATAGCAACTTCTGTAATAGCAGAGCCAACCATTGAAGATAATAATGTTCTTCTAATTGAGTTTCCTAAAGTATGGCCAAATCCACGCTCAAAAGGCTCTAGAACAACACGATATTCATTCTTAGATAATTCAACAGAATCGACTAGTTTTGGTTTTAAAAAATCTCTTGCACTTCCTTGCATATTTAATTCCTATTTAGAATAAAGTTCAACGATTAATTGCTCTGAAATATCAGAAGATAATTCATCACGTGCTGGTACGCTCTTAAAGACACCTTTCAATGCTTTGTTATCAACATCGACCCATTCAGCTAATCCACTTTGGCCAGAAATCTCAACAGCTAGTTGGATACGGCTTTGTTTTTTTGCTTTTTCTCTTACAGCGATCTCGTCATTTGCGCTGACTTGGAAAGAAGGAATATTCACCACTTTTCCATTCACAACAATTGACTTATGAGAAACTAGTTGTCTAGCCTCGGCGCGCGTTGAAGCGAAACCCATTCTGTAGACAACGTTATCAAGACGACACTCAAGAAGCGACAAAAGATTTTCACCCGTTGGCCCTTTCTTTGAGCTTGCTTTTTTATAGTAGAGGCTAAATTGCTTCTCTAAAACACCGTAGATACGTCTAACTTTTTGTTTTTCTCGAAGTTGAAGACCGTATTCACTTCCCTTTTGACGACGCGCATTCGCACCGTGTACACCTGGGAGCTGCGTCAATTTACATTTAGAGTCAATAGAACGAATACCACTCTTAAGTTCTAAGTCAACACCCTCACGGCGTGCTAATTTACATGTAGGACCTGTATATCTTGCCATAATTTATCCTTATACTCTACGTTTCTTTGAAGGACGGCAACCGTTATGAGGTATTGGCGTCACATCTGTTATTGATTGAATTTTTAAACCCTGTGCATTAAGGCCACGAATTGCAGAATCACGGCCTGGACCTGGACCTTTCACTCTAACCTCAAGATTCTTCATGCCAAAAGCCTGTGCCTTCTCACCACAATTACCAGCTGCAACTTGTGCTGCAAATGGAGTTGACTTTCTTGAACCTCTAAAACCAGCTCCGCCAGAAGTTGCCCAGCAAAGGGTGTTTCCATGACGGTCAGTAATCATCACAATGGTATTATTAAAAGTCGCATGAATATGCGCAATACCGTCTGAGACGATCTTTTTTGATTTCTTCTTAGATGCTTGCTCTTTTGCCATAGTATCTTATGCCTTTATTATTTAATTAAACGACGCGGACCCTTTCGAGTTCTTGCGTTTGTTTTAGTTCTTTGGCCACGTAAAGGTAATCCCTTTCTGTGACGAATTCCGCGATAACAACCTAAATCTCTAAGGCGCTTGATGCTCATGGCAACATCACGTCTTAAGTCTCCTTCAACTTCATACTGAGCGACTGCTGTACGAATCGACTCTAACTGATCTTCAGTCAACGCTGATACCTTCGTACTTGGGTCTAACTTCAATGCTTCACATATTTGCTTTGATCTAGTTTCACCAATACCAAAAATGGATTGTAAGCCAATCACAATATGTTTATTTGTTGGAATGTTTATTCCTGCAATACGTGCCATATACTTTACCTATACCTCAAATAAATAATATTTTTGAATGGTCATTCCACTCAAAATTTTAAAGTTGAAAAATCGTGCAATTTTACTTTGTAAATTAAGCTGTGTCAATGCAATCAGCCTTGTCTTTGCTTGTGACGTGGCTCTTTACAGATGACACGAATGACTCCATGTCTCTTAATAATTTTGCAATCTTTACAAATTTTTTTAACTGATGCTCTTACTTTCATAACGTATCCTTACTTTAAATTAGCCTTGCGCATTAATCCATCATACTGATTTGACATCATATGAGATTGCGCTTGAGCTATAAAATCCATGACCACAACAACAATAATTAGAAGACTCGTACCACCGAAGTAGAAAGGCACATTCCAATATAAAATTAAAAACTCAGGCAGTAAACAGACCGCTGTAATATATATAGCGCCGACCGTTGTTAATCTTGAAGTGACAGCATCGATATAGTCAGCTGAGTGTTGCCCTGGTCTGATGCCTGGTATAAAGCCACCTGATTTACGTAGATTATCTGCCGTATCTTTTGCGTTAAATGTAAGCGCTGTGTAGAAGAACGTAAAAAACATAATAGCAGCACCATAAAACATAATATATAAAGGCTGTCCTGGGGAAATACTAGAGGTAATATCTGCTAACCATCCCATTCCCTCTGACTGAGAAAACCAACCGCCAAGAGTTGCCGGAAAAAGAATAATGCTCGATGCAAAGATTGGAGGGATAACACCAGCCATATTAATCTTGAGCGGTAAATAGGACGTTTGACCACCCACCATTTTTCTGCCTTGTTGCCTTTTGGCATAGTTGACAGCAATTCGTCTTTGACCGCGCTCCATAAAGACGACAAAAGCCATAACAAGGACAACCATTGCCAGCATTAGAACGAGTACAAATACGCTCAACTCTCCAGTGCCTACCATGCTGAATGTGTTTCCAAACGAAGCCGGTAATCCAGCAACAATACCCGCAAAAATGATCATTGAAATTCCATTACCAATCCCTTTTTCACTGATTTGCTCACCGAGCCACATCAAGAACAAGGTTCCCGTTGTGAGAGTCACTACAGTTACGAAACTGAACGTTAGCCCTGGGTTTGTAACCAATGCAACGCCGCCTCCTGATTGAGACTGGAGTGCTATTGAAACGCCATATGACTGGAAAACAGCCAAAAACACCGTTCCCATACGGGTGTACTGAGTGATCACTCTTCTACCGCGCTCTCCCTCTTTCTTGAGCTGCTCAAACCTTGGAACAACCGAAGTCATCAGGTTCATAATAATTGAGGAGGAGATGTAAGGCATGATCCCTAAAGTGAATATAGAGAGCCTCTCTAATGCACCGCCAGAGAACATGTTCATCATTCCTAATATGCCTGTTCTGTTATCTTCAACCAGAGATGCAAGCGCAGTCTGCGAGATGAAAGGAATCACAATATGTGTTCCTAATCTGAAAACAATTAAGGCACCGACTAGGTAGAGGATGCGTTTTAGTAGATCTTCGCTCATCAATTACTCGCTTACCGTTCCTTTCGCAGCTTCAATCGCCGCCTTAGCACCCTTCGTTGGCTTAATGCCAACCAGGTTGATTGCTCTATTAATTTCGCCTGAAAGCATGACCTTGACTCTTAAAATATTTTTAGTCACAAGGTTGTGTTGTTTGAGGACGTCAATATTGATATCCGTTTCTGTTAGTTTGTCGAGTTGTGACAAGGTAACCTGAGAAGTAATGATAGACACTCTTGAGGTAAAACCAACCTTAGGCAATCTTCTTTGAAGTGGCATTTGACCACCCTCGAATCCGATCTTAGTAAATCCACCTGAACGTGATTTTTGTCCTTTGTGGCCTCTGCCAGAGGTTTTACCCATGCCTGAACCCATGCCTCTTCCGACACGTTTTCTGCTTGTTTTTTCACCCAATGCAGGCTTTAATGTATTTAAATTCATTTTTTAACCCTCAACTTTTAATAGGTAAGCAACCTTATTAATCATGCCTCTTACTTCTGGCGTATCCTCAAGAACAACTGTATGGTTAATTCTTTTTAAACCTAGCCCCGTAATCGTTGCACGATGCTTTGGTAAGCGACCATAGAAACTTTTAACCAAAGTAACGCTGACTGTTGACTTTGTAGGTGCAGCTTTTTTTGTCTCAGCTGTCTTCGTAGACTCAACCTTAGCTTCTGCTGCTTTCTTAGGAGCTGCTGCTTTCTTAGGAGCTGCTTTCTTTTCTACTTTCTCCTCAGCCATCAGACTTCTCCAGTAATTTGTTCAACAGTTTTACCGCGCTTTGCAGCAACTATTTGTGGTGATGACATTTTAGTAAGGCCTTCAACAGTAGCTCTGACAACACTGATAGGGTTACGAGTTCCATTACATTTTGCTAATATATTGTGAACACCAACTGCCTCTAAAACACTTCTCATTGGACCACCAGCAATCACGCCAGTACCTTCAGATGCAGGCTGTAAATAAACTTTAGCAGCACCGACTGATGAAGTAATAGGGTAGTGAAGCGTGCCATTAACTAGTGGGACTGGCTTCATTGCTCTTTTTGCTTTGTCCATTGCTTTTTGAATAGCTAAAGGAACCTCTCGCGCTTTACCCGTGCCATAACCAACTTTACCGTTACCGTCACCGACAACAACTAGAGCTGAAAAGCCAAAAATTCTACCGCCTTTAACCACTTTAACGACGCGTCGAATATTTACCAGCTTTTCGATAAATTCACTTTCTTCTTTGTAATTTTTTCTTTTATTTTCAGCCATTCTTTAAACCTTAAGTTCTCTTAATTAAAAATCTAATCCGCCTTCCCTTGCTGCCTCAGCAAGTGCTTTCACGCGACCGTGGTACTTAAAACCTGAACGATCAAATGCGACCTTAGAAACTTTAGCTTTTTTAGCAGCTTTTGCTATTAAATCTCCGACCTTAGAGGCAGCATCAACATTGCCACCATTTGTCATCTTAGAAGACACGCTCGATGCTGAAGCTATGGTCTTCGTTCCGCAACTACTGATAATTTGCGCATAAATGTGCTGAGATGATTTGAAGACACACAAACGCTCTAGATCTCTTTCAGCATGTTTAGCTCTAAATTTTGTTGCTCTTCTTATGCGAGCATCTTTTTTTGATAATTTCATTTAACTACCTTCTATCAATTATTTTTTCTTAGCAGCTTTACGAACAACCTGCTCATCTGTATAACGTACACCCTTACCTTTGTATGGCTCTGGCGGACGAAACGCTCTAATTTCTGCAGCGGCTTGACCCACTTTCTGCTTGTCTATTCCTTTAACAATCACTTCAGTCTGCGAAGGAGTCTCTACAGAGATACCTTCGGGTAATGTATAGTTAACAGGATGTGAAAACCCAAGAGTCAAATTCAAGACTTTGCCCTGAGCTTTAGCACGATAACCAACTCCAATTAAAGTCAGTTTTTTCTCCCAACCATCGGTAACACCTTTAATCAAATTAGCTGTATTTGCTCTTACTGTACCCGCTTGAGCCCATGCGCTTTTTTCTTCTTTTTTACTAACCTTAGTTGGCTCAAAAGTTAACACATTATCATTATTGGATATAAGAACTTGAGAATTGACATGCATTGTCATTTCACCAAGCTTTCCTTTAACGGACATAACGCCATCAGCATGAGTAATATTCACACCCTCTGGGATTGTAATTGGTGCTTTTGCAATTCTAGACATTATTAATCTCCAATATTATGAAACGCTACACAAAACTTCACCGCCAATATTTTGAGCTTTGGCAGCTTGGCCTGTCATAACACCCTTAGGGGTAGAAACAATGACGATTCCAAGTCCATTCATGATGCTTGGCATTTCATCTTTGCTCGCATAGTGCCTTAAGCTAGGCTTTGAAATCCTATCAAGTGTCTCAATAACTGGCTGGTCATCAAAGTACTTCAACTTGATTACTAATGTTTTGTTAGACGCCTTATCACCTTCGATAGCAAAAGAAGTGATATAACCTTCATCTTGCAAAACACTAGCGATGGCAGACTTTAAATTTGAAGCTGGGATGCTTACTTGCTTTTTATTGACTGATTGTGCGTTTCTAATTCTAGTCAACATATCAGCTATTGGATCAGACATACTCATATTAACCTCCTACCAGCTAGCTTTTGATAATCCAGGAACCTCACCATTCATGGTGCGCTCCCTGAGTTGTGACTTTGCCAAACCAAACTTTCTATAAAAACCATGTGGGCGCCCAGACAGTCCGCAACGATTGCGTTGACGAACAGGAGAGGCGTCTCTAGGAAGTGCTTGTAATTTAATCACTGCCTGAAAACGATCTTCATCAGAGGTATGGATACTCTTGATCATTTTTTTCAATTCAAGACGTTTCTCTTTATATTTTTCGACCAACTTAGCTCGCTTTACATCTCTATGTATCATAGACTTTTTAGCCATTATTTCCTCCTTTGAATGGGAAATTAAACATCGCCAATAGTTTCTTAGCATCTTCATCATTTTGCGCATTCGTGGTAATAGCTATATCCATTCCTCGCACTTTTGTTACTTTCTCAAACTCAATTTCAGGAAACACAATCTGCTCAGTAATTCCCATGTTGTAATTACCGCGGCCGTCAAACGACTTGTCATTAAGTCCACGAAAATCTCTTATACGAGGTATAGCAACATTAACTAAGCGGTCAAGGAATTCATACATTCTCTCTTTTCTGAGAGTCACTTTACATCCAATAGCGTTGCCTTCTCTTAACTTAAAGCTTGCTACTGACTTTCTAGCAAGACAAGTCACAGGCTTTTGTGAAGAAATTAAACCCAACTCTTCAAGTGCACTTTCTAATACTTTCTTATCTCCCAATGCGCTACCTAGTCCCATGTTGATTGTAATTTTTTCAATCTTAGGAACTGACATTGAATTAGATACACCTAACTCCTCCTTAAGTTTAGGAAGAATTTCATTTTTATATTGTTCTTGTAATCTAGACACTTGTCACCTATTTATTTGTTATATCAAATTACGGCTTCGCCGCTTGATTTAAAAAATCTCTCTTTAACGCCTTCATCATTAACCCTAACACCAATACGATCTGCTTTTTTGGTCGTTGGATTGTAGATTGCAACGTTTGAAACACTTAATGGCATTTCTTTCTCTTCGATCCCACCCTGGATACCTTCTTGAGGGTTAGGACGAACATGTTTTTTTGCTAAATTAAAACCTTCAACAATAACTTTTGCTCCGAGAACTTTTGTCACTGTACCAACAGAGCCTTTATCTTTTCCAGCAATAACTATAACTTCATCATTTTGTTTAATTTTCATCATCACAAAACCTCTGGTGCAAGTGAAACAATTTTCATAAATTGGGCGCCTCTTAATTCACGCGTAACAGGGCCAAATATACGAGTACCGATTGGCTCTAATTTTGGATTAAGAAGAACAACGGCATTACTATCAAAGCGAATACGAGATCCATCTTTGCGGCGAACGCCTTGAGCAGTTCTAACGACTACTGCATCATAGACATCGCCCTTCTTCACTTTACCACGAGGCGATGCCTCTTTAATGCTGACCTTAATGACGTCACCAATATTTGCATAGCGGCGTTTTGAGCCACCTAATACTTTAATACACATAGCTCTAACACCACCACTGTTATCAGCTATATTTAATCTTGTTTGCATTTGAATCATATTCTTTCTCTCTAAAGCGCGACTATTTAATCAATACTCACTGATTTTTCAACAACTTCTACCAAGGCCCAATTCTTTGTTTTTGAGAAAGGCTTTGATTCAGAAACTCTAACTACATCACCCAGACCACACTCATTCTTTTCATCATGCGCATGAACTTTAGTGCTGCGCTTAATATATTTTTTGTAAATTGGATGACGCACCTTACGCTCAACCATAACAGCGATTGTTTTGTCGCGACTATTGCTTACAACCTTTCCTGTAAGGATTCTTTCTACTGCGTTAGTTTCACTCATGAGCTCTTCTCGTTAATTATTGTTTTAATTTGGGCAATCGCTTTTTTTGTTTTGCCAAGCTTAGATAAATCAGTTAACTGTGAGGTGCTCTTTTGCATACGAAGTTCGAATTGCTCCTTCAACAAAGTGATAAGCTGCTCATTTAACTGAGATACATCTTGATCTCTTAATTCTTTAACATCCATTACATTATTGTCCGTTTAATTACTGTTGTTTTGACGGGTAGTTTGGCTGCAGCAAGCTCAAAAGCTTCCCTAGCAACGACCTCATCAACACCTTGCATTTCAAATAACATTTGACCAGGCTTAACCTGTGCGACCCAATACTCAACACTACCTTTACCTTTACCCATTCGAACTTCTAATGGCTTCTTAGTGATAGGCTTGTCAGGGAAAACACGAATCCAAATCTTTCCTTGACGCTTAACATGTCTAGTCATTGCACGACGAGCAGCTTCAATTTGTCTCGCAGTCATTCGGCATCTTCCAGTGGCCTGTAGGCCAATTTCACCGAAGCTGACGTTGTGACCAGCCGCTAAACCGCGATTGCGGCTCTTCATGGTCTTTCTGTATTTTGTACGTTTAGGTTGCAACATTGCTATATTCCTTTACTTCTTTCCAATTTGTTTTGTGGCACCACGTTTTGAAACCTCTTCAATAGTGCCTTTGTTATGATCAAGAATTTCACCCTTGAAAATCCAAACCTTAATACCAATAACGCCATATTGCGTGTTTGCTCTGAAACTGCTGTAGTCAACGTCTGCCCTAAATGTATGAAGAGGGACGCGTCCTTCACGGTACCACTCTGAACGAGCAATTTCAGCACCATTTAATCGACCACTTACCATGACCTTGATACCAAGCGCTCCAAGTCTAGTAGCATTTCCAAGAACTCTTTTAACAGCACGTCTATACATGACACGCTTTTCAAGTTGCTGAGCAATATTTTCAGCAACCAATCGAGCATCAAGCTCGGGCTGCTTAACTTCTTCAATACTGATATGAACGGGTACACCCATTTTTTCTGAAACTATATTTTTCAGTCTTTCAATATCAGCACCTTTCTTTCCAATAACGATCCCAGGTCTAGCGGTATGAATAATGACCTTAGCAGTATTAGATAACCTCTCAATTGAAATTCGACTGACAGACGCTGAAGTCAACTCCTTAAATAAAAAATCTCTTACTGCGATATCAGATAACAAATACTCAGAATAGTTTTTACTGCTGGCATACCACTTGGAATCCCAATCCTTAACAATTCCTAATCTAATACCTATTGGATTTACTTTTTGACCCATAATTATTTACTCGCTTACGCCAACACTAATGTGGCTGGTTCGTTTAAGAATTCGATTCGCTCTTCCTTTTGCTCTGGGACGAATTCGTTTCATTGTAGAGCCCTCATTTACGAAAACACTACTTACTTTTAACTCATCAATATCTAGACCGTCGTTATGCTCAGCGTTAGAAATTGCAGAACTTAAAACCTTCTTAACTAAGTCTGCTGCTTTTTTATTGCTAAATGTCAAAATATTTAAAGCCTCTTCAACAGGCTTATTCCTAATCTGATCAGCAATCAATCTCACCTTAAAGGGGGAGATTTTTGCATACTTATGAATTGCTTGAACTTCTTTCATTTTTTTAACCCTATGCTAAAACTAGTTTCGATCACCTGAGTGACTTTTAAATGTTCTTGTTACGGCAAATTCGCCTAACTTATGTCCGATCATATTCTCGTTAATCGAAACAGGAACATGAACTCGGCCATTATGAATAGCTATTGTAAGACCAATCATCTCGGGCACGATTACTGAACGGCGTGACCATGTTTTAATTGGTTTTCTATCATTACTATCTTGAGCCTTTAATACCTTTTGGATTAAGTGCTCGTCTACAAATGGACCTTTTCTAAGTGATCTTGCCATAATTACCCTTTATTTTCTTCTACGGACAATAAGCTTGTCAGTACGTTTGTTAGTTCTTGTTTTGTAGCCTTTAGTTGGTGTACCCCATGGAGAAACTGGATGTCTTCCACCACTTGTTTTTCCTTCACCACCACCGTGAGGGTGATCGACTGGGTTCATAACAACACCACGAACTGTAGGTCTAACGCCTCTCCAACGAGTGGCACCTGCTTTTCCTAGTTTTCTTAAGCTATGCTCTGATTTAGATACCTCGCCAAGAGTCGCACGACACTCAGCCAAAACTTTTCTTACCTCACCAGAACGCAATCTGATTGTTACATAGTTACCTTCCTTGGCAACTAACTGAACTGAAGTGCCCGCACTTCTAGCAATTTGCGCACCTTTCTTAGGCTTTAACTCGACACAATGAATAACACTACCAAGCGGTATATTGCTCAAAGGAAGACTGTTACCTTTTTGAATTGCAACTGAATTTCCAGAGACAATTTTGTCTCCTGATTTGATACCTTTCGGTGCAATAATATAACGTCTTTCACCATCTGCATATAAGACTAGAGCAATGTTTGCACTTCTATTTGGATCGTATTCAATTCTCTCAACTGTTGATTCAATATCATCCTTATTGCGCTTAAAGTCAATAATACGATATCTCTGCTTATGGCCTCCACCTCTGTGCCTTACAGTAATCTTTCCGCGGTTATTACGGCCATTAATTCTATTTTTACTTTCTGTTAATGCAGCAAAAGGCTTACCTTTATGCAAATCATTATCAACAACACTTACAACAAATCGTCTGCCTGGTGAAGTTGGTTTTCTTTTAATAACTGTTGCCATAATAAATTCTCTATGATGCAGTAGCGTCAATCATCTGACCTTCAGATACCTTAACGACTGCTTTTTTCCAATTAACACGCTGTCCAGTTTTACCTTTGTAAATTTTCTTTTTTCCTTTTACATTTGAAGTTGTAACAGCTTCAACAGTTACGCCAAACAATTCTTCGACTGCAGCACGTATTTCTCTTTTGTTGCTGTCCGTTCTAACCTTAAAAACATACTGATTGTTAGCCGTAGCTAGGGTAGTTTTTTCAGAAACGATTGGCCCAAGTAGGACCCTTAATACTTTTTCTTGATTCATAACATGGCCTCTACTTTCTTTAACGCAGCTTTAGTTAGAACTACATTCTCATAACCAATTAAACTTACAGGGTCGATACTTTGTGTATCACAAACACCGACATGGTATAAATTACGGGAAGATAAGTACAAGTTCTCATCCAACTCATCGGTCATCAAAAGAGCGTCCTTTAAATCCAAGGATTTCATGAGTGATGTGATGTTTTTTGTTTTAGGTTCTTTTATTTCAAGATCTGAAACAACTTTCAAACGGTCATTACGAAGGAGTTCAGAAAAAATAACGCTGATTGCACCCTTGTACATTTTTTTATTTACTTTTTGAGAGTAGTTGCGAGGCTGTGCAGCAAAAGTTACACCACCACTTCTCCAGATAGGACCTCTTGAGGTTCCTGCTCTAGCACGGCCAGTACCTTTTTGTTTCCAAGGCTTCTTACCACCACCGCTCACTGCTGCACGATTTTTTTGGGCCTTAGTTCCACTTCTTCCACCTGCCATATAGGCAGTCGTAATTTGATGTACTAATGACTCATTGTAGTCACGACCAAAAATATCTTCGGAAACTTCTTGTGAAGTAGATTTGTTTGTTTTTAAATTCAATACTTTTACTTTCATCACTAGACCTATATATAAACTATTTTTTAAGCTTCAGATTCTTTATCTTTGCTTTCGTCGGCTGCATCAGCTGACTCTGCTTTTGGCGCCTCTTCTGGAGCCGCTTCTTCAGCTGGTGCTACTGCTTCAACTGGAGCCTCTGCTGCAGCTTTTGCAGCTTCAGCTTCTGCTATTGCCGCTTCGGCTTCTATGGCATCAGCAGTTAACTTATCTGAAAGCTCTTTGCTTACTTTAGAATTGACGTTATTTTTTTTGTCTGACAAAAATACTCTCACAAAGCCATTTTTTGACCCAGGAATCGCGCCCTTAACTAATAACAAATTACGTTCACTATCAACTCTTAAAATTTCAAGGCATTCTTCAGTCACTTGAGCGTTACCCATTTGACCTGCCATTTTTTTACCTTTAAAAACACGTCCAGGCTCTTGGCACTGACCGGTAGATCCAAGAGCACGGTGAGATATCGAGTTACCGTGTGTTGCATCCTGCATACTAAAGTTGTGGCGCTTTACACCGCCTTGAAAACCTTTACCTTTAGATTGGCCAGTTACATTAACGAAGTGTCCTGCACCAAAAAACGAAATATCAAGATTAGGCATTGCTGAAATTTCATTATCACTGACTCTCATCTCCCATAGCCCAAGACCTATTTCTTGAGATGCCTTAGCGTAGTGACCTTTTAGAGAACTACTGACGCGCCCAATTTTAGCTTCGCCTTTTTTGTTAATCTTCTTACCAGTAGTCACTTGCACTGCATTGTAACCATCAGTGTTAACTGATTTAGTCTGCACTATGCGGTTAGGTTCTATTTTTATAACGCTTACAGATGCTGCTGAACCATCGTCAGCCATCAGTCGCGTCATTCCTACTTTTTGTCCTACTAATGCAATTGCCATTTTCTTAATCCTTTCTATGTCTATTAGTTAAGTTGGATTTTTACGTCAACTCCCGCAGCCAGATCTAATTTCATCAAAGCGTCTACGGTTTTATCTGTTGGACTTATTACATCCATCAACCTAACATAAGTTTTTAACTCATACTGATCTCTAGCATCTTTATTTACGTGCGGAGAAGTCAATACAGTAAAGCGTTCTTTCTTTGTAGGCAAAGGGATTGGGCCCCTTACACTAGCACCAGTGCGCTTAGCTGTCTCTACAATCTCTACGGCTGATTTATCGATTAAACGATGATCAAATGCCTTTAATTTAATTCTAATATTTTGATTGCTCATTTGCCTATTTGCCTTATCTAACTTCCGAAACGAAAAAACCGTCGATTATACAATAATTCGACGGTCTTAATTTAACTAATCAACTCGTAATCTTCGAGACGACGCCAGCACCTACTGTGCGTCCGCCTTCTCTAATTGCAAATCTTAATCCTTCTTCCATTGCAATCGGAGCGAGTAACTCAACTGTCATCTTCACATTGTCGCCTGGCATAACCATTTCAGTACCTGATGGTAATTCACATGCGCCAGTCACGTCTGTTGTTCTGAAGTAGAACTGTGGACGATAGTTGTTAAAGAATGGCGTATGACGGCCACCTTCTTCTTTACTTAAGATATATACTTCAGCTTCAAACTTAGTGTGTGGGTTGATCGTACCTTTCTTAGCTAGGACCTGACCACGTTCAACTTCTTCACGCTTGGTACCACGAAGAAGAACACCAACGTTATCACCTGCTTCACCTGAGTCAAGCAACTTTCTAAACATTTCAACACCCGTACAAGTTGTCAACTGAGTGTCTTTAATACCTACGATTTCGATTTCATCACCAACGTTGACAACGCCACGCTCGATACGACCTGTTACAACAGTACCACGACCTGAGATTGAGAACACGTCCTCAATTGGCATTAGGAATGTCTTATCTGTATCACGCTCTGGAGTTGGGATATAAGTATCTAGTGCTTCAACCAACTTCAAGATTGAAGGGACACCGATATCTGATGTGTCACCTTCTAGTGCTTTTAGTGCTGAACCAAAAACAACCGGTGTGTCGTCACCTGGGAATTCATATTCTGTCAAAAGCTCACGGATTTCCATTTCAACGAGTTCAACGAGTTCTTCATCGTCAACCATGTCTGCTTTGTTCATGTAAACAACAATGTATGGAACACCGACCTGACGAGACAATAGAATGTGCTCACGTGTTTGAGCCATTGGTCCATCCGTTGCAGCGATTACGATAATAGCGCCGTCCATCTGTGCAGCACCTGTAATCATGTTCTTAACGTAGTCAGCGTGTCCTGGACAGTCAACGTGTGCATAGTGACGAGCCTCTGACTCATACTCGACGTGTGCTGTTGAGATAGTGATACCACGCTCTCTTTCTTCAGGAGCATTATCAATATCTGCGTAATCCTTGAACTCACCGCCACGGGCTTCAGCCATAACCTTAGTAAGGGCTGCAGTTAAAGTAGTTTTACCATGGTCAACGTGACCAATTGTTCCCACATTCACATGTGGTTTGGTTCTTTCAAATTTTTCTTTTGCCATTTTTAATCCCCTATTAAGAATTTAATTTTTCAATAACACCGTCTGCAACGTTTCTAGGTGCAGCTGTATATTTAGCAAACTCCATTGAATAGTTTGCACGTCCTTGTGACATAGAACGAAGGTCTGTCGCATAGCCAAACATTTCAGCTAAAGGTACTTCAGCTCTAATTTGCTTTCCAGCAGGCGTATCGTCCATCGCACTTACAATACCTCTGCGACGGTTAAGATCACCCATCACATCACCCATGTAATCTTCAGGTGTTGAAACTTCAACTTTCATCATAGGCTCAAGCAGTTGAGGATTAGCAAGTTTCACACCCTCTCTGATACACATTGAAGCCGCAATTTTAAATGCCATTTCATTAGAGTCGACATCATGATACGAGCCATCATAGACTGTTACCTTAACATCAACTAATGGGAAGCCAGCAATAACACCATTCTGCATCTGCTCCTGAACACCTTTGTTAACTGCTGGAACATATTCCTTAGGAATAACTCCACCTTTAATTTCATCAACAAACTCATAGCCACTTCCTGGCGGTTGAGGCTCTATGCGCAGATAGACATGTCCATATTGACCACGGCCACCAGATTGTTTAGCAAATTTATGTTCGTGCTCAACAAGTGTCGTAATTGTTTCACGGTATGCTACTTGAGGCGCACCAACGTTACATTCAACATCGAATTCACGCATCATACGATCGACGATGATATCTAAGTGAAGTTCACCCATACCAGCAATAATAGTTTGGCCCGATTCTTCATCTGATGAAACTCTAAATGACGGATCTTCGTTAGCAAGCTTGCCTAGAGCAATTCCCATCTTCTCTTGGTCAACCTTAGTTTTAGGTTCAACAGCAACGGCGATAACTGGCTCAGGAAATTCCATTCTTTCAAGAATAATTTTGTCCTTCATGTCACACAATGTGTCACCAGTAGTTACATCTTTAAGACCAATCGCAGCAGCAATGTCTCCAGCTCTTACTTCCTTAATCTCTTCACGGTCATTTGAGTGCATTTGTACAATTCGACCAATACGTTCTTTCTTATCTTTAGATGAGTTGTATACAAAATCGCCTGACTTCAAAACACCAGAGTAAACTCTAAAGAAAGTTAAGTTACCAACAAACGGGTCAGTCGCAATTTTGAAAGCTAATGCTGCAAATGGCTCGGTGTCTGTTGGAACTCTTGGCGCTACAGTTTCAGCTGCATCATCTAAGATTCCACTAATTGGCTCAACATCAAGCGGAGAAGGCATATACATAATCATTGCATCTAGAACGGCCTGAACACCTTTATTTTTGAAAGCAGTACCACAAAACATAGGAATGATTTCATTCGCAATTGTTTGCAAACGGATACCTTCCTTAATTTCGTCATTAGTTAAAGTGCCTTCTTCAAGATAGCTTTCCATTATCTCTTCGTTTGCCTCAGCGGCAGATTCGATCATGAATTCGCGCTTTTCATCGGCAAGCTCCTGAAGCTCGGCAGGGACATCTTTGACTTCATACGTTGCACCTTGGTCAGCTTCATTCCAATAAATTGCTTTCATTCTAATAAGGTCAACAACGCCCTCGAAAGCATCCTCTGCACCAATAGCAATTTGCATAGGGACAGGATTAGCACCTAATCTAGTTTTAACTTGCTCAACAACTCTTAAAAAATCTGCACCAGCTCGGTCCATCTTATTTACAAAACCAATTCTTGGTACATTATATTTGTTAGCTTGTCTCCAAACTGTTTCTGATTGTGGCTCTACACCTCCAACAGCACAAAAAACGGCGCAAGCGCCGTCTAATACTTTAAGTGACCTTTCAACCTCAATTGTGAAGTCAACGTGTCCTGGGGTATCAATAATGTTGACACGGTGGTCATCAAATTGACCGTCCATACCATTCCAAAAACATGTTGTAGCAGCTGAAGTAATTGTAATACCTCTTTCTTGCTCCTGCTCCATCCAGTCCATTGTCGCACTTCCGTCGTGTACTTCACCAATTTTGTGAGTACGGCCTGTATATAAAAGAATACGTTCAGTTGTAGTTGTCTTTCCGGCATCAATGTGTGCCATGATTCCGACGTTACGATAACGGTTAATAGGTGTGGTTCTTGCCATGATTGAGTCCTTAAATTACCAGCGGAAGTGAGCAAAAGCTTTGTTTGCTTCTGCCATTCTGTGAGTGTCTTCTTTCTTCTTGAATGCAGTACCACGATTCTGAACTGCGTCAAGAACTTCTCCAGCTAATCTAAGCTTCATACCCTTTTCACCACGTTTTCTAGAAGCTTCTATAATCCAGCGCATTGCCAATGCAATCTTACGATCTGATCTGACTTCGACTGGAACTTGATAAGTTGAACCACCAACACGGCGAGACTTAATTTCGACTTGGGGACCAATATTTTCTAGAGCCTTCTTAAACGTTTCAACTGGCTCCGCGTTACCTTTAGATTCGATTGTATCCAATGCATCATAAACAATCTTCTCTGCAACCGATTTTTTACCATCAAGCATAAGAATGTTTACAAATTTAGCTAGTACGAGATCGCCGTACTTAGGATCAGGTAATATTTGTCTTTTTGGTGCGGCTCTTCTTCTCATATTAGTATTCTCTTAATAATTATTTTTTAGGTCTCTTGGTACCGTATTTTGAACGGCCTTGCATTCTTCCATCAACGCCTGTTGTGTCTAACGCTCCACGAACAGTGTGGTAACGAACACCAGGTAAATCCTTTACACGACCACCACGAATCAGAATCACTGAGTGCTCTTGAAGGTTGTGTCCTTCTCCACCAATATAAGTAGTAACTTCAGCAGAGTTAGTTAGCCTGACACGAGCGACCTTTCTAAGAGCAGAGTTTGGTTTTTTTGGTGTTGTAGTATAGACACGAGTGCAAACCCCACGCTTTTGCGGGCAGCTGTCTAATGCAGGAACACCAGTTTTAACTATCTTCTTACTTCTTGGCTTTCGTACCAATTGGTTAATCGTTGACATAAAGGTTTATACTCCAATGTATATTTAGTTTTTCGCCCACTTTGGGGTGAATAAAGCCGGCAATTATACTTTGGTGGTATCTACGATGTCAATGAATATTGGTCTTTTTTTCGATACTTTCATAAAAAGACAAACAGGCTGAGTGGACCATTTTGAAGACTTCATCAAATTTCCCTTCATAGTAGGGGTCAGGAACACTAGCACCAGGATGATCTTTAGAATAATCTAACATTAATTCAATCTTTGAATGACTATCCTTAGGGCACATTGATTTCAATCTCTCAAGGTTGTCAGAATCCATGGCAATAATGAAGTCATAGTAATAAAAGTCACTCTCATGAACTTGACGTGCTCTCTGGCTTGATAAATTCACTCCATGATCGATAGCTGCTTGTTGGGCCCTTTGATCAGGAGAATTTCCTATATGATAGGCATGCGTCCCAGCTGAGTCTATTTCAAAATATTGAGACTTAGTATTTTTTTCAACAATAGATCGAAATGCGCCCTCTGCAGTTGGTGAACGACAAATATTACCCATACATACAAACAGAATTTTGTTTTTTAATTCCATTGATTTAGCTCAGATAATATAAATATAAGTTTTTCCATCATGAGATTATATTTTAATTTGTGATGAGATTAAATTTCGTTTGAAGTGTATGTGAGGGAGTGTTTATTTAACTGCGAGTCTAGAGAGAGTTCCCAGAACTTCAAACTTTATTTATTTTATAAGGGAGCGCATATCACTCAAGTCAATTGTTGAGTTTTTATCTAAAGCTTCAAGTATTTGAAAAGTATTTTCTTGTATATCTTCCATTACAGCAAATATTCCCAATTCTTGGAGTTTTGACTTGTTATTATCCTTTACTTCCCATTTGCCGATACATCTGCTTGAAGGCATAATGTTCTTTAATCCACCCCAGTCATTCTTTTTAAAACTAGTTCTAGCGGCCATAAATTCTGGTCCGGGATGATATTGGAAACAAATCGATGTGGAAAAATCAATATTAGCATATTTAATGTGTAAGTGAACATCAAGCTTGTTATCATCAAGTAACATGGCATTCAAGTCTTTAAAGCCGACCAATAAAGCGCCTGAGTTATCAAGTGGTATGCCAAATTCAAATTTAGTAAATTGGTCTACTCCTTCAAAAATAACTTTGCCATTTTTATTGATACTCGATTCAAACTTTATCGAATCCTCGGTTTCTTTAGTCTTGGCCAAACTAGTTAAAGCCTTTTTAGTTATTACTACACTGCTATCATCTGACTTTTCATATAGCTCATCTGCTTCAGAAGGCTTAATTATTGAAAAATTAAAATTACCTTGATTTAACAAAATCATGCCATCAGTCTTTTGTGACATTGAGCTCGATAAGTATAAATCGATATTCCCATCTTTATCTAGGTCTCTAAATCGAATGTCCTCAATAAAATGATTCCATTCATTTCCTTCACTCTCAGGTATGAAGTCATCCGGCGCCTCAACTAAAGGAAATATCCCGTGGTCTTTAAATTTCTTATTGCCTAGGTTTTCTATGATTTGTATAGCTGTACCCGCATATAGAATACCTGTCCTACTGTATACAATATCCAGGTCACCATCATTGTCTAAGTCTGCTGCTGAAACTTCAGGTAATTGAGGATAATTCTTAATATGTTGAGGCAAAGACGTGTTGTTGTGTTTAGGGAAATTACCATTGCCATCATTCCAAACAATACCAGTGAAGTCGATACTTTTCTCAGATTCGTGCGCTCCGAGTAATACATCTAAATAACCATCGCCATCAATATCAGCAAGCTCTAATGCAAAAGAAAAAATTCCTCCGCACTTACGTTTATTTAGATATCCTGTTCCATCATTTATTAAACACCATAAAGCCGTTCCTGTTTTCCAATTAGTCTCTGTAATTACAACATCCATATCTCCATCATTATCAATATCACCGGTAGCACCGCCATGGTCAAACACTACGAAATTGGAGTGGCTTAAGTGTGTGCTTGATGATTCCAGCCAAGTGCCATTTGGTTGACTCAGAAAGTAGCTATTCCTAAAGCCGTTGTGGGTGCCAATTCCAGTGTCAGAGATATAGAAATCAAGAATATCATCATTATTATAATCAGCAACAAGAGGGCGGTATGCCAGTGACATTCCACTATCTGTGCGTTTATCAATAAGCAGTTCTGGTGCGTAAGTAAGTTTGCCTTTTGCGTCACCCAAGTAAAGTGATGGTAATGGTTTATTTCCTGTGCAAGTGCCGCCCCCGCACTCTGAACCAGGATTTACACCTACCCTATTACTATTATTTGGTCTCATAACTCCTATGTAAAGTACATCACTATAACTATCATTATTAAAATCTGCTAACTGCCACTTCCTACCAAAATAATATAATATATCTGTTGGATATGGCTTCTGTGGTGGTCTGAAGAAGTCAATCTCGGGGTCATTCTCAATATCAATACCCGCTAATGGCTTTATATTTGAGTTGGAAGAAGATTGTCCACCACAGTTGTATACAAAATAAGTACCATCCGCAGAAATGCTCTTTACTGGGTCACTGCCATCAGTGCACGACCCTGCATAGCTTTGCATTGAAAAGAAAGATAGAATTAAAAATATTAAAGGCTTTAACATAAATTAATTTAAAGCTAATACTTTTCTTTTTTGAAGTCGATAATCACATCATATGGATAAAAATTTTCATCAAGGACATACTCTTTAGTATTGTTATCCCAAGACTTTATTTTATCAAATCTTCCAAGTAATTGAAGTGATTCCATACTTCCTGAGAACTGAATAGTCTTAGGCTCGACCATATGCCTAATTGGGTTGAGCTCAAATGAGGCATTTATTTTTCCTTCTTTATTAATTATGCCTTCAAAAGTATCATAACTACTGATTGCACTAGTCAAGAGATATCGGTATTTTCTCGCCACACTAATTTTTCCGTCTTTGATTATAAATTGTGCGGTGCCGATATTTTTTTCGCCATCATCTGGTTCGGTTCTTATTATGAAAGCGTATGACCCATCGTAAGTACTTGATTTTTCGGTAACAGGAATTGCAGCAATATCTTCTTTTTCTTCAGCTTTTACTTCTTTAGTTTGACTATGAAAGAATTCTGGACCTGACGAAATAAGCATTGGGTGAAGTGTAAAAACACCCGAAGGTTTAGACCTAATTCTTAGTTTTAGTTGATTAAAAGTGCTGTCATATTTTTTGATTAAATAATCAGAATTTTCATCATTTGGAAATTTGTATGCATACACTAACAAATAAGTTGAGGATTTAATATGGTGCTTTGATGGATTTTTAATACTTCCCCATCTATCTCCACCTCCAGGACAAGAGATAGCATATATAGAGTTTGTTTTAGAAGGCTCCTTAACACTTTTAATTACAAAATTAACTCCATTGAGTAAGCTTCTTCCATCAGCTTTGAATAAAAACAAGTCTTTTCCAGTGGTATCTCTTAAAATTGATGCCATCATAAGAAGGTAGCCAAAAGAGTCTGAATTATATTTAATTCCCATTCCACTTCTTTGTGTGTCAATAGGGAGACTCCCATCAGGTCTCATGTCATGAACTGCCAATTTGACCACATCGATTGAATTCTGAACCGCATTTAAATCATTTACCATTAAGCCCCAAATGAGCGTCATATATGAAGTTAAATATGCTTTATTGTCTTGCCTATCTTTCCAATTGCTTTTTGCAACTTTTTGAATCAAGCCATTTAACCAAGGTCCAATTATTTGTCTTTCTTCTGCATTTATATTCTCACCCATAGTCGCAGTTGTAGTGAGTATTGAATTAATTAGCATCATCATTTGCCAATCAACAGGCCTATCACCCCATGAGACATTAATGCCTTCTTTCAGGGCGTCATTTTTGGCCCAATCTAATAGGACAGTTTTGACTTTTTGAACCTCTAAATCCGAATTACCAATTCTGGCGACATAAGCAGCATTTTTAAAAAATTCTCTGGCTATATTCACCTCTTCATTTTCCTCGCCATAAGTCTCATCAAGCTTAACAGTAACAATTGGCTTTGGCGTTTTTCCAGTTAGTTGGATTTCATGTTTACGGCTTTCATCTAGTGTAAAAAATGGAGTTATCCATTCACTTTTCTTAAAATCATTCTGAGATATTTTTTTCAGTTGGTAGCCAAAACCTTCACCATACGTTGGGTGCATAAAGCATTCTGATGCAGTTTGATAAGCATTCCACAAGGATTGAGTGTTGCCCTTAGACAGTATGTTTTTTGGTATTGATGTTAAATCAAGGTCCTCATATACAGGTGTAATTGAATTCATTGAGGCCTTAGGAGTTGTGAAGTAAGCCATAGCCGGTTTTATAACTTTATCTCTATCATTACAGCATTGGTAAAGACCAATAAGCATAAAGTTTAGATTTTCTTTTTGTAATGTTAAGGTTCTACCTTTATAGGCTAAAACTTGTTTACCATTTAGCCAAAGATTTGCCAAGCCAGTTTCATTATTCTCCCACTTCACTTCTAATTGAAAATTTGTCCACTTGCCTCGCATGTCTTGTATTTTTGTTATTGGTATCCTAGATGTATCCTTACAATCACCATCCCATAGTTTCATTGTTGTGAAGTTTAAAACTCCTTTATCATCCCCTCCTTGACTTGTAAATGATATATGTGCACATTCACCATTATGAAACTCTCCAAGCAATAATTTACCACTATCTTGTATAGGAAAATCTTCTGGCAAGTATACATCCCAGCTATACCACTGATACTTTGGCTGAATATCTCCTGGACGATTATCTTCCCACACTTGTTCAACCATTTGAGACCTTACTGAATTTTCTCCACAGTCACTGGTTTCCATTTCACCAACCATATTATCCCAATCAATATCTCTTGTTTTAGATCCACATTCACTTCCAGTAGTGAATTTATGAACTTTGTTAAAATTTCCTGTCGGGTCAGTTATATAAGAATAGTCCTCAAGCTTGCCATTTTCTGTATCTAGTTCAAACTTAAGGCTTTTAGCAGTTGATGAGGATGCTTGTTCATTACCGCCACTGCAGTTGTATACAAAGTAAGTTCCATCATCAGAAATACTCTTGACTGGATCACTGCCATCAGGGCATGATCCTGCATATACATGAATTGAAAAGAGGCTAAGAATTAACGCTAGAAATATTTTTTTCATAGATTGATTATATATCAACCTGAACTATTCAATAAAAACATATAAATAATAAGAGAAATTTGGCTCAAGCTTTATAGAAGAATATGTGGTTTTTCAATCAAAGATGCTTCTTCCAATAAATCCTCTTAAAACTTTAATTAGTAATGTAACAATTATGTAACCCATGATTGTTAAATAATATTTATAATCTTATTAATATAACAAACTCCAATTCTACTGAGCCTGTGGGTAAATCATTAATAGAAATCGCCAAAACAGTTATCCAAACTGAAGCTGACTCTGTTTTAGCGCTTAAGAATAGAATCGATCAAAATTTTGAAGAGGTTTGTCATACCCTAAAAGCATGTAGGGGCAAAGTTGTTTTGATTGGAATGGGTAAATCAGGTCATATCGCCAAAAAAATCTCGTCCACCCTTGCATCAACTGGAACACCTTCATTTTATTTGCATCCAGGAGAGGCTGGTCATGGCGACCTAGGCATGGTTAGTGCTGATGATGTAGTTATTATGATCTCCTATTCAGGTGAATCAGATGAGATCATTTCATTGCTTCCAGGTATCAAAAGAATGAATGTTCCTATTATCAGCATGACAGGAAATGCCAAGTCTTCTATCGCCTCATCTAGTGATTTTCATTTGGATGTCAGTGTCGACAAGGAAGCGTGCCCTAACAATTTAGCACCAACCTCGAGCACGACAGCAGCATTAGTAATGGGAGATGCAATTGCTGTCTCGCTTATCTCTGCTAATAACTTTACATCGGAAGATTTTGCCATGTCTCACCCTTCAGGCTCTCTGGGCAGAAGACTGCTCACGCTTGTCTCCAGCATTATGAAGTCAGGGAAAGATATTCCAATGGCCTCTAGAGAGACACTGCTCATTGATAGCCTATTAGTGATGAGTGAAAAGGCCCTTGGAATGGTTCTCATTGCTGAAAATGAAAAACTTATCGGCATATTTACTGATGGTGACTTAAGAAGAGCGTTAGAGTCTAATATAGATTTTCAAAAGTTAACCATTGGAGAGGTTATGACCAAAGATTGCAAGTCCATTGAGCCGCAAGAGCCTGCATTAACTGCAATGCAAATGATGGAAAAATACAGTCTAAATTCATTGCCGGTTGTTGACTCAAGTAACAATATAGTTGGCGCAATCAACATGCACACCTTGATTCAAGCAAAATTATTTTAATCAGTTGGCCATTACCTCTATAGGTATAAATAACAATGGACATTAAACTCCTCTTATCCAACGTTGTTGAAACATCTGAAAGCTTTGATGTTTCTGGTCTTTCACTCAATTCGAAAACTCTAAATAAGGGGGATGTATTTGTTGCACTTCAGGGCGAGAAAAATCACGGGGCTGAGTATATTGACAGTGCCATTGAAAACGGCTGCATAGCAGTTTTAATAGAGGGAAAAGAGGTTGATTGTGATGTCCCCACTATTCGAATTGACAACCTCAAAGCGCACCTTTCTAGTCTTGCTCAAAGCTTCTACACCCAAGCAAAAGATGTGGAACTTATTGCGGTCACTGGAACAAATGGCAAGACTTCTGTTAGTCATTACATTTCTCAGCTATTAGACTTCTTAGAGGTTGATAATGGCGTTATCGGGACGCTTGGAATCAGCAAGACTCAAAAGAAGAGTATCAACACGACACCAGATATCTTCTCAATATACAGCACCCTCGAAGAATACAGCAACCAAGGCATTAAACTAGCCGTCATTGAGGCCTCTTCGCATGCGCTCATGCAAGATCGACTTGAGGGGCTTTCATTTATTCAAGGCATCTTTACTAACTTGACTCAAGATCATCTTGATTATCATGAGACGATGGATAATTATCGTGAAGTTAAGGGCAAGTTATTTAAGAGCGGCTTCTCAAAAAAAGCTATTATTAATAGGGATGATGAAAATCATCAGTACTTTTTAGATAATGCCTCTGACAAAGATCCAATAATGTTTGGAATTGATGATTTAGAATTTTTTAAAAACAGCGAGAATGGTTTTATTTGTCAGCTTAATAATTATGTCTTTGAATTACCATTAGTGGGTGAGTTTAACCTTTCAAATGCGCTTGCTGCATACCATAGTGTTAAATATTTGGGCTACAGTGACGATCAAGTTATTCCTTTTTTAGCAAAGCTTTCTCCGCCGCCTGGAAGAATGCAGCAGCTAGAAAATAGTCATATTTGGATCGACTACGCCCATACGCCAGATGCGCTCGATAATGCCCTTTCTACACTTAAGACGCACTACCCAGAATTCAAAATTAGAGTCCTATTTGGCTGTGGCGGTGATAGAGATAAAGGCAAAAGGCAGATTATGGGGAAGATAGCGAGTGAAACTGCTGACAGCATTATTTTAACTAATGACAATCCCAGGAGTGAAGACCCTCAGTCAATCGTTGATGACATTCTTGCTGGAACAAAAGTTGAAAACGATGTTCAGGTCATCTTAGATCGGGGTGACGCAATCAAATCAGCCGTCCAGACACTTGGTGAAGAAGAGGCACTGCTGATAGCCGGTAAAGGTCATGAAACGACTCAAGTTATAGGATCCAAAACTCTTCAATTTAGTGACATTGAGGTAGCATTGAATGCCCTCAACTAATATCCAAAAAATTGCTGGGATTGTCAACGGCAAGTTAAATAGTAACGAAGCTAAAGAGTTTAATGGGGTCTGTACTGACACCAGGGCAGATGTAAATGGGAAACTTTTCATCGCACTCGAGGGCCCTAATTTTGATGCCCATAGCTTTGCACAAAACGCAGAAGAGTTAGGCGCAATTGCAATCATTGCTCATAAGAAAATTCATTCAAACTTGCCTGTTATTCAAGTCAAAAATACTGAGAAGGCTTACCAAGACATTGCGGCCTGGCACCGCCAATCTCATTCGCCTGTCGTCCTTGCAATCACAGGGAGTAACGGTAAAACTTCGACTAAAAATATGCTCAACTCTATTTTGTCACTTGCAGCGCCCACTCTATCGACTAAAGGGAATCTAAATAATCACCTTGGTGTTCCAAAGACGCTCCTTGAGCTGGAAGAGAAGCACCAGTATTGCATTATTGAGATGGGGGCAAATCACAAACATGAAATCTCACTTTTGTGTTCCATTGCTCGTCCAGATATTTCAATCATTACCAATGCAAATAACGCTCATTTAGGTGAATTTGGAAGTGAAGCCAATCTAGTCAAAGCTAAAGGTGAAATCTTAGAATCATTATCCAAGGATGGAAAAGCCATAATTAATAAGTCTTCTCCCCATAAGCGTACCTGGGAAGAGATGTCTGGAACCGAAAATCTGACTTTTTTTGGAAACGACAGCGGCATAAATGCGAGCGATATAAAAGAATTTAAATCTCATATCAATTTCAATCTTAACTTTGGTGACGTCTCTTTAAATATAAATCTCTCTATGATTGGACTGCATCAGGTTGACAATGCACTGGCTGCAGCTGCTTGCGCAATAGAACTTGGAATTGCACCAGATCTTATCAAAAAGGGCCTTGAAAATGCTCTCCCTGAGAAAGGTCGACTAGAGTTAATTGAACTTGAAGATTTCAGGATACTTGACGACAGCTACAATGCAAATCCACAGTCTATGAAGGCCGCAATAGACACCCTTAGTAACTTTTCTGGGGAGAAAATTTTGGTTCTTGGCTCTATGGGTGAACTTGGTATAGATTCAAAAAAAATGCATCAAGAAATTGGTGAGTATGCTCGTCAATCTAATGCTAATCATCTTTTAACAATTGGAGAGGATGCAAAAGAATATCAGGGTAGACCATTTAAGGATATAACCTCTATTTTTGATGAAATACAAAATAAACACAAAAGCTCTACAATCTTAATCAAAGGATCACGGATGATGAGGCTAAATGAATTGGTTGATATTTTAGTAAATACCTCAAACTCTTCTTGACCTTTAGATGAAACATGGCGATAATTACGCAGCTGCGCTCGTAGCTCAACTGGATAGAGTACTCG
>JGI24922J38493_101110_pt1 | contig 38758 bp, 38 predicted proteins | sample LinPFosplate10_FD_38493 | JGI IMG/M metagenome (IMG submission 38493)
GGAACCTGCGGCTGGATCACCTCCTTTCTAAGGGATATCCTTAGACCAAGACTCGAGCATCCGCTCGGTGTTTTTAGATTTCTTTTAATCGACCAAACATGTAGAGAGATCTACGCTTGGTTGTCAGCACATCCTCGTGCGATCGCAAGATCGCGTACCGGTACAGCAATGTATCGGGTCGGTTCCTCCCAACTGTTCATCTTTCAAAGAATTTGAGAACCGTAAGTCGTTTATTTACAACGATTTACGGTTTTTCAATTGGGGACTGCACACCTGACTGCACACTGTGCAGTTGAACCGAAACTATAAAAACCTGTTTACATCGAGTAGGGGGATGCCTGCGGAATTGCCTAATTCGATGTCTACTTACTCATCTGGATTCTGAAGTGTGTATACAACGAGTCCTGCGGTGCTTAAACCACCTGATATGCCTCTGAGGGTGTCTGCATTGATTCTCGATACCCCAGAGAGATTCCATCTATTCGTCTACCTTTGTCCAGCAAGTAGTCAAAAGTAGTCAAAATCGACTCTTACGATACCTTAAGAGCAGTTTTTAGGTAAATGCCACTTTATCCTTGACTATAACGGTGGTTATGGTATAATTCAGGTATGGAAAATATGACTCAAAAACCAAGAATCGGACTCGCATATTTGAGGGTTTCAACAGATGCTCAGAAAGCAAGTGGTTTGGGATTATCCGCACAGAAGGAACGAATCAAGAACTATGCAAAATCGAAAGGTATACGAATCAAGAAATACTATTGCGATGCTGGCATCTCTGGTGCAAAGGGTATCGACAATCGTCCTGAACTTGCACAAATGCTGGAAGACCTTTCAGAAGGACAAGTGATTCTTTGTGCGAAACGAGATAGGTTGAGTCGTGATGCTTTCTTGAATATGTGGATTGAGAAGGAAGCAGGAAAAGTCAATGCACAAATTGAAAGTGCTTGCGGTGAAGGTAACGGTGATGACCCAGCATCTGAAATGATGCGAAGAATCGTTGATGCATTTAGTCAATACGAACGACAAATGATTTCTGAACGAACAAAACTTGCATTGAAGAAAGCAAAAGATAAAGGGACTCGTCTGGGTAAACCACCTTATGGATACAAAAGAGATTCAATAGGACGAATGGTTAAGAATCCTGATACTTATCCAATACGAGAACGAATGGTTGAACTTTATGAGGACGGTAAAGGTTGGAGTGCTATATGCCACATTCTAAATGATGAAGGTGTCCCTTCACAAACAGGTAAGAAGTGGAATCCTACCGTTGTTATGCGAATTCTTAGTAAAGAGAATCTTGCAAAGACACAACAAGCAGTATTAGCAGAACAAGAATCAACTAATAAAGAATTAAATGGGTGGGAGAATGATTGAATTAAGTGATTTGAACAGTATTTGAAAGTTATTTTTGGTGACTTGCTCCACCGTCATAGAGAACGGTGGTTTTTTATTAAAAAGGGAAGTCAGTCAAAGAACTACGATTTTATAGATAGAGATATGAAGATAGAAAATGAACAAACTGAAATGTTCCGTTTACTCTGGGACGATTTTACTGATGGTTATGAAAGGTTTTATTTAACTGTCAATCCTATGACTCCAGCAATGACCAATATGGACTTCACTATGGTTATGAATGAAGCACTCAGTATGACTATGTTCAGAACTTTTGGTTACAGATGGAAGAATAAATGCAGATTGCCCAAAATGCTTTTAATGCCAGAAGGACATTCTTCAAAAACGAACGGGAATACTCTTCTTCATTATCACGGTGTATTTAATATTAAAAGTGATAGGGTTGCTCAAAAGATACAAATGTGCCTGCCCTCTAACTTTCAAAAGAAGGTATTTGATTATCGAATGAAGCAAAAGAAAAGATATCAATTTGAAATGCCATATATTCGTTTTTCAAAGTGGGACTCTAGTAAGGATGCTATTGGTTACACACTCAAACAACACGGTTACGGTTATGACACTAATGACTGTTATGTGTGGGGTAAGGAAAGAGGTTAGTAGGAAGTGGATAGTTACTGAAGTCGACTAGGTAATTCTGCTGTAGAGGACATTGTTGTTTGTCTGATTACGGTTCTTCCCAAAACTTGTCTTTGATACAGATGCAACGAGCAATAATATTTATTGTTTCGATACCCGCATTGCATCTACTAAAAACCATATTCATATACATAATTATGTAATTCAACGAATGTTAAAACACTTTTGGATTGCCTGCCAAACAGGTTAATTAAAAGTATCAATTTAATAGGTTTGCCGTTCTATAAGGGAGAGGGAATGTCACGATTTAGAAAGATGTCTAACGCAGAGATATCTCTGTGGAAGAAAAGCAAGAATAAGATGCTTGCACTTAAAGCAATGAGAGATGAACAAGAAGAGAATCCAGACGCACCTGATGGAATACCTTACTACGAAGTTGGGACACCAATAGTGCGTCATCAGGATTATGTTGAACCAATTTATAGTGACGGTAGAATCATTAGAACGAGAACAGGTGTCCGTAGGAAATATCTTGACCACCAACTTGCAGATATGCGAGCAAATACCTTATTTAAACCACACCCTAGACGACACTTCAGAATCACCCATAACTTTAAACCCAGAATGTGGGAAAGCACACTTAAAAGTTTTAGTTGTTTCATTAAGGAATCCACGCAGGCACCAAAAAACAGTTACTCACGACAAGATGTGATTGATGTGCTGGGTAAGGAGTTCGTTCTTGGGATGGAATTAATGGGACAAGGAGATAAATCCAAACCAAAACGAAGATTGATAAGTTTGGACTTTGATGTTGATTATGAATTTGAACCAACAATAAAAGGAGAGAAGTATGTTGAATCCGAAAGAAATGAAATTAGTAAATGAATTGCTCCAGCAGATGAAGCAGTTAAATGTAGCAATAAACAACCTGACCAAGAAAATGTCATAAAGGAATAACAATGCCAAGAACACAAAGAGAAATAATGAACTACCAAACTACTACGAAGATGCCTGCAGACCTCGTTCATCGAATAGACAAGATATGCCGTAAACAGTTACAAAGTCGTGGTGGATGGATTCGTCAAACAATTGTTGAGAAGGTTAGAGAACTTGAAGGTTCTCCAGTATTTGAGAAAGTTTAATCAAAGAGCAGTTCGTGATGAGGAACATATAAAACAACCCCACTGCGATGGGCAGAGGGGTTGAGTGTTGTCAAAGTTTGGTGTAGTTCAAGAGCAGCAAGCAGCAATCAATGTATTCATCTTATTTGTTTCGTCTGTCATGTCCGTTTCCTTTTCTTTGTCTTAGCAATTAGGGTTTCAATTAGTGGCATCAACATTCTATTCTTATTAAAGCAGTTATTCACCAATTATTCTGGAGACACCAGCAGGCAGTATTCTCAGAGATGGAGACATGCTCCCTACCCCCGGCAGCATTCTCTAACTCTTCGTCAGAGAGGTCACCGTTTGCAGTTGGTGCAGCAGGCAGTGTGACATGCACAGTGGTGTCCGTATTCTCAACCACATTCACATTCATACCTTCTGGCACATCCATTCCATGCTCAGCAAGCACTGCATGCGGGTCAGAGAGAAATCGTTGCTTCAATGCATCGTCCTTCCAGCAAGCAGCAATCAATGTATTCATCTTATTTGTTTCGTCTGTCATGTCCGTTTCCTTTTCTTTGTCTTAGCAATTAGGGTTTCAATTAGGGTTTTAGATTTCAATGGTACATCTATAGGATACCGTTTGTTCGGAGCATTTGCTGATTTACTGTGATGTTGAAACACCACACATTCCCTCTACCAATCATCTAAAAAGTCCTTTGAAAAGACATATTTGCGAGGAACAGTCACTTCAATTGAACCTTCTCCATAGAACACCTTACAGTTGTAGATGCGGTTAGATTCACCTGTCATCCATTCCGTGAGGTCTTTTATCTTTAGTGTGATGTTATCCCCGTTTATTTGAAGAACTCTTGCTAAGTGTCCTGTCATTCCGAATGATGGTGTGAAATATACTTTTTGATTTGGTTGGAGATGTTCATTCCATCCGTTGTCTTGATTCAAGGTTTCTTTTTACTCCTTTGTGCGGGTTTGCGTAAATGTCTTTTAGATAATCTTGTTGCAATACCGAAATCCACTTCCATATACGAAAGTGCTTCGTGCAATATTTTGTAGTTTGCAACAGAGTAATGTTGTTGTGCCACACTCGTTGGTTTATGTGCAAGATATAAACTGTCTACAAGTGGAAATCTTGCACTGATGAAAGAAGAACCCGTCTTTCGGAGAGTTCTAATTGAACGATGGTCATCTCCCCCAAATGTATCTCGGATGATACCTTTCATTGTCGTTCCAACACTTTCATTCTTGAAACCATTCTTGTAAGTGCATAGTGGTTGTCCATCTTTTCTTGCAAAACATATATCTTCAGTCCCATACCTCCCGACACAAAGTTCTTTCCATAGTTCCTCTGTTCTTGACCACAGGGTGTGTTCAGAAGGTGTTCCTGTTTTTTGTCTTTCTCTTATTACTTTTGTCCATCCCTGTTTTCTCCAAAGACAATCATTCATTTTCAAATCAGAAATTTCTTTCACCAAGAAACCGCAGTTCAATGCCAGCAAAAACCACAACTCCATTGCAGGGGAGTGGTTTGCACAAGCAAGATGTAGTTTCTTTACTTCACCTTTTTTCCAATCAAAGATATCTTTTATAGACGGTCTATCTCTTTTCATCCCCATTTTCAAATCCGACTTCATATTTCTCGGAAGGTTTTGGATGATTTCTCTCTCCCAACAGAAATTCAGGAAGTTCTTCAATGATGCGAACCTTTGGTAGACAGTATTCTGTGATATTAGTCCTTCCTGCATCAATCCGACTTGAAGATTGCGATAGTTCTCTAAATCAATCGGACGCAGTTTGGACAGTTGTTTTCTTGCACCGTAGAAATCTACCCACGGTTTGATATATCCCTTTAGAGAAATCACTCTACCTAAAGTTATTCCAGAAGAATGTGATACACCACCTTCTAAATCCGTGACCCTACTCATCTGATATTCAGTCCATCGTGATACACATTTACTCAATTGATTTACTGCGTATTTGTATTTCTTTGGATTCTTCTTTGCTTTCTTCTCGTTCTCAATTGCTGTTGGAGTAGTTGAAATCAGTGAAGGGTTTTTATCCAAATCCGCAATGAATGAGTGGTATTTTTTGAGTGCAACCTGATAATCTTCTTCGTTGGATTTGCTTCGTCCTTTTCCGAAATACTTTCTCTTACCGTTGATGGTTTTACACCATTGATTAGTGGATTTCACATAAGTCAATTCTCGTTTTCTTGACATAACGAATCAAGATACCAAATTTGGGAGCAAAATCGGGGTATTTTTCAATCTTTTATTTTAGGGTGTGCAGTAAGAATAGGAACTAAACCCTTGCAAATAAACAACTTACATTAATTACTAACTCCCATAACCTCTTCATCTTTCAAAGAGACATGAACGCCTTCATCGAAAGATGAAGGCGTTTTTTTGTGGCTGCATCCAACGAAGCAGGTACTCGCACTAATTACAGATTCAGGTTTCATGATTGCATCAAAAAAACCCAACTGCGAAGGGCAGAGGGGTTAAGTTATTGCCAAAGTTTGGTGTAGTTCAAAAGCAGCAAGTAGCAATCAATGTATTCATCTTATTTGTTTCGTCTCTCATGTTAGTTCCTTTTTCTTGTCTTAGCAATTAATTTAATTAAGTTTTAGATTTCAATGGTACATCTATAGGATACCGTTTGTTCTTCTCGGCATTTGCTGATTCATGGCACTCTATAGTCACCACGCAATCCCCTTAATAGATCGTTCTTAATGATTGAGGTAGATTCCTATACACTGCTCGAATGCTTATTCGATCATGGATTGTTGTTATCGCACTTGCGCAAGCAACTCAACCAAACATACTTCTTTTTCTCGTTGACGATTTAGGATGGCAGGATACATCTGTACCGTTTCATACTGAAGTTACTCCGCTCAACGAACGCTACAACACTCCAAATTGGCAACGGCTCGCAGACAACGGTACGAAGTTTACGAATGCATATGCCGCAGGTCCAGTGTGTACACCTTCTAGAACAAGTTTACTTACCGGCCAATCGCCAGCAAGATCTCACATTACCTACTGGACTTTATACAAAGGCCAAGACACTTCTAAAAAGCATCCCACATTGACGCCTCCCAAATGGGACCTTGATGCATTGCAACCCGGCGAGTTGACTCTCCCATCTTTACTGCAAGATGCTGGATACCACACCATGCACGTTGGCAAAGCGCATCTAGGGGCAGTTGATTCCCCCGGAGGTGATCCAAAGAATTTAGGGTTTGATGTGAATATTGCAGGGCATGGCGCAGGTGGCCCCGGAAGTTTTTACGGCAAACATCGGTTCATGGCAACCCGGGGAAAAATGGATTTCGAAAATCATCAAATTTGGGATGTTCCGGGATTAGAAAAATACCATGACCAAGAAATTTTCTTGTCTGAGGCCCTCGCTATAGAAGCGTGTTACGAAATTGAACAGGCTGTTGAAACAGGCAAGCCCTTCTTTTTACATTTTGCTCCTTATGCAGTGCACGCGCCACTTATGCCAAACCCGAAATACATAGACAAGTACAAAGACATCGATAAAAAAGAAGCGGCATACGCCACAATGATAGAAAGTGCAGATGCAGCACTAGGTAGTGTTCTCGAACAACTTGAAAAACTTGGCATTGCAGACAATACGATTGTTATTTTCACATCGGATAACGGTGGGCTGTCTGCACACGCCCGTGGTGGTAAAGCACATACACATAACGCTCCACTGAGAAGTGGTAAGGGTTCAGCGTACGAAGGTGGCATTCGTGTGCCGCTTATTGTGCAGGGTCTTGATAAGATAGCCTCCGTCAGCGATGCGAATGTCATTACGCATGATTTGTTTCCTACTATTTTGCAGTACGCAGGTATCGATGTTCCAGAGGATCATGTTATTGATGGCATTGCTTTAGAAGATGTGCAGAGTGACAGAGTCATCGGTTGGCATCAGCCACACCAGTGGGGCGCTTCTGGTCCGGGCATCGAACCGTTCACCGCGATACGTCAAGGAAAATGGAAATTGATTTTCTTTCATGCAGATGAACGATACGAACTGTACAACTTGGAAACAGATATTGGAGAAACAAAAAGTGTCATCCCCCATTTTCCACTTATATTTAAAAAGATGAGAAGCACATTATTGAACTGGGCAATTAATCGAGAAGCGCAACCATCAATTTTGACTGAAACTGGCGAGCCCGTCATTTGGCATGAGTAATGCGTTAGAATGAAACACATGAAAACACGTTTAGTTGTAGTTGCCCTTGTTTTTCTTTTTGTTTCATCGATTGCGGAAGGTGACATACGAGTTGTTTCGTACAACACGCATTATTGTTCGGCTGATATGGAAGCCATGAATGTAGTTATAGATGGCGCTTCTTTAGATGATTCGCACGGCGAATCGATACCAGTATCTATCTTTATGTTTCAGGAAGTGAAAAGCGGGGCACAAAAGACATTGCATGGGCTGGTTGGCGAAACGTATTCCATGGCAACCTATACCAATGCAGGGGAATCAGGCGGCGCGCAAGCGATGTTCTTTGAATCGACTCAGTTTGAAGAGAAGGAAGATGATCACGAAGATATTTTTACTGGTGCGACTCGGAATGCTGACCGATGGCACCTTGTTGGAATTGGGAAGCAGGAAGGGATCGACTTGTGGGTGTATAGCGCACATTTGAAAGCATCAAAAGGGAATGAGAATAAACTACAACGAGAGGCGGGTGCAAAAGCTATCCTTGAAGACATAGCAACGTTGAAGAAGGATTCGCATGTCATCGTTGCTGGCGATATGAATTTTTACACTATCAAAGAACCTGCATATATATTATTTACAGCTTCGTTGGTTGATCCACTTGGCACAGATGAGTGGGCGGGAACTGATGATGCAAGTAAGCATACGCAGTCTCCTCGGAAAATTCGAAAAGGTGGCCTTGCAAGTGGTGGTATGGACGATCGGTTTGATTTTCAATTTATTAGCAGTTCGTTAGATGATGGCAAAGGTCTTGACATCATTGAAGGCTCCTACCACGCGATGGGTAACGATGGTACACACTACGACATCGCAATAAATGATGGCGATAATTCCTGTTTTGATGGAGATACAGACCGATCTAATCTGCTCGCCCAAGCCCTCCACGATGCTTCTGACCACATCCCTGTAGTGGTTGATTTTGAGGTAATCGTTGAAGAAGAGGTCTCTGAAGAGTAAATACGCTCTTTACATTGTTTTTTAGTGGATTAATTGCGTATTTACAGTACCCTAGTTCGTAGGTAACGTAGTGAGAATCCCACTTGTAACATCTTTAGTTGGCTTTTTGTTTGCCATGGCTTTAACTGCATCTGCAACTGCGCAGATTCGAGTTATGAGTTACAACATTGCTCAATTTAAAGGGGATTCAAATGCTCTTTCAGATGTGCTGTCTCAAGCAAGTGCAGATGATAGCCATGGATTTGCAACTCCCGTTTCTATCTTCCTTTTTCAAGAAGTGCACGAAGCGGATATAAACTTGCTGCAAGCCGTAGTTGGATCCGGCTACACAATGGCTACCTTTACTGACCAGAACGATAGTAGTTGGGGCGGCGCTCAAGCAATGTTTTATCACTCGAAACAATTCGTTGAGAATAGCGCGTTGCACGAAGATATTTTCACAGGTGCAGGCAGGCATGCAGATCGTTGGGCGCTAAACGTAAGTGGCTACACTGGAAAGCGAATCTATGTATATTCCATGCACTTGAAAGCAGCGACTGGAACTGCAAACCAAGAAACAAGAAGGCAAGGCGCAGAAACCATTCGGGACGATATTCTGACGTTACCAACTGGAAGCCATATTATTGTTTCAGGCGACATGAATTTTTATTCGCCAAGTGAGCCAGCGTACGGATGGTTTACCGCTAGTGGTGCTGGCGAAGTTATTGACCCTCTTGGAAATGGTACTTCTTGGAGTGGTGGAACCAATGCTGTAAAACATACACAGTCTCCATTGCTTAACCAAAACGGCGGTCTTATAGGTGGCGGCCTTGATGACCGTTTTGATTTTCAATTTTTATCACCTTCATTACTAGATGGTGGCGGGTTTGACCTCATTTCTGGAACGTATCGCACCTTTGGGAACGATGGAAACCATTACAACGATGCTATTACCGACGGGAATAACACGTATTTTCCTGGCGATACACCACGAGGGAATGCACTAGCCAATGAATTAATCATTGCATCTGACCACATGCCATTACTAGCAGATTACCAATTGCCAGCAGTGCTCGGTTGGAATTGGGACCCTGCAGCGAACCGTGTATTTGTAGGCGCTGATGCAACTGTTGATTTTGAAATACGTAACGATGCACCTGTGTCGCACGCTCTAGGCGCAGATGTATTGCATGTAGATGTTGTTGTGGAAGGGGATTTTTCTGGTTCAGAATCCGTTTCAGTTGCCGCTCTAAGTGCACCAGAATTTGTATCGCTTCCGGTCGATACTTCTGTTTCGGGAAATTGGAACGCAACGGTAACTCTTACATCGACAAGCGAGGAAACCCAAACGACTCCCGAGGTCGTGAAAATTGGTGGCGAAATTATCGAACATGCGAACGCTTCTTTCTCTTACACGCAAGATTTGGATTGGTATACGTACGATATATCGTTTGAACAAAATAATGGTGTCCAAACATTTAATGTATTGTTGTTCAATTATGGGTACGACGGTTCGCAATCGCTTCTTGAAGTAGACAATGTTTCGACGCCAGCTGCACCTGTTATGTACGAAGGAATGTCGACAACAGAAGTTGGTTCGATTCCATCATTAATTACATTTAGTATTGATACAGATGTCGTGGATGTTGGAACATACACCTCCCCAATGCCTATTGAAGTTTCAGATGAAAACCTTCCTGGTGAGATATCAGGAATTTCGATGCTGACTGTAAGAATTGAAATTACACCAGCCGAGTCATGCCCTGAAGATTTTGACGGAAATGGAAATGTCGCTGTGGCTGATTTATTAGTACTTATTGGTGATTGGGGTGGAAATGACCCAATGCATGACTTGGATGGCAACGGCACCGTCGGAGTTGGTGATATATTACAATTGATTGCTGCTTGGGGACCTTGTTGATCGCAGGGTGACAAGCTCTGGTGGATACATTAGAGAGAGGAGAGCTCTAAGCGGTAAAAACGATTCGTCGCAAGACGAATCGTTTTTGTTTGTGCAGTGCTTTACTTGTTAGCGTGGCATTCGGAATACACTTACTTTCTGCCAATGGTGTCGCGCTCCATCGGTGACCCATAAAGGGTCACCTGCTTCACGCTCCTAGTGACAGTTTGCAATTGTATCCCTCGGTGCTCACTCTAACGCGTGCAGCACTGCTTGCAGTGCTTTACATGTTTGATGGATATTCGGAATACATTTGTAAGAGTTTTAACTATGCTTTTTAGATTCGGATGAAAGAGTGACAATTTGGGCATTGTCTTTTTCAATCCAACCTTCAACACCATTTGGCAATTGAATGTGGAGCCAATTGGAGCGCCGTCCTAAAATTTTGAACTCGATACCTTCATGAATGGGCTCTTTAAACATTGCATCGTAATTCAGCCCATTCCCTTTTCGCACAATAACTTCTTGTGCAGTGAGCACGCCATGGCCTTGGTATTGGTCAGCTATATCCGCTCCAACACTTACGCCAAATGCCATGGCACTGAGCCCAAGCATTATCGTCACTGTTTTGAATCCTGGAATGACTTTAAAAAGTCGAATCGTGATACATACCCAGAATGAACACCAAAGCGTTAAGCCAAGGGCGAGCCTGACTTGTGTCGGTAAAGAGGAGTGCCAAAATGCAAGTCGTTTTAACATTGAAGTGGACGATTCGCCAGTAATTGGATAAGTAATACTTGAGCGCGCGTACTCTAAGTTTGCTTCTACTCTGCCATCAGATGGGATATACCGTTTGGCAGAAAGATATGCAGCAATTGACTCTCCTATTTCACCAGACTGCAATTGTGCATTCCCTAAGTCGTACCAAAGCTTTCCGTTTTCAATCCCGTCGTTCACAAGCACATTAAAACGGTTAGCCGAACGACGAAAAGCTTCTTTTGATGCAACGGGATCGCTTGTTTGTAACTCAATGCCTAGTTCATACGCAGTTTGCGCTTCTTGAAGCACTGCAACTTGTTGTTCGCTTGATAGGTGTACTGGAGATGCGATGGCCGCTAAAGTTAGAAGTAATGTTGGCAACAGTATCATGCGTAAGACTCCACGAATTCGTTGGCGTCTTGAGCAAGAGTTATATCTTTTGCACCGCCAAACTGCGAAGCATCGCACCGTTGTAACAATTTTGTCAACTCAGCATTACTGCTTGATTCAGAATCCAAAGCACGAAGAGCTTTTGCTACCTGATGGGCTTGGTTTGCATTTCCTGATGTAGCTAAAGTGCGAATAGTTTTAATCGCTTTACGTTTTTCATATTTTGTCACTGCAACTTCTGTGCGTGATCGCTTGCGAATAAAGATGCCAAAAGCAAGGCAGGAACAAGCAAACGGTGGCAGGGCAATAGATGCAAGTAAAGAAGGAGACCATTCAGTCGTTTGGGAAAGTAACAGGTCATCCCCAATATAGTTTGCGAGAATTCCGCCTGCGACTTCAGTTTGATGTTCTGTAGAGTTTTCTGTTTGTGATGGCGTACCTCCAATAAGGTCGCTCGCTGTGACGGTATCTACGGCATGTACTGTGATTGGAATTGGCTTTGTCCACACAGTTTCAAATTGTTCAGCAGTTGGGTTAAAGCTGCTCATCGGCAATGCAGGAATTTCAGTTACGCCAGCCTTGCGTGCTCGTATGGTTGTTGTAAAGGTTTTTGTTCTTCCTTGTACCGTACCGCCAAGTGGCTTGTCTGGAACTTTGAACGATTGCGTAAGTGCTGGCACGCGATCTAATGAAGGTGCCGAGAGATAGTCAAGGTTTACGGGTCCTGACGATGTATCGGTAATTCGCATAGTTAGTGTAATTGGTTCGCCCACATTGACTTCGGTGGGCTGCGCCGCAACACGAAAAGTAAACGAACCTACTGCGCCTGTGTACCAGTCAGGTCTTCCTTGCTCTGGCGGAGTAAGAACTGTAATGGCGGGTACCTCTGGCAAAGCAATAATGAGTTGAGACTGATCGATAAATAGTGAATCTCCTCCGAAAAATCCAGTGCTTCTTCGTTGCGCAAGCGAGAGTGGGTACTCTGAAACAATGGAAACTGGATCCAAGAAAAGGGAGCCTGTAGTTTCTGGCCATGCAGTTGCTTGCACTTCGTACACAAAGAAAGTCGCCGGAATGCCTTCAGTAGTTGTACCGCGAACTTGCTGAACCTGCGCTCTGCCATCTTGAAGTGCTTCTGTGAAAACCCCAAAGGTTGAATTGGCCCTAAGCGTGCTGAACATATTGTTTGCGTCCAACTCAATATTCAACGCTTTGTCGACATATTGTTCAATAAAAATACGTAACGTTAGATCTACGGGCTGACCAAGGTAGACATCACCATTGGTGCCTGTAATTTCTGCTTTAAGGGCACCGCTCGTGGGCGTTTCTATTACACGAATTACACGCTCACTTGATTGGAAGGCTTTTCCATCTGCTATAAAAGTAAGAGCAGGAATTGTCAATTCGCCAAGGCGCTGTGGTGTAAGGAAGAAGGTGTGCTTGCTTGTAGAACTTGAAGTCACTTTGCCATTGATGAACGTAGTCTGGGAAGAAGTTTCTGTTCCTCCACGCTTCGTTATAGTGAATCCGTCAATTGCTGGCATCGATGGTTCGTTGTCAGTTGTAACATTTTTATAGACAACTACAAGTCGAAGAGGAATACCGACATAGCCTTGTTGTTGCGGCATGTCCACTAGTACTTCTTGGGAGGATACATTAGATACAAAGAGAGCAAGTGTAATTGCTATAGTGAAGAACAATTTCATACGCATCACCAATCCTTCTCTGTGGTCGTGCGGTTTTCGGCACGGCGAGCAGCAAGTGTTTTTCGACGTTGTTGTTCCTTGTCGCGAATAAGTTGCAACAACCGATCTGCTTCAGATTCAGAAAGACGTTCGCCTTCTTCTTTTACTTCAGATGGCGAGTCTTTCCCTTTGTTCATGCCTTCGTCGGTTGATTCTAGTTCGCCGTCTTCTGGTGTTTGCTCGGATTGTTGCTCATCACTTTCTTGCTGTTTCTCTTGATCAGACTGCTCGCCATCCTGTTGTTCTTCTGATTGCTCGCTATCTTGCTGGTCTTGTTCTGATTGTTCGCCATCTTGTTTTTGCTCAGACTGCTTGCCATCTTGCTGTTGCTCAGATTGTTCGCTGTCTTTTTTTTGCTGTTCTTCGTCTGAAGAACCATCGTCTTTTTTCTCTTGATTATCTTCTTCTTGATCGGCAGACTCATCGTTTTGTTCTTGGTCTTGCTGATCATCTTGCTGCTGTTGTTCTTGTTTCTGTTTTTCTTCTTCCATCTGTTCTTGCATTTGGTCAAGTTGCTGTAGCATTTGCCATGCGAGCTCACCGTTTGCGCGCGCATCCATATCAGAAGCTTCGCTTGCAATTGCGGAACGATAACTTTGAAGCACTTGCTTAATTTGTTCTTGAGCATCTTCAAGTGCGATTAGATCTTCGTCACTTGGCGATTCTGTTCCAGTACCCTCAAGTTGTTGCATGGTTTTGTTGTAGACGGCGTTGCCTAGATTGAACGCACTGTACGATTTCAAAATTGTATCGTTACTTGCTTCCATGGCGTTGTCAAATGCTTGTGCAGCAACTTCGAATTCGCCAAGGTTGTAGTGCGCTATGCCGCAGTCATACATTGCTTCTGGGCTAGGAACACTAGTTTTCTGGATATACGAATCAAGCGCTAGGGCAGCTTCGCTCCAATTTTCTGCAGCAAATGCAGTTTCTGCATCTTCAAGGAGAGAATGTGGGCTCGCTATAGCGAGTGATAAAATAACAGTTTGAAGTATCATGAAGTTACCTCATATACTCTACGTCGTGAGTTGCTTGGAGTTCGCAGACTCAACCATCCATCGCCTAAGAATAGTAGGAGTGCTGGAATTGCGAACCATTGAAAGCGTGGGATAAATTGCTCAAGCTTTACACTGTCAAAACTTTTACCTGAATCACTTGCAATTCGTTGCGCATATATTGATGCAAGGTCAAGATTCGCTGTGCCTGCTGGAACAAAGGCTCCTCCGCCAGCACTTGCAACATTGGTAAGTTCTTCAGCGTTCATTGTGGACCAGACTTCTTTGCCTTCGTGTTCAATAAACGCGGGCTGTCCATAGCGGGTTGTTGGAATTCTAGAACCCGTGATTGGGTCGCCAATTCCGACTGTATAGATAAGAATGCCAGCAGCTGCGGCCTCTGCTGCCGCTTCAGCTGGGAAACTTCCCATGTCTTCGCCATCGGTAAGAACAATAATGGCTTTATGATCTTGCACATCGTCGGTGAAACTTTGTTGGGCGAGCCGAATGCCATCGCCAATCATTGTCCCGCCACGTTTTACGCTTCGCGGAGATACATCATCTAGTGCTAATCGCAATGAAGCATAATCAAGCGTAAGGGGGACACTAACTGCCGCATCGCCAGCAACGGTTACAAGGCCAGCTCGGTCACTTCCCATGACATCAAGTACATCTGAAATCGCTGTTGTTGCACCGTCAAGTCTATTTGGCCGAACGTCTTGTGCTAGCATTGAACGGGAAACATCGAGCACGAAAAAAGTGTCAATTCCTTTTTGTTCAACTTCTTTGTATTTTGTTCCCCAGCGTGGGTCTAATATCGATGCACAAAGTGTAAGTGCAGTAGCGATAAGTAGTGCAATACGTAATTTCCGTTTTCCATTTGAACTTGATTTGGTCAGCCGTTGAGTGAGTCGCTTGCAAGCAACACGCTGAAGCAATGAACTTCTTCGTGCATACGCAAACAACAGGAGTCCAAAAAGTGCAACGACAGCCCAGAAGTACAAAGCATTACTTGGGTTGTTAAATTGCATATCCATTAATCTAGAATCCTGTAGTACGTAGAACGTAACAATGCATCTGCGATAAAAAGCAAAAAAGCAACTAGTAGAAGTGGTGGCACTGTGAAACCTGCAATACGCACGCTTTGTACTGCCATGTCTACATGGTTCACATACGTGCGCTGCGTAATTTCAGTGCGTTCCATTTTGTCAATTTCAGCGTAAATATTTTCAAGTGAAGCAGTGTCAGTAGCTCGAAAATATTTACCGCCTGTTGTAGTTGCTACTGCTTCTAATGTTGCTTCATCAATAACAACTGGTTGGTTGCGCATTGTTTTTCTACCAAAAATATCAGTTGCAGGGTAGGGCGCCCAGCCGTTTGTTCCAGCTCCGATTGTGTAGACCGTAATGTCCAACGCAGCTGCAATATCAGCTGCAGTTTGTGGGTCGATATCGCCCCGATTGTTTTCTCCGTCTGTTAATAAGATAATGATTTTACTTTGAATTGAATTTCCAGAATCAGATTTTACACGCTCGTCAAGTGAAGATAACCGTTCGACTGCAAGAGCGAGCGCGTCTCCGATAGCAGTGCCATCTTCAGCTCGTTCGTCTACTATTTGCACGCTATCAAGTACATCGCGTACAAGGAAATCGTGGTCGAATGTCATTGGGCAATTGCTGTCAGCGTACCCAGCGAAAGTAACAAGGCCGATAAGGTCTCCGCTTCTACCTTCAAGCGACCCCATGCCGCCGATGAATTCACCCGCAACTTTCCGAACGGCTGTTAAGCGATCTACTTGTTTTCCGTCAATCGTGAAGTCATGCGCAAGCATGCTAGAAGAGCGGTCAATGACAAGTTCGATTGCTACACCGTCAGCATTTTGTTGTACTTTTTCGAATATCTTTTGAGGTCGAGCAATGCAAACAATTAAAGTTGCGATTGCTAGAACACGCAGTGCATTTGGAATCCATGCGGTTTTGCTTCGAATCGTTGAGGGTAATAATGAAATGTCAACGCCAGTTGTATACGTCACACCTGTTCTGAAAGAATTGCGATTCCATCGCCAGATTAGAAAAGGTATGACGAGAAGTGCACATAAAAACCATACTGATGGAAATTGGAAAATCATGCTGCGACCTCTGCTTCCGTATGCAAAACAATTGTGTTTGAAACAAACGCGGTTGCCTTTTGTAGCGCGTGATCCCAGCTTTGTTTTTTAGGTTCCAACTGTGCAAATTTAACAAGGTCAGCCGCAACGAGAAAATCTGAAAGTGAAGTGCGGTCGTTGTGTTCAAGCCGAGGGTTTTCTTTTTCAGCAATAAGGAATTCTCGTGTCGTTTGTCCAGTAGCTGTTATGTTGAACTCTGCTTCAATGTAGGAGCGAACGATAGAACTAAGCCTTGTATAAAACTCTTGCACTTCAACTGTATCTTGTTGCAACCGAGTAAGAGCAAGCAATGCTTGGCCTTTCGGTGAAAGTGTTGGTTTGGTTCGGGCTCTACCCAAGAGGATATAAATAATGCCACCGCAAAGGAGAGCTGTGCCGCCTAGGTACACGGGCCACCAACCTATGGTGGATAGTAGTGGTACGCTCCCTTTGATTTGACGTAGATTCATCGTTTCTAAATCACTGCCTGCAACAGATGTAATGTGCATAGGAACAGAAGGAACTGCAATGGTTCCGGTGTTGCCGTTGCTGTCGGTCCAGATGATTTCTACATTGTCTAATTCGGTTGCGCTAGCGTCGAACGTATCAAGTTGCATCGCCCAAGTCCATATTCTACCTGTATCACTTGGGATATCAAGAAGCGAAGTAGCCTCTGTGATGACAAACGAGCCAAATGCTTCTTCTTCTGAAAGTGCTAACTGGATTTGGTCGGGTGCCACTGCGTCAATACGAAGGGTAACGGTGTCGCCAACAGTGATGGTTGTAGGTTCTACCGTGACTTCGACAGCGATGCCGTCTTGGACTGTGCGCGTTGTCTCTGCAAGTACAGTTGAAGTAGTTGCAAGTAAAATGGATAGAACAAATTTCATGCGATTCGTTTGGCTTCTCGTCTCTTAAAGAACTGACGTAATGATTGCGCAAAAGGTTCGCCCGTTTTTATATGAATTTCATCTACGTTGCATCTGCGAAGTGATTGTTCAATGGCTATTGTTCTTTCTGCTGCAAGTTGTTTCCATGCGATGCGGACTTTTTTGCTCGCAGTATCTATGAGATGAGTCCGCGAAGTTTCTGGATCAACTATTCTCATAAGTCCGACATTGGGTAGAGCATGTTCGGCTTCGTCGTCTGTGCGTACCGCAACGATGTCATGTCGTTTGTTTGCAATTTGAAGCGGTCTTTGCCAATCTCTATCTTGCATGTCTGAAACAAGAAATACGATAGAGCGTTTCTTTTGAACTTTGTTTAGGAACTCGAGGGCGCTTCCAATATCTGTGCCGCTGCCTTCTGGTTCAAGTGCAAGAAGTTCCCTAATCACTCGCAAGACATGCTTTGAACCTTTTCTAGGTGGTATGTATGCTTCAATTCGATCAGAGAAACAAATGAGGCCAACTTTATCGTTATTACGAATAGCAGAGATTGAAAGGGTGGCACAAATTTCAGCCACTAACTCATCTTTGAATTGTTCGTGCGTGCCAAAATGTTGAGACCCGCTGACGTCAACCATGAGCATTACAGTAAGTTCGCGTTCTTCACGAAAAATTTTAACAAATGGCTCACCGAATCGAGCGGAAACATTCCAATCGATTGTTCTGACGTCGTCACCTACCTGGTATTGGCGAACTTCTTCGAATTCCATTCCTCTGCCCTTGAAGGCGGAGTGGTAACTTCCAGCTAGCACATCGTCGACGAGCCTCGAAGTCCGAAGTTCGATTCGCCGTACCTTTTTAAGAAGATCTTGGGGAATCATAGAGTGTCATCCTTATGGAACAGGAATGTATTTCAAGATTGCGGTGATTATGTCGTCCGATGTTATGCCTTCAGCTTCAGCTTCGTACGTAGTGGCAATTCTATGCCGCAGAACATCGTACGCCATATCTTTTACATCTTGTGGTGTGACATATCCACGACCATCAAGGAATGCGTTTGCTTTGGCGCAAAGTGTGAGCGATAGCGTTGCGCGAGGTGATGCACCATTTTCAACAAATTCAGAAAGTTCGATTGACACTTTTTCCGGAGTACGGCTGGTTTGCACAAGGTCGACAATGTAGTTTGCTATTTGGTCGTCGAGATAAATTTGATCCACAAGTGTTCTTGCTTCTGCTATAGAGGTCGATTCCATGACACTAGATACATCGTTGGATTGCGTCGTTGTTGCCATACGTTTTAAAATTTCACGTTCTTCGTCACGCGTCGGATAGTCAACAACAACTTTCATCATAAACCGGTCGACTTGCGCTTCAGGAAGAGGATACGTTCCTTCTTGTTCGATTGGGTTTTGAGTAGCCAATACAAGGAAGGGTTCTGGTAACGGAAAAGTTTCGGAGCCAATTGTGACTTGCCGCTCTTGCATAGCTTCTAGAAGGGCTGATTGCACTTTGGCAGGTGCCCGATTGATTTCATCAGCAAGAATAATGCTTGAAAATATTGGCCCTTTATGTACAACAAATTCACCTTTGTCTTGACGGTACATGAGTGTACCTGTCAAGTCTGCGGGTAAAAGGTCTGGTGTAAATTGAAGCCGTTGAAAAGTAGTATCAATGCCTTTCGCTAAACTAGAAACAGCAAGCGTTTTTGCTAAGCCAGGAACGCCCTCTATCAGAAGGTGACCGTTTGCGAGAAGGCCGACGAACATGCGATGGAGAAGTTTGTCTTGGCCAACGATGACGCTGTGCATGGATTCTTGCAGGCGGTTGAATGGTTCCGAGGCTTTTGTAACTTGTTCGCCTAGGGCTTGAATTTCAGTATGTGTGGGGTTTGTCATAGGGGTAGTATTAGTTTCAATTGTTGTCATATGGAGTCGTACGGTACTATTTTAGTGAGTGTTCACAAAGAAGTGGAGAATTTTACGTGAAGCCCTTACAATGCTATGCATGACAGAGAACATACAATTAAAAGGGCGTTTACTTTCGTTAATTTGGCCTGAAGAATCTGCTGGTGCAACAGTAGCATTTGACACTACTCAACTGCAAATAGCAAAAGCTGAAATTGAGGATGAATCTGGTGTTACACATCGAGTTAAAGTGCTCGTGAAGTGGGATGCCGATTATCTTGTGGGCAAGAATGTGTTAGTAGCCTCGACAACTGAAGGCATAACACTTACCGAGCAGTAACTGTCAACCGTGCAACACAAGTTTTTATGAGTTAGCCGCGTTCGACTAGACGGTCAATGAGAAAACTTGATTGTTCTAGTGCTTGTTCGGAGAACGAGCCAAAATGATTGTGGACGTCGTCAAAAATTTTGCTGAAGGCTACTCGGTCATTCGATAACACGACATCGCGTAACTCATTGCCAGCATCTTGTAGAGCCTGTAAGATTTTTCCCGTTTCAGGGTTATTCATCTGAATAGATGCGTACAGCTCAGATGATTGCGCGAAATGACGAGCAGTCATTAATAATTCCATAAGATAAATGGGGGATGTGAACTCTAGTGTCTTCTGGACATCGACATCAAGTTTTTCAATTGTTCTGCCAAGCACTTCAGTAGTTTGATGCGTAAGAACCTGAACTATTCCCATTGCCCGGTCATGCTCTTGCGCAGTAGTTACAAGCACTGACAAGCCACGAGCTTTAAAAATAGAGCAAAGCCAGTCTTCCCATTCGTTCAAATCACGACTGCAAACCAACGCGATACGCTGACCTTGCAAAGAGTGCACGCTTGGGCCAAATAATGGGTGAGTGCCGATGACACTGCCGTTGAAATTTTCTAGCATCGCATTCAGCGGTTCTGTTTTTGTAGATGTGACATCAAGTAGTAATGCATTTGGTTTGCAATGAGGGCCCACTTCTTTGATGACCTCAGTTGTTGCAGCAATAGGAACAGAGATGACAACGACATCTGCGTGTTGAGCAGCTTCGATATTTGTTATCTTTGTATTTAGATCAGCGCAAACGACAGTGTGTCCAAAATCTTCGAACAATTTCTGAAGCACTTGCCCCATTCCGCCGTTTCCTCCGATGATTGCAATTTGTTTTGGCTCCATTTTTTTGGGCATTTCTGCACCTAGTGAAGCTTGCCTATCTCTACTTGCCCACAAAATTACACGGAACAAACTTTCAATAACTTCGCTTCTCAAACCAATTGAGTTTGCAACACTTCCTCTATCTTCAAGTAGTGCAGATTCTCGAATAAAATCTCGAATGCCAAATCCTGTAGTTTTTTTCACTTCAGCCACCAGCTCCACAACTGAATTGCGTTCGGCAAGGAGAGCAAGTATTTTATGGTCGATATCGTCGATTTTATTCCGAAGAGGGAGAAGTGCTTCAGGTACTTGATTTGGCGATGCGGTCATGGGTGAAAGGAAAGCGTACCATCTTTACGCAATGAGTGATTTCGATACTTTTCACTTGATTTTCTGATAATTGTGCTATAATTAACTCAGTGGGGACGTGTTGCTCGCACACTGTAGTGCAACACCATCAGTAAACTAAAACAGATATTGCGCAATGGCGCTGTTTATTATTTGATAGAACCTTAAGGATCTAGGAGCGATGATTCCATTGACAACTATGACTATTTCATTTGGCGATAAAGTGATACATTCAACATTCCCGGAATGGGGAAGTGGTGCTGTTATTAAAGTGGAAAACACTGCACTGCAAGGTGAGATAACTGCACGAATTACTGTTCGATTTGCAAATGTCGGCCTCAAATCGTTTGTTGGAAATGATCTGCCACTGGATGTTCTTCAAGGTGACCACGCTATGCCTGGTGATAGAGAATTGAAACGACCAGCTATCGCAGAGGTGGAAGACTTAGAGAAATCTGGTTTGCAACAAGCGGTGCAACAAAAACTTGAAGATATAATGCATGCAATACCACTTGCTTGTAGAGACCCTTTTAATTCTGCTGAGCATCGACTTCGTCGCACCCTCGATTTGTACAAATACGATATGGGTGGAAAAGGCTTAATGATGTGGGCAACAGCTCAGACTGGCATGGATGATCCACTTACAAGATTTAATCGTACTGAACTTGAAGTGTATTACAAACAATATTCACACGATTTGCAATTACATCTAGCCAAACTCCTTTCAGAGATGCACGGCGAAAACAAACTTATTAAACGTCTGCTGTCTGAAGCGCCGCAACGCGCAAAACGAGCCGTTGATAAGGCGCGTTCCTTTTAATCGGAATCGTCTCCACCAAAAAAGAAATGATTATTGTCGTTGCCTTCGTCGCGTTTAGTGCTGTCTCGACGAATTTGCTCAACGAGTTTACGCAGGTAGACGTTTTCTCTTCGAGTTGCTTCTAAATCGAACACCATATACTTCACGCTAAGTCGCAAGTAATCAAGTGAATCTTGTAGTTTCGATACGTTCTCTTCTATTTGAGATCGCTGAGTTTGATCACTCTTGCATAGGTTCTCAAGTTTGTCTCGATACTCCGCAGGCAATGCTTGCAGTTGTTCGATAAGCCTACACATTCTCTCTTCAATATTTCGCTCGTTCATACTACCACTCTCTATGTTTCTCTAATCTTCGTTTGTCATGCCAACACTTTGTTGCCATACAAACATCATGCATCAACTTGAGTGCGAGTCCAGTATTTGCATGAAAGAAGTAGTTACAAAGCTAAAAAGAGTGATTATCTCGGACCTATATTTCTGTCTGTGCGGTTTGGAAAGTTTTTTCTAGCGTGGGCATATCAGAAAAGGCGAGTAACGCTCCAGAAGAACCCAAGTAGCAGGGCAATGACTATGCATACTACGAACTTGTTTTTGAAGTACCGAACTGCTTGGTCTTCGTGTCTAGTGCCATCGTGTAGCCAGTTCCCACATGCAGGGCATTTTGCTGCGTCGTCCCAAATTTCTTCGTTGCAGTGCGGGCAATACCCAGTTTCATCTTGAGAGAAACGGTCTATATCGTCTTCGCTTGGCCCTTGGTCGTTGTACATATTCATTCCTAGTTGGGGCTGCTTACTAAATTCATTTCTAAATTTTGTGTAGCCGTTATGCGATCAACGTCAAAGCAATCAAAATTCCACGCGATGGGGATTCGTCTGTTAAGCCAAGGCAACGTTCCAAGACCTTGCCATGATTCAGTTCTTGAAAGATTGTCTACAGTGCCACGCATCCTTTCTGGAAAAAACGGTACCCAGCCGGCACCAGGTAAGGCGTACTCGCCCCAGACTATAAATTGCGGATCGATACGTTTTGTGCCAACGGAATCAACATTTGTAATTCCAACAACAGGTCTCGCCGGGATCCCTGCATTGCGAAGGGTTGCAATACATACACATACAAGATCAGACGCTGAGCCCTTTCCTTGCTTCACCGCATAGCGTGCGCCTTTTACATCGATTCCAGTTGTAACATTCTTTACGCTTTGTGAATAACGGCCATTACTCTGAATGTTTTGTAAGCAATATCGGATAAGAACCTTCGCTGCAATGTGAATGGATACTGATTTCGGATCGCCGTTATCTTCAACAGCCTTTGCAAAAATTTCATCTCCTGATTCGATAAAACGAGACGGTTGTAGGTATAGAAGCAGGTCATCACTCCATGCATCTGGCCAAGCAATCTCCACTGCTTGCGCCTCATGCACTTTGCTTGAATACGCACGTGCCGTCCACTGAACAGAGTAAGATTTTGCACTCACAGTTGCATGCCATTGTTTTTCATTCGTTGCCACTGGTTCAACCTCAAACGGAATTTGGGCTCCATTACCATCAAGGAATTGCAAGGTGGCTACGTCTACTTCGCTCCAGTTTGTTTGTGGAAGCAACGGCCAGCCGATGGAATGCGTTTTGTTATTGACATGTGCCCTCATGCTGTAAATATGAAGGGTCTCTCTTTCTAATGGCAAGGATGGAGGGTCATCTTTCGGTTTGTCTGGCATTCCAGCTGCCATAGTAGAAACAAACAGTACACATGCAAAACGCCGACTCCATGAGTTGGGCCGGCGTTTTACAAAATATCGAAATGGCTTAAACATTGAAGTTACTTCATTGGTTCTTCCATGGTGTCAACGGTAACAGTTTCAGTTACTTCAGTAACCGCCACGTTGTCCCAAGCCATATTTGTTTCGTTCGGTCGAAGATAAATTTCGACTCGACGGTTTGCACTGGTGCCACCGTCTGTGTTTGGAACAATTGGTCGGTACTCCCCATAGCCAGCTACCTCGAAACGCGCAGGATCAACTCCATTACTAGCAAGTGTTTTCGCAACACTCACTGCACGAGCTGCGGAGAGTTCCCAGTTAGTTGGGTAGCGTTGCGCTGATGATTTAGGTTGCACGTTGTCAGTATGCCCAACAACTACAATTTCGAACCCTTCAGCTTCTTGAGAATTAAGAATTGCTGCAACGTTGCTGATAAGGTCTGTTGCATCTTTACGAAGTGTTGCTTTGCCACTTGAGAAGGTAAAGTCACTACCGAAGCGAATCATTCCAGTCTCTGCGTTAAACCACATTTCGTTTGGATACGTCGATGCAAGTGCTGCTAGTTTTTGCTGTGTAGCAATTGGCAACGGCCCAAAACTAATATCAGTTACAGTTGTGAGTAGTGTGTTATTTTCACTGTCAATGGCATCAAGTTCGCTTGAAAGCAAATCGTATTGGCCTTGCAGCGAACTAAGATTTGCAGTTGCTTGCGCAAGTTGGCGATCGCGGGCAGCAAGCGCAGTGGTTGCTGTGCTGTATTCGGCTTGCGACGATACAAGTTGCTCTTGAAGTGAGTGTGTTGCAGTTCGAGCATTATCGTAACGGTCGTGACGAACACAACCAGTCGCTGAAAAACCAGCGAGCATTAGAATGCCTGTAGTGTAAAGAAATGTTTGGCGCATAATGGGATCCTCCTCTGTTGGCGCTTCTTGTCGGGATCCATCCCGACTTGCGGTTACAGTGTACCAATGTTGTGCGGACGAATAGGCTATATATACAAAGAATGAATAGAAAACTACTATATGTTGATGCAATTGTTGACCACAGAGGTGTAGTTGCTTCGCCTGGTGCTGTCTTAAAAGAAGGGAATACCATACTTGCCGTAGGAACTCCACAAGAAATTGGAACCCCCGAGAATGCCCCTCTTACCCAGAGTGAAGGAATTATTACTCCAACGTTTGTGAATACACACGCGCATCTTGATCTAAGTGGAAGGGGAAATGTTCCTGCTAAAAGTTCATTTTTAGAATGGGTGAAAGAAGTGGTTTTACCAATTCGCAGGGATGAAGAAGGCATACAAAATGCAGTGCACGCTGGTATCAAACTTATTCATGCAGGGGGGAGTGCGATTGTGGGCGATATAGCTGGTTCAATCATGGCGGCAAGCACTGCGCAGGCATCAGCGCGTTTTATAATTTCTTACGTTGAGTTTCTTGAATCAGCAAAAGAACTATGTGCAATGCAACAACTACTGCAAGAATTACCTGAAGCATTTGATGTTTCACCGCATGCTCCGTATTCATGTGGCGCACATACCTACGAAGCTGCATTTGCAAGTAACAGGAAAGTAGCCACGCATGTAGCAGAGACTCTTGAAGAGATTGAATATACCCTACATAAAACAGGACCTATTGCTGCGTTTGAAAAACAAATAGGTGTTTGGAATGAACAGGAAAAACCCTGGGGAATGCATCCAGTTGACATTGGATTGTCTGCTGCAAATGGGAAGCCGTTTATTGCGGCGCATGTACATTACATTGAAGATAGGCATCTAGACATGCTTGCTGACTCGTTATGCACAGTCGCATACTGCCCACGGGCGAGTGAATATTTTGGTCATACAAACCATCGTTGGCAAGAGATGGTTGACGCGGGCGTACGTGTATCTATTGGAACGGATTCATTGCTCTGTCTTGATACGCCTGATCGAATTAGTGTCATCGACGAGTTGCGTCTTTTGTACCGACGTGACAATGCTGACCCAAGACTTCTTATGAAGATGGGAACCACAGCTGGCGCTATTGGCGTGGGCGTTGACCCCTCGCTTGTGGCAGTTGCTCCAGGAGAGACTGCTGGCCTTCTTTTGTTTAATTCTATGGCAGGCGATCCGGTGCATGCCATCATGAACTCAACAGAAATGCCTGTTTGGCTATAAAAAGTGCTTTTGTACACCAAAAAAGGGCTTCTCTATGGCACAAATACTGAATTCGCCGATATGATTGATGCTTCAAATGAGTCAACTCACTATTCCCATTCAATTTGATTGGACCTCAATCGCAAGCGGAACACCGTATGCTCCCGCTGCGTTCGCATTCGTGCAAGAGGGTCTTGGGTATACAACCGAACTTTTTGAGCACTCCAATCAATCGAATAGCGGGCTTGATGAGTTAGATCGCCACGTTTCTGGTCAGCAACTGTGCATGGGCCTTCGCGACTACGCAATCGAACGCTACGGATTGCTGGCTCCAATTGTGTTACGCCAGTGGGGTGTCTTTCGAACCGAAGACTTTGGCGCACTCGTATTTCATATGGTGGAGTTAGAACTTCTGCGAACAAGCACGCAAGATTCTGAAGAAGATTTTCGAAGCGTGTTCCAGTTCGACGAAGCATTTCACCAAAGAGAATTAGTGCAGTGCATTGGGTCGAACAGGTAACGGCGTTCGCTTATGTCTGCTGACTCTGAAAACAAACATACAACTGATCTAACAAAATTGCATTTATGGCAAATTCAATGGGTTCGCGATATATTGTTTCTTGTAATTATCTTTTGTGGATTGTGGGTTGGGTATGTAATGCGAGACATCACAGTGCCGCTTCTTGTTGCACTTTTGCTCGCGTATTTGTTTGAACCAGTAATCTCGTACTTGGCGAATAACCCAAAACTTCCAATAGGACGCATTCCAGTGATTGCAGGCATTTTGACACTGATAATTACTGCTGTTTTGGCTGTTGTGGCAATTACAATTCCAATTGTTGTTTCGCAAACGTCTTCGCTCGTCAATGATGTGCAAAGTGGGAAACTGCGTGCGCAACTTGAACGAGTCACAACTAATTACGCACCTACGGGAGTGAAAACAGAAATTTTGGAGACGCTCGATTTTTTGCCTGGTGAAGACACTGAGAACGTAGTGGCTTCAACTGAAATTGGTAAGAATGAAATCACAGAGTCTGGACCAAAGGGTGCTAGTGAGGGCATCGTTCGAATAGCGAAGACTACAGGAGATGTCGCATTTTCAGTCTTGAAATCAATGTTGCATTTCGTCATTCTTGCGGTCCTCATTCCGTTCTACTTTTTCTTCTTTAGTTTGTGGTTCCCAAAAGTGAAACAGTTCGCTGGAACCCTTATCCCTAAAGACGGCAAAAGTAGCACATTGCAATTGTTTGAAAAAATGGATGCCGCAGTAGCTGGGTTTGTACGGGGCAGAATTGTCATTGCGTTCATTATGGCAATTATTCTGGCAATTGGATGGATGATTGTTGGCGTGCCGTATGCCATTATTCTTGGCATTGGTATTGGCTTTTTATGTGCAGTGCCATTTCTTGGTCTTATTGGAATTCCACTTTCAGTTGGCTTGCTCTTTCTTAATCAACTTGGCATTGCCGAAGCAGATCAATTGTCTTGGTGGGCAATCATTCTCTGGCCATCGCTCGTCTTTGCAATCGTGCAAGCCCTTGATGGGTGGATACTTACCCCTTTGATTGCAGGGCGAGCTACAAACCTAGACCCAGTTACAATTTTTGTAGCTGTACTCGCTGGTGGCAGTGTTCTAGGAGCGTACGGCATGTTGCTCGCAGTGCCATTTGCTGCGTGCATAAAAATCCTCATACAAGAGCGGTTGCTGCCAAAAGTTCATTTATGGGCGAATGGCGAAGCAGATGACCCGCTTCCGTTCGACGATTAATTACTTACGTTTACGTGGTTTAAAACGTTTTTTGTGGCTCTGCGTTTTGGTTGAGCCACGCCCCATACCAGCAAGGTCGCCCATTGCTGACGGGTCCATGCCACCATTTTGAAGCGCTGCCATTTGCGAAGCCATTCCTCCGCTTGACATTTGTTTTGACATTTTCTGCATCATCTCGAACTGCTTCACGAATTTGTTTACTTCGCTATTGTTGGTTCCAGAACCAGCAGCAATTCGTTTAATTCTACTTTTGCCTAAAAGTTTAATATCGCTTCGTTCTTTCTTTGTCATGGAACTTGCGATTGCTTCGATACGATCAAATTGTTTGTCGTCGACTTGTACATTTTTTAATGCTGAGCCAACACCTGGAATCATTCCAAGTATTTGTTTCATCGGGCCCATGCGACGAATAGATTTCAACTGTTTCATGAAGTCATCGACAGTCATTTTCCCGCTTGCCATTTTGTCGGCAAGTTTCATGGCATCTTCTTCAGAAAACTCTTCTTGTGCTTTTTCTACAAGCGATACAACATCGCCCATGCCAAGGATTCTGCTTGCAATTCTGTCAGGATGAAATTCTTCAAAAGCATCGAACCGTTCGCCTGTACCGATAAACTTAATCGGAACACCTGTGACCCGTTTCACTGAAAGTGCAGCACCGCCACGAGTGTCGGAGTCGAACTTAGTAAGGATAACTCCGTCAACTGCAAGTTGTTCGTGAAATGTTCCAGCGGCGGTAACGGCGTCTTGACCAATCATTGCATCTACAACAAGGTAGACTTGGTGGGGAGTTGTCGTTTTTTGAACACCGCGTAGTTCAGTCATGAGCGCGTCGTCTATATGTAAACGACCCGCGGTATCAAGAATGACTATATCGGCATTGCTTTTCTTGGCAAATTTGACGCCGCGTTTGCAAACGCCAACAGCAACGCCGGTTGCAGTACCGTATTCTCCGCATTTATCAGGCTCGCTGTAACAAGTAACCTGTCCAGTACCTTTTGCATTTGTTTGTACATCGTTCGCGACAACTTCAAGTTGTTCGACAGCGGCAGGGCGCTGAAGGTCAGCTGCAACGAGTACAACATGTTTGCCTTGTTTTTTCAGGTAGGCTGCGAGTTTCCCGCAGGTTGTCGTTTTACCTGATCCTTGCAGGCCACACATCATGATGACAGTTGGGCCAGGCTCAACGAGCATGATGTGGCTATCGACTGGTCCCATGATGTCGATGAGTCGCTGATTGACAATGCCAATCATCTCTTCGCCTGGTTTCAATGAAGTTGTTACATCTGCACCAAGGGCATCTTGCACTACATTTTCACAAAAATCTGAGACAACATCAACGTGCACATCTGCTTCAAGCAAAGCGCGCCGTACGTCTTCCATGGATTCACGAACATTTGATTCGCTGATTCTTCCTCGACCAGAAAGGTTGCGAATCGATTTTGTTAACTTATTGGAGAGATTCTCAAACATAGGATTCGTTCATTCTAGCAATTGCGACGAAGCCAAGCATGCAATTTATCGTGTTCTAAACAATTGATGCAATTCTCTGGCATCGCCCAACCCCGACGGGCTGTGAGGATTCCATATTTCAGTTGGTTGAAATCTTCCGGTCTATGCGCATCTGTATTGATTGCAATGCGGGCTCCACCTTCGCATGCAGCACGAACTTGGATATCTCGCAAATCTAGTCTGTAACTGTTGGCATTTAGTTCTAGCGCTGTATCGTGTTCTTTTGCAGCTTGTATCAGTGTGGGTAAGTAAGGCTCAAGCCCTTTTCGCTTATTGATGATTCGACCTGTAGGATGGCCAATGATATCTACCCTTGGGTGTTCTATTGCTTTGAGAAGGCGTTTTGTGGCATCTTCAGACGATTGAGAAAGTGCTGCATGGGGCGAGGCAACGACAATATCAAGTTTGGATAGAAGGTCGTCGTCGTAATCAAGTGTGCCATCTGGAAGGATATCAACTTCGCTTCCTGCAAGAATTGTGATGCCCTCCATTTGCTCATTGACTTCGTGAACTGCTTCGATATGCTTCAGTAGACGGTCTGGTTTTAACCCGTTCGCTTGCCCTTGCGATTGGCTGTGGTCAGTGACAGCAATAGTATGAAACCCACGGTCAATTGCTTGCTGTGCAAGTTCTTGAATAGACATATGCCCGTCACTTGCAGTAGTGTGGCAATGCAAATCGCATTTGATGTCTTTACTCGTAATGAGGGCGGGTGTGGCGGTGCAACCAAGTTCGCCTCTGTCCTCGCGAAGTTCTGGGGGAATCCATGGTGTTTCTAGCGCAGCGTACACTTCGTCTTCAGTAGAGCAAGCAAGGAGCGAATTGGAGCTTGCATCGAATAGACCGTATTCGTTGAGTTTCTTCCCTTTGGCAATAGCACGTTCTCGAAGAATAATATTATGCTCTTTACTTCCTGTGAAATACAATAATGCGGCGCCGAAAGCATTTTGGTCAACAATACGTAAGTCAATTTGCATACCCGCTTGAATGCGAACACTGCATTTTGTATCACCACGTGCTAATATTTTTTCTACTTTTGTATCGTCGCAGAACGCGTCGATGAGCACAGCGGGTTCAGATGTACTTGCAAGAATATCTATGTCGCCAATAGTTTCTTTGCCCCTTCGAAGGGAACCTGCAAATGATATATTTGACACGCCATCGCATTGTTGTAATTGCGAAACAAGCGTCTCTGCGATTGGCATTGCAACACCTATGCGTGAACGATTCGCGCTAGTAGCTAAGAATGCAATTGATTCAGTAATGTTTTGAATTGTTTTCTTGCCCATGCGTGGCAAAGATTCGAGCCGCCCATCTTGGATAGCCTCTTGCAACGAAGCAATGTCTACGACATTTGCTTCCTTCCAAAGTTTCCCAACTGTTTTAGGGCCAAGCCCTTGCACTTTCATGACATCGAGTAGACCAGGTGGAATACTTGCAAGCAACTCGTTGTAGCTAGAGATAGCTCCTGTTTCGAGGTACTCTTTAATTTTTGCAGCGCTACTTTTGCCAACACCTTGTATAGAAGTAATGTCGTCAATAGTACCGACGTCTTCAACAAGGTCTTCAAGAGCACGGGCTACTTTGACATTCGCGTTTACTTTGAAACCGTTTGCCCCTGAAATTTCAAGGACAGTTGCCATAGTTTGGAACATATTTGCGAGTTCGGTATTGGTTGACATTACGCTACGTCTCCTAGTCCTAAAGTTTTTCCGTACGCTTTGTACAACCTTGCCTTTAGCAAAGGGGATTCTTCTATTGAGGGGTCTCGGTTAATCCAACTTGTAGCGATAACACGTGCGAGCCGTAACAATTCAAAATCGCGTGGAAGCCTTGCCACTTTGAATGGCGCAATGCCACTTTGCTTGGCGCCGAAGAGTTCGCCAGGTCCACGGATTTCTAAATCTTTTTCCGCAATTCTAAACCCATCTGTTGTTTCAACAATCGCCTCTAACCGCTGTATAGCATCTTCTGTAGTTGGGCTAGCGATAAGCGCACAAACGCCTGGCAATTGGCCTCTGCCGACTCTGCCACGCAATTGGTGTAACTGAGCAAGGCCGAATCTATCGGCATGTTCAATCACCATGATTGTCGCGTTTTGTACATCAACGCCAACTTCAATAACAGTTGTTGCTACAAGAACATCTATATCGCCTTTGCGAAATGCTTGCATTGTTGGCTCGCGCTCTTCTGAATTCATCCGTCCGTGAACGACTCCTACTCTGCAACCTTGCAATGCACCTTGTTGTAAAAACTCTGCATGTTCGATTGCAGCTTTAAGTCCCGACTCGGTTTCTTCTACAAGTGGGACAACTACATATCCTTGTTGCCCCTTCTCTACGAGCGATTTGACATAGGTATACACAGAATCTGCATCTTCTGGCTGTACGAGTTTAGTTGTTATTGGTGAGCGTCCTGGGGGCATGCTATTTATTGTAGAGACATCTAAATCACCAAAAATAGTAAGCGAAAGAGTTCTTGGAATAGGCGTTGCCGTCATGACCAAAGTGTGTGGAATAGCGAACTCATCGTCAGATTTATTTCTGAGGAGTGCTCGTTGTTGGACACCGAATCGATGTTGCTCGTCTGTAATGGCAATTGCTATGGATTTGAACACGACGTCGTCTGTGAGTAAGGCGTGGGTGCCAACAACAATATCAACACTTCCTTCGCTGATGTCTTTTATCAACTTCTTGCGATCGCTTGCAGTAAGCGAACTTGTTAAGAGGGCACATGTCACATTCGATCCTGCGAGCAAGTTTGTAATTGTCAAAAAATGTTGTTCTGCAAGCAATTCAGTAGGAGCCATCATTGCCGCCTGTGCATTTGATGTAATCGCCATAAGCATTGCATGCAAGGCAACGATTGTTTTGCCAGAGCCTACGTCGCCTTGAAGCAAGCGGTTCATCGGAGTGGAGGTCGCCATGTCGCCTGCTATTTCTTCAATTACACGGTCTTGTGCATTTGTCAGAGTAAATGGTATACGTTTCGCTATACGCTCTTTAATTTCGTTGTCCCATCGAAGTTTTGGCGCGTGCATGACATCTCTGCGGTGGTGCCGTTTTACCATGACGCCAAGTTGCAACAAAAATAACTCATCAAACGCGATGCGGCGCTTCCCGACTTTTGCTTCTTCAGCATCTGTTGGATGGTGTGCAAGAGAATAGGCTCTAGACAATGTCGGCATGACTAGTTCAGTTCGAATGTTTTCTGGCAGGTGGTCTTCTATCTCATTTACAGATTGCTCTAAAACGCGTTCGATAAGCCGAGCAATATGCGCAGATGCAATTCCTTCGTTCGCTGGATACACAGGTTTTAAATCGCCTTCTAGTAACTCAAGATTATCATCTTCTTTGATTTCTTCCCATCGAGGGTTGTTCATTTGAAGAGTGCCATTGTGCCGAGCTAGAGTGCCGTGTAATCGAACATGCATGTCAGGGTGCAATGATTTGGCGACCCAAGGTTGGTTAAACCAGTTAATTTCTAGTCTCCCAGTATCGTCTTCAGCGGTTGCTTCAATACGACTTTTTCGACCTCTGCGCCAACCGGGCTTGATACTCACTATTGTTGTCTCGATTGTTGCGAGTTCGTTCATTCGCTCTCGTTCCCCAAGAAGCGCATCGGCATTTTCGATAGTCATACTGCCATGATGTGTTTCGTACCGAGAGGGGAGGTGCTTTATAAGATCAGCAACTGTACAGATTCCTAGGTCACCAAGTGCGTGGGCACGGTCTGGGGTGACTCCTGGTAAATTCGATACAAGAGTTCGAAGCATGTTTTTTTCGTTCGTTTCTGGCATAGCCCGAGTGAGCAGGATACCATCCTCAACGTGACAGATTTGTTTACCAACGCAGAAAATCCCGCAGCAGTGCCAGAACCCCCCAAACCAATTACGGTTTCAGAGGTAAGTAAGAAAATCGATGGCTTACTTGACTCTCGAATTGGTCAAGTGGATGTTGTTGGTCAGATGAATAGCCCAAAATTAGGCAATCATTGGTATTTTTCGTTAACCGATGGTGATTCGAAAATAGATTGCGCAATGTGGGCTTCCAATGTTTCAAAGCATAAGGGCGCACGAGGAGACTGGATGCCAAAACAAGGCGACCAAGTTGTCGTGCGAGGAAGAGTTGGCCATTACTCGAAGTTTGGTAAGACGCAACTCTACGTAGAAAAAATCAAGCGCTACGGGGAAACCAAAGGGAAGTTGCAACAAGAATACGAAGCGCTGTTGCTCGAATTTCGAGAGGCTGGGTGGTTCGACGAAGTGCACAAAAAGCAGTTGCCAGAGTACCCAGGGAAAATCGCCGTCATTACAAGCGGTACATCTGCAGCGATGCACGATGTCATAGAAACAACTCGCAGGCGAATGCCCTCGGTCGAATTAGTTATTGTGAATGCACGTATGCAGGGCGATGGCTCTCCAGATTCAGTAGCAAATGCAATTACGAAAGTTGATGCGCATGCCAGCGATATGGGAATTGACGCAATCATTGTCACGCGAGGTGGCGGTGGTTTAGAAGAATTGTGGTCGTTTAACGATCGGAGAGTTGTTGAAGCAGCCTTTCACTGCAAAACACCTATCGTGGTTGCCATTGGTCATGAGTCGGATACTTCAATTATCGAACTTGTTGCAGATCACCGAGCGTCGACCCCAACACAAGCGGCGATGGTACTTGTCCCAGATAAAGAAGAATTGGCTCAGTTGGTTTCGCATCTAGAAACGCGAATGCGCAGTGCGTGTGTACGAAATATTGAGCGTAAAGTGACCTGGTGCGACCACGTATATTCAAAGATTCAACTTGCTGTTTCCAAGCACGTCCATGTTTGTAGATTGATTGTAAGTTCTAAAGCTGAACAACTTGCTGCAAAAAGACCCCATACATTGTTGCAGGGTAGGCAAAGGAAGTTATTAACAACGCAAGCTTCGTTTGGCTCAGCCTGTGCATCGTACATAACCAATACGTCGGCAAAATTACATTCTCTCCATGCAAAACTGGATGCAATTGGCCCATTGAAAGTACTTGAAAGGGGATACTCATTAACGCAAGATTCTGAAGGAAATGTAGTTCGCTCAGCGTCAACATTGAAAGAAGGGGAACAAATTCGTACCGTTCTTGCTGACGGAGAAGTCGAGTCCGAGGTAAAGTGCATACATGAGTAAAAAGACTTTAAAAAAGCCAGCAGATATGACCTTCGAAGAAGCAGTCGGTGAATTGGATGAAATTGTCCAGCGGATAGACGCGGGAGAAGCGAATCTTGAAACTATGATGGAAGAGCACACGCGTGGTCAATTGCTTGTGGCGCGTTGCAAAACACTTCTAGAGTCTGCTGAAAAACAAATTGAGAAAATGGACGCAAAAGATCTTTCGTAAATTGTGTAGGGAAAGGAATCCTGTACTTTGCTTCTAGCAATACAAGACAATACAGATAACCTCTTGCTTATAGCGGCGCTCTACGAGCACATTCCGCCTGCAATCTTTGTGTTTATCTTAGGTGCATGCGTCGGTAGTTTTTTAAACGTTGTTATATACAGGTTGCCAAACAATATTCGACTTCTTGTGCCAGCGAGTAGTTGTCCTTCTTGCAATCACAAATTACGTTTTTTTAGAGAGAACGTTCCTATTATAGGATGGCTGGCGATTCGAGGAAAATGCAGATATTGCAAAGCGCCAGTTTCGATGGAGTATCCAATAGTAGAACTGGTCACAGCACTGTTGTTTCTAGCGTGTTATGCAGTGTGTTATTGGATTCCAGAATCAACACCGTTCCTTGGCGAAATTTTTGGACCTTGGTGGCATGACAATGGTGTTATAAAAACATTACCCATGTTCTTGTCGTTGTTGACGCTTGTAGCAGGATTACTTGCGATGACAATTATTGACGCACGAACGTTTATGATTCCAATTCAAATTCCTCTATTTATGACCGCTGTCGGATTTCTAGCAGCTCTATTGCAACCTCATTTGAATATGCGCCACTTGCCTGAGCAAGTATGGCCATACCCACTTGTTGATTGGACTTGGGCGGGAGCTGCCTTCGGCGGGATGATTGGCGTTTGCGTGTCTACGTTCCTGTTAAAAATCGGCGTCTTTCGATACAGTTTTGCTGATTACGATGAGTATATACAAGGCGATGACATGCTCGCTGTCTATCCACATGCAAGACGAGAAGTCTTGCGGGAACTTGTTTTTGTTCTACCCATTGTTGTTGGTTTTATCGTTGGCTGGATGTGTGGGTATGAAACGGGATATCCTTCGCTTGCAGTGCAAGGAATTGCAGGAAGCATGCTCGGATACATAGTTGGCGGTGCGTTTGTTTGGGGTATTCGCATTTTCGGAAGTCTAGCATTCGGAAAAGAAGCGATGGGCTTAGGTGACGTGCATTTATTAGCCGGCGTTGGTGCAATCATCGGTTGGTGGGATCCAATTCTCATATTCTTCATTGCACCCTTTAGCGGTATCCTTTGGGCGATTGTTGCAGCGCTTCTTGAGAAGATAGGTAAGCAACACCAAGAAATACCCTATGGTCCGCACCTCGCAGTCGCTACATTGGTGGTTGTTTTCGCAAATCCAGGTATTCATTGGCTCTGGTCAGTAGCAATGCCCGGCGTGCATATGCCAACGACAGAAAAATTACAGACAAAACTACTCGAAGTCGATTTGACTTATGGGGAGAAACAGGTTTCAATACATATATACCCACACGTCGTTGGAAACGACAAAGCGATACAGGATGTATCGCTCGTATGTGGATTTAAGTCCTCTGACATGGAGAAAGGACACGCATGATGCGAATAAAGTTAATGATAGCGGTCACTGGTGTAGCAATTGGTTTTTCAATGCTTGGTTGTAGCAACAACTTGCAAACAGAGAACACCTTGCTCAAAAAAGAAAATGAAGAATTGCGAGCACAGTACAAAGAGTCATCAGGAGCGCTGCAGGCTGCTGACGATGACCTTCGCAGAACGCAAGATGATTTGCGTGCAGCAGAAGAAGTGAGTGCTGGATTGCAAGAAGCGATAGACACACGTCCTGAAACTATTTCAATCTTTGAAAACATCAACGGTGTTGATGTAACACTTCGAGACAAAGACCTTGCCCTTACAGTAGCGAGCGACCTTCTCTTTAATTCTGGTAGTGCAAGTTTGAAGAAGAGCGCCCAGTTGACTCTTGGTAATGTTGCTTCTGCATTGAACTCAACATATCCAAATCAATCAATCGTGATTATGGGATATACCGACACTGACAAAATTAAGAAAAGTAACTTCAAAAGTAATTGGCATCTTGCATTTGACCGAGCGTGGTCAGTTCGAGATTTTCTAGTAGCTAACGGAGTTGGCAAAGACAGAATTGCCATCGAAAGTTGGGGTCCAATAAAGCCACTTGCAACAAAATCTGCAAGCCGCCGAGTGGACATTGTCGTAGTCAACGAATAAACCTCCCCGTACGTACTACAGCACGGTTGAGCAATAATGCTTAACCGTGCTTTTTTTAGATCTATGTTTTGTATTTGGTATGGAAAGATTGGTCTTGCGGAATTTTCGTGATTACGCCATGTAGGGTTTCTAGTGATGGTAGAATGTTCCCCTATGGGAATTCATGACAGAGAGTATGCTAGAACAGGTTCTTCCTTTGGTAGAGGAATGGGGCAGAAGAAGCCTATGACGATCTCTACATGGTTAATTCTTTTCTGTGTTGGCATCTTCGTTATTGATGGTTTTGTGAATGGATTGCTCTCGCAGTGCCTCTACCTGTCTACTGATAAGGCTATTTGGGGCGTACATTACTGGAGGTTCATAGGCTTCCAATTTCTGCATGCTAGTCCAATGCACTTGATATTCAACATGATTGGGATTTATTTCTTTGGTCCCCTTGTTGAGCAATACCTTGGCAGAAAGCGTTTTTTAGCGTTTTACTTGCTCTGCGGTGTCTTCGGTGCTGTGCTGTATTTGGTATTGAACCTTGGTGGGTACATCGTTCTCGATGTCATGAACCTAGATGTCAATGTTCCTGGCTTGCTCTTTAATGACACAAGAACGCCGCTTGTAGGTGCATCAGCTGGGGTATTCGGAATTCTCTTAGCAGGTGCGTTTCTTGCACCGAATGTTCGAGTCCTCGTCTTTTTCTTTCTTCCGATGCAATTGTCGACAATGGCGTACTTCCTAGTGGGTATGGCGCTCTTTACAGTAGTGTTTGGTGGAAACAATGCTGGTGGCGAAGCAGCGCATTTAGGTGGCGCAGCTGCAGGTTGGTTCTTTATTCGTAATCCTCGCCACTTGACAGGTTTCTTTGACTTTTTGGGGAAGGCCGATCCAACATCGAAACATTTTGCATGGAGGGATAGACCAGCATCGCAAAAAGAGGTTGATCGAATCCTAGACAAAATTCACAACAAGGGTTTGCAAAGTCTGTCCTCAAAAGAAAAGAAACAGTTGCACGACGCCTCACGAGATCGACGCGAGGGCTCGTAAATGTCACAGCCATTAACGTTTGGAATTACGAATAGAAGCGCAGAGAATACCAGTCGAACTGGAATCGTTACAACTCCGCATGGAGCATTTAAAACGCCTGCGTTTATGCCTGTTGGGACACGCGGTACTATCAAGGGTCTTACGCCTGCGCAGGTTGTTGACACTGGGTCTGAGATACTTTTAAATAATGCGTATCACCTTATGCTTCGTCCGGGAGATGAACAAGTTGCTGCACTTGGCGGTGTCCACTCTTTTATGAAATGGGACCGTCCAATCTTGACCGACAGCGGAGGATACCAAGCATGGTCGATGGCAGATATTAATACAGTCGATGAAGATGGCGTCACGTTTAAATCAATCATTGATGGTTCTATGATTCGCATGACACCTGAGCGTTCAATCGAGATTCAAAATAATTTAGGCGCGGACATTATTATGGCTTTTGATGACTGCCCTTCAAGTGTTGAACCACAAACACAAAACTTAGCACGGCGAAGGCTTGCGCTTACATCCCGCGATGGAGTAATGACAGCAAGCGAGCACGAAAGTCGATTATTGCAGTCACTTGAACGTACGACTCGCTGGCTAGAGCGCTGCAAAAAAGCGCACGCAAAACCAGACACGCAATCACTGTTTGGAATTGTGCAAGGCGGTACAAACTTAGATTTGCGTGCGCGGAGCGCTGAACAGGTATGCAATATTGAACTACCTGGCTATGCCATTGGGGGTGTAGCGGTGGGTGAATCGCCAGAAAAAATCCAAGAAGTTGTAAAATTTACAGCCAAATTACTCCCAGAAGAAAAACCTCGATATCTTATGGGTGTTGGGTATGAGCGGGATATTGTCTCTGCAGTTGCCTCTGGAATTGATATGTTTGATTGCGTATTGCCAACGCGCAATGGCAGGAATGGGCACGCGTTTACTCGAAATGGCCAATTGCACCTCAAAAATGCTTGTTTTAAGGCCGATAACAGTGTTATAGAAGAGGGCTGTTCTTGCGCCACTTGCATTGCCGGACACAGCAAGGCATACCTTCGCCACCTTATTATGTCAAAGGAGATGCTCTCTGGCATCTTACTAAGCATACATAACATTCACCACTTCCAATCGTTGATGATAGACATACGGCTCGCAATACGGGATAATTCCTGGTCTGCACTGCCGAATCGCTGGCCAGTGCTGCTAGCAAAGTGACCCCCCTTAAAGTAGGAATTAGAAACAGATGATTTCACCCTTATTCTCAGACAATTTTGTGTATGTTGGTGTAGGCCAACTAGAACCAACTCCAACGACGCAGGCAGACGGCAGCCAAGTTGTTGGAGCCGAAGGCGAAGTAGTCGAAGGACCTCTTGGAGGCAACTTCTTCACAATGCTCATGCTCCTACTAGTAGGTATGATTGTGTTCAGTTTCTTCGGCGGTCGCAAGCAAAAGAAAAAGCGCGCTGCAATGATTGACTCATTGCAAAAACACGATCAAGTATTAACGCGCGGTGGCGTATTTGGCACAATTGTTGATGTCAAGTCAGACCGTGTTGTGCTTAAGATTGACGAGTCCTCTAATACTAGAATTACTGTTCTTCGCGATAGCATCGAGCAAGTAACAGCCGATACACCAACCGAGTAACTTTTTTTTGAACCACACGTTCATCATTTATTAAACCTGGATCTATAACACGTTATGCAGAATATTGTCTGGAAAATAATTTTTATCGCCTGTGGGATCCCCGGGTACCGAGCTCGA
>JGI24922J38493_100210_pt1 | contig 38392 bp, 29 predicted proteins | sample LinPFosplate10_FD_38493 | JGI IMG/M metagenome (IMG submission 38493)
TGCAGGTCGACTCTAGAGGATCCCACTACAGGTAACATCCCAGGCATTGAACCAAAATCTTGATCAAAGAAAATTCCTCTTGAACGGTCCTCTTTAATAAAACTATCACGCATACAATCGATCCAACCTAATGTAGAATCGCGATCACCTTCAAGCTTACCTACAACAGTTCCTGAGTGCATATGATCACCGCCAGAAAGCCTTAGACATTTTGCAAGAACCCTAAAGTGAATACCATGGTTAGGGTTCCTATCAACAACAGCATGCATAGCTCTGTGAATGTGAAGCAATAGTCCATTATCACGACACCAGTTTGCGAGACCAGTATTTGCTGTAAAGCCAGCCGTAAAAAAGTCATGCATAATTATTGGTGTACCTAACTCTTTTGCATACTCAGCTCGCTTATACATCTCTTCAGGAGTTGGTGCTGTCACGTTTAAATAGTGCCCTTTACGTTCACCTGTTTCTTTTTCAGCTCTCTCAATGGCATCTTGAACGAATCCAAAACGATCTCTCCAACGCATAAATGGCTGTGAATTTACGTTTTCATCATCTTTTGTAAAATCTAGACCGCCTCTGAGTCCTTCATAGCATGCACGACCATAATTCTTTGCCGAAAGACCTAATTTAGGCTTAATGGTGCAGCCCAACATGGGACGTCCATACTTATTCATTTTGTCTCTCTCAACTTGAATTCCGTTAGGTGGACCTCCACAGGTCATAACATAGGCAATTGGGAATCGAATATCTTCAAGTCTGAGGGCTCGCAGCGCTTTAAAACCAAATACATTTCCAACAAGGGATGTTAAGACATTAACAATAGAGCCTTCCTCAAATAAATCAATTGGATAGGCAATAAATGCATAGATAGCATCATCCGAACCTGGAACATCTTCAATTCTATATGCCCGACCCTTATAGTGATCAAGGTCTGTCAACAAATCTGTCCATACTGTTGTCCAAGTTCCAGTTGAAGACTCTGCAGCGACAGCTGCAGCAACTTCTTCTCTTGGAACACCCGGCTGAGGCGTTATTTTAAAACAAGCCAGAATATCAGTATCTTTTGGCTCGTATTCGGGCATCCAATAGGTGTCTCTATATTCTTTTACTCCAGCATCGTATCCTTTTTTTGCCATTCTAAACTCCCCTATATAGTATTTATGTAAAAATGAAAATCATTATAGATGTCAATATAAATAATGTAAAATAATATTTATTTATAAAATCATTAGTTTTACTTATGATTAATTATACTCTCAAACAACTCTACAGCTTTGAGTCTGTAATAAGACTTGGAGGCTTTACAAGTGCCAGTAAAGAGCTACATATTACTCAGCCTGCTGTCTATATGCAGGTTCAACAATTACAAGAAAGTATTGGTACTAAACTATTCGATATCAATGGTAAAAAAATTAGCCCAACCTTTGTAGGCAAAAAAATTTATAAAACTGCACTCGACACCATTAGCTCTCTTGAGAGCTCCAAACTTGAAATTGATGAAATTTTAAATCCTGACTCTGGACATCTTCAAATAGCAGTGGCGACGACAGCAAATTCGTTTATTAGCGCCTTACTTGCAAAATTTAAAAAAGCTTTTCCAAAGATGACTTTTTATATTGATGTAACCAATAGACAATCACTCCTAGATAATCTTAAAAATAATAATGCGGATCTTGTGATCATGGGCGAACCACCAAAAAATAGTCCTTTAACTTCTCAAGCTTTTATGCAAAACCCCTTGATTGCTATTGCTCATCCTGAGAATGAATTACTCAGTAAAAAAGATATATCAATTAAAGATTTGTCTCAGGAAACTCTTCTTACTAGAGAAATTGGATCAGGCACAAGAATTACAATTGAAAGATTTACAGGTCTAAATTTTAATTCTGATATTCAGATTAATTCAAATGAAGCAATTGTTGAAGCTGTTCAAGCTGGCTTAGGAATTGGGTTCGTGTCGATGCATTCTGTCAACCTACAACTTAAAAATAAAATCATTAGACAGCTTGATGTAGAGCCATTTCCTATCTTAAGGCAGTGGCACATTGTTCACCATGCCAAAGCTGAATTATCTCCAATTGCCAGAAGGTTTAAACAGTATATTATTGACAACACAAAGAATGAAAAATATCTTTAAGAATTAACTACGGTACTCTGCATTAATTTTTACATAGTCGTATGAAAGATCCGTTGTCCAAACACTTTCAGAAGTCTTTGCATCACCTAAAGCAACACTAATAGTAATCTCAGGTTTTTGCATTTCACTAGTGCCAGATGCCTCTGAATAGTCATTGCTAACCTCTCCAGAAGAAATAACTTGAAGATCATTTAAGAATATATCAATATTATTAATACTCAAGCCATCAATTTTTGATCGCCCTACTGCAGCCAGAATTCGGCCCCAATTTGCGTCACTTGCAAATAGTGCTGTCTTAACTAATGGTGAATGAGCAACCGTATATGCGACTTCTAAACAATCTTTATTAGAATCTAATCCACCCACTTTTACTTCTACAAACTTAGTTGCACCCTCTCCATCCCTAACAATCATTAAAGCTAACTCTTTTGTTAATTCATTAAGTGCCAATTGAAATTCATTTTTACAATCTTTGAGCTGGACATCAGATTTATTGGTAGCGCTCAGAGTACAGGCATCATTTGTTGACGTGTCGCCATCTACTGTAATGCGATTAAATGATTGATTTACTGCAATTGTTAAACAATCTTGTAGTTCTTCTGAGGATGCATTAATATCACTCACTATAAAACTAAGCATTGTTGCCATGTCTGGCCTAATCATTCCAGAACCTTTTGCAATCCCAGAAAGAGTGACAGTATTCTCACCAACTCTAAAAGAAGTAGAATATGACTTTTCAACTAGGTCAGTTGTCAAAATTCCTTTGGCGACACTCCTAAGGCCGCCTTTAGAAAGAGAACTTACAAGAAGATTTGCATTATTTTTAAATGCATCTATAGGTAACAATTCACCAATTACGCCTGTTGAGAAAGGCAGTACCTGTTCAGGCTTAATAAGAAGTTCTCGGGCTAAAATTTCACATGATTCAAATGTGTGCTCCAGTCCTTTTTTACCGGTGCCAGCATTAGCATTTCCACTGTTAATTAAAAGCGCCTCTACATCAGAGTGTAAGTGGTTTTTTGCAACTATGACTGGTGCAGCACAAAAGATATTTTGCGTAAAAACAGCAGCAGTTTTACTTCCCTTTACAAGTGAGATTAAGGAAAGATCTAGTGCATTATTTTTCTTTATCCCTGAGTAAACGGAGGAGCATTTAACACCTTGAACTTCAAGTAAATCAATACTCATAAAAAGAATTTTAAAATGTAATTAAGATTATTTTACCTAATTCAATTAAAGCCTTCTCTTAATTAAATTTTCAGGTTACTGACTTAATATTTCTTGTTATCAAGTTTATTAAAAAGGAGCATAATAATTGCACCAAAAAATACCATCATTAGAGCTGGAATAGCAGCCCTCTCATATAGCCCTTCAGAGCTCAATTCAAAAACCCTTATGGCAAGCGTATCCCAACCAAAAGGCCTTAAAAGATAGGTAGCTGGAAGTTCTTTCATAACATCAACCGCGACTAGCAAGCCTCCAGCTAAAATACCTGGCATCATCATAGGTAGATAAACATCTCTGATTAAACGAAGCCTAGAAGCGCCTAATAATCGAGCACTTTGTCCATATACGGGCTTGATTTGCTCACTGGAGGCACTAGTAGAATTAAAAGCAATTGCCATAAATCTTGATACATAAGCAAATAGCAGCAAAGAAACAGAGCCAAAAAGAATATGGTTTATTGATGAACCGCCAAGATAGATACTAATTAATGAGATGTTTTGAACACCATACAGCAAGCCAACTGCCATCACTGAACCTGGTAATGCATATCCAAGAGTTGAAAATCGAATCAGCAACTGCAAGCCTTTACTCTCTGACTTTCGTCGACTAGGAAGTGCCAATACTGTTGCAACAAAAACCGTTAAAACGGTTGCACTGAGTGTCAAAATTCCACTGGATACAAAATAGTCAAAATAGCGATGAGTCCATTCAATAGAGAATAATTCAGCACTCCAAATTAATATCTGAAGTAATGGCATTGCAAATGACAACATAAATACACCAAACACAAAAAAGAAGATTAGCCAACCAATAGCTCCTTTTGCATAATAAGCTTTAACATTAGATACATCAGAAGAATAATACTTAGCACTTCCTCTTGCTTTTCTTTCAAAATAGATAAGAAAAAAAGATACAAGAACCAACAATGAAGCTAATTGAGCGGCTACCTCAATTGAACGAAAATCCCCCCATGCTGAATATATTGCAGTTGTAAATGTTGAATAGTTAAATAATGAAACAACTCCAAAATCTGCTAATGTTTCCATCAAAGTTACCAATACGCCGGCAGCAATTGCAGGCCTTGCAAGTGGAACAGAAATTCGCCAAAAGACTCTTAAAGGTTTTGCTCCTAACATTTTACCAGCTTCGATCATTTGCATCTTTTGACGCTTAAATGAGGCTCTTGCCATCATATAAACATATGGATAAAAAACCAAGACAAAAGTCAAAATTATTGCCCAGTATCCTGAACGAATATCAAAACCTGGAATCCCTAAATACTCTCTCAACCATACCTGAGCGTAACCCGAATAGTCAAACACACCAAGATAAACGAAAGCTAAAACATATGCAGGGATTGCAAAAGGAAGAAATAGAGCCCACTCTAGCCAAGCCCGGCCAGGAAACTCCACCATAACAACAAGATATGCCAATATAGTTCCTAAAATACTTACCCCAATTCCAACACCAATCAACAGAATCAAAGTTGAAGTAACAAGGTCAGGTAGTAATGTCTGAGCAAAATGTGACCATAAATCTGTGCCAGGCAAAAGCCATGCTGAAGAAACTACAAATATGGGAAGAGCAACCGTTAAAGCAAGCAGACCTATTAAAAAATTTGATTTGATAAAAACCTTTTTCATTAAGACAAGGATCGAAAAAAGTATTCTATTTTAATAGAAATTATCCAGAGCTTAGATAAAGCCCTGGATAAAGTTAAAGTTCTTCTAGAGTTTTTATTTATATCCCAACCTTTGCATTAATTTAACTGCATCAGCTTGCAATATACCAGCTATGGAAAGATTCATCTTGTCCTGCTTAAAATCACCCCATGAAGAAACAATTTCATCAGAATCAATATTTTGATTTGCAGGATATTCTTTATTGAGAGAACCATAAATTGCCTGAGCTTCAGCTGAAGACAACCATTCCAGTAATTGAGTTGCACCAGAAGGATTTGAGGCATGCTTAGTTATACCAGCACCAGAGACATTAACATGAACGCCTGTAGTTTCTTGGTTTGCCCAAAAAAGCCTCACAGGAGCATCTGGAGTTTTCTCAATTAATCGCCCAAAGTAATAAGTATTGACTAATCCAACATCACACTGGCCTGCAATTATTGCATCCATAACATGAGAGTCTTTTGCATTTGGCACTGCTGCTAAATTATTTACCCAGCCACTAATTATTTCAGAAGCCTTATCCTCACCTTGATTATGAATAATTGAGGCAACCAAAGACTTTGTATAAATCTTTTTACTGGTTCTCAAACATAGCCTTTGATTCCAAATACTTGAAGCCAAGTCTCCATAAGTAGATAAATCAGCAGGCTTAACGCGATCAGTACTATAAACAATTGTCCTCGCTCTAACTGACAGTCCTGTCCATAGTCCATTTGGATCTCTTAAGTAAGATGGGATGTTGCTTTTAATAGTTTCAGTACTAACACTTTGAAAAATATCCTGAGTACCAGCATACCAAAGATCTCCAGCATCAACTGTCATAAACATATCTGCTGGCGTGTTATGCCCTTCCAATTTAAGTCTTTCTATTAGGTCACCCCCACTTCCAGTTAGATAATTTACTTCTATGCCTGTTTTTTTTGTGAATTGTTCAAAAAGAGGCTTTATCAAATGCTCTTTTCTTGAACTATAAACTGTGACCTCATCCGATGCAGCCTGAATCTGAGTGACAGTGCCCATTAAGATTGTTGAAAGAGTTAAAGAGAGAACGATGGAGCGCTTTATATTCATTGCTTTTTCCTTGGTTAATTAAAAGTAGTTGTTGTTTTTATTTCAAATGATAATCATTATCATTTGCGAATGATACACAATATCAAACAACAAGCAACTGTTTTTTTTCAATTTTTCCAATTTTATCTGCAAATACTTCCGCTTCCTTTTCATCATGAGTTACAAGTATTGATGTGACTGACTTCTTCTTTAGTATATTTCTAACATCCCTAATAAGTTCATCACGATGAGATTTGTCAAGGCTAGAAAAAGGCTCATCAAGTAGTAAAAGTTTGGGTGAGTTAGCCAATGCCCTTGCTAGAGAAACACGCTGCTGCTCTCCACCAGACAGCTGATGGGGGTACTTCTTTTCTATTCCACTAAGACTTATTAGTTCTAAAAGTGAGGTAACTTTAAGACTTTTTTCATCTTTAGCAAGGTGATCTATTCCAAAACTAATATTTTGAAAAACATTCATGTGTGGAAATAGTGCGTAATCTTGAAATACCATTCCAATTTCCCTTTGTTCAGGCCTTACTGAATGAACGCCGCTCATACTAAGATCCTTCCCATCTAGAACTACAGAACCATCCTTAGCTTTCTCAAGGCCAGCAATAAATCTCAGCGCAGAGCTTTTTCCACTGCCGCTATCGCCTAATAGAGCAAAAATATCGCCACTTTCTAGATTAAGATTGAATCCATCTAGGACATGATTTACGTCAAATGTGATTGACAAATTACTTACACTTAGCATTTTTAAATACAAATAATAATGATTCTCATTATTATATAAGAGTAATTCTATAAATGTAGATAATATATCTAGACTTAAAGCCTACTGAATAATTGGTAATTCAGCCGCAGCTCGAATACTGAGCCACTCAGGTCCATCCTCAGTGATAACGATGTTTTCCTCATGAACCATCTCTTTTCCTGGAAGGAATGCCATACCTGGCTCGAGTGTTAGTACAACTCCAGGCTCAAGAATAGTATTATCAGTCTGCGTATTGGAGGGCCATTCTGTTAGCTGCATGCCTAATCCGTGACCTAACCTTCCAACAGTGTTTCCTAGTGCGCCGCCTTTTTGAAGAACATCATTCATTGCATTGAATATATCTGAGGTGGTATTGCCTACTTGAGCAGCATTAAAGCCAGCCTCAGTCGCCTCATAGGTTACCCTGTATGCTTTTTTGGCTTCATCACTTATTGACCCAAAGGCATAGTTTCTATCGAAGTCACAATAATAACTATCAAAAACTGAGCCCGTATCAATGATAAATAAATCGCCTTCTTCTATGATCTTGTCCGTTGGACCCATAATGATTGAGCCATACCCCTCTTGTCCTGAACCAGAAACGATATAGGGCGAGTCATCGACACCTAATGACAAAAGATGTTGTTTAAAGCGCCTACAATTTTCTTGCTCACTTTCACCTGCACGAAGAAAGCCCTCTAAATCAATAAAGCCTTGAGAAGTAATCTGACATATGTGTCTAATTTTAGCTATTTCTGCCTCTGACTTCACAAAACGAACTTTTCGCATGATTGTGTTAGCATCTTTAATCTCGATTCCTCTAAGATTACTGATTAAAAACTCATAGTCTTCTAAAGGCATTCGCAAAGTACTCTCCAGAGTTTTTGGAACGCCCAACGACTTATGATTCACCATTAATGATTTAATCGATGCCAGAAGAAGGCTAATGCCGTCATCATCAGGATTTGGAGACATCCAAGTCTGGATATCATCGATCCAAGTTCCCTTCATTCCAGACTCCCCAATTGTCGGAATAATTGCTTTTGGTTTGCCAGTGCTTGGTATTAAAACGAACCAAGGCCTCGTTGGACTTTGAAAAAATTGAGATTTAAAGCCAGTGTAGTACTCTATATCGACCTGCGTAGTCAATAAAATTGCATCCATCTTTGCTTCAAACATTAACTTTTGAATCTTGCCAAGTCTATTCTCATATTCAGCAATTTCAAATCCTCTTTTAGGAATAGTCATTTTTTCTCCATTTGAAACTAGGGGGCACTTAATACTTGTTCGGATGATCTTCCAACTAGTTGTTCGTACATTTCCTCATCAGTATCACCCTCTGTTCCAAAAAAAAGAATTTTTGAATTTTCATTAATCATTAACTTTGATTTAAGGTCACTATCATTGCAAGCAATAAGAAAACCAGCCAAACCAGTTACAGCAGACTCACCTGCCACAATAGGCGTTTCTCTGTTAGCTAACAGTTGCATTGTTTTAGGAATAGACTCATCTGTAATAGTCATAAAATGTGAGGTATAGCTTTCCAGTATAGACCAAGCCAAAACTGAAACTTCTCCGCAAGCAAGCCCTGCCATAATAGTATCTAATTCACCATGCACTGCAGTTGGCTCTCCATTAACAGCACTTTGAAACAAACAGTCTGCATTAACGGGCTCAACGACTATAAATATCGGTGGACACTCGAGACTTTCTACCAAAAAAGAGACTACAGCTGATGGAAAACCTCCAACACCTCCCTGAAGAAACACATGGGTTGGAGTTTCACCCATTTGTTTGAGAGCCTCATCAACCATTACGGTGTAGCCCTGCATCACATCCTTTGGGATGTCTGTGTAACCTTCATAAGAAGTATCAGATACGACAGTATAGTTATTAGATTCAGCAACTTCAGCAGCAATTCGAACTGAGTCATCATAGTTTCCTTTAATTCGATTCACTAGGGCGCCATATTTGGCAATCGCTTTTTCTCTTCCTATACTCACATTTCTATGAATATAAATCTCACAATTACAACCAAACTGCTGAGCACCCCATGCAACTGATCTTCCATGATTTCCATCTGTTGCACAACAAACTGTAAATTTTGATGTTTCTTTTTTATAGACTCCAGAAATTAGGTCTGATGAATTCGCATCAATGCCAAGCTCTTTTAATTTTTTTATCAAAAGGTTTGCAACCGCATAGGCACCGCCTAAAGCCTTAAAACTTTTAAGAGAAAAGCGTGGATTTTCATCTTTATATAGAATCGATGTCACGCCAGTGTCTTTTGCCATATCAGAAAAAGAATGTAATGGAGTCGGTTTGTAATTATCCCAAGATGTGATTTCCTTATTTGCAAGCTCGAAGCCCTTTAAGCTAAGAATGTGTTGATGCTTATATTCAAAATTCTTCGCACTTGGATTTTTAAAATGCGAGAACGATAATGAAAAGTCACTGTAACTTTTTGTCATAATATTTTTTAGTCCTTTGAGAGGCTCAAATTGTACCTTATACCTCAGAATTGTTGTTTTGTTTTAATTGTCTTTTTTCGATTGTAATTGAAGCAATTGCCACCAATATTACCCCGATACCTTGTATGAAAGTGATAGCATCTAGGTAAGCAATAAAACCAAAGATTAAAACAAGTAGTGGCTCAGTGTAACCAATATTTGCTGTTCTGACTGGACCGTACTTTTTTACAGAGATGTGATAGAAGAGCATACCTGTTGCAAAAAAAACGCCTGAAACAAGAGAAAGGATTAAAGCTTGATTACTTGGCCAGTAGAAACTTGTTTCATTTAAAAATAGGTATAGAAATCCAAGCGCAGGAATGAGCGTAGTATATTTGACAATCTCCCAATTCTTTAAGGCACTTATTTTTGGAGTAATAATCAAAATTAAAGAATATGAAATCGCTGAAAGTATCGCCAAAACTATACCAATAGCCATTGTGTAAAAGCCATCTTCACTCTGAGATATTGCAGCAATTCCAATTATTGCCAGCAAAAACATAAGTATTGTTGAAACATCTAGCTTCCTTCGGCTATTAAGTGAAACAATTAAATACGTAATTAAAGGATAGGTAAAAAGAACAACACTTGCTAAACCCACTGACATATATTTTACTGCTTCAACATAAAGCCAGGATTGAACGCCGAATAACAAAGACAGGATTAATACCCAGAGACCTAATTTTTGCTGCTTGATTTTATTGTATGAAAATAAACTTTTAGTTATAACTAATGACGTAAAAAAAGTTGTACCAAAACGAATAAATAAAAACAGAAATGCACTAACCTCTAAAGTATAAATGAGAGGAATCATGCTAACATTAAGCGCATAAAACAAGGAGGATAAAAGTGCAAAACGAATTACAAACATTTGGTCCTTATACAACAATAAATTAGAAATTTAATTTTATAAGATATATTTAATGTAAATTTAGTTCATTTCACTTCAAATTAAGGTTTTTTTTTCCACTTTTTAAGCACTTTAGGATATCATTGCCGCTTCATTTTATTTAAAGGAGAAGAAATGAATTTTGATCAAAATTTAATAGCGCCTGGACTCGGTGTTTTAGGCTTGATTATCGTAGTTATTATCTATCAGTGGATAACAAAACAAGATGGTGGCAGCGGCGCCGTTAAAAAAATTGGTGAACAAATTCATATTGGCGCGATTGTATTTATGAAGCGCGAATATAAAATGCTTAGTATCTTTGCATTAGTTCTTTTAGTCCTTCTCTATATCTTCCTTGGTGCAGCTAGTGCATTATGTTTCCTTGTTGGAGCTGTAACATCTGCAACTGCAGGGTATATTGGTATGAATACAGCCACTATTGCTAACGTTAGAACAGCCCAAGCAGCTCATGACAAAGGAAGTGCCTCTGCTTTGACCGTTGCATTCTTTGGTGGCTCAGTTATGGGTTTATCTGTTGCTGCTTTAGGTCTTTTAGGGTTAGGCGGATTATATTACTTTTTTGGCGCAGAGCACTCTGAAGCACTTCATGGTTTCGCGATGGGTGGCTCAGTAGTAGCATTATTCTCTCGTGTTGGTGGTGGAATCTTTACTAAGAGTGCTGATGTTGGCGCCGACCTTGTTGGAAAATTAGAAGCAGGAATTCCAGAGGATGATCCTCGCAATCCTGCGGTTATCGCTGATAACGTTGGAGATAACGTTGGTGATATTGCTGGTATGGGCTCAGATATCTTTGAGTCTTACTGTGGATCCATGATTGCTACAATTGCAATTGCAGCAACAATAGCTGTAGACTCACTTGGTGGCAATAGAAGTGAACTTATGTTCTTACCTCTTGCCTTAGCATCACTTGGACTGGTTTGCTCAGTGATTGGAATCATATTTGTTAAGCTTTCTTCGAATAAATCCCCTGAATCTGCCCTAAGAATGGGAACTATAGGTTCCGCTTTATTATTCATCGTTACTTCATTCTTTTTAATTGACTATTTAGATGTCTCAAATAATATTTGGGCAGCTGTGTTAATGGGAAGTATTGGTGGAATTATTATTGGACTTGTAACTGAATACTACACTGCTGGAAAACCAATCAGAGATATTGCTGAATCAGGAAAGACTGGTGCTGCTACCGTTATGATTAAAGGATTGGCAGTTGGAATGCAGTCTGTAGTCATTCCAGTTCTAATGATTTGTGTCATTATTTACGTCTCTAATCTTTTTGTTGGTTTATATGGTGTAGGTATTGCAGCTATTGGAATGCTTGCGACTGTTGGCATGACTATGGCTATTGATGCTTATGGGCCAATTGCAGATAATGCTGGCGGCATTGCAGAAATGGCTGGCCTTGGTGAAGATACTCGTAAAATTACTGATTCACTTGATGAGCTTGGTAATACGACTGCAGCAATTGGAAAAGGTTTTGCAATTGGAGCAGCTGCACTTGCAGCCCTTGCAATTATCACAGCATATACAGAAACTGTTAGCGCGAACAAAGTAGACTTTTTACTTCAGCTCAACAGTGCTGAAGTATTAATTGGTTTATTTATTGGTGGAACCATTCCATTTTTAATTGCTTCTCTTACAATGACTGCTGTTGGTGATGCCGCTTTTGAAATGATTGAAGAGGTAAGAAGACAGTTCAAAGAAATCAAAGGTCTGCTTGAGGGTAAAGCTGAGCCTGATACAGCTAAATGCGTCGATATTGCTACGACAGCCGCACTTAAAAAAATGATTCTTCCAGGTGTAATAGCTGTTGCTGCTCCAGTTTTAGTTGGCTTCTTAATTAGCCCTGAAGCACTAGGCGGAATGCTTGGTGGTGCCCTTCTTGGTTGCGTCCTAATGGCACTGATGATGGCTAATGCTGGTGGCGCTTGGGATAACGCTAAGAAGCATGTTGAAAAGGGTAACTTTGGCGGCAAAGGAACAGACGTTCATACTGCAACTGTTGTTGGTGATACAGTTGGTGACCCCTTCAAGGACACTTCTGGCCCATCAATGAATATTCTTATTAATGTGATGGCTATTGTTAGTTTAGTTATTGCACCGCTACTGTAAGAAATTAATAATTTCAGCCTCACTCAAAGTGGGGCTGATCATTAATTTTAGTATCAAAAAACTTTCATTTATCTTTTTCTAAATACCGTGATAATTACTTTGTCACTGCCATGATCTTTATCTAGATTGTTACCATAAACGCTTACTTCATGAAAGTTAGGCTTAGTTATACTTTTTTCAATCTCTAGAATTTTTTTATCAAATCCAGCTTTTTTATATAACTGATAATGAATTGTAAAAATAAAAAGACCACCAGACCTCGTGACTCTTAATAGTTCATCTAGCACATCTGGCCCGACATGACCATGGGTAAAGGTGCCAGCGCTTACAATTGCACCATAATGATTATCACTGATTAATAATCTTTTGGTAAGGTCTGCCTCAATTATTTTTGAATAGCAATTTTTTAATCTAGCAATATTTAGCATTTCAGGAGAAATATCAATAGCATCTATTTCTCTTGAACTTTCATTTAAGCACTCTCCAACAAGACCTGTTCCTGCTCCAACATCTAGAATTGGAGTGTCTTTATGATTGGAATATTTATCAAAATATTTAGCTATCTCTATAGGAGAGCGGTAGTTATTTTGTATAGCAAAATCACTATCATATGTGGACGCCCAACTTCTATATAGGTTTATAGAGTCTTCAGGAGTCTTGATTGAATATGCATCTTTTACACCTTTTTTTTCTGACATACAATTCTAATAATTTCAATATTGATCTGAGCTATTGCCTCCAGAATGCTCTATGGAAAATGGCAATAATTGTCAATACTTCAAGTCTTCCAACAAGCATTGAAAAACTTAAAATCCACTTAGCAGTATCGCCAAGCGAGCCATAGTTTTGTGCAACCTCTCCTAAACCTGGACCAAGGTTATTCATTGTCGCTGCGGTTGCAGAATACGCTGTAACCTGATCTAAGCCAGCAAACATGAGTAGCATCAAAATTAGAAAAAAAGTAATCGCATAAAGTGAAAAGAAGCCAAGCACAGAAACTAAAGCCTTTTCATTAATGCTTCCACCATTTAACTTAACACTTACCTGGGCATTAGGACGAATGAATTTATGTATCTCTTTCATTCCCAGCCTGAACATTACAAGGATTCGAATAACTTTAATTCCTCCTCCTGTTGAACCAACACAAGCACCAATAAAGCTCATCATTATTAGAAAAACAGGGATAGCTGCTGGCCAACTACTAAAACTCTGAGAGGTGTATCCAGTTGTTGTAGCTATCGAAATTGTTTGAAAAAGACTATGCCTAATAGTTTCAATTGAAGATCCATACTCTGAGTTTAAACCCAGGGCAATAATGACAATAACTGATGAAGCAAAAAGTACCATCGCATATGTCTTAAATTCGGAGTCTTTAATATAATCTACTAAAGACTTATTATTCCAAGCAAGAAAGTGTAATGAGAAGTTTATACCGGCTAAAAACATAAAAAACATAGCGACCATCTCTATTGAAATCGAATTGAAGTAACCAATTGAGGCATCATGAGTTGAAAATCCACCAATGGCAACAGTACTAAAACTATGACTAACAGCATCAAAAATAGTCATTCCAGACAAAAAATATCCTAACGCACACAAAACTGTCAATGACAGATAAATTTTCCAAAGTGCAATTGCTGTATTTCTAAGTTTAGGGGTAAGCCTATCTTTTGCAATACCACTTGACTCTGCATGATAAAGTTCCATTCCACCAACACCTAGTAAAGGCAATACTGCAACCGCTAACACAATAATTCCCATACCTCCAAGCCACTGAAGTTGCTGCCTATAGAACAAAATGCTTTTAGGTAAATCATCCAGTTGACTCATTACAGTTGCTCCTGTTGTAGTCAGTCCAGACATAGATTCAAAAAATGCATCAGAAAAGGAAAGATTACTAATAGAGTCTGTAATTAAGAATGGGAGAGTTCCAAAAAGAGATAAAACAATCCAAAAGCACACAACAATTAAAACACCCTCTCTCAGCCGGAAATCTTTTTTAGTATCCTTAAAGGGCCACCAGAGAATCAAGCCGCCCAATCCGGTTAAAGCAAATGACATTAGGAAAGAGAAATACTCGCCTTCAGAATAAATTAAATCGATAATGATTGGCGGCACTTGGGCAAAACTAAAGACCATGAGGAGAAGGCCAATAGTTTTAGCAACGATACTTAACTGCATTTAGTTTTCACCTTTAAAGTATGCTTTCTAGAAATTATTGCTCATTCTCTAAGAAAAGAGCCTCAACTTCATGAATCTTTCGAACGTCCATTAACACCATTAAAATATGGTCTCCTGATTCAATCACCAATTTTTTAGAGCCCATTAAAAGCTCATTATCTCTTACTACAGCTCCTACAACAACGCCTTCAGGTAGCGGCAAATCTTTTATTTGAACTCCAACCACCGCTGAAGTTTTTTCATCGCCATGAACTACAATTTCAATTGCCTCGGATTTTCCATGCTGAAGCGAATGAACCTTCATACAGTCACCCTTTCTAAGATGAGACAAGATACCACTAACTGTAATTTGATCTGGCGACACAATAATATCAACATCTCCACTTTGCTCAGCAAGGGAAGCATAAACATCCCTTTTAACTAGCGCAATTGTTTTATGAGCGCCAAGACGTTTTGCAAGAATGGAAACGATTACATTAACCTCGTCTGAGTCAGTCAGAGCAAGAAATAAATCAGTATTTTCAATACCTTCATCTTTAAGCAAATCTTCATCTGAAGCATTTCCTTGAAGAACAAGCGTGTTATTTAATTTTTCACTTAAATATTTAGCTCTCTCCTCAGATAGCTCTATGATTCTGATATTGTGAGTATCTTCAAGTAGTTTAGCTACGTTGAGACCAATACTTCCACCGCCGGCAATAAAGATTTTTTGATAATTATTTTCAGCTCTTCTAAACTCTTTAAGGGCTCTTGAAATATGATTTTTTTTCGCAAGAAAATAAACTTGATCACCCTCCCTAATGACTGTATCACTTTTAGCAGGAATTGCCCTTTCATTTCTGTAAAGACTAACGATGCGTATTTTGACATCAGGCATGTGTTCATGGAGCTCTTTAATAGGCCTATTAACGATTGGTGTTCCAATAAAGGCTCTTGTCTCTACCAATTGAACTAAGCCATTCTCAAAGTCAAAAACCTGAGAGGCGCCAGGCTCTTCCACAATTCCCTGAATGTACTCTGTAATTAAATTCTCAGGAGTAATTAAGAAATCAATAGGTAATGCTTCATTACTAAATATTTCTGGTCTAAGAAGATATTCAGTGGTTCTTATCCTTGCGATTTTTTTCTTAACGTTATAAAGAGTGTGTGCCATTCTGCAGGCCACCATATTTCTCTCATCAGAATTCATTACAGCAATGACCACGTCCATCGATTTAATACCCGCTTTCTCAAGAATACTCGGATATGCACCATAACCAATAACTGTTTTAATATCTAAGTGTCTTTGCAAAGGGGTCAACATTTCTTCCTTTTGATCAACAATCGTTATATCGTTATCGTCGTCTAGACAAAGATATCTCGCTAGCGTTGAGCCAACTTGGCCAGCACCAAGTATTAATATTTTCATTTTTTATCAATCCCTAAATCTTTAAGTTTTCTGTACAGCGTAGTCCGCTCTAGGCCCGCAATTTCTGCCACTACTGCAATATTGTTATCGTTAGAGGATAGATGATGAAGTAGGTACTGGCTTTCAAAGATATTTCTCGCTTCTTTTAGTTTTAAAGAGAAATCGATTCCGCTGACATGTTGAACCTCTTGTTCTGGCTCTTCACGCGTCATGATATTTCTTAAGATTGGTAAAAAGTCATGTAGTGGTTTTTTTAGAAAGTCAACCGCACCTAACTTCATTGCTCTAACTATATCACTTGGCTCCGCATGGCCAGACATCATAACAACAGGTGTATTAAAACCATCTGAATACCACTCAGACAGTAAGGAAATTCCATCCTGACCTGGCATCCAAACATCCATTAGAATTAAGTCAAAATCATTTGCTGCAAGGACTGCTTTAGCCTCAGCAGCACTTCTAGCGAGCATAGTTGTATAACTGACATCCTCAAGGATGTCTTTTATTATTTCGGTATTATCCTTTTCATCATCGATGATTAAAATTTTTCCGAATGTAGAGTCTTCATTCATTTCGTCCCCTTTGGATTCTCAATTATACTTAATTCAATAGTTACTCTAGCACCATGAGGTTTTACATTACTTGCAAATATTTGGCCATCATGCTGCTCAATAATATTTTGAACGATTGCAAGTCCTAAACCACCACTCTTCTTTTTTGTAGTTATATAAGGCTCAAAAACTTGATCAATGATATCACTTGGGAAGCCTTTACCGTCATCAGTAATTGTTAATTGAACTAAGCCATCATTTTCATTGAGAGTTGATTTAATATTTATATTTAATTGTGTGTTCTTTTTCTTAGCCTCTATAGCATTTTTAATGAGGTTTATTAGAACTCTTGAGATAGCATCTTGATCAAGTTGAAGCTTCGGCAAGTCACCACTCAGATCAAGGTCTACTCTCACTCCATCATGATTATCATAAAGAGAAGCTGACTTGTTAATCAGCATATTTAATGATGATGAAGTTTTTTGTATTTCTGGCGTGTTAGCATAATTAGCAAAAGCACTAACCATTGAATCCATCGACGCAACTTGATCCATAATGGTTTGAGTTGTTTTATCGATAATAGCTGCATCTTTCGTTTCAAGTTTCTCTAAAAATAAATTTCTAAGCCTTTGTGCTGACAACAGAATAGGAGTTAATGGATTTTTAATTTCATGCGCCATTCGAACTGCCACTTCACCCCAAGCAGCCTTCTTTTGAGCCCTATTAAGTTTTGAAATATCATTGATGATAATGACATAACCCAGTGATTTATTTTCTACATCAAGGACTGAGCCTTGGCAATATAGAAGCCGAACTCTATCATTAAGCGTTAACTCAATCTCATGACTCCATTCCATAGAATCTTTCTCAATCTCATCCTGAATGTAAGAAAAAAGTGGACTTAGGTTGGGATGAGTCATTACTATAGAATCATACGATTGACCATTAAAAACAGACTCATCATCAATCTGCAACATTTTCCCTATAACTGGATTAATGATTTGAATTTTCTTATCTTTATTGAGAGCAATAACACCAAAGGAATACTTCAGAATTGTTTCAAGATAAAGGTTGTGAGTATCAAGCCCCTCCCTTGAGAGCTTAATTCGCATACTCATTTCATTAAAATGACCTATTAAATCATGCATATCTTTATGCTTAGGGTCCTGCTCAATCTTAACATCATAGTTACCTGAAGAAATCTCTCTTGTGGCTATCGACAAATTATGCATTGGCTTCATAAGTTGATCAATCATCCTTAGTACAATTAAGAGAGCACTTAGAACTGATAATAGGATTGTCGAGGTAAAGTCAATCATAAAACGAGTTTCAATAATTGATGAGTTTAGAGTCAACTTGGCCTCTTTTGCGGCATCTCTAAAACGAGTCATTCTTGAGGTCAGTTTGTTTATATTTACATCTGCAGCAAAGTGCGCAGTCAATGTAAATTCGTCTGTTGTAGCTGTATAGCCATCTTTTTGACAATTTGAATCGTTACGCTTACTTGAAGCTACTAAATTTTGAACATTATCAAATAATTCTAACTCACATGCCCAAAAATCACTTGTAAGAAGGTTTAAAACAGTTTGCATTTTTTCAGCTGATGCCCTTGGCGCATCGAAATAGTTAACTAGTTTCCCAATATTTCGTGTTCGATCTTCATAGTACTTAATTGCCACATTATTTGTATTTCGATAAAGCTCGTCCACTTCACCGCCAACTTTTAAATTAAACTCATCAAACTGACTTTCTGCAATTTGGAGATTATCTCTAATTGACCCAAATGAAAAAAGATAAAAAGAGAGAACTGGAAGTAAAACTAGAACTGGAACAATTTTTATAAAAGACCAAGTGAACCTTGATCCTATAACTCCCTCTTGCGTATTTTGTTTTAACTTTTTCATTGACAGAATAATGAAATAAATCGCCACCAAACTCATTAAAACGTTAAATCCAACCAAAAGTAAATACCACTTCTCTATAAGCTCAGCATTAAGTCCAAGATAAAACATCCCAAAGAATGAAATCAAGAAAACGCCTATCCAAAATAAAGCACGGGGAGCTTCTCTTAAAGAAAAAGCCTGATTAAGCAACATAAATTTTGTTAACCAAATAATAAAGTCTTTCGATTATCTCATAAATGAAATATTACTATCATAAGTTGTTGATAAAATACAACAATACAATAAATAAAAATATTTTGATAAAAAACGACGAACAATTAGAAAAATATCTAAATGACATCAACGAGGAATATACTCTTGGTATTGATACTGAATTTAGGAGAATTGACTCCTATTCGCCTGAATTATGTTTAATTCAAATTGCAACAAAGAATCAGCTGGAATGTATCGATATTCTTTCAATAAATAATCTGGAGCCTCTATTTGATAAGCTATATGATGGCAAAACACTATGGGTTATTCATTCTGCAAGGCAGGATATTGAAGCGCTTTACTATTTGTCTGGAAGGATCCCAAGCCTACTCTTCGATTCACAAATTGGCGCATCATTTTTAAATTATCCCCTACAAGTTTCATACCAAGTAATTACAGAAAAACTTCAAAATATTTTCTTAGATAAAAAATTTACTCGTTTTGATTGGAGAAAGCGCCCTCTTCCCGATGATGTCTTAAAATACGCGCTAGACGACGTAAAATACTTATTACCAAACTATAGAATTCTTAAAAAAGAGCTAATTAATCAAGCAAAATTGAGTTGGGTTGAAGAGGAAGTCCAGTTTTTATTAAATAAAGATACTTATGAGCCAAACTATAAGCAAATTTTTAATAAAACAAAGGGTATTAATAAAGTTTCGTATAAAAATCAAAATAATGCCTTTAAATTATTATACTGGCGAGAATCAGTTGCTCAGCAAAAAAATAAACCCCGTAAATGGATTATGTCTGACGAATCAGTAATTGATTACGCTAATGGCAAAAAGAAACTTTCAGATAGTCAAAATAAACTTTTTGAAAATTTTATAAAAAAAAGTAAATTAAAAGTTATTCCTGAAGATTTATTGGTCGTAAAAAAACCTCTTTCAGAGAGTGAAAAATTGTTAAAAAATCAGCTCAAAAATAAAATCAATCACTTATCTAATAAGTATGTCATTCCTTCTGAACTTATATGCTCTTCAAAAAATCTTGTAAAACTAGTAAAAGGAGATAATACAAAATCTATACAGAGTGGCTGGCGTTCAGAATTATTTAAACTGTAATCTTATTTTTTTTAAATCTGAAAAATACTATCAAATCAAATACATTTAAAATTATCTCAGGAGATCTCAAGGGAAGAAAATTCTTTTTTCCAGATTCAACTGGTTTACGCCCTACTTCAGGAAAAACAAGAGAAACACTCTTTAATTGGCTTCAGTTTGATATTGCTGGAAAAACTGTTCTTGACCCCTTCTCTGGCACTGGTGCTTTGGGCATTGAAGCAATTTCTAGAGGTGCAAAAAAAACATTTTTAATAGAAAAAAATATTAAAGTATTTAGAAGCCTTAAATCAAACCTTGAACTCATAGGATCATCTAAATTTGAACTGGTAAACAAGGATGCAATTAAGTACCTTAAAAAACTGGAACATGAAGCATTCGATTATATCTTTCTAGATCCTCCATTCAAACAGCAAATACTTCCCTTGACTCTCAATTTACTCTATGAAAGAAAACTTATTCATACAAATAGTCAAATTTATATTGAATCTGAGTTTCAAATAACAAAAGAATTTTTAGGTAATAATTGTGACTATGAATGTAAAATTGATAAAGAAAAAAAATCTGGCAACGTATACTTTTGCTTGATAAGTTTAGGAGTCGTATGAAAAAAATAGCTATTTATCCTGGATCCTTTGACCCTATTACTAATGGCCATATTGATCTAATAAAAAGAGCGTCTAAACTATTTGATGAAGTTATTGTTGCGATAACTCAAAATGCTAATAAATCAAGTTTTTTATCAATAGAACAAAGAGTAAGTGCTGCTGAATCCTCTATTAGTTCCCTTGGCAATACTAAAGTACTCAGTTTTAACTCACTCCTTGTAGACTTTGCCAGTAAACACAATGCTCAAATCATAATTAGAGGCTTAAGAGCTGTATCAGATTTTGAATATGAATTTCAGTTGAGTGGAATGAATAAGAGACTTAACCCTGAAATTGAAACTCTCTTTATGACACCTTCTGAAGAATTTGCAAACATTTCCTCATCTTTAGTGCGTGAAATCCTCTCCCTGGGTGGTGACATTAGTCTATTTGTACCCAATCAAGTCAAAGAAATACTCCTAGATACAGTTAAAAAATAATTTTAAATACACCTTGAAATTAGATTTTGTATCCCTAAATAGGGATTATACAAAAAATACAAGGAGTATGTTAAATGGCAAAAATTATAGGAATTGACCTAGGAACAACTAATTCATGCGTTTCAGTTATGGATGGTGGTGTTGCTAAAATTATTGAAAATTCTGAAGGAAACCGTACAACCCCTTCAATTATTGCATATCCTAAAGATTCTGATGAAATATTAGTGGGACAGCCCGCAAAGAGACAAGCTGTAACTAATCCTGAAAATACACTTTATGCTATCAAAAGATTAATCGGCCGTCGCTTTGATGAAGAGGCTGTCCAAAAAGATATTGATTTGGTCCCATACAAGATCATTAAAGCCAAGAATGGAGATGCTTGGGTTGAAGTTAAAGGTAAAAAAATGGCTGCACCTGAAATTTCTGCTCGTGTCATTCAAAAAATGAAGCAGACAGCAGAAGATTATTTAGGCTCTGAAGTCACTGAAGCTGTAATTACAGTTCCAGCTTATTTCAACGATTCTCAGCGTCAAGCGACTAAAGATGCTGGAAAGATTGCTGGCTTAACAGTCAAAAGAATTATCAATGAGCCAACTGCAGCTGCATTGGCATATGGCGTTGATAAAACAACAGGTGATAAAAAAGTTGCTGTCTACGATTTAGGTGGTGGAACGTTTGACGTTTCAATCATCGAAATGGAAGATATTGATGGTGAAAAACACTTTGAGGTTTTATCTACAAATGGAGATACATTCTTAGGTGGAGAGGATTTTGATCAAAGAATAATTAGTTTTCTTGTCGAAGAATTTAAGAAAGAACAAGGGCTTGACTTAGCAAAAGATGCTATGGCTCTTCAAAGATTAAAGGAAGCTGCTGAAAAAGCAAAAATAGAACTTTCGTCTTCTGAACAAACAGAGGTTAGCCTTCCATATATTACTGCAGATGCGTCTGGCCCTAAACATCTCAATATCAAAATGACAAGATCAAAACTTGAGTCACTTGTAGCAGATCTGCTAAAGCGCTCAATTGATCCTTGTAAAACAGCATTAAAAGATGCTGGGCTATCAAGCGGTGAAGTTGATGAAATCATTCTTGTTGGTGGACAAACTAGAATGCCTAAAGTTCAACAGATGGTTAAAGATTTTTTTGGTAAAGAGCCAAAGAAGGATTTAAATCCAGATGAGGCTGTTGCTATGGGCGCTGCTATTCAAGCGGGTGTTCTGGGTGGTGATGTTAAGGATGTGTTACTTCTAGATGTAACACCTCTTTCACTTGGAATTGAAACAATGGGCGGAGTTATGACAAAGTTGATTGAAAAAAATACAACAATCCCAACTAATCAATCACAAGTATTCTCAACTGCTGCGGATAATCAATCTGCCGTTACAGTTCATGTTCTTCAAGGTGAGCGAGACGTTGCCAGTGCAAATAAGTCTCTTGGACAGTTTAATCTTGAAGGTATTGCTCCAGCTCCTAAGGGACAACCTCAAATTGAGGTAACTCTTGACTTGGACTCAGATGGTATTTTGAACGTATCTGCTAAAGATAAGAATACTGGTAAAGAGCAATCAATCACAATCAAATCTTCAAGTGGTCTTTCTGATGAGGAAGTTGACAAAATGATTAAAGATGCTGAAGCCCATGCTGATGAAGATAAAAAGTTTCAAGAGCTTGTTTCTTCGAGAAATATGGCTGATTCTCTTGTTCATTCGACTAAACAAACTCTCGAAGAGCTAAAAGATGAGATATCTGATGATGAAAAAAGTTCAATCGAAGGCGCTTTAAGTGAATTAGAAGAAAGCATTAAAGGTGATGACAAAGAAGCTATCGATGCGAAAGTTCAAAATCTAAGTGAAAAAGCACAAGTATTAGCTCAAAAAGCACAAGAAAAGACTGGAGCTAATGGAAGCGCTGAGGCAAGTTCAGATGCTAGTGATGATGTAGTAGATGCTGACTTTGAAGAAGTTAACGAAGAAAAGTAAGTAGTTTATTTGCTGATTTAAAAAAACCTTCCGTGTTCTGCACGGGAGGTTTAATATTTTAAGGGAAATATGTCAGAAAGAGATTTTTACGAAGTTCTAGGTGTTGATAAAGGGGCTGATGAAGCCAAAATTAAAAAAGCCTATAAGCGCCTTGCTATGAAATATCATCCAGATCGTAATGCGGATGACAAGGCTGGTGCAGAAAAAAAGTTTAAGGAAGTCCGTAAAGCTTATGACGTTATTTCAAATCCACAAAAAAGATCAGCCTATGATCAATTTGGGCATGCAGGCGTTGAGCAAGGTGGTCAGGGCTTTGGTGGTGGCAACCCATTCGGCGGCGCTGGAGGATTTGGTGACATTTTTGGAGATATTTTTGGTGGTGGTAATTCAAAACCAGATAATAGAGGCTCAGACCTTCGATATGATCTAGAAATTGATTTAAAACAAGCTGCTGATGGTGATACAGTCAAAATAAGAGTCCCAAAAAATGATACTTGTGATACCTGCTCTGGAAGCGGCGCAAAACCTGGAACTTCTGTTAAAACTTGTGGAAACTGTCGTGGGACAGGTCAAACGACAATGCAGCAAGGTTTTTTCGCTGTCCAGCGTCCTTGCAATCAATGTAATGGATCTGGTGAAAAAATTGAATCTCCTTGTGGAACATGTCGTGGTCAGGGCGTTGTTAGGAATCAAAAAACTCTATCTGTAAAAATCCCAGCAGGTGTAGACACTGGTAATCGAATAAGACTCGGCGGTGAGGGTGAGGCTGGCTTGCGTGGTGGTCCTCATGGTGACCTGTATGTTCAAATTCATATCAAAGAACATGCTATATTTGAGCGTGATGGAAATGATTTGTATTGCGAAGTTCCAATTGATTTTGCAACCTCAGCACTTGGTGGATCGATTGAAGTGCCTACACTCAAAGGTAAACTAAAAATCAACGTTCCAGCAGGTACGCAAACTTCTAAACTTTTTAGGTTGAGGGGTAAAGGCATGCCAGCAATGCGGCATAGTGGTTCTGGTGATTTACTGTGCCAAGTTAAAGTTGAAACTCCTGTCAATTTAAATTCTAAACAAAAGAAGCTGTTAAAAGACTTTTCTAACTCTTGTGAGGCCAAGCATCACCCTGAATCTGACTCATTTTTTGGTAAAATGAAATCATTCTTTGAGTAACTCTGAAACAATTTGTAACAAAGAATCAATTGTTCAACTATAAAATTTCTTTTTTTAACTTACAAGTCTCAAAATGAAGATTCAAAAAATTAATGCGCGTGAAGTATTAGATTCAAGAGGCAATCCTACTGTTGAAGCTGATGTAACTTTAACCAATGGCATTGTTGGTCGAGCCATCGTCCCTTCAGGGGCCTCTACAGGTCAAAGAGAGGCTTTAGAGCTGAGAGATGGTGACAAAAATCGCTACCTTGGTAAAGGTGTTCTTAAGGCAGTTAATTTTATAAATACCGAGATAAATTCTACACTTCAAGGTCTAGAAATATCAAACCAAAAAATGATTGATCAGACAATGATTGATTTAGATGGCACAGAAACAAAATCAAGACTTGGTGCAAACTCAATACTAGCAGTATCTCTTGCATGCGCCAAGGCAAATGCTAAATCCCAAAACCAATCTTTATTTCGTTCATTTAATTTTTCAAATTCTTTTCAATTACCTGTTCCAATGATGAACATTATTAATGGTGGTGAACATGCCAATAATAGTGTCGATATTCAAGAATTTATGATTATTCCGGCAGGCGCTCCCAGCTTCAAAGAGGCGCTTCGGTATGGTACTGAAATTTTTCATCATTTAAAAGCTGTCCTCGATAAAAAAGGGCTTAATACCGCTGTGGGTGATGAGGGTGGCTTTGCACCTGATTTGAAATCTAATGAAGAAGCGCTCGAGGTCATTATTGAGGCGATTAAAATTGCTGGATATACCCCTGGAAAAGATATTTTTATTGGCATTGATGCAGCAAGCTCTGAGTTTTATAAAGATGGAACTTACAACTTATCATCAGAAGGTTTAAAGTTAACAAATACTGAGTTTGTTGATTACCTTGCAGCATGGGTCAAAAAATATCCAATTATCTCAATTGAAGACGGTATGGATGAAAATGATTGGGAGGGCTGGGAAATCCTTACACATAAATTTTCAAATTCAGTTCAACTGGTTGGTGATGATCTTTTTGTAACTAATAGTGAGATTCTTGCAAAAGGAATTGAAAATAATATTGCAAACTCGATTCTTATTAAAGTCAATCAAATTGGTACGCTTACTGAAACGTTTGACGCGATGCAGATGGCACTTGATGCAAATTACACATGCGTAATGTCGCATAGAAGTGGTGAAACTGAAGATACAACAATCGCTGATCTGGCAGTTGCGACAAGTTGTGGTCAGATCAAAACAGGATCCTTGTCTCGCTCAGATAGATTAGCGAAATATAACCGTCTTCTGAGGATTGAAGAGGAATTAGGAAGTATGGCGATCTATTCTGGCCTTAATGCTTTTGATAATTTACGATAATAGCTATACCTGCTTGTTTTAGTCCATTAAGTTGATTTAAGGTTAAAATATAACCTCATTGACTATTTTGGGTAACTGATTGGAATCACTGTCGACTTTTTGGCTAAGTTTTATACTCTTTATTCTTATTATTGCTTCGGCATTCTTTTCAGCATCTGAAACTTCGATGATGGCGCTCAATCGATATCGACTAAAGGCTCTAAGTGCAAAGAATAATGTTCAAGCCAAAAGAGTAGAAAAACTTCTAAACAAAATTGACTACTTGATTGGAGGCATTTTACTTGGCAATAACTTTGTCAACATTCTTGCGGCAAGTATTGCAACTCTTCTCTCTTTAAAACTATTTGGAGAGGGCTCAATAATTATTGCCTCTTTAGTTCTAACGTTAGTTATTCTGATATTCGCAGAAAATACTCCAAAAACTTTTGCAGCTAAAAATCCTGAAAAAATTGCTTTGCCTGCGTCCTGGATATTGGAGATACTAATAAAAATTTTCAAACCTCTAATCTACCTAATATCAATCATCTCTAAATTTATCTTAAGGCTACTTGGGCTTAAAAATGTCAGCAAAGACATCTTAAACTCTGAAGAGTTAAGAATGGCCGTAAAAGACTCAAAATCCCAAATGTCTAAGAATTATCAGAACATGCTTCTAAATATTATTGATCTAGAAAAGGTAAAGGTTGAGGATATTATGATTCCACATCATGAGCTGGTTAGTGCTGATGCTAATAACGAAGAGGAATTATTAGAACAATTCAAACGAATTCAACACAACCGCTTACTTCTCTTTGAAGGCTCAGAAAACAATATTATTGGAACAATTCATATGAGAGATATCCTAAATATATATGCTAAAGAGGAAATTAGTCTTAACAAAATTAAAGAATTTACTAGAGAGCCTTATTTTATTCCCGAGGGAACACCCTTGTCTCAACAACTAGAGCACTTTAAAAACCAAAAAAGAAGGCTTGGTATTGTTGTTGATGAATACGGAGAGGTTAAAGGAATGGTTGTGTTAGATGATATTCTGGAGGAAATAGTGGGACAATTTACCTCATCACAAGGTGAGACTATTGATGAAATTAAAGTGCAAAATGATGGGAGCTATCTTGTAGACCCGAGAATAAGTATTCGAGAATTAAATACAGAGCTCAAAATTAAACTCCCCTTTGATAATGCCAAGACCTTGAATGGCTTAATTTTGGAACAGCTCCAAAGCTTTCCTAAACATAATGTCTCTCTAAAAATTGATAATCTAATCATTGAAATTATCCAAGTTAGTAAACAGGGAATTAAACTGGTTAGGATATCAAAAAAAAATAAATAGTGCTTTTCAATAAGGTCAAATTATTGTTGTATTAGGATCTAGAGCCTTAGTAAGCGGCTTTAAGAAATCAGAATACTCTCTCCAAGCATCTGAACTACCTTGGTAGATTTTTTTCCTAACCTGTAGAGAACTAGCAGTGTTGACATCCCGCTTATTTTCATGAAAATTCAGGCAAAAAGGATCCCATTCTAAATCACAATATTCAATTAGTTGTCGACTCTCTTTTTCTTGATTAGAGGTTAATTTTTCATATGAAATATCATAAATTTTTCCAGGATACAACTCATGCCAATAGTTCATTAAATCAACATATAATTTATAAAACTTTGCCAAATCATCTAAATTGTATGCCCAACCGTTTCCAGCATCACTAAAATAGTGCTTGTATATTGACCAGCAGGTAGCTCTTGCATCTCTTTTCAAATGAATAATTTTTGCATCAGGGAATGCTGAAAGAATAAAACCAATACTTCTAAAGTTCAAAGGGAACTTATCTGTAATTACATTTGCATTAGTGTTAATCATGGAAAGGGAGCTCAAATATTCTTCACGAATCAATTTAAATTCATCTTCAATTAGCGAAAAGTTTTCTTCAGCTAGATGTTTTTTTATTATTGGGATAATACTGTTATTAAAATTTTTTAATTCACCTGCGCCATAGACTTCTCCATGACTTGAAATTATTTGCTCAACCAAAGAAGTTCCTGACCTGAGCATACCTACAATAAATATAGGACGAATAGATGAGGAGTCTGTTTCAAGCTTTTTGTTTTTTTTAATGCTCTTAGCATTAAAAAAAAGTTTCATCATTTCATTGTGGCCTTCTGACTTAGCAATTGAATAATTCAACTGTTTTTTTCGCAACTCATTGCCATTATGCAAATGTTTGAATAATTCTTTATGATTACCTAAATCTTCATTGGCTTTTGCAAGAGCAAAACTAAGGTAAATCTTATCTTGGCCACTGAGTTCATTGTTAGCTAGCAATGATTCCATATAAATAACTTGCGAATCTTTTTTAGAATAAGTTTTAACTCCACTTAGATTGTGATGAGCTGAAGCAAACCCAGGAAGAACATCAATAGCAATTTTAAAATTCTCAATTGCTAAATCGAACATACCTAGACGTTGATAAGCAATTCCAAGATTGTTAAATGCGGTGGCAAAATCTGGTTTTAATGAAGCAGCTTTCTTATAGGATATGATTGCATCTTGTGTTTTATCTATTCCAATGAGTGCACTTCCTAGATTGTTATGTGCTTCAGCAAAATCTGGCTTTAAGGCAACTGCCCATTCAAGATGATCAATTGAGGAATAAAAGTCTCCATTAACTAAAAGAAGTTGGCCCAAGTTATTATGTGCATTAGGATAATTATTATTTATACTTAATGCCTTCTTATAGGCGTTAGCCGCGCCAGCAGACTCTCCCATTTCACGAAGTATTACTCCTAAATTATAATGGGCTTCAGCATATTCAGCATTTAATGTGATTGCTTCATTAAAGTCGTCTACGGCAATTGAGAACTTTTGGAGTGCTTTATTACAAACGCCTCTTATATTGAAAAGTAAAGCTTCACTAGGAAATTTTTCAATCATAGGCTCTATAAGTTCAAGGGCTTCTTTTATGTTTCCAGTATTCACAAAAGCAACTGCTGATTCAAGCTCATCCCTAAAGAAAGTTCCTTGTTGTTGTTTTATTTTTATTTTTTGAAGACCTTCATTTGCATCCTTATTATCTGGAAATGCTTCAAGAATATCTTTAAATAAAGCCTCAGCTTGAATGATTTCACCTTTATTAAAGAGTTTTTTTGCGCGTATTAAAAATCTTTCAGTTTTTATTGACATTTATTATTATTTTTAAAAATAAAAAAAATCTAATCAAATAGATAGCTAAATTTCAATTTTATATTAATTGATATGATTATATTTTCTAAGATAGATAATTTGATTTATCTTAGTTAATCAACTTTTTTTCTTAAGCCTACTTCTTGAACGATACTCAAAACACATCTAAACTATAGTTACTTTCTATAAATATTAGGTATTATTCTTGGGTAAGTTAACAAGAAAATTAGGGAAATATGTTTAAATTTTTTACGCAAAAAAAATGGTTTCTATGGGCCTACCTTGGTTCTGCTGTAATTCTCACATCTTTATGGCTTTCAGTTCAAATAGATGTTCAAATCAATGAATGGTTTGGTGGCTTCTATGACATGATTCAAAAAGCACTTGCAGAACCAAACGCCATTACAATGGATGAATATATGGGAGGTCTCTGGAGTTTTGCAAAACTTGCGGCGATGTGGATTGTTCTTGGCCTTGCGACTTCATTTCTAACCTCGCACTTCCTGTTTAGGTGGCGAGCGTCGATGGTTGAGTTTTATCATAGCGTCTATGATAAAGCACGAACTATTGAAGGTGCATCACAGCGTGTTCAGGAAGATACCATCAGATTTTCTAGAATTATGGAAGGTTTAGGTACTAGTCTTATTGAATCTATCATGGTACTCATTGAGTACTTCCCATTATTAATGGGATTGTCAGTCGGTATTCCTATTTTATGGTTCGGTGATTGGGAATATGGCCTAGTGACTGGGGCATTAATCTGGGCAGTTGGTGGAACACTCCTGATGATTGGACTAGCATGGGTATTAAGACTTGTTGGAATTGAGTATGACCTTCAAAAAAGAGAGGCTGCCTATCGAAAAGTTCTTGTAATCGCGGAAGATGATGGAACCGTTAGGCCAAAGACACTTAATGAACTTTTTGAGGGGGTAAGACTTATTCACTATAAGAGCTATTTGTATTATTTGTATTTTAATATTGGTAGATTGGCTTATCTTCAAGTTAATGTTCTAGTTGCATACATTGTTCTTGCACCTGCAATAGTTGCGGGAGTAATGACTTTAGGAGTTATGCAGCAAATAATAAGGGCTTTTGGAAGAGTAGAGGGTTCTCTTCAATATTTATTTAATTCATGGCCTACTATTATTGAACTTGCAAGTGTCTACAAACGCTTGAGAGAGTTTGAGGGTCAGATTGAATCAATGACCGAACTTGAAGCAAAATAGTTTTTAAGTAATAGATTGTCCCATCTTAAGCGCTTGGCCTTCCTCAAGGCTTAAGTTGGGAAAGTCATTTGGCATAAGAATGATTACAGTTGAACCCATATTGAAGCGGCCCAATTCTTCCCCTTTTTCTAGTCGAATTTTCTGATCCATATAATTATAGTATTTAACTGATTTAGAGTATGGAGGCGTTATTTGTCCCTCCCACGAAGTCTGCATTGATCCAACAAAAATTGCACCGACCAATATAAAAGCCATCTCACCAAATTCAGTTTTAAAAAAACAGACTAACCTTTCATTACGGGCAAAAACTTGATCAATACCATTAACAGTTCTCTGGTTCACTGAAAAAAGGTCACCTGGAATATACTTCATTGAAACTAAGTCACCATCGCAGGGCATATGAATACGGTGGTAATCCTTTGGTGATAAATAAATTGTCGTAAAGCTATTAAAGTAAGCAGTATCGATAGATTTATCATCAAGTAAAGCTGATACTGAGTATTTTTTACCTTTAGCTTGGACTATCTCAGACTTGTTAATTTTTCCAGCCTGTGAAACAACACCATCTACTGGTGAAATAACTGGCAAGCTTGAGATTGGTCTTGAGGTTTTTTTAAGGGACCTTGTAAAAAAATCATTAAAGTGTTCATAATCTTTAACATTTTCTCTCTCAGCTTCACTCAAATTAACTTTATAGGTAGCAACAAACCAATTAGTAAAACTATTTTTTAACCATGGGGTCTTGATTCTTGCAAATCGAAACATCAACCTCGATAAGAGGTGTTGCGGCAATAGGTATTGTAGAAAAATCACTAATCAAGCTTGTCAATAATAAAACTAACTGCCTCGTTAAAGTCAATTTCTACTTTATCAGGATGCACTCTAGATTTATATTCTATTTTCCCATTATCAGCATGAGTATCACTGATTACAAGGCGATGAGGAATACCAAGAAGTTCTGAGTCCGCAAACATAATGCCAGGTCTCTCCTTACGATCATCGATTAAAACATCAATATTTTGATCTGCGCAGTCCAGATAAAGCTGGTCTGCTAACGCTTTAACTCGGGATGATTTATTATAATTTATAGGGACTATAATTAGCTCAAATGGAGCAATAGCTTGCGGAAAAATAATACCTCTATCATCATTATTTTGTTCAATACTCGCTGCGATAATTCGAGTTACACCAATGCCATAACAACCCATATTCATATTGACTGCCCTTCCATCTTCGCCAATTACATTAGCTTTCATAGAATCTGAGTACTTAGTTCCAAGCTGAAAAATATGTCCAACCTCGATACCTCTTTTAATTTCTATCTTGCCGTTTCCATCAGGCGATGGATCTCCAGCAACAACATTACGTAAATCGGAAGCAATAATCTTTTTTGAGTCTCTTCCCCAGTTGACTCCGATGTAATGCTCATCATCTCTATTAGCGCCACATATAAAGTCTGATAAATGGGCCGCTGCATAATCGACAAAGATTGGAATATCCAGATTTACAACTCCAATAGATCCAAAAGAACAGCCTAATTGCTTAAGAACTTTACTCTCTTCGGCCATTTGCAGAGGATTTTTAACACCCTCCAACTTGGCTGCTTTGACTTCATTAAGCTCATGATCGCCTCGCAAAACAAGCGCAATAAGATTATCATCAGTTCCTTCAACAATCAGTGTTTTTATTGATTTTTGTGGACTAATTTTTAACAAATTGCAGACATCATCGATTGTTTTGACTCCGGGTGTATGAGCAATTTCTAATTCTTGTTGGGGGGCATGAGGTTTGCCTAAAGGAAGGGTTTCAGCCCTTTCAATATTGGCAGCATAACCAGAGCCATCAGAAAAACAAATAGCATCCTCACCTGACTCAGCAAGCACATGAAACTCATGAGAGCTGTCACCACCAATAGCCCCAGAATCAGCTAAAACAGGTCTATAATCCAATCCCAATCTATCAAAAATATTACAATAAGTCTGATGCATAACTTGGTATGTCTCAGCCAGTGATTTTTCATCTATATGAAAAGAGTAAGCATCTTTCATAATGAACTCTCTGGAGCGCATAACACCAAAACGAGGTCTTATTTCGTCTCTAAATTTTGTTTGAATTTGATAAAAATTAATGGGTAACTGCTTGTAGCTTCTTAAATACTGTTTAGCTATATTGGTAATCACTTCCTCATGCGTTGGACCCATGCAAAAATCTCTTTCATGCCTATCCTTAAAACGAAGTAACTCAGGTCCATATTCATCCCACCTTTTTGATTCCTGCCATAGCTCTGCGGGCTGCGCAACTGGCATCAATAACTCTAATGCCTTTGATTTGTTCATCTCCTCTCTAATGATTTTTTCAACTTTATGAATAATTTTCAAACCAATGGGCAGATAAGAATAAAGACCAGATGCTAATTTAGATATGAGACCAGCTCTTATCATCAATTGGTGAGAAATGATTTGAGCATCATTAGGTGCCTCTTTCACTGTAGAGATTAAAAAATCACTGCTTTTCATATAAAATGAGTTTATATCAAATAATTCGATTTTACCTAATGCCTGATTTTCAAACTTTATTAATTTATATTATTCCATTGGTTTTTGCAATCACACTTCATGAGGCAGCTCATGGCTGGATCGCAAGTAAATTAGGTGATCATACCGCAAGAATGATGGGGCGAGTTACCCTAGATCCCACTAAACACATCGACCCTATTGGCACCATTGCTATACCTCTTATTCTTTTGCTTTCATCTTCTGGATTTATCTTTGGATGGGCTAAGCCAGTACCCATTAATTTTAATGCGCTAAGATCTGGAAAATCTGGAATGATTTGGGTTGCATTGGCTGGGCCAGGTGCTAATTTATTGATGGCTATTGGCTGGCTAATAATAATGATTATTGCCATCAATATGAATATACCAGTATTAATTGAAATGGGGCGTGTAGGAATACTTGTGAATTGTGTTCTTGCTGTATTCAATCTCTTACCTATTCCCCCATTGGATGGCTCTAGGGTTATTAGCGCCTTATTGCCTAATCGGCTCTCATACCAATACAATCAATTAGAGCAGTATGGTCTTTATATTCTCCTGGGCCTAATGTTTTTAGGGGGCTTTAACTATCTAGTAAGACCTATGGTTGAATTTCTTTTAAGCTGGTTTCAGTATGCCCTAGTCATCTTAAGATGAACAACTTAATTCAAGGTTTTGAGCCCATTCTGGTGTCTCACTATCGTATGACTCATACCCTTCATGCTCTGCAAAGGGCGCTCTAAGAAGCTTAAAGAGAGAATCAATCTCAGCATATTCATTGTGATCTTCTGCCCTTCTTATCGCCACTTCAGCTAAATAATTTCTTAGAATATATTTTGGGTTTACCTTATTCATCAAGGCGCACCTTTGGTTTGGATTCTCTGTTTCAATCTTTAGGCGCTTATGATAGTCTTTAAACCAGGGATAAAATTCCTTGCCTAAAGAGCTTTGATCATCATTGGAAAGTAGTCGGATTGACTGATGATAATCTTTTTTATGCGTATAGAGGAGTTCTAAAAAATTATTGATTATGGCATTATCACTTTCATCCTGAACAGCCAAGCCAAATTTATTTCTCATTAGTAAAGAATATTCTTTAACTAGGATTTTCTCATACATTGATAGCGCTTCTTTTAACTGCTCTTCCTCTAAAAGTGTTTTTAGGGTATCTGCAAGTCGATGCAAGTTCCATAATGCAACAGATGGCTGCCTCTCAAAGGAATATCGACCCTGCGTATCTGAATGGTTACAAATAAAGCCTGGATCATAGGCCTCCATAAAACTGAATGGGCCATAGTCAATAGTCAAACCCAAAATTGACATGTTATCTGTATTCATAACGCCATGAGAGAAGCCCTGAGCTTGCCACCTTGCAATCATTATTGCGGTAGACTGAATAACCTCACGTAGCATACCCAAGTAATCACCTTGCTTAACATTTGGCATGTAATGCTTTATTACAAAATTAGCTAATTTTTTAACATTTTCATTTTGTCCTAGGGACGAAAAATATTCAAAGTGTCCAAATCGAATATGGCTTTCAGCCACTCGCGTTACAATAGCAGCAGGTTCAACATGCTCTCTATAGGCTTCTGAGCTACTAGTAACAATTGCTAGAGCCTTTGTCGTAGGGATATTTAGACCCTGCATCGCAATAGAACATAGATATTCACGGATGCTTGACCTCAGAACTGCACGACCATCAGCACCCCGAGAAAATGGAGAAGTTCCAGCGCCTTTTAATGATAATTCATTACCCTCTAATTCTCCAATCAGGCACGAGCGGCCATCTCCAAGTTGAGGCACAAAGTAACCAAACTGGTGACCAGCATAAACAGTTGATACGGGACGTTCTTGACCTAACTGCTTATCTCCAGAACAAATCCCTAAAAACTCTTGATCCGTTATATTTAAATTTAATGCTTGTTTTAAACTTTGATTGACATGGATTAAAGAGGGATTTTCAAGTCTTTGAGTTTGGATATGGGCAAAGAAATCAGCACCTAAATCCTTAAATTTAAGAGAGTTTTTCATTTAATATTTGGTTAACCTGTTTAGGATTTGCCTTTCCTTGTGTAGCCTTCATCACTTGGCCAACAAAAAAACCTAGAAGCTTGGAATTTCCATCTCGAAACTGCTTTACTTGATCGAGGTTGTTAGAAATAATATCTTCTATGATCAACTCTAAAGCACTGGAGTCAGTCATTTGCTTAAGGCCTTGCTTCTCAATAATTTCATCAACACTTCCATTACCTTCCCACATTAGCTTAAAAACATCTTTAGCAATTTTTCCAGAGATTGTATTGTCAGTAATTCTTGAGATTAACACAAATAATTCATTTGAAGGTATTGGAGAATTATTAATTTCGACTTGGTTTTTATTTAGAGCTGCAGAGAGCTCACCCATGACCCAGTTAGCAGAGAGCTTAGCATCTGCGCCTTTATTGATTATTGTTTCAAAATAGTCTGCGACCTCTTTTTGAGAGGTTAAGATTTCGGCATCATAGGCGCTCAAACCTAATTTATCAACAAACCTTAATTTCTTTTCAGTAGGCAATTCGGGAAGTGATTTTTTAATGTCTAAGAGGAGTTCATCACTAACAACTACTGGAAGAAGATCAGGATCTGGGAAATACCTGTAGTCATTCGCTTCTTCTTTAGAGCGCATGGATCTGGTTTCATTTTTAATTGAATCATAGAGCCTTGTCTCTTGAACTACTGACCCCCCCTCCTCCAAGATATCAATCTGTCTTTCTACTTCAAGATTGATCGCTTTTTCTAAAAATTTAAATGAATTTATATTTTTAAGTTCTGCTCGAGTCCCAAGCTTATCGCCGTGCTTTCGAACTGAGACATTCGCATCACATCGAAAAGATCCTTCCTGCATATTGCCATCACAAATATCGATGTATTGAACTAAAGCATGTATTTTCTTAGCATAAGCAACAGCTTCCTTTGCACTACTCATATCAGGCTCTGATACAATCTCTAATAAAGGAGTGCCAGCACGATTTAAATCGATTGCTGTATATTCATCATACATATCATGAATTGACTTTCCTGCATCCTCCTCAAGGTGAGCGCGAGTAATTCCGACTATTTTATTTTCACCATTCTCTAAAGAGATATCTATGACCCCATTTCCAACGATTGGAATTTCAAATTGTGAAATTTGATAACCCTTTGGAAGATCTGGATAAAAATAATTCTTACGAGCAAAAATAGAGTGCTTGTTTATCGTTGCATTGACAGATAAACCAAACCTGAGAGCCATTTTAACAGCCTCCTGATTAAGAACCGGAAGAACGCCAGGGTAACCAAGATCAACGGCACATGCTTGCGTGTTTGCTTTTGCACCAAAGGCGGTAGATGCACCAGAAAAAATTTTTGATTTAGTTTTTAACTGTGAATGTATTTCAAGCCCAATTACCGTTTCCCATGTCATAAATAGCTCCTCATTAATCAACTGGAGATGCATTATGCCAATCAGTTACCATTTGAAACTGATGTGCAGTATTAAGCAATAATTCTTCAGACCAATGGTTACCAATTAATTGAAGACCAACAGGTAAATTATCTGAAAATCCAGCAGGAATACTCATGCCTGGAAGTCCTGCTAAATTAACTGAAAGGGTATAGATATCTGCCAAATACATTGATACAGGATCTTTAACAGAACCCAAGTCAAAAGCTGCTGTAGGAGAAACGGGACCCATGACAACATCAACTTCTTTGAATGCTACTTTAAAATCTTCACTTATGAGCTGACGGACTTTTTGAGCTTTAAGATAATAAGCATCATAATATCCAGCAGATAGTGCATAAGCTCCAATCATAATTCTTCTTTTGACCTCATCACCAAAGCCTTCAGAGCGAGACCTCAAATAGAGATCATTTAAATCTTTCGGGTCACCACATCGGTAACCATACCTGACGCCATCGAACCTTGAAAGATTTGAAGAGCACTCACATGGAGCAACAATATAGTAAGCAGGAATGGCATGAATTGAATTCGGTAATGACACTTCAATAATCTTAGCTCCCATTGCCTCATAATCATTAATAGCATTCATCACTACTTTTTCAACACCCTTGTCTAAACCCTCTGAAAAATATTCTTTAGGTAGTCCAATCTTAAGTCCTTTTAATGACTTTGATAAATTTTGAGTGTAATCAGGCACTGATATATTAGCACTAGTCGAATCTTTTGAGTCAAAACCAGCCATTGCATTTAGAATAATTGCAGAATCCTCAGCCGTTCGGGTCATTGGGCCCGCTTGATCCAAGCTCGAAGCATAAGCTATCATTCCATAACGAGAAATCCTACCATAGGTTGGCTTGAGTCCTGTTATGCCACATAAACTAGCCGGTTGACGAATACTGCCACCTGTATCTGTTCCAGTAGCAAAGGGAGAAATACGAGATGCAACTGCAGCAGCAGAGCCTCCTGAAGAGCCGCCAGGCACTTTTTTTGTATCCCATGGATTTTTTACAGGTCCATAATATGAATTTTCATTGGATGAACCCATCGCAAACTCGTCCATATTAGTTTTACCAAGCATAACCATATTTTGAGAGTTTAGCTTATCACTTAGGGTTGCATCATATGGCGAAATAAAAGAGTCTAGCATCTTTGACCCTGCACTGGTTTTTATGCCCTTTGTACAAAAAATATCTTTGTGCGCATAAGGTATTCCAGTCAGGCTTGCAGCATTTCCTTTGGCCAATATTGAATCTGCCATTTTTGCTTGATTAATAGCCTGATCACTGGTGACCGATATAAAAGCATTTAAATTTGAATTATCAATTCGATTTAGATAATGCTTAGTGAGCTCTAAAGATGAGAAATCTCTATTTTTTAGCCCTTTAATTTGCTCAGCAATGGTTAGATTATGCATCATTATTCAATTACGGTTGGAACCAAAAAATGATTATTTCCTGTCTTGGGGGCAATCTCATGAAATTCTTCAGATAAATCATCTTCTGTCACCTGATCCTCCCTAAGGCGTTGAGACATCTCTAATGGATGTGCCATGGGCTCTGCGTCTCCAGTATCTATCTCACCAAGTTGATCCATTAGACCAAGAATATTATTAAGCTCTTGAGTGCTTTGCTCTAGCTCTGAGTCCTGAATACTCAATCTTGCTAAAAAAGCGATTTCTTTGACTTTATTTTTATCTAGTGACATATTTAAATTACTTTAGTGACAAAAATTTGAAATAACTGTATTAAAATTTTCTTTCGAATAAGAACCCGTAATTAACGAATCTCCAATACTCTTAAGAAGAACTAATCGTATATTGCCATCAATCGATTTCTTATCCAAAGACATTGCCTTAATTAAGGATTCACCATCCATAGATTTTTTGATTGTTGTGGGCAGATTGGCTTTTGATAGTATGTTTTGAATTCGATTGATATCTTCTTTAGATAAATCTCCCTCAAGCATTGAAAGCATAGCAGCCATATGCATACCAATAGAAACTGCTTCACCATGCAAATATACTCCATACCCAAAAGTATTCTCAATACCGTGCCCAAAGCTATGACCTAAATTCAATAACGCCCTTCTACCATTTTCAAATTCATCTAAGGCTACAATTCGAGCTTTATCCTCACATGAGCGAAAGATTACATCTGTTATTAAGTCTTTGTCCCTATTCATAATCAATTCAATATTCTCTTCAATCATTGAGAGAAAATCAGCATTACCAAGAAGCCCATACTTGATGACTTCAGCCATCCCAGCAGAAAATTCTCGATCATTCAAGGTATCTAAGGTATTCACATCAATAATGACTGCTTTTGGTTGAAAAAAAGCGCCTATCATATTTTTACCTAGATCATGGTTAACGCCAGTTTTTCCTCCAACACTAGAGTCTACCTGAGACAATAATGTCGTAGGGATTTGAATAAAGTTAATCCCTCTTTGATACGAGGCTGCCGCAAAGCCAGTAATATCACCCACCACTCCACCACCAAGCGCAATAAGAGTTGAAGTTCTATCAAACTTTGACTTTAAAAGAGCATCAAAAATGGTATTAACAGTTTCTAGTGTTTTGTATTGCTCTCCATCTGGCAATATGATGAACTCAACATTGGTGGGATCCCCGGGTACCGAGCTCG
>JGI24922J38493_100747_pt1 | contig 38127 bp, 43 predicted proteins | sample LinPFosplate10_FD_38493 | JGI IMG/M metagenome (IMG submission 38493)
GTTAAATTCTTACCTTCAACCATCACTCGAATCAGTGGCTCTGTGCCCGACGCACGAATCAACACTCTACCTTCATCACCTAAAGACTCCTCCACTTCAAGTTGTGCTTGTTTTAAATCAGCATGGTTATCTAGATCTACCTTACTTTTGGTTTTGACATTGATTAACACTTGTGGATATTTCTCCATCTCTTTCTTTAACTCTCCAAGACTTTTATGGCTTTTAGCAAGAACTTCCAATACTTGGAGCGCAGAAACAATGCCGTCACCCGAGGTAGTTTTATCAAGGCAAATAATGTGTCCCGAACCTTCACCACCCAAAATTGAACCACTGCTTTGCATTTGCTCCATCACGAATCGATCGCCAACATCGGTCTCAATAAAATTAATGCCCAAATCTTTTAATGCATGGCGCATGCCTAAGTTGGTCATCTTAGTACCAACCACTGCATTATTTACCAATCTTGATTGATCTTTCCAGGCTTTAGCAATAATAAAAACTAACTCATCGCCATCAACCAACTTGCCATCAGTATCAACCATCATTAGACGGTCTCCATCGCCATCAAAGGCAATACCTAAATCGAATTTTTGTTCGACAACCACCCGTTGTAATTGCTTGGTATCCGTTGCACCGCAGTTCAAATTAATATTAAAGCCATCAGGCTGGTTATTAATAATGGTGATATTTGCTCCTAGCTCTGAGAAAACGTTCTCAGCAATGTGATAAGTAGCGCCATTGGCACAATCAATCACAATGTTCAGGCCAGATAAATCCACCGAGCGATCAAAGGTTGACTTGCAAAACTCAATGTAGCGACCCAGTGGCTGTTCATGTCGATGTGCTTTTCCAATGTTATCGCTGTCCACGCTAATCATTGACTCGGACAGCTTTGCTTCTATTTCTTTTTGATTCTCATCGCTCAACTTAAACCCTTGAGAGGAGAAAAATTTAACGCCATTATCTTGAAAATGATTGTGTGAGGCGCTGATGACTACGCCTGCAGTAGCGCCATAAGCTTGTGTTAAATAAGCCACGGCTGGAGTCGGCATTGGCCCAAGTAAGCCAACATCCACACCAGCAGACAAAAAACCAGCCTCAAGTGCTGATTCAAACAAATACCCAGACACGCGAGTGTCTTTACCAATAATCACACTGGCTGACCCATCTTTAGCCAAAACTGAACCCACTGCCCAGCCTAGTTTTAAGAAAAAATCAGCCGTGATAGGCTCTTCACCCACTCTACCACGTATACCATCCGTACCGAAAAATTGACCCAAACTCCTACCCCTTAAATTGATTCACACTTTGCCAAATCGTCAATGCATCTTTGGTTTCTAAAACATCGTGAACACGTACAACGTTTGCACCATTTCTAATTGCCATTATAGCGGCTGTAACACTACCAGACACTCTACCATCAACATTTCTATTATCCAGCAAAGTGCCAATCATCGATTTACGAGAAATACCCACTAAGACTGGCAAATTAAAACTCTTAAACTCAGACAATCGTTTGAGCATTTCAAGATTTTGATTAAGCGTCTTACCAAAACCAAAACCAGGATCCAACACAATCTTATCTTCGCTAATACCTGCATTCACACAAACTTCAATCCTATCATTAAAAAAACTCTTAATGTCGTCCACTACATCCACGTAACTTGGTTTGATTTGCATGATTCTAGGATTGCCCTGCATGTGCATCAAACACACATCAACGTTTAATGACGACACCATTTCCAATGCACCATCTGCACTTAAAGCGCAAACATCATTAATCATGCTTGCTCCCGCTTTAACCGCTAATTCCATGACTTCTGGTTTGGAGGTATCGATTGAAATGGGTATGTCCGTTGTCTGATACAACGATTCAATCACCGGAATGACGCGATTTATTTCGTCCGTTGTAGAAACTGGCTGTGCCCCTGGTCTGGTGGATTCACCACCAATATCAATCACATCAGCACCTTGCTTGATCATTTGCTGAGCTCTAATGACAGCATCGTCTTGATTAAGGTGCTGAGCACCATCGGAAAATGAATCGGGCGTAATATTCAACACGCCCATGATCATTGGATTAAGGGATTTCAGCATCATTGACGCCACAATGGTTTTTTATTTAGGCAGTCTGCTGAGTGCCACTGCCACCTAAAGGTTTTTCATCCGAATCACTGCTTGTATCTTTTGGTACATCGACACCAGAGCCTAACTCAGTAGAAGCCACATCAGAATCAATAATTACCGCCGCTTCACGCATTGGCTTTCTGTTCATTAAATCATCAATTTGGTCTTTATCGATGGTTTCAATTTCAATCAAAGATTTGGCCATGGCATGCAAAATATCTTTATTTTCTTCCAATATTTTGTAAGCAATGTCGTAATTAACGTCAATAATTTTACGAATTTCAATGTCAATCAAATCAAAAGTTTTGTCTGAAATATGCTTGTGTTTAGTTACTTGTCGACCCAAGAACACTTCACCATCATCTTCACCATAAGCCAGAGGCCCCAATGCTTTAGACATGCCCCAATGCTTCACCATTTTGTGTGCGATCTCAGTTGCACGTTCAATATCATTGCTCGCACCCGTGGTCACAGAATCAGTGCCATAAATTAATTCTTCAGCGATACGGCCACCGAACAGTGATGACACTTGTGAATTTAACTTGCGCTTAGAGATACTGTAACTGTCCTTTTCAGGCAAGAACATAGTCACACCGAGTGCTCTACCCCTAGGGATAATACTGACTTTATACACTGGATCATGCTCAGGTACTAAACGTCCTACAATGGCATGACCAGCTTCATGATAAGCGGTCATCTCTTTCTCAGCCTCGTCCATCACCATGGATTTACGTTCGGAGCCCATCATAATCTTGTCTTTGGCTTTTTCAAATTCCTGCATGCCCACCAAATCTTTACCCTTACCGGCAGCAATCAGTGCGGCTTCATTCGCTAAATTGGCCAAATCTGCACCCGAAAATCCCGGCGTACCTTTGGCAATATTAATCGATTTAACATTCTTAGCAATGGGCAATTTACGCATGTGTACTTTTAAAATCGCATCACGGCCATTAATATCTGGTAGGCCAACCGTCACTTGACGATCAAAACGCCCAGGGCGCAATAAGGCAGGATCTAATACATCTGGTCGGTTAGTTGCAGCAATCACAATAATACCTTCATTGCCTTCAAAACCATCCATCTCAACCAGCATTTGGTTTAAGGTCTGCTCACGCTCATCGTGACCACCACCCATGCCTGCACCACGTTGACGACCCACCGCATCAATTTCATCAATAAAGATAATACAAGGAGCACTCTTTTTAGCTTGCTCAAACATGTCGCGCACACGTGATGCACCCACGCCAACAAACATCTCTACAAAATCAGAACCAGAAATAAAGAAAAATGGCACATCAGCTTCGCCTGCAATCGCCTTGGCTAATAAGGTTTTACCAGTACCCGGAGGGCCAACCATTAGTACGCCTTTAGGAATCTTGCCACCCACTTTAGTAAATTTCCCAGGGTCGGATAAGAAATCAACTAATTCCATCACTTCCGCTTTAGCCTCATCCACACCGGCCACATCTTTAAAAGTAACATTAGATTCATCTTTGGTAATTAGTCGTGCTTTAGATTTACCAAAACTCATTGGATTTTTACCGCCCATCGCCCCGCCAGCGCCTTTCATGGTATAAAGAATTACGCCAATCAATAATAAAATTGGTGCCAAGGAAATGATTAATTGCTTAAAGAACCCTTCTTGTTCAGGCGGCTTGGCAATAACATTAACGCCATTATCCAACAAATCACCCATCAAACCTAAATCACCAGGACTGTAGGTAGAAAACTCTTCACCGCCAGCGCCCACGCCTTTGATGTGGCTACCAGCAATCGTAACCTGAGAAACATCACCCTGCTTAACACTTTGGATAAACTGAGAATAAGTAACGTCATTTTTCTGCTCACTTAGTTGAAATTGACTAAAAATTGAGGTGAGAACGCTGCCTAAAACCAACCAAAGTAATAAATTCTTAACCATAGATAAACATCAAAAAATAAAAAGTGGTAACTATACCCTATTGTGTACTTACTTATAGGCTTGATGGCGTTTTTTCAAGGTTTAACAACAAATAAATTTAAATTCTGTCATAATTCTTAACTTAAAAAACTTATTTAAAATTATGTCAAAAATTAACTTTTTATCCATCGTCCTAATGACTGCACTACTAAGCTCTTGTGGTTTTCATGCGCCGTACAAAAATACCTCAATCATCAATGCATCAATAATATCCAACGCAAACAACGCCTTTACCACCGAACTCAAAAAACACTTCAACCAAGAAGCCACTCAGTCTTTAACGATTCAAATTGGTAATGAAGTTCAGAAAAAACAAACGTCATCTTACAAATCTGATGGTAAAGCTAGTAGCTATACCTTGAACCTCAGCGTTCCGATTAAAGTCTTTAACAATGACAACAAATTACTACTGTCAAAAAATCTAAATGCCAGCATTCATCTAAGCAAAATGAGTGCCACTCAAGCCGATCGACTGCAAATTGAAGAAAATTACGAACAACTACGCAATACAATCATCAAAAAACTATTAAGAAGGCTTTCCAAACTCAATGAAAATTAGGCCTGAACAGCTTGATTCTCAATTAGCCAATAAACTGGAATCCATTTATTTTGTCTTTGGCGCAGAAATATTACTGATTGAACAAAGCCTGTCTCAAATCAACAAGTTCGCAAAACAAGCCGGGTTTGATGAAAAAACCAGTTTTGAAATTGATGGTAATTTTAACTGGGATCAAATCTACGCTGAAATTTCCACCCCCTCATTATTTTGTCCAAAACGCATTATTGAATGCCGACTAAAAACAGGAAAAATTGGCGTTAAAGGCTCTAAAGCATTGAACGACATTATCAAAACATTGCCCAACGATATACTGCTTATTATCTCTACAGGTAAGTTGGACTTGGCTCAACAAAAAAGCAAATGGTTCAAAGCCCTTGAACAACATGGCGGTGTCATTCAACATTGGGAGGTGCAGAGTGATCATCTAGTGGGCTGGGTTGCAAACCACATGGCAACACTTGGGTTGGATTCCAATCCAGAAATCGCACAAAGCATTGCTTTTTGTACTGAGGGAAATTTATTGGCATCCATGCAAGAAATCCAAAAATTACAAATGGCTTATCCTGATGGAAAAATTAACACGCAAGAATATCTGGACCAAGTCAATCAGCAATCCAAATACACCATTTATGGTCTGATCGATACTGCTCTGTTGGGTGATGGAAACCAAGTACTAAAGATTTACGAAACATTGATTGATGATAGTGCTATGCCAATTCAACTGAGCAGTTCCTTGTATCGAGAAATTAGCTCAATCATCAATATGTCGATTGAATTACAGCAAGTCAAACAAGTTGAAGCGGTCCTACAAAATCATCGCGTATGGAATAAACGCAAACCAATCATCAGTAATGCATTAAAACGCCATTCTTATCAGCGCTTACAAAAATTATTATTATCGCTCGGACGTATTGACCGCTCAATCAAAGGCATGGATAATCTCAATGTAATTGACGAATTACGCACACTACTACTAAACTTAGCTGGAAAAACACAATGGGCTCAATAACTGATTTAATTACCACCTTAGGCAAGAACGCAAGTATTGCCGCTAAAACCTTGCGTGGCGCCACAACGGAAGCCAAAAATAACGCACTCATTAACACCGCCAGTCAAATTGATCAAAACCGCAAAAATATTCTTGAAGCCAATCAGCAAGACCTTGCACATGGCAAAGACAATGGTTTGGATGATGCACTACTTGACCGACTCATGCTCGACGATGCTCGACTTGATGGCATTATCGAAAGCCTAAACCAAATTGCCGCATTGCCCGATCCAATTGGAGAAATTACCGATCTTAAATTCCGTCCAAGTGGCATTCAAGTCGGCAAGATGCGTGTGCCTTTAGGGGTGATGGGCATCATTTACGAATCTCGTCCAAACGTTACGATTGATGCAGCAGCACTTTGCCTAAAATCAGGCAATGGTGCAATTTTACGTGGTGGCTCAGAAGCCATTCATTCTAACCTTGCGCTTTATGCTTGCGTCAAAGACGGCCTTATTGATGCCGGCTTGAGTGAGTATTGTGTACAGCTAATCGACACCACTGATCGCGAAGCAGTTACTGAGCTTGTCAGAGCTAGTGACTATGTGGATGCTATTATTCCACGTGGTGGAAAAGGCTTGGTTGAAGCCATTAGCGAAAATGCCAAAGTGCCGGTTATTAAGCATTTACACGGCGTGTGTCATACTTATATTGATAAAGACGCTGATACCGATAAAGCCATCAAGATCGCCTTTAATGCCAAAACGCGCCGTTACGGTGTGTGCAATGCTATGGAAACCCTACTGGTGCACGCATCAGCAGTTGGTAGGGTATTGCCTGAACTGATTGCAGAATACATTGCCAAAGGCGTAGAGCTCAGAGGTTGTGATCAAACCATGCAATTGTCTGATCAAGTTGTTAAAGCAACGGATGAAGATTGGGATACAGAATATTTAGATGCAATTTTGTCCATTCGCATTGTCAATTCAATGTCTGAGGCAATCGATCATATTGACAAGCACGGCTCTGGTCACACCGAATCCATTGTTACTGAGAACTATACATCGGGTCGTCGTTTTATCACCGAAGTCGATTCATCGTCAGTGATGATCAATGCCTCCACCGGCTTTGCCGATGGTTTTGAATATGGCCTTGGTGCCGAAATTGGCATCAGTACAGACAAATTCCATGTACGTGGCCCAGTTGGTTTAGAAGGTCTTACTTCACAAAAATTCATCGTCCTTGGTGACGGTCACACTAGAAAATAACACTAACCATGAATACAGAACAAGCATTAGCCGTTTTTGAGCGCGGTGCGCACGAGATATTGCCAGTTGATGAGTTAAAGAAAAAACTCGCTAAAAATAAACCTTTGCGCATTAAAGCGGGCTTTGATCCGACAGCACCCGATCTTCATTTGGGCCATACAGTTTTAATCAATAAACTTAAACAGCTACAAGATTTAGGTCATGAGATTTTATTCTTAATTGGTGATTTCACTGCCATGATTGGCGACCCAACCGGAAAGAGCAAAACTAGACCGCCGCTTTCCAAAGAGCAAGTTTTAAAGAATGCAGAGTCTTATCAAGATCAAGTCTTTAAAATATTAGACAAAGACAAAACTAAAGTCGTTTTTAACTCTGATTGGATAGGGAAAATGAGTGCTTTAGAAATGATTCAACTTGCCAGTCAAAAAACCATGGCAAGAATGCTCGAACGCAATGACTTCTCTGATCGCTATAAAGCAGGTCAAGACATTGCCATTCATGAATTTCTCTACCCACTGATTCAAGGTCGAGATTCGGTTGAACTTAAAGCCGATGTTGAGCTTGGTGGCACTGACCAAAAATTTAATCTTTTAATGGGCAGAGATCTGCAAAAACAAGCCGGTATGGAGTCGCAAGTCATCCTAACTATGCCAATTCTTGAGGGGTTAGATGGTGTACAAAAAATGTCAAAATCACTCGACAACTACATCGGTATCGATGACAAACCAGATGACATGTTTGGTAAGATTATGTCTATTTCTGATGATTTAATGTGGCGCTACCTAGAGCTACTCAGTTTCGAGACACTCGAAACTATTGCTAGCTGGAAAGCAGAAGTTGAAAACGGTGAAAACCCACGAAACATCAAATTCCGCTTAGCCGATGAAATCATCACACGTTTTCATAGTAGTGACGATGCCAAACAAGCACAACAAAACTTCATTAATCGCTTCGCTAAAAATAAAGTACCTGATGAAATGCCAGAATTCAGCTTTGAGTCAGGTATCAAGATAGCCAACTTGCTCAAAGACTCAGGCTTAGTCAGCTCAACTTCAGATGCTTTTCGAATGATTAAAGAAGGTGCTGCTAAAATCGAAGGTGAAAAAATCTCTGATCGTAACCTAGTGCCCGAATTAGGAACTGCCGTGTACCAAGTAGGTAAGAGGAAGTTTGCAAAGGTAACCATTACTTAATGCACGCTTTGTTAAAAGCAACATCTATAAGTGGATTGCTACTTTTATTAAACGCTTGCACCTCGCTAGAGGATTTTCAAAAAATGTCGCCCGAATCTCGTGCACACAAAACCTGCAATAACGACGTCACAGTCATGCATTACAAATCTCAGGTTTATCAACTTACCAACGAAATCAATCAAATCGATGCACTGCTTTTAAAAGGCTACAAGACACATGAAAACTGCACTATCATCACTTATGAAAGTAACGCTTCGAACGGTGAAAAAGACAAACAAAGAAACTCAATCAAAAAAATATGCACTGAAGTTGTAATCCCACTCAACGACTATATTTATGATCATGAAAAAAATAGAAAATCTGAATTAATGATTAATTTAGACAACGCCAGAATCCAAAAACAACAAAATTTTGATACGTGCTACAGCAAAACCTTACTAATGACAGCTGAACAAGCATTCACCCGCTTTGATAACTAAAATGTTATAATACTATCCCCTGGGGATGACATGGCTTCGACGAGGAGTTGGATCTCAAGGACGCATGCCGAGGATAAAGATAACTCGTAAAATATGCTTTAAAAAGATAGTTGCAAACGAAAACAACTACGCTCTAGCTGCATAGCTAGCCGCTCCCTTGAGATTGTCTGTATTTCTTGGATAGCGGTCGCTTACAGACTCGCTAGGATTATTTGTTCCAGATAATTCGGTTAAAACTTTAGGAAATCGCTACTTACATCCCTGATGGTCGGGTGGTAGGCGGCTAACTCAAATAGACCAAGCTAAGCATGTAGACTCTTTGTTTGAAGGTTTTCGGACGCGGGTTCGATCCCCGCCATCTCCACCAAATTCAATGCTATAATAAGTACTTATTTAAATACTTATTATAGAATCATGGAACAAATATACGCCAAACACACGGCAAGCATCAGTGAGCTAAAAGCTTCTCCTACTAAACTATTAAACCAAGCCAAAGGTGAAGCTATCGCAATTCTAAATCACAACACACCCAGTGCTTATCTTATTTCTGCCAAAAAATATACAGAATTATTAGAAGCTGCGGATGATTATCTACTCGCCAATGAAGTCGGGAAAAGACTTAACGATCGAGCCAACCTAATCCCAGTAAATATTGATGACTTATAAGTTAGCGTTTCACGCAAAAGCATTAAAAGAATGGCACAAGCTTGATAGTGTAATCAAACAGCAATTTAAGAAAAAATTAAAAGCGCGATCTAAATCTCCAAAAGTTACAAAAGATAAACTTAAAGGGCATCAAGAAGTTTATAAAATAAAACTCAGATCAGCCGGATATCGACTCGCCTATCAAGTTATTGACGAAAAACTGATTATCTATGTCATAGTGATCGGAAAAAGAGAAAATAATGAAATTTACCAATCTCTAAATCAACGGAAAGATTAAGAAAATAAGTGAATTTACAATATTTCCGAAATTTTTCATTAGCACTCTATGCGTTTCCTGCAGCACTCAAAAAATCCTTATTTATTAGTGTATTTATCCACTTTTAAACAATAAAACCTTGCGCTATAGAGTAATAATCGTTGTTTTTAATGACTTTTTATCTTGTGTGCACTCGTAAATATTGATATTTACACTGATTTTGATTATTTCCAATATTTTTAAATAAAAGAATTAAAAGGGTACCCTTTTATTTATTATTCAAAGCCAAAATAGCAATTAACTCTTTTGGCGTATAGGCTGGAATCTTTGAATTTTTAAAGCCAGAGTAATCCCTTGTTACGATAGAGTCAACATCAACTGCTAGTGCTGCCTCGTGTAATACTGAGTCTTCATAATCAACAAACTTTGGATTTAATGCTTTTTCAAGTGTTTCACTTGAGACGGGTGCGATGTCAAATATATTAAGCAGAGTTTTTATATGCTTAGCTGCTTGAGTTGTATTTAATGACTTTTCCAATAAATAATGAATTGTGGTAATTGTTGTTGCACATAAAAAACCATCAATTTCGTTAGTATCGACTTTTGAAATTAATACAGAGGCATCATCCACAAACTCACTTCTATCTAACAATAGATCAAGTATTACATTGGTATCAAATAAAACCCTCATAGATATTTATTTTCTAAATGTGTTTTATAATCAGATTCAGAAACATTATTTTTAATAACACCTTTCAATGAGCTTACGTTTTGCGTAACAACGCCATTACTATTGTTATTCTGTATTGATTTAAATAAATCAGCAACAATTTTAGAAACAGATTTACCGCTTCTTGCTGAATACACTTTGGCAGTTTTTATCAACTCTTCTTCTATTCTTAGTGTTAGTTTTGTTTGCATGTTTTCACCTTATGACGTATAAATTTTATTTAATTGTACTCCACTCATAAATTGATGTCAAGTGACTAACTTCTATTTGTCATACAGAATAAAAGGGGATAACCGTTGTTTTTAATGATTTTTTATCTTGTCTGTACTTGTAAATATTGATATTTACACTGATTTTAATTATGGGTCAAGATAACTTTAGAGGCATAATATCATGATAATATGTTGCACTTACAAGTTGAATCTAAGCGGCACCCTTTTATTTAATTCACTTTAAACTATATCGAGTAGATCTTCCATTTGTGACAATGAAGCTGGCAACTGTAATACACCATGCACTGGATAATCCACAGAATCGAGCACATTAAGATATTGCATTTCTTTCTTCTTTGCCAGCACAATGACTTTGGTATTAGGTGAGTACTTGATAAGACTGACTAATAAACCCTCTATGTTGGACTTATATATACCACTATAGTTAGTACTGTAGGCATAGGAAAACTCTGCGACGATATAGTCTGCTGGTTGTTTTTTAACTAAAGTGACAGCCTTACGAACACTATCAACTCTAAGTTCTTCGATACCTTTACGCTGATATAAAGCACCAAAATCTGGAAACATCATAGATTCTATAATTGAAATAACTATAGAATTAGACATAACAATTAGTTAGTCGTTAATCGAATAACAAGCAACGCCACCTTTTTGTGAGCCTGCGGCAAACATACAACGTACATTTGGATTATCAGCTGGGATCCATTCATACACACGGATGTTCCAACCTGCAGTTTCGATTAGATATTCTGAGCTGGGTTTAACGGTCTGCGCACCTATTGTTGTCATTTTTTCCCAAAGCCCTGCTTGTGCAGATACTGATACTAGCAATGTGATTAAGAGTGTGGTTAGTTTAAAATTCATCATCGCTCTTACCGTTAACGTCTGTTTCAATAGTATTAATAAAACTAATAAATTCTTCAGCATACCAGCGAGGATCCCAATAACTGTAGCTATTATAGGCAAATATACCATTGTTATCTGAATCTCTGAACGCTTGATTTGAGACGATTTCAGTAAAAAAGGCAGTCGAATTTAATGACGCCACTAATGCAATTATTGTTACTATTTTCTTCATAATATAATTTCCTTCACGTTGTTTATAAAAATGGATAATGCGTCTTAGATTAACGCATGCCACGTTGCTTTTTAATAAGTTCGTAAGCACTAATAATTTCTTGAGTTTTTTCTTTGGCAATTGTCATCATCTCTTCTGGTAGGCCTTTGGCAACTAATTTGTCTGGATGATGCTGTGACAATAATCGACGATAAGCACGTTTGATTTCTTTATCTGTTAGATTTTTATCCACGCCTAATATTACATAGGCATCATCAACGCTTAGCTTGCTAGCATGATGACTGGTAGTAGCAAACTGTTGGATGAGATTTTCTAGCTCATGAAGTGAGAAGTGTAGTTTTTGGGCGATGTATTTAAGGGCGTCATGCTCTGTATCGTCCAGCACGCCATCAGCATAAGTAGCTTGGATTTGAATCTCTAAAAACATACGCACTAGATCTGTGCGTCTATGGCTTTCCAAACGGAACTGCTCAAGCACTTCATCTAGGTTAAAGTCTTTTTTCTTACCCTGGTTAAATAACTCTCTGGCAACTTTTTGCATGTCATCTGCTAGCTGCATATGATCCATGACTTGCTGTGCTAAAAGGATCTCTGCCTTTGATACCTTGCCATCAACTTTGGCAATGTATCCCATGACTGAAAATAAACTACTAAAAAATGCCGCTTGAACGCGCTGTTGATCGCCGATATGGTAATCTTTAGCGAATCCGCCAAAATTAGATTTTCCTTTAGAGAAATTACCTGCAAATGCTACGCCAAGCATCGCACCTAATGGCCCGCCAAGCATAAAACCAAACGCCCCACCTAAAACTGTTGTCCACCAACTCATAATGATTGCTCCATTTATTTTTGAGATTGTTTCTTGGGCTTATTGCCCCAAAATCCTTTCTTCTTTTTGGGTTTATTTTCTTGAGAATTACTGTTTTTGCCGTATCTAGGCTTATTACGAGGTTTATTCTTTTTTGGTTTTTTGTTCTTAGGTGGAAATTGCTTTTTGAGCGATTCTGGCAAGTCATGATCTGGCACAAAATCATCCACCATGATGCGATCAAGTTTATTTTGAATCAGTCGCTCAATGTCAAAGAGCTGTTTAACTTCATCAGCACTCACGAGTGATATCGCCTCACCTTTTGAGCCTGCACGACCGGTCCGACCAATACGGTGAACGTAGTCTTCTGGCACGTGAGGAAGATCAAAATTAACTACGTGTGGCAGTTCAATAATATCAATACCACGCGCCGCAATGTCAGTTGCCACTAATACATTCACCTTGCCATCTTTAAAATCAGCCAATGCACGAGTGCGTGCACCTTGAGATTTGTTGCCATGAATGGCTGCTGCTGTAATGCCCCTCTTGCCAAGTTGTGTAGCAATGCGATTAGCGCCATGCTTAGTACGACTAAATACTAGCACTTGATACCAACTGTGGTCTTTAATGAGTTTTGTTAACAATGCTTGTTTCTTAGATTTATCCACTGGATGAATCCATTGTTTAACTGATTTAACCGTGGTGTTACGTGGTGTTGTAGATACCTCAACCGGGTTGTGAACTAAGGATTTTGCCAGCTTTCTAATCTCATCTGAGAACGTTGCTGAAAACATTAACGTCTGTCTTTTAGGGGGTAAAACCTTTAAAATTCTCTTAATATCGTGAATAAATCCCATATCTAGCATTCGGTCTGCTTCATCAAATACGATAATTTCTAGCTGATCAAACTTCACCGCATTTTGTGAATACAAATCTAACAATCGACCTGGTGTCGCTACTAGTATATCAACGCCACCTCGAAGTTTTTTCATTTGCGGGTTGATCTTTACACCGCCGAAAACCACGGTTGATTTAAGCGGTAAATGCTTGCCATAAGTGGCAACACTGTCTTGCACCTGAGCCGCTAATTCTCGAGTGGGTGTTAGTATCAGCGTGCGCACTTGGTTTGAATTTGTTGGCTTTCCTTTTGACAATAACTGCAGAATAGGCAATGTAAACCCTGCGGTTTTACCCGTGCCTGTTTGTGCGGCTGCCATCAAATCTTTTCCATCTAATACGATTGGAATGGATTTTTCTTGAATCGGAGATGGCTTGTCATAGCCTTGTTGTTTAATCGCCTTCAGAATAGAGTCTGATAAGCCTAATTTAGAAAAGCCCATAAAAAAATGTTTATAAAATAAAGAATGGTATTTTACATTAGCAAACTATAATAAAGAATATGAATGAAAAACAACCGATTCAAAGCCCATGCGTGGATATTTGTAAATACAACAAAAACAACTACTGTGTAGGCTGTAAGCGTCACAGTGATGAAATCACTAACTGGATCAATTACTCAAATTCAATGCGCGAAGCAATTATAAAAGACTTAAATAACCGAAATATTGATGAATAAACTACAAACACACACTATTGACTGCCCATATTGTGGCGAAAATATTGAAGTAGATGTTGATTGCTCTGAACCAAGCCAAAGCTATATTGAAGACTGCTCAGTATGTTGTCGACCGATTAATATCAATGTTGAGATTGACTTTGACCAACAAGTACAAGTGTCTGCCACTCACGAAAATGAATAGATTTTAGTATTATAGGCCTTGCCTATAATACTAAATAAAGTTAAGCGTTCTCTGCTGGTGTTCTGGCTTTAATGCTTAAGGCGTGCAATTCACCACTGTCAATATTCTCACGCACAGCTGCTAGCACCATTCTTTGGCGAGCCAATAACGACATGCCTTCAAATATTGGTGAAACCACTAAAGTAGAGCAATTACATCCATCTCCTTCCATGGTAACTGTTGAACCTTCAACGCCTGCTTCGAGTTTTGTTTGAATTTCATCTAAAGTCATTTTTAAGCTCCGAACATGCCTTTCAGCATAAAGAAAAAGATAATTGACATGAGTGCGCCTGCTGGCAATGTAATCAACCATGATAAAAAGATCTTATTAATCACGCGAGTATCAAGTGCTGCTAAACCACGCGCCAAACCAACACCCAAAACTGCGCCTACCAATACTTGCGTAGTTGATACTGGCAAGCCTGTGCCTGAGGCGATTACTACAGTTGCTGCCGCTGCTAATGTTGCTGCAAAACCACGTGATGGCGTAAGCTGGGTAATACCTGTACCCACAGTAGCGATTACTTTGTGACCATAAGTTACCAGACCAAAGACAATACCGCCACCACCTACAAGTAATACCCAAACTGGCAGTGCACTCTTAGCACCAATAAGACCACCACTTTCAATAACACCATAAATAGCGGCTAATGGACCAATGGCATTAGCCACATCATTAGAACCGTGTGCAAATGCCATGGCGGCAGCTGTAATAATCATCAGCACACTGAAAATTCTTTCCATTGAAGTAAAGTGAAAATCTTCATTTTCACTAGGATCAATTTTAATGCGCCTAATAACGATTGTACCAATGAGTGATACAAACACACCAAAGCCAATTGCCAACATATAACTAGTGCCAGTATCAAAACTCAAACCAACATGTTTAAGGCCTTTAAAGATTGTCACTAAAGAAATAACAAAACCCACTAAGAACATATAAAACGGTACATATTTCTTAGCATTGTCAAATGGATTAGCGGTATCAATAATTAAGTTTTGTAAACTTCTAAATAGCATGAAAGCAATAGACCCAGCTAAGATTGGCGATACAATCCAACTCATGGCAATGGTGCCAACCTTGCCCCAAGCCACGGCATCAACACCTACTCCTACTGCACCAAAACCAACAATTGCACCCACAATTGAGTGTGTGGTTGACACTGGCCAGCCCAGGCTTGAGGCAATCATCAGCCAAGTACCAGCCGCCAAAAGTGAAGCTAACATACCATAAACCAATAGGTGTGGGCTATCGGTAAAAATAGCCGCGTCTAAAATACCCTTACGAATCGTTGCTGTTACCTCACCACCGGCCAAAATAGCACCGGCAAATTCAAAAATAACCGCAATAACAATCGCTTGCTTGATCGTAATAGCGCCTGAACCTACTGAAGTACCCATGGCATTTGCCACATCATTTGCGCCCACTCCCCAAGCCATGAATAAGCCAAAAACGACAGCCAGTACAATAAAGATGCTAATAGAATAACCAAAAAAATCAAAATAGCCAGAAGCAATAATGTCCATGGGTGCTCCTTATTTTGCGAGTAACACTTCTAATCGAGAGCCAACTTTCTGAGCGGCATCAGCTAGCTCGCCCAACCATTCAACAGCGCGGTAGTAAAACATCACATCTACTGGCGGTAAACTGGATTCCAATGGAAATAATTTGGCGCGAATCTTGTGTTGGATCTTATCCGATTCACTTTCTAAATCATTAATAGCGGAAATAATATGGTTAACCACTTTTTGCTCTCTAGTACTAAACGCAGTTTCTAACAATTCATCCAATTCGTTAATGGCTTTAAGCGCCATGGCAGAGGTTTTAATACACACGTCTGTTAATTCAATAATGTCCTCAAAAATTTCATCAGGCAATGTCATCTTACGGTTGATCATTAACCCAGATACATCTTTAGCAATGTTTGCAATTGAATCTTGAATTAATAACAAATCCAATAAATCTCTACGTGAAAAAGGCATCATGAACGTTGAAGGTAAGCTTAAACGCAGTTTCTTTTTCAGAACGTCCGCCTCACCCTCTTTAGTGCCAATGATTGATCGAATTTCTTCAGCCTGATTCCAATCCTTGGCATGAATGGCAACCATGAAGCCTTTTAACTCGCTAATGCACGAATGTGTATGGGTCATGTGCTGTTGCAATGGACTGATTGGGGATTTACCAAACAAGCCATAAATATTATTTTTTGCCATTTTCTCTTCCTCTTTTTATTGTTTTACTTTTCTTATATCTTCAAGTGCGAATTTTCTATAAAAAAAACTAACTGTCAAGGGGTTTTTTAAACTTTTTTTCCACTTTTAAATCAACTTCGTCTTCTTCAAACAAAATACGCTGACCTTCCCCTTCTAAATCATCGAACTGACCACTCTTAACCCCTAGCATCAAAAGGATTACCAGAACAACACCCACAAAAATCATGCTCGGAATTAACCAATAAATTACATCCATTTTTTATCCAAAAAGTTTCACTATCTACATCAATTTGTCTTTTGACCTTGTTTCATTATGCTTTATTTCTAGATCTTAACTGAGTATTATTCAGAATTATTAACGCTGTAACTGTCATTAATACGCCTACAATCGTCGTCCATTGCAATGTTTCACCTAAAAATATCACACTCAAGCCAATGGCAAAAAATGGCACTAAAAAAGTAAACACACTGCCCCTCTTGGAGCCTAATTTTTGAACACCTAGAAAATAAACCGTCGTCGCAAAAGTGGTAGAACCAATTGCTAAGAAAGTAAACCCCGTCCAAAATATCCGATCCATTGCAAAAATAGAGCCACTGCTTGGATCAAAAAATACCACCCAGTCAATGATAGTGGCAAATAAATAAATGTAAAAACTCAACACCACAGGATGAATTAATTTTGTATACGAAGTAGTAATGGACATCAGCGCCCAACATAGTGCTGCCCATAATAAATAAACGTTCGATGCATTAAAAATTTGACTCCAGTCAAAGGTCCAGGCTTTCATCATGGTGAGCACGCCTGCAATGCCTAACACTAAAGCGAGCCAATCTTTAATTTTTGGTTTTTTCTCTCGACTTAGCAGCATCAACACATACACAATAATCGGCATTAGAGTGGTTACTAGTGCTCCTGCCAAACCAGGGGAGCCGTACTTTGTGCCCAAGAAAAATAACTTGGTGTAAAAAATCAACAACACACCTACGATGATGGATAACACTAAATTTCCAACATCAATCTTAAAAGGTAGCTTCATCCACCATACAACGGGGAGCATACTTAGCACTGTAAGCAGGTAACGATACGTTACCAATTCATGCTCAGTGATGTAATTAGATAAAACTTTGGCAATGGGCCAGGATGCACCCCAGCCCAGCATGGCTAATATCATCCATAGAAATAATTTTCTCTCAGTTGTCATAATAATCCTAGCAATATGCCTGCCAATATCATTACAATCGCGACTAATTGGTTAATTCGATGATCCATGCCAGGTTTAGCAAATAAACCCTTGACTTTTACCACGGCAACATTGATTGCACTAATACCCACCGACAATCCGAGGCCAACTGTTATTAATATCTCTACACCGTATATTACATCAACTTGGGTAAGATCAATAAAGGCAGGTAATATCGCAATATAAAAAATCATTACTTTTGGATTGGTGATTGAAATCAAAAAACCCGTTAAAAACTCGTTAATATTACTTTTGTGTTTTGATTTTTCTCCCAACGTTACCTTGTGTGCATTCCAAGCACGAATACCCAAATAAATTAAATACGCGCCACCAAAAATTCGAACATAATCCATAATTGGGGTAATTAAATCAGAGAACATCTCTAGGGAAAAAATCACCACTGACAGGTAAACCAAATCACCCAGCACCATGCCAAAGGACAAATAAAATGCAGGCATAAAGCCTTGCGATACACTCTTAGCAAATACCGCTAAAGTGCCTGGACCAGGAGTAATTACAAATACAAAAGCAATTAAGAAAAGTGCTATAAATTGTGAAATATCCATGACTCAATATAACTACATCTGAATTAAAAACATATAAAGAAATGTTCCGGTAAATATACTAACTAAAGGGTTGCCTTTCCAGACATGAATAGTAATAGTGGCAACAACAGCTAGGACTGTATAAAGGCCAATTTCATTTGAAAAATTAACATCTTTTAATGTATAGACAACCAAAATACTCATAATCATCGGTGGCGTATATTTGGCAATATAGCTCATTATTGGATGATTACCACGACCATGAAAAAATAAAAATGGCATAATTCTGGTAGAAAACGTTGCTATTGTCATTACCAAAATAACCGTCAAAATGTATTCTGTATTGCTCATCTTGATTTTTTAATTAGGTTATTTGCTATTAACAAAGTTACAGATAATGCGATACTGACTAACAGCATTTGCTCTGAAAATAAATATAAAGCAACGGCTACAGAAAAAGCAGCAATCATGAACGGTAATAGATTTTTTATTTTTTTCCACTGTTCTATAAGCAAAACAACAAATAATGCCGTTAATGTAAATTCCATGCCTTGTGTATTAATACTAAACGAACTACCAATCACAGCGCCTATTGTGCAACTAATAACCCAGTAACTATGATTTAGAGCGGTAATCAGAAAATATTGCTGCTTTTTTTTGGCGGCGTCTTTGGGGTCAATCGTTGTTACTAAGGAATAAGTTTCATCAGTAAGTCCAAAGGCAAGATACACTTTCCTTAGCCCCCAATCCCCATAATGATTCAACATAGAGATCCCGTAAAATATATGTCTAGAATTTATCAAAAAAGTAGATATGGCGATTTCAGTTAGGCCAACACCTGCTGCCAATAACCCAATAATCATAAATTGCGCTGTGCCTGCATAAACAAAAAATGCCATGAGTGTCGCCAAATACCAAGGATAACCCAAATTTTGAAACAACATGCCAAACGCCATTCCTAGCGGTATGTAGCCAAATAGCACTGGAAAAGTGCTTTTAATAGCATCCCGTGTCATCAACCTAAAGAAGGTGGTGTAAATAGATCCATCTGCTATAATTTAAATAATTATTAAAAACTGATTTTAACGCGATATGAACCTAGATTATCTTGATTTTGAACAACCCATTGCTGATTTAGAAGGCAAAATCGAAGCGCTTTGCAATATTAAAGACAAGGTCGATATTGTTCAGGAAATGGAAGCACTAAAAGTTAAAAGCGGTGCTCTTACCAAGAAAATTTTCTCATCACTAAGCGACTGGCAAATTTCACAGCTGGCTCGCCACCCAAAAAGACTCTACACACTCGACTACATTGACAGTGTCTTTGATGAATTTACCGAACTCCATGGCGACCGATCCTTTGCAGATGATCATGCAATCATTGGTGGTATTGCCAAATTAAATGACCAGCCACTCATGTTCATTGGTCAGCAAAAAGGTCGGTCAACTCAAGACAAACTCAAATACAATTTTGGTATGCCTCGCCCCGAAGGCTATCGTAAGGCTCTACGATTAATGAAAATGGCGGAAAAATTTTCCATGCCCATTGTCACTTTTATCGATACGCCTGGAGCCTACCCTGGCATTGGCGCAGAAGAACGTGGGCAATCCGAAGCGATTGCTAGAAACTTGTTTGAGATGTCAACACTCGCCACACCGATTATTTCCGTGGTGATTGGAGAAGGTGGCTCAGGCGGTGCGCTCGCTATTGGCGTGGCTGATACAATGATGATGTTTGAATACAGCATTTACTCGGTTATTTCTCCCGAAGGCTGTGCCTCTATTTTGTACAACGATGCGGCTAAAGCTAACATCGCAGCAGAGTCGCTCAAACTTACCAGTGCGCACCTTAAAAAAGAAAACTTAATCGATGAAATTATTCCAGAACCACTCGGTGGTACTCATCGTGATCCTGATGAGGCAAAAAAGCTCCTCAGAGATGCGTTAATGGAACAACTGCATTCAATCGTTAAAATACCCGTCGATCAATTGGTTCAGGCTCGAGCCGACAAACTTTTAGGCTTTGGAAAATTTAAAGAATAAAGACCCTTACCTAAAGGATAAAAACATTGTTCTTGCCCTGAGCGGCGGCATTGACTCGGTTGTATTACTGCATTATCTCAACACTCATTTTTCTGGTAAATTAAGGGCCGTCCATTGCAATCACCATTTGTCTAAACACTGTTCAGAGTGGGATGAATTTTGCAAAAACCTATGTCAATCCTTAAGCATCGACTATTTAAACATTGATATTTTTATTAAAAATGACTCTAATTTAGAAGAAAATGCACGTAAAAAACGCTATCATTCATTATCTTGCAATTTAGAAGAAAACGAAGTACTGTGTACGGCGCACCATCAAAATGATCAAGCAGAGACTTTATTGTTACAGCTGTTCCGTGGCAGTGGCGTGGCTGGATTGGCCTCCATGCCGAAAGAAAAAACCTTAGGAAAAGGCATTCACTATCGCCCAATGCTGAGTTTGAATAAAACCCAAATTATTGATTATGCAAAAAAATACAAATTACGTTGGATAGAAGACGATAGCAACAAAAATACTGATTTTAGGCGAAATTTCTTGCGTTTAGACATTCTCCCAAAGCTTGAATCGGTCTATCAAAATTTAACAAAAACCCTATTTAGAAGTGCAAAACATCAATCAGAGGCGCTAAAACTCACTCGAGAACTGGCCGATATTGATATTAAAGAAAATAATATCGTCAGTGATAGCGGGCGCATCAACACTCTAGAGCTGATCAAGCTCGGACCTCACAGAGTTAAGAACATCATTCGTCATCATTTAAGTTTAATTGGGTTTTTAGCACCCAGCGATAAAATCATGGATCAAATTATTGATTTATTGCGTGCAAAAATTGACGCAAAACCATTAGTTGGCTGGGGTCAATACGAAATTAGGCGCTATCAAGGAGAGTTGTATTTTATTAATAACGATGTTGATAAAATTGATAATTTTTGCCCGTTTCACGAAGAATTTGAAAATTTTCCAAATTTTTCCATTCGCTATCGAACCGAAGGGCAACGCATTAAATTATCGGATAAAAAACATTCACAATCGTTAAAAAAGGTCTTACAAGACGCTAACATCCCTCCATGGGAGCGAAGTTCTCTAAAAATGTACTACATTGATGATGAATTACGTGCCATGGAGCGCATTGGTAGAATGGAGCACGCCGACTAAGCCTTCATTACTCATAAGGATTGTTGATTTGCATTTTTTCCAAAATTTTTATCTCTAAACTTTCCATTTTTTGTGCATCCATTGGCTCAACATGATCGTAACCCAGCAAATGCAAAGTACCGTGAATAGCCATATGAATCAGATGATGCTCAAAAGTTTTATTTTGCAATTTTGCCTCATTGGCCACTATGCTGGTACAAATCACTATATCGCCTAAAATCATTTCATCAATTTCAATAGGTAAATCAGACGGAAAAGACAAAACATTGGTTGGTTGATCTTTATCGCGATAGGTTTTATTGAGATTTTGAATTTCGACCTTACCAACAATTCGAATGAGTAGTTCACTCTTACCCTTGCCCAAATCAGTCATTACTTGTTGTAAAGCATCTTTGAGATTTTGCTCATTGACCGAAACATCATTAATAGGGTTTTGAATAACAACCATTGTTTAGCCCGACCTGAGTATATATGGAAAAAATCTGCAAGACTTAAAGTTGTTAATTGCAAGGAAAATATTGTAGTTGATAATTACCTTTACCAACAAAGGATTTAACGAAGCAAGTGATAACTTTAAGACTTGCCCTATGGGACTTAGCCGACTTCTTATTCTCTGTGTTATTTTCTTTGAGATATGAATAACTATCCCTGCACAAAATGCCTTGAGAATAAGAAAGTCGGCGTTGTCAGAGATTTTCATATATATTCAGGTTGGGCTTTAATTTTAGGAATAAAATAACTCATTTTACCCATATAAATTTCCCCTTAATGGCGATCATTGAAGTTGCAATACCCGTACCTTTACACAAAACTTTTGATTATCAGTGTAATCAAAAAGTAGTTGTTGGCGTGCGTGTTAAAGTCCCCTTTACGCGAAAAAAAGTAGTGGGTATTGTCTTAACGATTAAAGACAAAAGTAATTTTAAGCAACTTAAATCGGTTGAAGAAGTATTAGACGACAAGCCAATCCTAGACAAGCCAATCCTAGATTTTTTGTTTTGGTCAACTAAGTATTATCATCATCCAATTGGTGAAGTAATCTCGGCCGCTTTACCAAAGAACTTACGACTAGGGAAAGAGGCTGTTATCAAAAAAATGGCTGACTTGCCAGACAAAATTCAGGAGCCTGATTTTGCCACTACCGATGAACAAAATATTGCCATTGAGAAAATCTTAAAATCAACCCATGAATATCGCGGATTTTTGCTTCATGGAATCACCGGTAGTGGCAAAACTGAGGTTTATTTGCGCATTACTCAAACGATGCTTGATGAAGGCAAACAAGTACTGGTATTGGTTCCAGAAATCGGCCTAACGCCACAAATGATTACTCGCTTTGAATCGCGCTTAAACACACGAATAGTGGCGATTCATTCCCAACTGAATGAAACCCAAAAACTCGACGCTTACCTCATGGCTAAAAATGGTAAAGCCGGTGTTGTACTAGGCACTCGTAGTGCTATTTTTGCACCGATGCCGAATTTAGGATTGATCATCATCGATGAAGAGCATGATGGTTCATTTAAACAACAATCTAGTTTTCGTTATTCAGCCAGAGACCTGTGTTTTATTCGCGCTAAACAAGCCAATATTCCACTGGTTTTAGGCACGGCAACACCATCACTGGAAACACTGAAAAATGTAATTGATAAAAAAATTACTCACCTTACACTAACTAAACGTGCCGGTGATGCTGTTCTGCCAAAGGTGAGCTTGATCGACATGCAATCTAATTTCACCCCTCAAGGGGGCACTGAAAAGAGTGATAATGCCTTATCGGCTGTTTTGATTGAAAAAATGCGACATTATTTGGCGCAAGAAAAACAAGTCATGCTGTTTATTAACCGTCGTGGTTATGCGCCCGTGTATTTCTGTAAAGAATGTGGTTGGAAAGCGCAATGCACTCATTGTGATTCGGGAATGATTTATCACCGACACATTAATCGACTCAAATGTCACCATTGTGGCGACGAAAAAATGCCAGCACACACTTGCCCAGACTGCCATCAGCCCAGCCTTGAAGTGTTTGGATACGGCACAGAAAGACTGGAAGAAACACTCTCATCGTATTTTTCTGATGTTCCCATTATCCGCATTGATCGTGACACCACACGGCGAAAAAAGGCCTTTGCCGAACACTTAAAACAAATTAACTCTGGGAAACCGTGCATCATTGTAGGCACACAAATGCTTGCCAAAGGGCATGATTTTTCTAATCTAGCCATGGTTGGGGTTTTGGATACCGATGCAGGTTTATTGTCGCTTGATTTTCGTGCAACGGAACACTTAGCACAACTGCTGATTCAAGTGTCCGGTCGTGCTGGTAGAAATGCTGAACAAGGAGAGGTAGTGATTCAAACACGCTACCCCAATCATCCTATTTTTAACTATGTACTTTCCTCTCGCTACATACAATTTGCGACTGAACTGCTAAAACAACGTCGCAGTGCAAAAATGCCTCCTTTTTCTCACCAAGCACTTTTATGTGCAAATGCCAAAAATAAACAAAATGCTGAAGATTTTTTAAAAAAAGCAGGTGCTCTTTTAAAAAATATACAAATGGATTCGGTAGAAACTTGGGGGCCAGTGGCAAATGTTATTGAAAAAAAATCTGATTATTATTATTTCAACTTGTATTTACAATCAACCGACAGGTCGGCACTGCACCAAATGTTAGCGACTTTTCATCAGCACATCAATACGATAAAACCAAAAAGCGGTGTACGTTGGTATTTGGACGTTGATCCGATTGAGTAGCAATCTATTGAATTAAATGAGATGCCTTTGCTAGCTGAATTAATTTGTCTTTACTGATATTACTAACATCATTTTTGCTATAAATATCCAGCAAATAAATTTCATTTTCGTTGGTTTTCAAAAAATAAACCACTCTGAATCCACCGCTTTTTCCGCTTAGATTAGAGCTATTTTTTAATCGAATTTTATAAAAATTATCACCTAAATCAATAGATGTCTTTACACCGTTTTGTAATTCATTATTTAAAGTGATTAAATCATTAGTAAATTTTTTGTATCTTTTGGCGAGTCTTTTGGCAGATTTTGTAAACTTAGATGTTTTATTAATCTCCATCTTTGAGCTCAGCGATCAAATCTTCTAATGAGGTTTTTGGTATCTTACCGTCCATCATCATTTTAGCCTCTACCATCGCCTCACCCAAGCCTGCATAAAACCTAGCTTCTTTTTGCTCTTTAAGTTCTTTCCTAATGGCTTCAACAATAAAAGTTGAGCGGTTAATGTCAAACCCTTTAGTTAATTCATCTATTTCTTCCACTAAATAAGTCGGCATTCTAAAGCCAATTTGTTTGGTTTCTAATTGCTCTAAACTGTGCATATTGCCTCCTATTTTTCTATATTATAACAATAATATATATTATTGTTTGACAAAAGACAATATTTAGACCTTATCCCTAATTATATTAATTCCAACAATAGGATCAATATTTAGCTTTTCACAATAATTTACATATTCCACAATATCTAATCTGCGTTCATTATTTTCTATGTTCCAAATAATAGAATGTTGAACTTCTAATATTTTCGCCAATTGTCTCATTGTTAAAGACTTCTCTTCCCTCGCCTCTTTGAGCCATTTTGTCACCCTAGGATAAGATTGACTGTATATAGTCTTCTGCATTATTATTTGTTCATAAAAAATGAACTAAGATATAATGAAATCCTTTTGTTCAAAAAATGTGAACAAGTCATTAACCTTCAAATAACAAAAATGGACAATCAAAAGCCGCACATTGACAGTATCAAACTCAAAAATAAAGTACTCTGGTATTTGGATGTCGATCCGATTGAGTAGAGTTAGACGCACCCTATTCTAATAACCTTTTACTTAATTTTAGACAATAAAAAACCCCCGCTGGGAGGGCTTTGGTCGCATAAAAGCGGAGCCTACGAAAAATAAATTTCATTGGTATGAAAAGCAAAATTCTTAAGCGATAGTCGGTTACAATCTGATTTATATTCTACACAAAGGCAAAGCATTATGCAACAAAAAGTTTTAGGGCTAGATTTAGGCTCAAACTCTATTGGCTGGGCGCTTCTTAATGAGGACAACAATACGGCTTCAGAGATTATAGATTTAGGCTCGCGTATCTTTATTAAAGCAGTTGAGGAAAAAACACCCACACCAAAAAATGAAAAACGCCGTGAATCACGCCTTGGTAGGCGCGTTATTCAGCGCCGTGCAAGACGCAAACAGCGAATGCTTAATTATTTGGTTTCGCTTGATTTATTACCAAAAGAATTACAAAACCACGCTCAACCAGAGATTGTTTTAAATGGCCTTGGTGATCCTTATGAGTTGCGCGTTAAAGGTTTAGATGAGCAATTAACTCCACATGAATTTGGCAGAATATTATTACATTTTGTTGCAAGGCGTGGTTTTTTATCTACTAAAAAACAAGTTGCAGGCGATTTAGTTGATGACCCTGATACGCTAGATTATTTAAATGCCCTTGATAATAAGCCCACTAAAGACAAGGAAGAGGGGCAATTTAAAGCAGATATTGCTGATGTTTATCAAGCGATTAAAGATGCTGATGCTAGAACATTGGGCGAATACCTGTTTAACCTAGAAAGTGGCAAAGTGAAGCGTAATCGCTCACACGATGGTGGACACCTTCGTACCGAGCGCAAAATGTACCAGGACGAGCTTGAATTAATTTGGAAACAACAATCACAATACTTTAACCACTTGCCAAGTGACTTCATGCAAAAAGATAAAGGAGTTTTGGTCATTATTTTTTATCAGCGCCCTCTCAAGCTCAGAAAAGACCGCGTTGGAAAATGCTCATTAGAGCTGAATAAATATCGCGCTAATATTGCACGCCTAGAAGTGCAGAAATTCAGATATTTACAAGACATTAATAATTTGCAATTTTTTGATCGTTGGCAAGAAAAATGGATAAGTATTAGCGATGAGCAAAAAATAAAGTTAAAAAACTTGTTTGAATACAATGCAAAAATTACCGTAACAATGCTCAAAAAAGAGCTGGGTTTGGACAGGCCTACCAAAATCAATCTCGAAGCTAAAAATCTAAAGGGCAATATTACAGCTGGTGAAATCCGCAATATAATTGGTAGTGCTTGGGACGATTGTTCTGATAAACAGCAACATGATTTATTTGAAGATTTATTCACTATTAAGAAAAAATCAGCACTTAAAGCCCGATTAATTACGCATTGGGATTTTGACAAACAAACTGCCGTTAAGCTGTGTTTAATTGAGTTTGAGCCTACATATTCTAATCTTTCACTAAAAGCCATTAAAAAACTATTACCGTTTTTAGAACAAGGCATGATTTACTCAGATGCCCGTCAAGCAGCAGGTTACGATTATGAAGTAGCAGAAATTGAAGCTGTTAATACACTAGGCATACCACCCGAAACTTCCAACCCTATTGTCAATAAAGGCATGCACGAGCTTAGGCGTTTAATTAATGCCATTATCAAACAATATGGTAAGCCTGATGTGGTGCGTATTGAAATGGCGCGTGATTTGGAGATGAACACCAAGCGTTATAAAGAAAATGAATTTCGACAAAAGAAAAATCAAAAAGCCAATGAAGAGGCACAACTTGCTTTTGAGGGTCTTAATTTGGGAAAAAAATACGCCTCACGAGATGACAAAATCCGCTACCGTCTATGGCAAGACCAAGATGAGAGATGCGCTTATAGTGGCGCAACTATCGCCCTTAATCAGGTATTTTCAGCTGAGTGCGAGGTGGATCACATCTTGCCTTTTAAAAGATCGCTCGATGATTCTTACATGAATAAGGTTTTATGTTTCACCGCAGAGAACCGCAACAAATCTGATCAAACCCCAGTTGATGCTTGGGGTGGTGATAATGATAAATGGAATCAAATTACCCAAGCCCTTAGTCATTGGGATAAATCATTGATTAGTAAAACAAAACGTTTCTATACCAAAGAAGCCGATTTACAAAAACGTGATTTTATTTCCAGCCAGCTAAATGACACCCGTTATATGTCAAAACTGGCGCAAGATTATGTGCGCCAACTTGGCTGTGATGTGAACATTACCAAGGGTTTTGTTGTCAGTCAAATCCGCCATCAATGGGGTTTTAATAGTATCATTGGTGAAGTCAATAAAAAAGATCGCACCGATCATCGTCATCATGCGATTGATGCGGTGGTAATCGCTGCCACTTCGCGCAATTTATATCAAAACGCAGTTAGGCAAATTAAGCATGATAGGCTTAATATTGCTCCGCCGTATGCTCACATTCGTGAGGAGCTGGATGAGCGTCTTAAACACACCATTATCTCCCACGCACCACAGCGCAAACTTTCAGGCGCATTGCATGAAGAAACAGGTGCAGGCTATATTGAAAAACACGGCGGTTTGGTTTATCGCAAAACCCTAAGCCCAGAGTTCACTCTTAAAAATGCCCTAAGCATTGTTGATGAAGCTGTTAAAACTAAAGTTTTAGAGCATTTTGAAAACTATCCAAACCCTAAAGAGGCTTTTAATGCTGAACATTTAGCTTTACTCAAACTTGGTAAAAACCCCATTAAGCGTGTGCGTGTATTACAATCCAAAACCAACGAAAAGAAACTCGCCCAAACCAAATTTGGCGTGCGTGATAAAACTGGCAAAATTTTTAAATACATGTCGTATGGCAACACCCACCACGTTGAAATCATCAAAAATAGCAAAACAGGTAAAGTTAAAGGCGAGTTTGTAACCACCATGCTCGCCTCGCACCGCGCTAAGGGTATTAACATACCCAAACAAGCCATTATTAAAACTGACTATGGGCAAGATTGGGAATTTGTCATGGCACTGCATATCAACGATACCGTGAGTATCGAACAAGGAGATGGCGAGCGCGTATTTTATCGAGTGCAAAAAATAGATACGGGCGCAAAACGTTTTGTCTTGCGTCTTGGCATAGCATCAACACTAAAAAATAAAGATGAGGAAATTTATATTGGTATCAGTAAAGATAACTTTGATAAATATAAAATCGTAAAACACGATATAAACACTATCGGTCATTTTATCGAACATGATTAAACGCATTGTTGAGGTTAGTAATCCGAGTTATTTACACCTTAAACACAAGCAATTATTAATTGATCAAGATCATGAATTAGTGGCACAAGTCCCGATTGAGGATATTGGCGCTTTAATTTTAGAACATAGCGCTATTAGCATCACCCAGCCGTTGATTATTGAATGCCAAAAGCATAATGTAGCGATTATTTTTTGTGATGAAAAACACCTGCCCTATTCCACTATTTTGCCGATTGCTGAGGGCAATACCCTGCACCAAAAAATCCTCAAACAACAAATTAATATCTCTGAACCTATACGCAAAAGACTGTGGAAGCAAGTTATCATTCAAAAGATTAACAATCAAGCTGATACGCTTAAACAATTTAACAAGCCTTATACTCGATTACATAAATTAGCCACCGAAGTTAAATCAGGCGACAGTACTAATTGTGAGGGCTTGGCGGCTCAGTATTATTGGAAGGCTTTATTTGGGGTGGATTTTATTCGTGATCAAAATGCCGATGGCATTAACGCCATACTTAATTATGGCTATTCAATCATCCGTGCTATGGTGGCGCGTAATATTTGCGCTAGTGGTTTGCACCCTGCAATAGGCTTGTTTCATCACAATCAATACAATGCTCTGTGCTTGGCAGATGACCTGATGGAACCGTTACGCCCTTGGGTGGATAGTATTGCTTATGAGCTGTATCAAGCCAACCCCAACATTGCTATTACCATTGAGAGTAAAACTCCGTTTTTAAACCTGATTAGCCACAATGTGCGCTATGATAAAAAGCAAATGCCAATGATGGTATCAATGCATTATCTAATGGCAAATCTAAAGCGTAACTTTACTAAAGAATGCTCAACATTGACATACCCCATATTACGAGCGTAATATAAAGCTTTTGAACATTGGGATTACTTATGTTTGGAGGCTTACAAACCATGTGGGTAATTGTACTGTTTGATTTACCAACCGATGATAAATGGATGCGTAAAGATTACACACATTTTCGCAAGTTTTTGCTTGAGGATGGTTTTAGGATGATGCAATACTCAGTGTATATGCGCCACTCCAGTAGTGAAGAAAACGCCCAAGTACACGCGCGTAGAATCAAACTCCACCTACCGCCTGATGGCGAGGTAAGAATTATCAAAATTACCGATAAGCAATTTGGACGTATCGAGGTTTTTTACGGAAAAAAACGCCGACCCATCGAAACCGTACCGGCGCAACTTTCATTTTTCTGACTAGAAAAAATGAAAGTTGCGCCTATGGTACAGCGTTTGTAGCGAGCATATTGTAACCGACTATCGCCTAAACGCAAATCACAACAGTACCGCTACACACAATGATGTTCTTAGTATTGTAACCGACTATCGCCTAAACGCAAATCACAACTAATAATACAGAAGCGCATGGGCTAGATTGGATTGTAACCGACTATCGCCTAAACGCAAATCACAACAGATATTCGTTATCAGTGCCAGTAACTTCTATTGTAACCGACTATCGCCTAAACAGTGTGCACGAATTTATTTAAATAGCATGCAGTGGTATTTAAATAAATGACAACCAAATTCACAAATTTAAACGCTTATAAAATAAGTCGACAAATGATATTTATCACAACTGCGGAATAGTTTTCGACAAGAGAAAACTATTGTAACCGACTATCTTGCGCCCTGAGCGTAGCGAAGAAGCGCCCTTGGAGTGCAAATCACAATCAATCCAACACTCTTTCTAAATACAAATATACGGCGTAAACATTTTTACGATTAGCCGCATCGAACGCTGGCTCATCTTCAAATTCTGACCAATCAATGGCGTCGTAAGTCTCTTCAAACTGATCCATTGCTTCAACGGCTTTTCCAAGTTTGTCTAATAAAAAATTAAGGTAACGATAAGTCAAATCCATGGTCTCTTTAGGTTGATCAGAAGCACTGCCATGTCCTGGTACAAAATATTCAACTTGCATATTGCGTACACGGTCTAGTGTTTTAGACCATTTAATAATATCAGCGTCGCCCACAAACGGAATACGCCCTTCAAAGATAATGTCGCCACTGTAAAGAGTTTGATCGGTCACACTAAGTAACGACATATCGCCATCAGAGTGAACTTTTCCAAAATAGCTGATTAAAAATTTATGCTCGCCCAGACTAAATTGGGTATCTTTATCAATAATCCGGTCAGGTTCAACCAGATAGGTTTCATCGTTTACCCAAGGAAACAATGTGTCACGTCGAGATTTTAGCAAAGTTTCTGCAGTTTCAGAATCAAGGTAATCCCAAACGCCTTTAGGCGCCCAGATTTGCGCACCTTGTGCTTTAAAAACTTGCAGACCATAAATGTGATCGGCATGATAATGGCTCACAATCACGAGCTTGATTGGTTTATCGGTAACTTTTCTAATCTCTGACAGCATGGCATTGGCCAAAGGTGGTGAACCCAAGCCATCAAATACCACCACGCCTTCAGTTGTTACAATAAAACCAGCATTAGAAATAAAACCCTCATATTCAGTGGCTGAGCCAGATATGCCTGGAATGTAGTACGCATTTCCATTCAATCTTTTAGATTCCACCTCAACACCAACTTCTGCATAGTTAGCTGCTTGAGAAAAAAATGACAACAGACTTAATGCTAGGATTAATGTTTTCATGTCTCTTCCACGATGATCTTCATTGCATTGGTGATTGTTAACAGTTCATTCTCTTTAATCGTAAACGGTGGCATGGTGTAGAGTAGCTTACCGTAAGGTCTTAGCCAAACACCAAGCTCAATCAAGCGCTCTTGTGTCCATTCTACCCCAATATCGTCATGTAATTCAACCACGGCAATGGCGCCTAAAATACGAACATCTTTGACTTTATTATTTTGCTTAAGCGATGCCAGTTCAGCATGAAACGTTGTTTCAATACGAGCAATATTGTCTTGCCAAGCCGAGCTCAATAATAATTCGATACTGGCATTGGCAACGGCGCATGCCAGTGGATTGGCCATAAAAGTGGGGCCATGCATCAATGTACCCACGGTGTTGGCAACGTTATCCGTTGTGAGTGTAGCGGCAAGGGACATGTAGCCACCGGTAAGTGCTTTTCCTAAACACAATATATCAGGCTCAACGTCTACATATTCCAATGCAAATAATTCACCCGTACGACCAAAACCTGTGGCAATCTCATCCAAAATAAATAATACGTTGTACTTGTCACACAGTACTTTTGCTTGTGTGAGATATTGTGGACTGTAAATGTGCATACCACCTGCACCTTGCACTACAGGCTCTAAAATCATCGCTGCAATTGAGTTGGAATTTTGCTTTAGGGTTAATTCTAAATCTTGCAGAGCTTCATCCACACTAACCACTGATGGGGTTTTTACAAAAAAGTGCTTTGGCAATACGCCTGAAAACAAATGGTGCATGCCGTTATCCGGGTCGCACACACTCATGGCACCAAAGGTATCACCATGGTAACCACCGCGAATGGTGATGAATTTATGCTTATCGGCTTGTTTTTTATTCTGCCAATACTGCAGTGCCATTTTTAACGCCACTTCCACCGACACCGAGCCCGAATCAGTAAAAAATACTTTGGTTAAATTCTCAGGCGTGATCTCAACCAAAGTTTTGGCCAAATCAATCGCAGGTTTGTGGGTTAAGCCACCAAACATCACGTGTGACATTTTGCCTAATTGTAGCTCAACGGCCTTATTAAGCACCGGGTGATTGTAACCGTGGATAGCACTCCACCAAGAGCTCATACCATCGATCACTCGCTTACCACCAGATAGGTTCAGATAAACATCGTCAGCCGACTCTACTAAATAAGTTGAAATTTCATTGGGGATTTTGGCATACGGATGCCAAATATGCTGATGATCAAATGTATCCATACAGACACATTTTACTGATACCGCTGTTTATAGGTAATCTTTCAACTCTGCCATCGAATCGATGACCAAATCAGGATTGGCATCGCGGATATCATCACCATGATTGTAGCCATATGACATGCAAATAATTTCAAACCCTGCAGCGCGAGAAGCTTTCACGTCACTGATTGAATCGCCCAACATCAGCGAATCTTTTGGATCAATGCCGAAGTGTTTAGCGGCGTGTAATAATGGCAGAGGATCTGGCTTTTTCTTTTCTAATGTATCACCTGAAATCACAATACCAAAATCATTAAAAATACCTAAATCTCGTAAAATCGGCAAGGTAAACTGCTCGGCTTTATTGGTGACACAACCTAAGGTGTAACCCTCTGATTTCATATAATCCAGTCCTTCTCTAACGCCATCATACAGCGAAGATCGCCCCGAAGTGTTCTCAGCATATAATTCTAAAAAGATTGGATAAGCCTTGTCAAAATCAGACTTATCAACCGTGCCTTCTAGCTCACCCGTGAGTGAACGCTCTACCAATTTTGGCACGCCGTTACCCACCCAATGACGAACCTTGGCTTCACCCCATTTTTCTCTACCCATCAACACCATTAGTTCATCAACACAATATGCCAAGTCCGGCACGCTATCAACCAGTGTTCCATCAACATCAATCATGATCAGTTTTGGGTTAAATTTTTTCATTGTTATCCTTGTATTGTGTGGTGGTAGTATTTTGGTAGAATACGCCATATATTATTCTTAGGGCATTGTAATGCAAAACTCAACAACAATTGGTTTTATTGGCGCTGGAAATATGGCGTATGCGCTTATCTCTGGCTTAGTAGACAGTGATTTTTCCACAAAAAATATTAAAGTCAGTGACACCGATAAAGCGCTATTATCCCTACGGAAAGAAGAATTTAACCTTGAGATTTTTACGGATAATGCCGCACTTGCAACCAAGTGTGACGTGATTGTTTTAGCGGTTAAGCCTCAAGTTTTATCTTTGGTATGTAATGATTTAAAAGACAATTTAAAATCCGGTTCGCTCATTGTTTCAATTGCCGCTGGGGTTAGGTCTCATGACATTGATCGCTGGCTAGGACTCAACAAAGCCATTGTACGCACCATGCCAAACACACCTGCATTATTGGGCAAAGGGGTTACAGGGATGTTTGCCAATGAAAACACAAGTGATGAGCAAAAATCCCTAGCAGAAAAGATACTTAAATCCGTGAGTCATTGTTTATGGGTAGAAGATGAAAACATGTTAGACGCAGTAACCGCGCTGTCAGGCAGTGGTCCTGCTTATTTATTTTTAATGATGGAATCCATGGCGAAAGCGGGTGTTGCATTAGGGCTTGATGAAGACACGGCACAAACGCTTAGCATTCAAACTGCATTAGGTGCAAGTATGATGGCCGATCAATCCGTTGATTCACTACACGAACTAAGGGCTAAAGTCACCTCGCCTAATGGCACAACGCAAGCAGCGATTGAGTCATTCCAAGATCAAAACTTTGAAACGATGGTTGCTCATGCCATGCGCGCTGCTTTTGATAGAGCGAAAGAAATAGGCTCCGAATTGGCCGATGAGTGAAACTCTGGTCATCAACCTTAAACCTTCTAAATATTATTTAACGCTATCTTCCTTGGTTTATTTATTGAGCTTATTTACTAGCTGGTACTATTTTTATCACCTTTATTTAAGCATCCTACTCAGCATTACTCTGTCCGTTTTAGCATATCAATTTTTTGCCAAAATAATTTTTTTAGCAAAAGGCGAATCCGTTAAAAAAATAACTCTGAGTGATAAACAACTTAGCGTGGAAAAACAGAACAAGAGCGTCAAAAAATACCCTTGGTTTTATCCCACGTATCAGTCTAGTTTTTTAGTGATAATTACCTTTGGAAAAGAATCCATTGTAATTTTTAAAGATTCAGTGGAACATCATTCACTCTCTAAATTAAACAAACTTATTAATGCTAACACCTGAAGACACGCTTAAACTTAACGTGCTAATTTCAACTTCAGTGGCCGTTCGCATTGATGTTTATAAGTTGATTGTGGTTGGGCTCACTAAGGATAAAAAAGAGCAAACCATTGCCCTTCAGCCAAGTGGCGATAGCAGCAAATACATTCAAGCTGTACAAAAATTATTAATAGGAAAAGTGCTTGGTGGTATGGGCGGTTATCCTTCTTATCTCAAACGTTGGTCACGAATGGGGCAGGTTAGCTCAAGCAATTTAAAATCCTTATTAAAAATTGGCAGTATTGAAGCGGTAGTGGCCGTTGCCAACTCTCAGAACTTAAACGACGAAGTAATCGAACTGGTATGGTGGTGTGCAACCAACACTGATCAACAAGCAGAAATTGGGCGTTTTTTACTCACTCGTGATTTTGTGGTCGAACACCCTGTGGGCAAAAAAATTGCTAACTATTTATTGGAATTCTTACCTTTTACCGATGACACGACTCAACTGATCGATACCACTAATTTGGTTTTACAAGAAGGCTTAATCAGTCAAGAATCTAAAGATAGATTATGGAAACAAGGGCAAAGAAAAACCGCTTTTTTAGTGGGATTTATTGAACGCATGAAAGACAGTCTGCCCAATAACGATGGTACAGTTGCACTCAGTCTAAACAATAAAGAGCTTGACTGCGTTAGTAGTGAACAAGGGCAGATTATGCTCAAAACCATTGCTCATATCTTAAAAAAAATCAACCAAGAATATGTTTTGTATCGTACTTTAGAGGTGCTGGGCAAGTGCCTATCACACCCAATGATTCATCCTTACGATCAAATTGACGAACTGCAAAAACAATCTCAAAGTGTATTGGAGAAATTAGGTCGTGATGATGAGCAAATTAAAGCTCGACTTTTGCTGGCTGGTGTTAGTGAAAAATTAGCAGTCAGTACGATTTCTGCTCATGGCCTAGCTGGGTCAGTAATCCGCAAAAAATTGGTTCACGTTTTAACGCCAATTCAAGATGCTCTAAAACTACTGACCACACCTTAATTTTAACTACCCCATAACAATTGCATGTTGGCAATCGCCACAAGTGAGGCTGTTTCCGTTCGAAGTACTCTAGAACCTAACAGCAGAGACTGATAGCCCGCACTAGTTGCTTGCTCAATCTCTTTTTCGCTCAAACCACCTTCTGGCCCTATTAGGATGGTTGCCTCATTCATGTGCTCAAGCTCTAACAAAGTTTGTGTTGATCGATGATGCAAAATAAAACCATTCGTGGTCGTTTGATCAAGAAAATCATTCAGTGTTATTGGTGTCTCCACACTCGGCACAATCGATCGGCCCGATTGTTCACAAGCCCCAAACACAATTTTCTGCCAATGCAATTGCCGTTTGGTTAGTTTTTCACCTTTGAGTTTAACCACGCAGTGTTCGCTCATAATGGGTACAATTTTATTCACACCAAGCTCAACGGCTTTTTGAATTAAAAAATCCATTTTTTCACCTTTAGCAATGCCTTGTGCTAAGGTTAGATTGAGCTTTGATTCGGATAAATTTTGCTCTTTAGTGAGAATCAACACTTCGCATTTTTTTTTGCTACTGATGACTTTAGCACTGTAATTAATACCGTCACCATTAAACAAAGTAATGTTTTTGCCTTGTGGAAAGCGCAGTACTTTAATCAGATGGTGCGAACAGTACTCATCCAAGATCAAATGATCACCAACCTTCAACAAGGTATTTTGATAAAGTCTGACTTGTTTCATGGTATCTTAATTAGGCATTTTGCTACTTAAAAATAATGATACATCAAAAAAGAAGAAAAGAACTGCTAAGCCAACTGGATAAAGATGCTTTGGTTATCGTAACCACCAATCCAGAACAACTGAGAAATGGCGATGTGTACTATCCTTTTCGTGCAGACAGTGACTTTTGGTATCTCACCGGATTTGGAGAACCAGAATCCGTTGCCGTATTTTCACACAAAAGCTACACTGTATTTTTACGTGACCGTGACAAAGCAAGGGAAATTTGGGACGGTAAACGCCTAGGCGTTGATGACGCACCTAAAACTCTAAAATCAGATCAAGCATTTTCAATCAGTTTAATTAAGCAAGAATTACCCAAACTCATTGCCAAGGCCAAAACTGTGTATTACAATTCCAAGCCCAGCAAAATTGATGTGAAAATCAATAAACATCTATCCAATTACCAGTCTTTAACACCATTTTTACATGAAATGCGCCTAAGCAAAGATAACGATGAAATCAAGCACATGCAAAATGCCGTTGATATTTCCATTAAAGCGCATGAAATGGCAATGAAACAAACGAAAGAAGGGGTGTATGAATATGAAATAGCCAGTATTTTTGATGGCTATTTCAGAAAAAATAATTCGCAACATGCCTACACGCCCATTGTTGCAGGTGGTAAAAATGCCTGTGTTTTGCACTACATTGAAAACAATAAACCTTTAAAAGAAGGTGACTTACTGCTGATTGATGCCGGCTGTGAAGTTGAGGGCTACGCATCGGACATCACCCGAACTTTTCCCATTAGTGGCAAATTTTCTGATGCACAAAAGCAAATCTACCAACTCGTACTAGATGCTCAACTCCAAGCCATCCAAAGCATCAAGCCAGGGAACAACGTTAGCAAACCGCATCAAATTGCCAGTAATACCATTAGAAAAGGCTTAATTAAACTGGGATTATTAGAAGATGACAAGGAATTGTCAGAATTTTACATGCACGGCACTGGGCATTGGTTAGGGCTTGATGTGCATGATGTAGGGGAATACAAACAAGCCAACAGTCATCGAAAATTCGAACCTGGCATGGTAACCACTGTTGAACCCGGTATTTACATTCGTAAGAGTGATAAAATCAACCCCGTTTATTGGAACATTGGCATCAGAATTGAAGATGATGTCTTGGTAACAAAAACAGGAAACAAAGTATTAAGCCAAGCACTAGCCAAAGAAATTGACGATATAGAATTATTAATGAGATAGAAATGAACATACAACAAGCAATTAAAGCCGTTATTAACAAACAAGATCTAAGCGAAGATGAGATGCATGCCGTGATGAGCGACATCATGACTGGCAAAACAACCGATGCACAAATTGGTGGTTTTTTAGTCGGCCTTTCCATGAAAGGAGAAACCGTTGAAGAGATTACGGCTGCAGCCAAAGTGATGCGCTCTTTGGCAACTGGCGTTCAAATTCATCATCCTAAACACTTGGTTGATACTTGTGGCACAGGTGGTGATGGATTAGGGCTGTTCAACATCTCGACCGCTTGTACGTTTGTTGTCGCAGCAGCGGGTGGTCAAGTAGCTAAGCATGGAAATCGCTCCATTTCATCTAAATCAGGCAGTGCTGATGTATTGGAAGCAGCGGGTGTTAACCTTGACATGAGCCCTGAAAAAATTGGAAAATGCGTTGAAAAAATTGGCGTTGGCTTTATGTTTGCACCGGCACACCATTCAGCAATGAAACACGCCATTGGCCCGCGAAAAGAGCTCGCCGTTAGGACTATTTTTAATGTTTTAGGGCCACTCACCAACCCTGCAAAGGCTCCGAATCAAATCATGGGTGTTTACGATAAATCACTGGTCGAACCAATTGCAAAGGTGCTTAAAGGTTTAGGGTCTAAACACGTTATGGTGGTGCATTCAAAAGATGGACTGGATGAAATATCCATTGCCGATGACACCTTTGTTGCTGAGTTAAAAGATGACAAGGTAACCACCTACACCATTAACCCAACTGAATTAGGTTTGCCTTTAGGCAACTTAAACGACATTAAGGCTGATGATGCCGTGGGATCCCCGGGTACCGAGCTCGA